>Ga0207826_1000535_pt1 | contig 10617 bp, 11 predicted proteins | sample LuqExpMetageno80_FD_187837 | JGI IMG/M metagenome (GOLD analysis project Ga0207826, IMG submission 187837) | Tropical forest soil microbial communities from Luquillo Experimental Forest, Puerto Rico - Sample 80 (SPAdes) | ecosystem: Environmental > Terrestrial > Soil > Tropical forest ... | reverse complement strand
TTTACGCAGTAAAAGCTGGCCTCGTCGTGATGACGAATGGAGGTTCCCATAAGAATCCTAATCTTATCACTTCGATTTTGGAGGTGAAACGCGGCTAGGTGTTAGCGGTGTTAGCCGAGACAGATAACTTGTAGACCGTGGCCCAACCTGTCTGGAAAACTACTCAGGCGTACAGCCGCTGCGGATCCTCATAACGACGCACGAATATCATCCCCAATATGCTCGCAACAAATAGCTGGATAGAAAACCGGGTTCCAAATAAGGACGAAGCCCCGGGGGTTCGCGAGACGCACCCGCGACAAACTCGTCAAAGCTTTGACAGTTGCCCAGACAGATTCGGTTCGTCGCTAGGCGAAATCGAAGGTCACCGGACTGGGTCTTTTCGCGGGGATCGGTCCGCCCAATCAACCCCAGGTGCACCGCTCGGTATCGGCTTCCGACCACTATCCTCTCTCATCGTTCGCCCGTCTGCGAAGAGAGAGTCCGGAGTCGTTCGAACGTGCTGGTTCCGAAAGCGTCCTGAAACTGCGCACGGCTGATCGCGCTTGCGACGGACCAGTACCGCGCGTTCGTCGGACCCCGCAACGTCGCTCGCTTCCCCCTGTTTTCGTCGTTTGATCTCCAGGTTACCCGGCGCATTTGGTTGCCCTTTCACGGGAGACGCATCCCCGCCCGCGTAGGCGGAGGGGTCTTCAACCCGTTCAATCACTTTGACCCGCGGGATGTACAAAACAATCTGGCCAGCGCACGGTTCGGTGAGTTCTTCAATACCTCGCGGCGAGAATACCGGCTCCAGCGGCAGTCCTCGATTGAGGGTTACGGAGGGATGCGCCCCTCTTCACGCTCTGGGTGGGCTTTTTCTCCGCGGTATTCTTCGCTCTCGGCGGATACTGGAACACGCTCCTCGGCGCATTCCTCTGCCGGCAGCCATTGTAAGGCCGATCAAAGCGCTGCAAAACACGTTCATCGAGGTGGAAAAAACCGGCTCGGGAAAAACTTCGAGAGGACGTCGGAAGCCCGCTGGCACGAGCCGCCTCGGTGTCGAACGACGACGGCGTCCGGAGAATTCCTGAAGCTCACATCACTTGGCGAAGACACAGTAATGCACAAGGACCCAAATCGACAGACTGATCAGTGCAAGGAAGACGCCGACAGAGAGAAGCAACTCTGAGCCGGAAAACGTGAGTTCGCCACCCGATGCTGCGCGGCGATTTGAGCCGCGGTTTTGGGCGGTGTAGCCCGTGTTTGTTTGTATTTTCATTCTTGCCCCCACACCAAAAAAAAGCGGACTTTTGCCCTTTGGTCGCTTCGATCACATGCGCAAACGTGAAAACTTTCTGGCTTTTCTGCGTTCTATCGAACCTCTTTTCGCTTCACAAACTGGACGTCCAAGGTGATGGTCATCTCGCCGCCGGCGAAAACGCCGCCGATTTCGATATTGACTGCAGTGGTCATCTCGTCGAACTCCCAGTGGCTACAAGTCGATGCAAACCAAGTGCCAAAGAACGCGAGGTCCCTCTTCATTGCCAATACCCCAGGGGAAGGCCGGTTACAGACGGCACTCAAAAGCAGAGCGATCGAACAAGCGATGCCGAAGGTTTCACGCTAGCGTCAAAGCGATGACTTGCCCTTTGTCGGTCAGGCTCCGCCTCTACGTTATCTTCCCTGCCCTCAATCGCTTGCTTCTCGGGATCGCTACACTTGGTAAGGCCAGGAAATTGCCCTTCCGTTCTTGGCACTAGCGACCCGTCGGACGCAGTTGGGGCTAACCGACCGCACATTACCGGTTCGTCCAGGCCGTCCAGGCGGAGCGAATTGCCCCTAAGGCTCGAGAGCCCGTATAATTCGCCCACCTGAACAATTCGCCCACTCAACACATGCAATGCATGGAAGTATGCGGCGGCAGCCAGCTAACGACTCGGGGTATTGTCTTTGGAGGCCTGGACGCCTGGGTCTATAGCAAGCCACATGGACAGGCGCGGCGAGGTGGCGACGTTTACTACGCCTCAAGTTGTGCGGCCGGTCGGATCAGCCGCATATTGCTGGCCGATGTCTCTGGGCATGGAACCTCGGTTGCAGGCATTGCGGCCGATCTCCGCTTGTTAATGAGGCGATTTGTCAATCGTTGGGACCAAGCAGAGTTCGTGCGTTTGTTGAACCAACAATTCTCGGCTCTGTCGACGAAAGGAACGTTCGCGTCGGCGATCGTCAGCACATTTTTCGCTCCTACTCGAAGGCTGATACTTTGCAACGCAGGACACCCACGCCCGATTCTCTATCGGGCTTCCCAAAAAGAATGGAGCCTGCTAGGGCATGAAGGTGCGCCGCGCTTACCAGGGCCGTTGAATTTACCGCTCGGAATTATGAGCATCACGGAGTATGAACACTTCGACGTCGAACTTGAACCCGGTGATTGCATCGTGACCTATACAGACGCGCTGATCGAATCCAGCGACGCTAATGGCGAAATGCTGGGCGAGGAAGGCGTGCTCCGGATTCTTAAATTGTTGGGTGACATCAAGCCGGAAAAATTGATTGATACGCTCCTCGGGGAAATCGAGGAGCGATATCCTGAGAACCTGTCAAACGACGATGTTACGCTGATGATCCTGCGCGCAAATGGTGCGGCACAGACGTTCACATGGAGAGACAAAATGCTCGCGGCGGCACGAATGGCTGGCGTCGCACTTCGTTCGCTCTATCCGTGGCGGAAGGACTCCTTCAATTCCTGATTAACGTTACCGGAGAAGCGGAGTCGTTCTAGGCGGTTAGGAAGCAACATTTCGCACTGCCCTATAGGGCCGCCGCAGATTAATGAAACCACCGGCGCCTCGGGATCGTGAATGTGATGCTATTCGCTTGCCTCGCAGTCAGCTCCAGATAGCGCATGTACTTCTGCGTGTTGCTGGTGATCTTCTGGATCTCGTGCTGCATCAGAACCTCGCGCGGAATGGCCTGCTCGCTCGCGTAACTGATCACTCCGTAGCGGAACGATTCGCAAACGTCGAGAAAGAGTTCGTTGCCTTCCTTTTGCGCGTCCTCGATGTTCTTTTCGTCCCGCATCAGCTTCGGGGTGGAGTCGATCACGTCAGGTCAACTGTCGAGCACCGCCAGGTCGTCGGTATCGAGTAGCGTATAGCAAAGCCTCCAGCCATCGACGCGACGATTGTTGGCACGCTCCGGGCGCGATAGATCGTACTGAACGAAGATGTCGCCCATCTTGTCAGCGATCGAGTGAAACTGATCGATCTTGGAAAAACGATCCGGCGAGCGGTAGATGTGCTGGATTGGATCGCACTTGTCGCCGGTGTGATTCGCCGCGGCAATCCTTTCCGCGACCAGTTGCTCGTTCATCTGCCGCATGACGAGCTGCCGGTAGCAGAGCAGCACGGTGCGCTCGGCTCTCTGATCAAGATCCGTTTTGATGCGGACACGCGTCCACCACAGCACCACGGTCCGTGCTCGAAGCCCCTGTCAATCGAGATCCATCGCGGCTGCCAGGGTTCGAAGACGCATTGACCGAAGCTTTTGACGTGTCGCGCCGGATCCCAGTTCTGGAAAAACTGGCCCGCGAGAATGTCCCATGAATCAGGTATCCACGCTTGACGCAGCACAGGATCGACGATGCTCTCGAGCGACGCGATATAGTTCGCGTCGTCGCGATAAACGAGGTTGTCTTGGTACGTCGAGTGAATCGCTTCGTATTCTGCCGGATCGTACTTCGCGGCCATCTCACCGACGGGCTTCTTCGTGATCCACACAACTGACAAAGTTGAAGCACGCGATATCATTTCCGAAATGCTTCCGCCGTTTCTTGCCTCGGCCCTTTCCCCGGCCGAATTCGAGGAGATATGGCAACGGTTAGCGGCCGTTTCGGACCCGCCCAAACGTCCGGAACTTTCCAAAGATGACTGGCTCGCTGCCCTAGGGATATTTTTGCTTGTACTTCTCTCGACATTCCCCGTTGTCGTTCCTTTCCTGTTCTTCAAAGACGCCAAGTTGGCACTTCGCGCCTCGAATGGGGTTGCAACAGCGATGCTGTTTACGTGCGGCTATGCTTTCGGGGGATACGCGGGAGGTCGTCGGTGGCTTACGGGACTTCTGATGGTGCTGCTGGGCGGCGGCCTTGTTGGCATCGCGATGGTCTTGGGAGGGTGAAAAGGAGACGAAATCCGGGTTTGCTTGCTGCGACGTTCTTGCTTTGCACGGTGGCGCGAGGACAAACTGTGCAGGGAACTTCACAAGAGGGCGCTGGCGGCACGACGGCCGATTCTTGGTCGTTTTCCGCCACGGTTGATGGATACGTTGTGCCTCACCAGGAGTTTTACGTCTCGCCCATTTTCACATCAGATCGGTCCTGGCTTCATCTTGAGGCACGTTACAACTACGAAGATCAACAAACCGGTTCGACGTGGGTGGGTTACAACTTTAGTTTTGGGGACAAGCTGAAACTGGATGTCACGCCAATGATCGGAGGAGTTTTTGGAAACACCACTGGGGTAGCTCCCGGTTACGAATTCCCTCTTGCGTACAAGAGAATCACGCTTTCGAGCACGGGCGAATACGTTTTCGATACAAAGGATCACAACGGAAGTTTTTTCTACAGCTGGCCCGAACTCACATATTCGCCCGTGGAATGGATTCGCGTGGGCCTGGTCGCGCAAAGAACCAAGGCTTATCACACGAGCTTGGATGTTCAGCGCGGATTCCTCGTCGGCATATCTCGCAAGAAATTCAATTTCACGACCTACATCTTTAATCCGGGCTGGGCCAAGCCAACACTCGTCTTTGAAGCCGGCTTCGATTTCTGAGATGACAGGTTGCGGCCGTACAACCATCTCTTGGTTAACAAGGCCGCCAGGCAAATGCCTATGTGACTCTCGGAAATCGACCCGTAGCCAGACGGAACGCGTCGCGAACAGGCAAGCAACGTGGGCAGTGATTAACGGGGTGATCGGTGTGGGTCCCGGAACGGTTCCTGCACCAAAATTGTCCAAAACAGACCACTTTCAGGGGTTGAGCCCAACTGTTGTTGATTACAACGCGCTTTAAGGCGTGATCGTGCTTCACGGGATACTGGGTGCGATCGAAGCGCTTCATCAAGACGCTGAAGCCTGCGAGGCTGCCTGAACTCACGCCGCTTCGGAAGCAACGGGTGCCGCCACGGGGCGACCCAGCGTCTCCGCCAGTAGGTCTATCTGTGCCCGATACGAATGGTCTTCCTTTGTGTTCAACTCGGAGTAGCTCAGATTCTTGAGAAGGCCAGTGAGCTTGGTAAAGAACTGGCGGGCCTCGTCTTGTTCTCGAACAGATAGTCACGCTGGATGAGGCTGCGCACAAATCCAAAGGTTTCTACTTGTCGCTCAGCCAATGCACTGTTGGACGCATATCGTGGAGGGTTAGGTAAACTCGTAAGGGCATAATGCGGTATAGTGCAGCTCCGAGACCATGACGTCCACACAAAATTTGCAGCATCGGTCGGGCTCCGGGTTACGTTTTCTGCAGGGTTTACTCCCATTCGACAAGGAACGCCTCGCGCCCGACATTGTAGCGGGCATTACCCTTGCCGCGCTCGGCATTCCCGAGGTAATGGGTTACACGAAGATCATCGGCACACCTGTGATCACGGGGCTGTATACACTGTTTTTACCTGTAGTGGTGTTTGCTGTTTTTGGTTCGTCACGACACCTCGTCGTCAGCGCGGATTCTGCTACCGCGGCGATGGTTGCCGCGGCCCTGACTTCGCTGTCCTTCATTGCAAACACGCCACGGTATATCGAACTGACGAGTCTCATTGGCATCGTCGTCGCCGCCATTCTCATTCTTGCCAGAATCCTCCAGCTCGGGTTCCTCGCCGATTTCCTATCCCGCTCCGTGCTCGTCGGCTTCTTATCGGGAGTCGGCGTGCAGGTGGCCGTCGGTGAACTTCACGAAATGCTAGGCATTGAAAAGGGCGGCCACGGCTTCTTCCGCCAACTGCTTTATACTTTTGAGCACCTGCGCGACACGCATCTCCCTAGCCTGTTCATTGCCCTCGCCGTCCTGGCCATCATCGTCTTGTTCGAAGTGGTTGCTCCCCGTTTCCCGGGCGCTCTCCTCGCCGTGATTGGCATGACCGCGGCCAGCGCCTACTTCCATTGGGACGACCGTGGCATCCAGGTCGTCGGCACCGTTCCCGGTGGCCTTCCCCATCTTGGTCTCCCCCACCTCGCCTACAACGACATTGTCATGGTGCTTCCCATCTCCTTGTCCTGTTTCATCGTCATCCTGGCGCAAAGTGCCGCCACTTCGCGCGCCTACGCACTCAAGTACCGGGACCAATTCAACCAGAATGTGGACCTCATCGGCCTCTCCCTTGCCAACGCCGCCGCAGGATGCAGCAGCACTTTCGTCGTCAACGGCAGTCCCACCAAGACCGCCATGGTGGACACCGCGGGCGGCCGCAGTCAGTGGTCGCACCTCACCACTGCTACTGTGGTCCTCACGGTTCTCCTTTTTTTCACCCGGCCGCTCAGCTTTCTCCCCAACGTCGTCCTCGCCGCCATTGTCTTCCATATCGGCATCAAACTTATCGACCATCGCGGCCTGCGAGAAATTCAGCGCGCCAAACCTAACGAATTCGCCCTGGCCCTCGTCACCGCCGCTGCCGTCGTCATCTTTGGCGTCGAGCAAGGTATCATCCTTGCCGTCGTTCTCTCGCTCCTCCAGCATGTACGCCGCAGTTACCGCCCCCAGACCGGCGTTTTGGTTCGCGACGCTGCCGCCGATCAGTGGCGCATCGAAGATCCCCTACCCGTCAAGTTGGTCGAACCCGGAATGGTCATCTTCTGGTTCGGCGCCGATCTCTTCTACGCCAACGTCGCCTTCTTTGCGGAGCAGGCGCGCATGCTCGTGCACGAATCACCCACGCCCGTGCGTTGGCTCGCCATTGATGCCACCGCTATCTCCGGATTAGATTTCTCCGCGGGTCGCGCTTTGGCGGAACTTCAGCAGGACCTCGCTAAGATTGGCGTCACGCTCGCCCTCATCGTTATTCCGGTGCGACATTGGAGCAACCTCGAACGCATGGGCCTGATCGAATTGATCGGCCCCAACCACATCTTCGAATCGCGTCACGCCTGTCTCACCGCTTACCGGTCCGAATGGTCCGCGCAAAATAACTCCCGAGAGGCTGAATCGGCCCCAGAGAGCTAATTCTGCTCCGCAGATTTTCCCTGATCAGTACGATTTCACTCGGCCGGAACGAATCGCCTTGTGCAGGGCGGCGTGGTCTTGTTCGGCCTGATCAGCGTAACGAGTCGCAAATTTGGCAAGGGCGGCATCAAACTTATCGCTTGCTCCCAGGTAGCCGGCAATGCGCGCTGAATCGCCGGCCCTGGCCTGAGCACGCGCGAGCGTCCGGCCACAGATTTCGACATATTCAAACCAATCAGCTTTCGACATTTTTGACAGGTCCAGCTTCATCTTCATGTCGCAAAGCTGGCGGAAGTAATAATCGCGGCCCGAGCCGTCGCTAGTCCACCCCAGGAACACGTCGCTCGCAGCTTGCAGCATTCGCTGGCCGGTAACCACACGCTCGCCATGATTCTTGTAGCGACTTTTGCCAGCGTAAGATTCGAGGACGGACGGATGGGCTTCCTTAAATTGCAGCAACAGAGGGTCATCGTCCTTGTCCGCCAGGAGCAAAACCACCGCGCAGCGAGTCCCGACGCTGCCAACTCCAACCACCTTTCCCGCTACGTCAACGATCTGATAACGGTCTAAGAGGACGCGCCGCTCCTCGGGAAGCGTTTTTCGGTAGCGCCGAAACATTTCCAGTACGAGTCTTCTGATCCGATCGGTGTCGCGGTGATATACAAGCGGCGGATAATCGACAAAGCGCATCCGGCCATTCTTCACATGGGTGATCTCGGGCACGATATGCTCGCCGGTCTCCTTGCGAGCTTCCTCTTCCCGTTTCTCCCAACGTTTCTTAGCACCTGAGGTCTTCGCTTCCTTGATGAATTCGTCTGCATCCACATGGGAATACCAGACGTCAAGCGCGCGCATTCTGGTATGACGACGCATCTGTTCTCGATAGCTCTGCGCCATGTTGTAGACGGCATCTCTGCAACGACCCTCTCCCAGGCCAATTTCCCGCAAACCCAAAACGATACTCGCCGCTAGGCGTTTTACATCCCATTCCCACGGGGCGGGAAGGGTCTCATCGAAATCGTTGATGTCAAATATCAGCCGACGCTCGGGGCTCGCAAACCCACCGAAATTCGCAGCATGGCAATCACCGCATGCTTGGAGCCGAATTCCGGTTGCTGGCGTTCGGGAAAGGTCGTAGGCCATCACGGACGCGGCGCCCCGGTAAAAGCCGAAAGGGGACTGCTTCATGCGGCCGTAGCGGATCGGAAGCAACTGTTGAAGGCGGCCGCAGTCGCAGTGTTGTAGCACGTTGATCGGATCAGGCCGATGAGCGGACGGACTCCAGTCGGCGTGGGAGGATCGTGGAACCCTTTGGCGCAGTGCAACTCCCGCCGCCATTCGTTCTTCGACGGTGGGCTGCTGTCTTTGGAAGCGTTGGTTTCGTGCGCTTCGGAGTCTTGCTCGATTTGCGATCATGCCCGGTACCTTACCGATAATGCGCGGGCGGGGTTCGTTCTAAAATATGCGCTTATTGGCTTGAACCGAACATACGCCCATTCCATTTGAGAGACCAATTCCGCTTTGGTACTACTCGTTCGTCCTTTGTCCGGACGCAACAAGTGTCGGGAGAACAGATTCCCCGTCCAGCCACGCTGCACGTATTCTTGACGGATGTCATTCTTCATCGTCGCAGACCCAGCCATCCACGCGCGGTGACGGGCTTAGCCTCGGTCAGACATTTAGGGGAGTTGGTTTGAATGATCGGGGGCGGAACCCGCATCCATTGTCCCGCCCCTAGGATTCACCGCGACGCTTACTGTGATGAAGCGCCTGCGGCCCGTTCTGCGAGCCTGGACTCGACCAAGTGCCGGATTAGACGCCGATTGCGCTCTGCGAAGGCAAGTTTATCTGCAAGGCAGGTTTCCAAAAGGACCCCGACACCGTGATGGCCTGCCAAGTCGGCTGCGGCAACTAAGACCTCATACTCGGCCATTCGAAGGTGTGCGAGATGGCTCAGTTTTGCCAGCACGAAGAGGCGTTTGGCGATCGGGGATTGGATCTCCGCTACCTCTTTGCGGAAATCCTCAAGAAAAGTTTCTTCTAGCTGTCCAGTGGACTTTCCCGGCTTCTCGCCGATGATGCGGAAGCATTCGTCGAGTTTCTCGAGAATCTGCTTAGAGACGAATGCACGCGCTTCTATCGCTTCCTTGATCTCCGGCTCCTCGGCATGCTTACCAATCTCTTGATAGATGTCTGATTGCCGTTCGGTCCTATTTCGCACGTTGCTGAGCAACATTAGGAACACTTCTCTTGGGTTTCTTGCTGGCATGGTTTTTCTCCATCAGGTGAATTTGGGGGGGCGGGCATCTCTAGGTGATTACGCCCGCGGGAACGATACGACAAGCTGTCAAAAGTGCTAGGTCTCCTTCTGCCCGAGGATAGGCTAAAGCGGAAGTAATCCAACCCATGCCCGTGCCTGGCTTGTCCTGAAATCCGAAATGTGGAGGCTAGTACCAACTCGGTGGTTGATACGTCGTTATACACGGGACTTTGCGCGATCTTCCCAGTCGACCCACTCGATGGGATGTGTCGTGAGGTAGGCGCTGACCGCTTCGCCGAGGGTCGCGAAGAAGTTTTCCTGGCCGAAGCGTGCAAAAAGTCCAAAGCGCTTCAGCTTGTCCTTGACTGGATCCTTCATTTCGGCGAAACACAACTTGATGCCAGCGGCCTGCAAGGTGTCATCAAGTTCGGAGACGATGTCAGCTGCAGTAACGTCGACGCTCGTAACTGGTTCGGCTGCGACCACCAGCCAGCGGACGGGCGTCGGTGAGTCTGCGACTGCTTCCAGAACGCGGTTGTGAAACAGCTCGGCGTTCGCAAAGAAGAGAGGGGCATCCCACCGAAACAACACGAGACCTGGAATCAAGCGTGCATCCGGATATCGAGTGATATCGTGGTAGCCCTTGATACGTTCTACGCGGCCGAGTACGGCCGAATGTGGACGCCAACCATCCCAAAGGAACTCAATCACCGCAATCACGATCGCCAGCGCAATGCCCGGAATGGCGCCGAGCACGGCTACACCCGCGAAGCAGGCCATCGAAAGCCAGAACTCCCAGCGCTGGATGCGGTAGATGCGGCGCAGGTCGGACACTTCGAACAGGCCGATGGCCGAGGCGATGACGACGGCAGCCAAGGCGGTGTTCGGCAGATACCGGAGCAGGTCAGGCGCGAACACCAGCAGCAATGCGATGGCGAGTGCGCCCACGACACCGGTGAGCTGGGTCCTCGAGCCCGCCGCCTCGGCCACCGGTGTGCGCGATGAACTGCTGCTTATCGGGAAGCCCTGAAAGAAGGCCGCTGCCAGGTTGGCGACGCCTAGGCCCACCATCTCCTGGTTCGGATCGACCGGTGTATGCAGACGCGCCGCATAGATTCGAGAAAGCACGCTCGTGTCCGCGAAGGAAACGATGGCGACTGCGA
>Ga0207826_1000531_pt1 | contig 10659 bp, 10 predicted proteins | sample LuqExpMetageno80_FD_187837 | JGI IMG/M metagenome (GOLD analysis project Ga0207826, IMG submission 187837) | Tropical forest soil microbial communities from Luquillo Experimental Forest, Puerto Rico - Sample 80 (SPAdes) | ecosystem: Environmental > Terrestrial > Soil > Tropical forest ... | reverse complement strand
GCTACAGAAATCGCAATTGCGGCCCTTCGACTCGCTCCGCTCGCTCAGGGTCTCGGCTGCGGGCTCGGACGCCCGCAATATGCCTCGACTTACAAGCCTGGCAGCTACAGGATGGAACAACGGGAGCTTCGCGCTCCCGTTTTTCGTTGCCAGAGTTCGCTACGACGCCGTTGACCGCTTGTAGAAGTGGTAAATCGCCAGCAGGATAAGCGCCCCGATCAGCGACATGATGAAGCCGGCCGATTGCCCCTCCTGATACCAGCCCAGCAGGCGACCGATCCAACTGCCCAGGAACGACCCAGCGATGCCGAGCAGCATGGTGATCCAGAAGCCGCCGGGATCCTTGCCGGGCATGATGAACTTAGCCAGCGCTCCCACAACCAGTCCGATCAACGCGGTCCATAGAAGACTTAACATAAACGCTCCTTTGTGAGTTGAGTGCTGCGGTTGTGATTCAACTCTGGCAGCAGGCACACGAAGGTTTCGCGTCTGCCCCGACGCTGAAGCAGTGAACCGCAGGGTTGAACCGTGCTACGCCTTGCCCATCAGGTTCGAGGCCAGGTTCTTGACGGTGTCCAGCAGGCCTTCGCCGCCGGCGCTCTGTGCCGCTCCTGTGCCTTCGGCGAGGAAAGCGTCAATGTGCGAGGAAAGTCCCTCGGGCAATTTGCCTTTAACCTGTTCGGCAATGAATTGCACGATTTGCTGCGCGGTCTCGGGCGCAATGTTGAACTTCTGCGATACCATCTGCACGATCTCATTCATGGGGCGGCTCCTTAAGGTACTTTCTCGGGTTGGGTGTGGTTCTTGCAACTGGGGAGCGGTTCTGGGCGACTCCCAATCCTGGAAACCTGGGGGAGTTCAGTCTACTTGCAACGGCAGACTGTGCAATGGCCCAAAGGTGGCGGCCCTATTATGAATTTCTGGTTGCAGTGCCTCGGGCTTGGCAGGTTAGCCGTTCACCACTTCGTGATAGACCTCGAGCATCCGCCGCACGCTGTTGTCCCACGAGAACTGCTGAGCCTGGAGCACTCCGCGCGCCTTGAGCTTCTCGCGCACCAACCGGTCGCACAGCACACGGTGCAGTGCGTGCATGATCTCAAAGACGTTCTCCGGGTTGACCATGACGGCAGCGTTGCCGACGACCTCGGGAATGGATGACGTGTTGCTGGTCACAACCGGCGTGCCGTGGGCCATGGCTTCCAGCGGCGGCAGGCCGAAGCCCTCATACAGAGACGGGAAGACAAACACCTTGGCGAGGTCGTAGAAGATGCGGAGGACGCCGATGGGCACGAATCCGAGGAAGCGGACGTCGTTCTGCATGCGGGTCTTGATGACCGCGCGACGCAGATCGGGATGCTTCGCCAGTTCGTCGCCAATAATGATGAGCTTCAGGTCGGTAAAACGGCCTTCCTTGGCCAGTTCAGCCTTGAGCGCGGCAAACGCTTCGATGATGCGAATGACATTTTTGTGCGGGCTGATGCGTCCGGCATAGAGCAGGAAAGGATATGTCACCTGGTAGCGCTCGGCGATGAGCTTGCGGTCAGCGTCGGTGGCGTGTCCTTGGCGAAAGCGGTCGTCAATCGCGTTGTAGATGACCTCAATCTTGTCGCCCGGCACGTGGAACAGCCGCTCCGTGTCTTTCTTGGAGAAATTCGACACTGCAAAGATGCGCGCGGCGTGGTGCAAAACCCGCTGGGTGAACTCGAAGTGCAAGGTACGCTTGATCCACGAGGCGCTGTTGACCTTGTAGAGGTGGTCGAGCAGATCGTGCACCGTGACCACGTAGGGACAGGGCACCGACTGCGGCTTCCAGAAAAGGTGCGGCACGTGCAACAGGTCGCAGCGGTGATGGTTGAGAATGCGGTTCAGCTCGAAGTAGCTGTTGAGCGAGAACTCGTTGGGATGCGTCGGGACCGTTACGAAATTGGGCGGGAGCGGTTCGATGTCGCCCAGCTTGCCGGGAATGCCCAAGAGAAAGTACTCGGTGGTGTCGTCCAGGCGCGCCAGAGTTCGAATGGCGTTGCGGGTGTAGGTGCCCACGCCAAATTCACTGATCCGCCGAATGTCGATGGCGACGCGCATCAGGTTCAGTGTAAACCGGCGGGAGTCAACGGAAGTTACTGAAAGCCACATCTTGCGGGCATCTAGTCGGATGTGCGGGCGGGTCCTGAAATGGAATGGATGTTGGCTTGCAGTTCCCGGTCCGCGTCATCCAACATTTTCGCCCGGCCGGTGCCGGGACCGACTTCGGCCGGATGGGCCTGTTGCAGCGCGGCCTTTGCATCCCTGACCGCACGCGTCAAAGCGTCATACGAAGTCGGATCCAGTGAATTCACCGCAAACCGAAGCGCTTTGAGCGCGTGAAAGCACAAGAAGGGCTTCTCCGACTTCACCAGCCCGACCAGAAAGGGCAGGAGCGACTCTGACGCAAATACCTGCAGGATCGCCACGGCGGCCAGGCGCTCTCCGGGCGAAGGACTCGCCGCGAGTTCTCCAAGCAGGGGATACGACGCGGTCGCCAAGTTCTGCATGCTGGTCACGATTTGCTCCATGCGCGCGGTGCGTGCATCCGAGGGAGGCATGCGCTGTCGCGTGCGCTCATAAATGCGGGCGTAACAGCGGACTTGATCGCGCACCAGTCCGAGCGAACGGCTGAAGGCTTGTGTGTCCCCCTCGTCCGCGGTGCCAGGCCGCGGTTTCGGCGGCTCCTCGGTCACGATCTTGCTGATCTCCGACGCCACCTCTCGGAGCGCTTCGTCGAGAGAACGCGAGGAGGAAACCGCCTCCGCGTCGCGTGGGATGATCTGCAGCTCGCTGAACGGCGACCGGTCCCATAGGCAAGGGCGCATAAGAATCGGAACCACTTTCGCTTCACCGCGCTTCATGCGTTCGAACGCGGCTTCCACTTCCACACTGAAAATGTAATCCGAGTCGAGAAATTCCGGGCCCAGCAGAAACAAAATGAGATTCGCCTTCGACAGCTCGTCGTGGATGCCTCGGTCCCAGTCCGTCCCGGGATCAATCATGCGATCGTGCCATTCGGTGATCAGCTTTTGCTGCCGCAAAGGCCCGAGGAATGTGACGAGCTTCTTGCGAAGTTCGTCGTCCTCGTGCGCGTAGGAATAGAAGATCTGCCAGGCCATACTGTCCCCTCCTGCTATCGCGGCAGCTGTCTTGCGCGGCTACGCTTTCACAGGCTCCAGATGCTTCGCGCGTCGCAAGGCGTACAGCGGGAACTGTTCGGCCAACTCGAGGACTTCGCCGCGGATCTTGCTGAGCAGCGCCTTGTCCGTGCGATTGTGCAGCGCGTCGGCGATCCACTTGCCGATCTGCTTCATCTCGGGTTCCTTCATCCCGCGGGTGGTGAGCGCGGGCGAGCCGATGCGGATGCCGCTGGGCTTCATCGGCGGATTGGTGTCGAAGGGGATGGCGTTCTTGTTCACCGTGATGCCGGCATCGTGCAGCGCGTTCTCCGCTTCGCTACCCAGCATGCCCTTGGCGAAGACGTTGACCAGCATGAGGTGCGTGTCGGTGCCGCCGGAGACGATGTGGAAGCCCTCGTCGGCCAGCGCCTGCGCCAGGACTTTCGCGTTGGCGACGATCTGGCGGGCGTAGTCCTTGAAGTCGGGCTGAAGCGCTTCCTGGAAGCACACAGCTTTGGCCGCAATGATGTGGACCAGCGGGCCACCCTGCATGCCGGGGAAGACGACCTTGTCGACGGCGGCGGCGTGCTCCTGCCGCGACAGAATCAGGCCGGCGCGCGGGCCGCGCAGGGTCTTGTGCGTGGTGGTGGTGACGACGTGGCAGTGTGGGACGGGCGACGGATGTACGCCGCCGGCAACGAGTCCGGCGAAGTGCGCCATGTCCACGAGGTAGAACGCACCGACCTTGTCGGCGATCTGGCGCATGCGGGCGAAGTCGATGATGCGAGGATAGGCGCTGCCGCCACCGATGATGAGCTTCGGCTTGTGCTCCACAGCGAGCCTCTCGACTTCGTCGTAGTCGATGGTCTCGGTCTCTTTGGTCACGCCGTAAGGCACGATCTTGTATGTCTTGCCGGAGAAGTTCAGCGGATGGCCGTGCGTCAGGTGTCCGCCGTGCGCGAGATTGAGGCCGAGAACGGTGTCGCCGGGCGCAATGAGCGCTGCGTAGGCTGCCATGTTGGCGGTCGAGCCGGAATGCGGCTGCACGTTGGCGTGTTCGGCGCCGAAGAGCTGCTTGGCGCGATCGCGCGCCAGGTTTTCCACCACGTCGGTGAACTCGCATCCGCCGTAATAACGCTTGCCGGGATAGCCTTCGGCGTACTTGTTGGTGAACACCGAGCCGGCGGCTTCGAGGACGGCCTCGCTCACGAAGTTCTCGGAGGCGATAAGCTCCAGCCCTTCGTGCTGGCGGCGCTCTTCGTTGGCAATGGCTTCTGCGATCTGGGAGTCGATTTCGGCGATGGAAAGTTCCCGTGGATTAGTGGGCATGATGAGTTCCTCGCGTGGTGCTACGCAGACATTGTAGCGCGGGGGAAGGAAAAGACTTCACCACAGAGGCACTGAGACACAGAGAAAACCCGAAAACAATCTCCGTGCCTCCGTGCCTCAACGGTGCAGTTTTCTTAGCCCGCGAAGGCCTTCGCCAAGAAGCGCGAGATGTGCCAGGCGTCCATGTATTTGTAGGGTGTCTCGCCCAGCGAGTAGTGGCCGCAGGGCAGCGCCTTTACCGTGGTATCAAGGCCGCGCTTGAGAAATTCGCTGGCCGCCTGCGTGGAGAACTCAGGAAGAAACGTCAGGTCGTAGCGGCCGTAAATCATCAACGACTTCTTGTGCCAGCGCTCGTACTTGTCGAAGTACACAATCGGGCTGATGGCCAGCCAGACCCGCCGCAGCTCGTCGTGCGTGAGTACGCTTTCGATGCTTTGGCGGATGTGGCGCGTGGACTGCCCCGTCCACACCACATCGCCAAACGTGGTGGAGGCGTGGTTGAACACCGTCACCTTGATGCGCGGGTCGTGCGCGGCGGCGATGAAGGCGTAGCACGAGCCGAGGCTGGTGCCGACAATGCCGAGCCTGGTGTACCCCCTCTGCTGCAGCCAGTCGAGGCAGGAGCGAATGTCGGCAATGCCCTGGCGCACGGAGTCGATGGTGCGCCCGATGTTGGCCGAGACCGCGTAGTCGGCACGCGTGAGCCCGTGGGGACGACGAATGTCGTGATAGGGCATGCTCATGCGCAAGGCCGAGATGCCCAGCAGGTTGAAGATCTGGCACAGGCCGTTGTGGCTGACGCCGTCGGCGTTCCACTGCGGCAGAACGATCACTGCGCGGCGCCCGCGCGCGGGAAACCAGCGCGCGTTCATGAGGTTGTTCTCGGGATAGGGTGACGCCACCGCCGAGGTGAAGCGCAGAAATTGTCCGTACGATTCTTTCAGTTGCTTCGTCGGCGGCTCGCTACCAGTGTGGAAGAGTTCGACGCGGCGGCGCTCGATGCGGAAGTCGGTGGGCACCGGGTAGGCGTAGAAGTCGTCGCTATGGGCGACGGCGCGATCGTTGAGCGCCGTCCAGAACGCCAGGTTGGCCGCCGAGTCGTTGTGATCGGCGGGTGGTTGCATGTCTCCGACGACGGGCCAGCGCGCGACGAACTCGTTGCCCCACTCGAAGGGACGCACCACGCGGTTGTTGTCGCGCGAGGTCATGCGGGTTTCCCAGTCGTGCATCCAGCGGCGGTAGGAGTCTCTCATGCTGTCACCAGAATACCGGAGAGCCAAGGGCGAGTTGGAGGCAATACCAATGAAAACAAGGGGTTTGCGATTGAGTGGGGAAGATAGCGGGGTGAGTGGCGAGGAGTGCAGGTACCCCCCTCCCCCCAATGTGCCCCATGTCGGGCCGCGCGGGAAGAGTTCCGTGCACGCGGGAGTTGGTGGTGAGTACGGCCTTCCTCGTGGCCTATGCTATCGAGGAGGCCCGCATCGTGATTCTGGCCATGTATCACGGAGCGCAGAGGTGGCCGGAGGAGTTTTGAGGGCGCTTGGGCTGACGACGGGGGCAGTTGGTAGTAACGAAAGTCCCCACCCCGCCAACGGTGATTTGTTTTGTGCGCTCCGGCTCCGCCTGTGCGCAAGCGTTCGGCAGAGCACCTCGTTGCGTGGCTGATGGCCAAAACACCTCTACTGGATGTACTCCTCGCTGGCGAGGTTTTCGAAGCGGGTGGAGGCGTGCTTGAAGGCCAGCTTGATGGTTCCGGTGGGGCCGTTGCGCTGTTTGGCGATGATAAGTTCGGCGAGGCCTTCGAGGTCGGGATCGTTCTTTTTGTACACCTCTTCGCGGAAGATGAAGGCGACGACGTCGGCGTCCTGCTCGATGGAGCCGGACTCGCGCAGGTCGGCGAGTTGCGGGCGATGGTCTCCGCCACGGCTTTCGGGGGCGCGGCTGAGCTGCGAGAGCGAGACGACGGGGACCTTCAGCTCCTTGGCCACGGCCTTGAGGCCGCGCGAGATGGCCGAGACTTCCTGGGTGCGGTTCTCGAAGCGCTTGCCGCCGATGGCCACGGCCGACATGAGCTGCAGGTAATCAACGATGATGAGGTCGAGGCGGCCTTCGGTCTGCTTGAGGCGGCGCGCCTTGGAGCGCATCTCGGTGACGGAGATGCCGGGGGTGTCGTCGATGAAGAGACGGGCCTGCATCAGCTTCTCCATGGCGAAGGTGAGCTTCTGCATGTCTTCGCGGGCGATGAAACCGGTGCGCAGCTTGTGCGAGTCGACGCGGGCGTAGGAGGCGAGCATGCGCATGAGCAGCGCTTCCTTCGACATTTCCAGCGAGAAGACGCCAACCACCTTGCCGTCGTCGACTGCGGCGTTTTCGGCGATGTTCATGGCCAGCGAAGTCTTGCCCATCGAGGGGCGCGCGGCAATGATGACGAGGTCGGAGGGCTGGAAGCCGCTGGTCATCTTGTCGAGCAGGGTGAAGTGCGTGGCCAGGCCGGTAACTTCGCGGCCGCGGCTGTAGAGCTCATCGAGCGAACCGAAGGAGTTTTTGACGATGGTGGGGATGTCGGTGAAGCCCTGGCCGAGACGGTTCTCGGAGAGCTGAAAGATGCCCTGCTCGGCGCGGTTGATGACCTCTTCGGCCTCGTCGGAGTGGTCGATGGCTTCGGCGATGGCGGTCTGCGCGATGTTGATGAGGCCGCGCAAAAGTGACTTGTTGCGCACGATGCGTACGTAGTGCTCGATGGAGGGGCGCTCGGGCACGCCGTCGATGAGCGAAGAGAGGTAGGCGACGCCACCGACGGCTTCGACTTCTTTGCGGCGGTCGAGCTCTTCGGCGAGGGTGATCATATCGACGGGGCGGCCAGTGTCTTGCAGGTCGCGCATGCGGGCGAAGATGCGGCGGTGTCCGTCGAGGGAGAAGTCGTCGGGCTTGAGCTCGGCGGCCTGGTCGAAGAGGAGACTGTCGAGCAGGATGGCGCCGAGAATGGAACGCTCGGCGTCAAGGCTGGTGGGAAGTCCGCGTTCGAGGCTGTAGTCGGTGGTGGCCATGGAGAGTGATTCGAGCGTACGCACCGCCCACCCTGATGACAATAACCCGGACGCCACTTTGATAATGATTTCTTTGGAAATGCTGTTGAGGTCAGTAGAAAACTCGGAGTCGGTGACGCCGAGCCGCGGGAAGGGCATCGGTCCCACCCTGTCCGCAGAATTCGCGGACAAGGGTGGGGCGGCTACATGGTTGTGGTGCGGATGTATGGCAGGTCTATCGACTCGGACCACGGACGATCGCGCGGTCCTCGCTGAGGATGACAACCGTGCGGACCCGGTGGGGCATCCGATCCGCAAACGCAGTGCGGTCCGCAGGCCAGCCACCCGCGGACCGCACGATGAGGCACGGCTCCGGCGTCGGAGGACGCGGGCCCCGCAATCTCCGCTCACAGGGAGCGATTGGACCAGTCAGACGCCGTTCGAGACGGCGAAGGGTGCGCTTGTTGCCGTGCGGGCCTTGGGGGTAACGTCCAGCGCGATATGGTCGCTGCGGACTGCCCGCACTCAACGCATCCTGAGCTCGAACTGGCCGATTCGGTGGCGCGATGGTTGCGGGTGCTGCGGGCAAGGCGGAAGGAGTGCGCTGCCCACAGCGGCAAGGAGCGGAGCTGCCGGCTCCCGCCCCGTGCCTTGTACCACGATCCATTGCGCAGCACCGCGACTACGGTGTGCAAATAGCTCGTGCCTGATTGAGGGCAACGATATTGCAGCGAGAAGACAGTCTCAAGCGCAAAACGACGGCGACTGTGCATAAGGTGTGCGTTGTGGAAAATAGCTGTGAAAAAGGAGGGCGAATCATTTGTCGCGAGGGCAAGACGGCTTAAGTTCAGATTCCTCCCGCTCCGCCAAGCCGTATCCACTGCGGTTGTCGCGAATGAGATCTTTCGCCCGCCATAGCGGGCTCGGGATTTCGCCTGCGGGCTCGGACGCCCGCAAGACGGCTCAAGTTACCGTCTGGTTACTACCATGTTGGAGCGGTTCCGGTTATTCTCGGCTTCATGGCAGTTGCGATGACGGTGCTGGCGAGTGGCAGTAAGGGCAACTGCACCCTCGTCTCCGCTGGAGGAACGCGACTGTTGGTTGACGCCGGACTCTCGTGCCGCGAACTGCTGCGGCGACTGGCGCTGTGCGGAGAGAACGCCACTGGCATCGACGCCATCCTCATCACCCACGAACATAGCGATCACGTCGGGGGAGTGAATGTACTGGCCAAGCGGCTGAAGGTTCCGGTGTATATGACGGCGGCAACGTACGAGATGTACCACCGGTACGCGCGCGACAGTGCCGGGAATCGCATCACGCTGCAGCGGCTGGAGACGTTCGAGGCAGGGCGGGCGTTCGAGATTGGCGACGTGACGGTGACACCGTTTACCATTCCGCACGACGCCGTGGACCCGGTGGGGTTCACGTTTCGCAGCGAAGGCATCAAGGTCGGGGTGTGCACGGACCTTGGCTACATGCCTGCGAGCGTGAAACACCATATCCACGGATGCCAGATCCTGATGATCGAATCGAACCACGATCTGGAGATGCTGCGCGGAGGGCCGTATCCGTGGGCGGTGAAGCAGCGGGTGATGAGCCGGGTAGGGCACCTGTCGAATGATGCACTCGCGGATTTCCTGACGACGGACTATGATGGAGGTGCGGAATACCTCATCCTGGCGCACCTTTCGGAGCAGAACAACCACCCCGAAATCGCGCGGATGACGGCAGAGCGCGCGTTGGGCGAGCAGCGGAATTTTGTACGCAATCAATTGATGCTTGCAGCACAACATGAACCGCTTCCGGCAATTCGACTGTAGGCAGGGCCCCGACGGGCAGCGTAGTAACACCCTCCGGAAGCAGGGTCTCCAACATGGCAGAGTGTACTGATCGCGTCATCGGCAAGATTCTTGCCGGCTGGCGCTATGACATATCGGGGCTGGCTCCGGAGATGCGCGGTGACTACGAGGCGCATCTTGCCGAGTGCCCGCATTGCCATTCGCGGCAGCGGTTGCACCGCGGCATCGACATCGGGCTGCTGGTGCTGGCGTCGGGATCGATGGTCGTGTTCCTGCTGGCGTACGGAGTAATCCGCCACTTCCACCCGCACAATGCGTTCCTGTTCGAGATTGGAGCGCTGGGGGGCTTCCTGCTGTCGATGATTCTGTGGCTGCTGGTGGCCATCGCGACGCCCGCGCCGCTGGTGGTGAAAGACGCGGCTTTGACCGGGGCGCGGCTGGGCCTGGACAAGCTTCCGGAAGAGCTGCGCGCCAAGATACCCGAAGACCTTCGGGTGAAGATCAGCGGACGCTAAAGGCGGTCCAGGTTACTTCGCCGCTTGCGCGCAGAGCCTGAATTCCCACACTCGTACGCTACCCGACTTGGGTTGGGGCGGCTCTCCACAATACTCGCCCCGATGCGCCTCCGCGAAGGCGGCGGCTTCGTCGGCCCAGTTGGGCGTCAGCAATACCGGTCCAATGAACCAGACATTCGGCGGCGGTGGATAGGGCAGCGGTGCGGACGCGGAATCGGCCAAGCGAAGGTCCACGATCTTCCTTGGGTTGCGCTCGCGGTAGTAGTCGAAGGTGGGCGGGCCGAGGCCGGGCAGGAGCACGACCTCATCGCCGGGTTGCGCCCTGGCAAGCAGATAAGCGGTGGCCTCGCGCCAGTTCTCACCGTACTCGGGATGGCGGAAATAGTGACGTATGTTCGAGGCCGAATAGAAGACCATCAGAACAAGGAGCGCGAGACCAGCGGCGCGAGACCGGCGGGCAATGATGGCGATTCCGGCGGCCGCCAGCACGACACAAGCTGGAATGCAAACCGACAGGAAGCGCTCCACCAGAAGTGGCCGCCAGATGGAACCGGCGAAAGTGAGGAGAACGGGAACGAAGAGCCAGGTGGCAGTGAAACGGTACGGCCAAGCGTCATCGCGCGAAGATGACTCCGCGGCGACCAAGGCGACAATCCAGGCGGTCAGATAGGTCAGCGAGCGCCACTTGGAGAGTGTGAGGGAATACAGCAGATCAAGCACCTGCTGGCGGTGCAGAGGCCTGACCCAGGAGACGTGTCCTACGTTGCTATGCCGCAGCATGAACGCGGCGAAGGGCAGCAGGAATAGCGCAAGCAAGAACGCGGCGAGATCGATTCGTTTCGCC
>Ga0207826_1000529_pt1 | contig 10683 bp, 13 predicted proteins | sample LuqExpMetageno80_FD_187837 | JGI IMG/M metagenome (GOLD analysis project Ga0207826, IMG submission 187837) | Tropical forest soil microbial communities from Luquillo Experimental Forest, Puerto Rico - Sample 80 (SPAdes) | ecosystem: Environmental > Terrestrial > Soil > Tropical forest ... | reverse complement strand
CTGAGACTTGAGATATGCTGCTGAATTTCCGAGACGGCGATGGGATCGACACCGCTAAACGGCTCATCGAGCATCATGAGCTTCGGACCCGTGACAAGAGACCTCGCGATCGTCAAACGACGTTTCTCGCCGCCACTCAACGTCAGTGCCTGATTTTTTGCCAGATTGTCGATTCCAAATTGCCTGAGCAATTCATTGCAGCGTCGGAAACGCTCCCTGCGGGAAATTCGGAGCGTCTCCAGGATCGCCATGATGTTCTGCTCGACGGTCAGCTTTCGGAAGATGGATTCCTCCTGGGGAAGGTAACCCATTCCCATACGAGCTCTCCGATGCATCGCAAACCCTGTCACGTCACGATCCTCAAAATAAACTCGACCACCGTTGGGCCGCACCAGACCCACTATAAGATAAAACGTAGTGGTTTTACCAGCGCCATTTGGCCCCAAAAGGCCCACAATCTCGCCTTCGTTCACATGGATATCAATCCCATTCACGACCGACCGGCCGCCATAGATCTTGACCAGTTTATCCGTACGGAGAATCGGCTTCTCAATTCGCCGCTTTGTTTCTACGACCGAAGACTCAAATTCTAGCCTAGTGAGCGCCATTCGTGTTGGACCTGCCAGCGGCTGTTCTATCCTCAATTAACGTCCTTGTGCTGCCATATGTTTGCATTCGTCCATCTTTGTAAAGTACCATCTTCACTCCGGGCGCAGTCGCGATGTGCGTATTGGCGCCTTGCGTCACCTGCGGCCAACCGGTTAACGTGATCGAACCATCTTTTGCTTCGTACAAAGCCTTTTCTGCTTTTCCGGTCGAGGTTACCGGTTGCTGAGTCTGAGCCCCGCTTTGGACTGGCGCCGCGGGCTGGGGCGCCAGCGCGGACGCGCCTGGGTTTTCAGCTTGTCCTGCCTGAGTTTTGGGCTGGTTGACATGCACTATAATGACGTTTCCGTTAGCCTCAGCATCATTCAAGCCACCGCCCTCTTCGTCTTTGTTCAAATGAACCGTTAATCGGTCGGACGTCATCGTGAACTGCGGATCTACGACTTTTACGTTACCGATAAATACCCCGATGCGCGTCTTGGTGTCGAACTGGGCCTCCTGGGTCGCGGTAATTTCGGTTGGGCCTTTTGGGCGGTCTTTGCTGTCGCCCCCGAATAAATCATTCGAACTGTTTGGCGTCTGGGAACCTCCGGCGGCCGGCTTGGTACTGCCGGAAGTTCGCTTCGCTCCGGGAGACTTTGACGCTGCGACCGGTGCCGAGGAAGATTTCGTCGGGGAAACGGGCTTTTGCTGTGCCACAGCGCTGCGGAAAGGCGCAAAACAGATTATGACCGCAAACAGGGTGACTAAATTCTTCACTGACTTATTGTTGACCTTCGTTGCCGGACTTTGTTTGAAATTCGTTGCGATTATAAATCACCAGATGGACATTTCCCACCACCCTCCCTTGGCGGGTTTTTGAGTTGAATTCCCCGCCATCCGCGGTGAGCACGAAGTCTTCTCTCGTGATACGAACTGGCTCTTTGGTCGTAATAACGTTCGTATCCAGATTCATCATGGACGTTTGCAAATCTATCTTTGCGTCCGGTTTACCGGTTTGTTGGCTGTAGGTCTGGATTGTGACTGTATGCATTTCGATATTCTGGTCATCCAAACGCGTTGCAGTCTCCATTTCAAATTGCATCTCTATCTTTCCTTCTTCGTTGCGAACTGGAACGCGCAATCCCTTGACCTCATGTCCAATCGGCACAGGTAAGTCAAACTTGCGACCCTGCGAATTGTCGTCAGCCTGCAGCGGCGCCACAAGACCTCCGACCGACCCGATCATCGCAAGAGCTTTAGCGACTGAGTTCATGGATTCGTTTAAGCTTTTCCAGCAAACTCGCAAGATCCTGGAGCGGGATCTGATTCGGTCCGTCTGAGAGCGCCTGACTGGGATCATAGTGGGTCTCGATGAATATTCCGTCGCACCCTGCGGCCGCGGCAGCTCGTGCCAGCACCGGCGCGAGCACGCCATCACCACTGCTGCGATCCCCTGCACCGCTCGGACGCTGAACCGAATGCGTGGCGTCGAAGACTACAGGATAGCCGAGTTCCCGAATCCAATAAAGCGAGCGCATATCAGCAACGAGGTTGTTATAGCCAAAACTGACACCTCTCTCCGTAAAGACGTAGGACGAGCAACCGAAGGTTTCCAATTTATCTGCGATGTTCCGCACATCCCAAGGAGCGAGAAATTGTCCCTTTTTCACATTAACCGCTCGTCCAGTCTCCGCCGCTGCTCGAATCAGGTCAGTCTGGCGACTCAGAAAAGCCGGAATTTGCAGTAGATCGATGAATTGGCCGGCAGCGCGAGCATCCTCAGCTGAATGGATGTCGGTGGTCACGGGTACGCCCAGTTCATCCCCAATCTGGCGAAGTAACCGGCAGCCGGCTTCCAAGCCGACACCACGATAGGATTTGACCGAGGTTCGATTGGCTTTGTCGTAGGACGCCTTAAAGATCCACGAAACGTCCAACGAATCACAGATCTTCTTAAGATCGTTCGCGATAGACACCACGAACTTCTCAGACTCGATCACACACGGGCCGAGAACATAGAACGGTCTTGGCCCCCCAACTTGCACGCCCCGAATGTCGAAGCTTTTCACCATTCAAAAAGCTGGCTCCAATGGTAGAGACGCGCTCCCGCGCGATCCGGATATGCACGTCCCATAACCGTAACCACCCGGAGGACCGTTCCTTTCGTTTAGCGGGACGCTTTGCCCGGGCCAAGACCGAGTCACGAACCGTAGCTCTTAACGAATTTCTTTTTGCCTTCGGCTTCCGTTTGGTCCGGTGCCGATTCTACCTGGGATTTCTGGTCAGTTTTTTGAGATACCTCAGGCTGAGGTCCGACTTCGCTGGACGGCTGCTTCTGAACTACCTCAACAAAACCCATCTGCAAATTCGAGATGGTGCCGGCCAGTATTCGCGATTCATCGGTGTTCAAGTTACCTTTGGTCTTCTCCTGAATCATTACCAATTGATCGATCAGTAGCTGAGCCATATCCAGGTTAACTTCTGCCTTCCCGGTTTGAGGATGCGGTATCTGGCCCAATGTGAAGGCTGCATTCTGAGCTTGCATCAGCACAAACTCGATAAACCGCTGCGTCATCTCACCCGAAGATACAGTCGTGTTCTGGTATTCTGCCATATTAGATCTTCCGTTTCACTTAAGGCCTAACAATGACCGTAATCGCCGGTTTATCCATCAAATATTTCCTAGCTGCCTCGTTCACAGAACTGATAGTTAAGCTCTCGATATGCTTCTTCCGCTGATGCACGTAATCGTATCCGAGGCCGTAAAACTCGTTAAGCGCTACGCTGTGCGCATACGCATCCATGTTTTGCAGCTGGAAAGCAAGTTGTGACAACGTCCTCGTTTTAGCACGATCAAACTCTTGTTCCTCGAGCCCGTGCGTGGCCAATCTCTCCAATTCGGTACTTAAAATCTGCGAGACGCTTTCTACTTTCTCGGGTGCGGTTGCCGCATGGACACTGAAAATCCCCGGCGCAATCCCCAGGAACAGCGAGCTTCCGACGGCGTATGCTAATCCCAGTTCCTCACGCACCTTCACAAAGAAACGCGAGCTCGAATCACCTGCCGCTTCATCCAATAATTCGAGACTGATCCGATCCGGATCTGCCATAGTGCAGGCAAGAAATCCGATGCAAACCACGGCTTGATGCCTACCTTCGTGGGATACGACCAGCCGACTTTCGAAATTGTCTATCGCCAAGCAAACATCGTCCGCGGAAGTTTGCTCGGACCGCAGATTCTCCAGTTGTGCCTCGATCATATCGAGGATCCGCTGAGAATCGAAACTACCGCAGATCCCGAAAACTGCGTTTGGCCAGACGAAGCATTCCTGATGCCGCCGGATAAGTTGAGTCTGCGCGATCTTTAGGACAGTTTCCTCGCGACCAAGCGGATTGAGCCCATAGGGGTGACGACCGTAGATTTCGCTCCTTAACAGATTCCGGGCGACCAGCTGCGGTTGCGCCTGCTCCACTCGGATGGCGGCGATCTGACTCTCACGCTCGCGTTCCGTCGCTTCAGGAGGAAAAACTGGATTGCCGGCCACGTCCATCAGGACGGCAAATGCATCGTCAAAATCGGCAGATAGTGAACTGACGGCAATGCGGAGGGTGTTATATCCCGACTCGATGGAAAGCAAACCGCCGATTCCCTCTATCTCCTCTGCAATTTTCTCTGCTGACCTGGACGCAGTACCCTTCGGCATCGTCTGGGAAAGCAGCCGGTGAACTCCGTTATCTTCGACGGTCTCATTCAAAGAACCGCCTCTAAAAACCGCGGAAGAGTAGATCATTGGAAGGCGCTGATCCGGAACCAGAACCGCTCTGGCTCCGTTACTCAAAACGCAGAGCTGCGGACTTGCGGCCTTTTTTGTCAAAACCGAAACCTGTTTCGGACCGTTCGCGGGACGGAGCACCGCGACAGTGAGATTTGAATCCTTGAGATAGCGAGCAACAACTCGTTCCACGTCCGCTACCGTGACCGCCTGAAGGCGTTTCAAGTACTGCCGACTGAATTCAAGATTCCGCGTATACGACCAGTTTAACCCGAGGTCGGACGCAATCCCTTTAACGGTCTGAAGCTGTTCTATCGCGTTCACGGTGATCATCCGCTTCGCCTTCTTCAGCTCTGCATCAGACATCCAGCGGTCACGTCGATCGTCGACGCACTCCACGATCCGATCCGGAACCAAACCTGCGACCTCTTTGGCACAAGTTCCGCAGACCGTGAGCAAACCAGGAAAACTCGGCGTATAAGCGTACGCCCCAACGCCGTAAACCAGGCCTTCCTTCTCGCGCAGCTCTTTGTAAAGCCGGGAACTCGCGCCGCCGCCGAGGATCACTGAAGCCGTGTCGACGGGCGCCATGTCGTCATGCGAAACGCCGGGTACATGCCAGCCGAGATTGAAGTACGCCAGGTCGGCTTGGAAATATTGCGACGTTTCTCGACGTCCCAATTGAGGAGGCTCTTCAGGCAGAACTACCGGCTCCAATGGACCACGCTTGGCGAACCCGAGAAATTCTTCGGCATCTGATCGCAGACGGTCCGTATCCACATCACCCGCCACGACCAAAAACAAGTTATTCGGAATATAACGCCGGCGATAATACCGGAGGATATCCGCGTGGGTCAACTGATCAAACACGTCCCGAATCCCGATCACTGGATAGCGGCACGGATGCACCTGAAAGGCTCGTCCGAAAGTGAGGTAACTAAGAATACGGTCCGGATCGTCGAGTCCCATGTCGAATTCGCGGCGGATAACATCCATCTCCGTCTGAAGCGCCGCAGGGTCGACGATCGACCGAAACAGCATGTCACCTAACAAATCGATCGATTGCCGGACGGCATTTGCCGGGCAGTCGATCCAGAAGACAGTACGATCGAACGACGTGTAGGCGTTGAGATAGCCGCCCAGACCGTGGATTTCATCACTGATCTGCCTCGAAGACCGGCGCTCGGTCCCATTGAACAAGACATGCTCCAATAAATGGGTTAGCCCTGAGCCCAGCCATTCGCCTTCGTGAACGCTGCCCGTCTGACACCAAACCTGAACACTGGCAACCGGCGCCGAATGCTGCTCCGCGACGATAACAGTCAAGCCATTCGAGAGTTCGAAGAACGACGGTTGAACCTCCGGAAGCTCCATTGAATTTCTTTTCGAGTTTCAGGAATTCGTCATTCTTGAGCCACGAGGCTCGAATGGCGCAACAAACGCAGCGCGGAAATCCAAAGCTCTATGAAAATCTTCGACCGAATCGGATTCCGTTTTTCCAAAAACGCCCGCGCCGATCAAGTTAAACACCATCTCGCCAACGTCGTTCGAAGCTCGGACTCCCCAGTATTCCAGAACCGTCATAACCATCGGTCCGAACTCTTTCAACGCGAGTTGCCGGAAACCATCGAGCAATTCACCGGCGTTCACGTGTGACCCAGCCTCAGTTTTTCCGCGTTTCTTTTGTTTGATCGTGAATTCGAGAGCTTCCTTCAGGAAGATGTAGGCTTCTTTTTCGTACCGCGGGTCCCGTTCGATGATTTGTTCAACAACTTCGTTAAAAGATCTCTGCATTTTCTTACTTGGACTCAACCTGCTGTTGCTCGAAAACGGTCGCCCGAATGTGTTTGACCACAGCTCCCACTAGAAGTGCCAGGCCGAGGCCGACAACCAGCAACTGTTCACCCCGAGTCAACCGAAACATCCGACTAATATATGCCATCGAACTGCTTTGTCATCTCGCCAAGACGGTGCACTAGCTGCCGGTTGATGGTGCCGCGCCCGAGGATCCCGTTGAGGGCGACGTACCGGACGATCCCGTTGACTTTTCAGAACCGCCCTTTGCTCCATCACTCTTTGGCGTTCCGCTCTCCTTCGTTCCACTCTCTTTCGTTCCGCTCTCTTTCTTCGCACTCTCCTTGTAATCGGGACTTCGGTAATCAGTGATATAGAAACCAGAGCCTTTGAAAATCAGACCTGCCCCCGTCCCGAAAAGGCGTTTCACCTTGCCCGCACCCCAAGCTTCCAGCCGGCAGAATTCTTTCGGACAGACAGTGTAAGCCTCGTCCTTCATCGACTGGAAAACCTCAAATGTTTGATTGCACTTTTCGCATTGATATTCGTAGGTCGGCATAGGTAACGGTCACGATATAGCAGACGCTTTGGACTACGGCAAACGGCGGCTGCATCCTTCCTTCACGTCAACGTCCTGTCTGCGAAGCCGGACGCAATTCGCCGGACGTTGCTTGACGATTCACTGAGGAGAGTTTATTCCGCTCTGATTTCCGGCGTATGAGCACTCGATGGTTCCTTATAATTTTGGCAGCATTGCTTTTTGCGGGGTGTGGCGAGAGCGAAAAATCCCGGCTGGCAAATCCTAACACTGCATACATACCCGCGACCGGCGGATCGGGCTCTGCCGAGCCGGGTTCGGGTTACGATCCAATCTCCTATTGGGATGGCGACGGCGTTGCAGGTCCACCTTCCATCAAAATCTATCTCAAAGAGCAACGAGCCTATTTTTATAAGGGTGACGAACTTGTCGGCGTATCCCAGGTTTCGGCTGGACGGGAAGGTCACAATACGCCGATTGGCAGCTACAAGATCATTCAAAAAGATAAGGACCATGCATCGAATCTTTACGGAGACTATGTCGATGCGGCAGGCAACGTCGTTCAGAAGGAAGTCGAATTGGGTAAAGACCCCAAACCGTCGGGAGCAGTGTTTAAAGGCGCCCCAATGCCGTTCTTTATGCGCATCACGGGAGGCGTTGGAATGCATGAAGGTTATTTGCCCGGTTACCCCGCGTCTCACGGGTGCATCCGCATGCCCGGCAAGATGGCAGAAGTTTTCTTCACCAACGTCGAGTTGGGCACCCCGGTCGCGATTGTAGACTAAGCCTGGCACACGAAGGTCACGGAGGTCAGAGGAGGTCACGAAGCTTTGAGAGGGGTCAGTCCGGAGATTCTTATATTTCCTTTGTGACCTTTTCTGACCTTTGTGATCTCTGTGTGACTCTTTCCTTCCGCCGCCACGCAAAAACCTCACCGATTGCGACGCCGGATTAGGTGATAGACGACCAGGAGGATTATCGCACCGATCAAGGAAGGTATGAATCCTACCGGCCGCAAACTATCAGGATGCCCGGAGGTCCACCCGAGCAGCCGCCCAAGATAGAAGGCCACGAACGACCCGGCGATTCCTATCACCATCGTTAGCAGACAACCGCCGGGCTCTTTTCCGCGGACAATCAGCCTTGCGAGCGCTCCGACGATTAAACCAATAATTAATGCGCCAATTAAACCAATCATGACGTACTCCTTCTAACGAAACCTTCATTTAATAGTTCTAGGTAATAGACACAAGCATTTGCTCACACAAAGGCCACGAAGGTCAGCAGAGGTCACCAAGGAAATATAAGGAAATATGAAAAATTGTCCGGACTGACTGTCTCATGTCGGCAATGTAATCGCACAAGACTCGCGTGCGTGCCTCGCGATCGTCCTTCGGGCGGATAATGCGTGCTTCTTAAAACCTTTAGAAACCTTCGCGACCTCCTTTGACCTCTGTGACCTTCGTGTGAGTCTTTCCTTTGTGACGATTAGGAGGCAAAGGCAGCCCCACATTCGAACTTTTGAATTTATTGGAAATGGAGCCGGTATTTTAGTGTACTATCCGGTCGGTTTCTCTTAGAGTCGCCCATGAGCCAATCCCCCAGCTCCACTTCCGTTCCCACAAGACGCAGAAGGGATTCCCGCGAGTCAATCCTCCAGGCAGCCGAAGATATCGTTGCCAAGCGCGGTCCGGCACATCTGACCCTCGAGACGGCAGCGAACGAAGCCAAGGTTAGTAAGGGTGGTCTCTTTTATCATTTCCGATCGAAAGAAGCCCTCCTCGAAGCGATGATTCGCCGCTCAATGCAACTCTTGGAGACCGAGCACACGAAAGTTGCAGAATCGCTCACCGGTGAACGGAACGGAAAACTCAAAGCAAACATCATCGGAACGCTCCGGCACCTCGAAGGACAACGCCCCGTCCTGACAGCGGTTGTGGCGGCAATCGCGAACGACCCGAAGTTGGTGGAACCGATGCGGGAATCTTTAAGAAACGAATTTCAGGTCCTCTGCAAAGAGCTCAGTCTGCGTATGGAAGATGTCGCAGTCCTATTTCTCGCCTCCCAGGGATTGTTACTCATGGAGTTGCTTGGTCTCTCGTTTCTGACGCCCAGCCAGATTCGTAAAGTGACGCAACGCATGTTGCAACTGGTCGAGGAATTTGACCGCCCAAATCCCTAACCCGCAAAAATCACCCGCTTTAAGAATCGACGAGCTCATTGCGGGTTAGAAAGCTTTGAAAATAATGAATCCAACAAACTGTTTGGAACTCTTATCTCCGAAAAGCAGTAGAATTTTTCGGCGCAGCCGGAGAATTCTGCTGCCTCATCGGCACCGATCGCGGATACAGACTCCACATTCGGAAGGCTCTCCGTGGCGCCAAAAAAGCCTGCTGCCGGACCCGGAAAAATGTTCACAATAGGATTGACATGGGTGGCGCGGCTGTTACTGTACCGGTTGGCTGGTTCACCCAATACCGGTCGATCTGCTCCCCCTCAAAAAAAGCGCCCCTAAATTTTTCATTCCACCTTTTTTCCCTTTTATTGATAAGAATCCTGATAACTTAGTCTCTCAACATCTCCTGACCCCCCCAACATGAAAAAACTCATAAACTCCCCCGAGAATATCGTTCTCGAATCCATTTCCGGCCTTGCGCTCGCGTTTAGCGATCTGATCAAGGTCCACACCAATCCGAATTACATTATTCGCGCAGACGCCCCTGTAAAAAATAAGGTTGCCCTGGTCTCAGGAGGTGGAAGCGGACACGAGCCCATGCACGGAGGTTTCGTCGGCCGCGGAATGCTGGACGCAGCATGTCCTGGTGCCGCCTTCACGAGTCCAACCCCGGACCAGATGTTCGAGGCGACGAAAGCAGTCAATGGCGGTAAGGGCGTTCTTCACATCGTGAAGAATTACACCGGTGACGTGATGAATTTTGAAATGGCAGCCGATCTGGCCAAGGCTGAGGGTATTGATGTGGAGGCGGTAGTTATCGACGATGACGTGGCCGTGAAAGACAGCCTTTGGACTGCCGGCCGGCGCGGCGTCGGCACGACGGTCCTCGCAGAGAAGATTTGCGGCGCAGCTGCCGAATCCGGCCAGTCGCTTAAAGACATCGCGGCTCTGTGCCATAAAGTAAATGGGAACGGCCGAAGCATGGGCATGGCTCTGACTTCCTGTACCGTACCACATGTCGGTAAGCCGACCTTCGATCTGCCGGAGGACGAGATGGAAATCGGCATCGGCATCCATGGTGAACCCGGACGCACTCGGATGAAGCTGAAGAGCGCAGACGAGATTACTGAAATCCTCCTTGCTCCGATTGTGGAAGATTTACCCTTTAAGGCGGGTCACGAGGTCTTGCTGTTCGTAAATGGCATGGGTGGCACGCCGCTGATCGAACTCTTTGTCGTCTACAGGAAAGCGCACGAGATTCTCACAAAAGCCGGAATCAAGGTGACCAGGAGTCTCGTCGGACCGTACATCACGAGTCTCGAGATGGCCGGTGCTTCGATTACCGTTTTGAAACTGGACGCTGAGATGACCAAGCTTTGGGACGCGCCCGTTCTGACGCCGGGACTTCGATGGGGTGTTTAAGACTGTCGCCGAAGCTTCCAGGTTTGATCCGAATAGCGGCGGACCTGGAAGGTCTTCCGCCTACCATCTATGTCAAAAATCACTTCAGACCAGATAATCGCCTGGATCGAGCGGTATGCCGCGCACATCGCCGAACAGAAGGACTACTTAACCCAACTTGACGCGGCGATCGGCGATGCTGACCACGGTGCAAATATGCACCGTGGTTTTCAAGCGGTGCTTGGTAAAAAAGCTGATCTTCAGAATGGCGACATCGGCGCGCTTCTCAAAGTGGTCGCGATGACGTTGATCTCTACGGTCGGCGGAGCCAGCGGCGCGCTCTACGGAACCTTCTTCTTGCAGGCCAGCACCATGGCTGGCAGTAAGACAGAACTCTCCCCGAGCGAGTTCGG
>Ga0207826_1000527_pt1 | contig 10688 bp, 13 predicted proteins | sample LuqExpMetageno80_FD_187837 | JGI IMG/M metagenome (GOLD analysis project Ga0207826, IMG submission 187837) | Tropical forest soil microbial communities from Luquillo Experimental Forest, Puerto Rico - Sample 80 (SPAdes) | ecosystem: Environmental > Terrestrial > Soil > Tropical forest ... | reverse complement strand
GCCGAGCGCATGCCGACCTTCTCGGCGTAGAGCGCTTCAGCTGTGATGTCGGCGACGAACTGGTTCGAGGAGCGCGCGTTGTTTTCGTAGTGGTTGTCGCTCAGGGTGAAATAGCCGAAATCCATCGCTTCGTCCCTTGCCTATTGTTCCAAAGCCGAGAGTTTGGCTCCTCTTTTTTAATTATAATAGTTGACATTGCATGTGTTGTAAATGCAATAATACTGTCGTCTAAGCTTTTGAAGTTCGCAGCGAATCCGGCTAAACCGAACCGGTCGCCGCAAGGATTGCCCCGCACGTGAAAGCGCCCGCCAAGCTCGATCTCGGCGACTACCTGCCGTATCTCACCAACCGCGTCGGCATGATCGTCGCCGAGCAGTTCGGTAACGACGCGCTCGCCGGGCACGGCTTGAGTATCGCGATGTGGCGCGTGATGGCGGTGTTGGCGTCGCGCGGCAGCCAGCGGCAGATCGATCTCGCTGATCTGACGAGCATTGAAGTCTCGACCTTGTCGCGGCTCATCACCCGTCTAATCCGCAAAGGCCTGGTGACGCGCACGCGTTCGGTCAACAGCAATCGCGAGGTTACGGTTAAGCTGTCGCCGAAGGGGCAGTCGCTGGTGAACCATCTCATCCCCATCGCTCTCGCCTTTGAGGCGGCGGCGATTGCCGGATTGTCCGTCAAGGACATTGCGGTGCTCAAGCGCTGTCTGCGTCGCATGTACGGCAATATGAAAAAACGCGGCGCCGCGGCCGGCGGGCGCGGGCACGGAACCTCGTCGTAATCAGCCCGTTGAATGAATGGTGAGTGCCAGCAAGCATTCGTGTCAACATCATGAACCAAACATCGCGCCATTTACCGGACCGGACCGTCGTCATCACCGGCGCCTCCGCGGGCGTCGACCGCGCCGTCGCGCCGCGCTTTGCGAAAGCGGGCGCCAATCTCGCCTTGATCGCGCGCGATGCCGCGGCGCGCGATGCCGTCAAGCAAGAGGCGGAAAAGCTTGGCGGCAGCGCGCTCGTGGTTCCACCGATGTCACTGATGCCAATACGGTATTCGACGCTGCCGACGCAATCGCGCGCGAACGCGGCGGCATCGATATCTGGATCAATGAAGCGATGGTGACGGTGTTCGCGCCGGTGTGGGAGACAACGCCGGAAGAATATCGCCGCATCACCGACGGCATGGTGCATGGAACCATGGCGGCGCTCCGCCATATGCGGGAGCGCAATCGCGGGCACTATTGTTCAAGTCGGCTCCGCTCTGGCCTATCGCGGCATTCCGCTGCAGGCCGCCTATTGCGGCGCCAAGCACGCGCTGCGTGGGTTTACCGATTCGCTTCGCCCCGAGCTCGATCACGACAACAGCGCGGTCGCGGTAACCGTGGTCGAACTGCCGGCGGTGAATACGCCGCAATTCGACTGGGGCGCACACGCGCATGCCGCGAAAGCCACGTCCGGTGCCGCCGGTGGTGCAGCCGGAAGCGGTTGCCGAAGTCAGCTTCCGGGCCGCGCTCTATCCGAAGCGCGAATACTGGCTCGGCGTGAGCACGCTCAAGGCGATCCTCGACAAGATTCTGCTGCCGGAATTCCTCGATCGTTACCTGGCGAAGCACGCTTACGAAGCGCAGGAGACGAAGGCCGCGGTCTCACCGACGCGGAAAGACAAGATGGCGCCGGTCGGCGAATTGCATCGCACCCACGGCAGCTTCGACGCCGAGGCGGCAAACCGGGTGATGGCGATACCGGGACCGGCCGCGCGCTTCATTCCAGTCGCTTTGACTGCGCTGACCGGCGTCGTCATCGGTTTTATCATGCGCGGATTGTTGCAGCGATCGCGGTGATTGCCGCGGGTGTGACTCGTCATTGCGAGGAGCAAAGCGACACAGGCAGCGTCCGATAGGACGGGCCGCAAGTGAGAACGAATGCGATGGTCTATCCCGCTCCCACCGTGAATTCGCCGACCGTGGTCAGATCCTTGCCGCGCAGCGCGAAGCCGCTTTCCTTTACGCGGCGGGTGCCATAGCTTGCGTACCGGTGCGCTTGCGCACCGTGACGAGAAACATGAAACGTGTTGGGGGAAGCGATGGCCGGGCAGGCGGAAGTTCAAGTTTCGCATTTTCTGGACGAACACGGCTTTGGCGCGTTTCAGATCAAGCTGCTCTTCTGGTCGGTTCTGATTGCCTTTATTGACGGCTACGACATCGGCGCCGTCGCCTTTGCCGCGCCGCACCTGATCAGGGAATGGCACGTGGTGCCGAAAGATCTCGGCCTGGTGCTCACCGCGAGCAATTTTGGCGTGTTGTTCGGCTCGCAGATCTTCGGCTGGGTCGGCGATCGCTATGGCCGCAAGACGTCGCTGATCATCTGCAATCTTTTGTTCGGCGTGTTCACCTACTGGGCGGCCTATTCGACTAACTTGACCGAATTATTCTGGTTGCGGTCGATCGCCGGGCTCGGCATCGGCGGCGTCATCCCGAACCTCGTGGCGATCAATGCCGAATCGGCGCCGCGCAATCTGCGCGCGACGCTGGCCATCATCGCGACCGGCATGGTGCCGATCGGCGGCGCGCTTGCCGGATTCGCCGCCGCCGGGCTCGTGCCGCATTACGGTTGGCAGATCCTGTTCTTGATCGGCGGCGTTGCCCCGATCGTGTTCGCAATTGTCGCGATCTTTGCTCTTCCTGAATCGATCAAATTCATGACGCTGCACGAGAGCCAGCGCCCGAAGATGGAGGCGCTGCTTCACGCGATCCGTCCCGATTACCGCGTACCGCCGAATGCGCGCTTTGTGATCGAGGATGAAAAGCAATTTCCGAGTTCCAATCCCCGCTATCTGTTCCACAACGGATTGGAAGTGATCACGCCGCTCACCTGGCTGATCTTCATCCTCAACTTGATGGGATACTTCTTCCTGATCAGCTGGACGCCGACGATGCTGGTGCAGGCCGCCCATGCGTCGCAGACGGTCGCAGCGCTCACCGGCGCGGGGCTGCAGGTCGGCGGCACGGTCGGCGCATTGGTGCTGTGCTGGTGGCTCCAGCGGCAACGCTTCCTCGCCATCGCCATCCTCTTCGCGATCGCCGTCCCCGTGGTCGGCTCGATCGGCTATGCCGGGTTGTCGTCCACGGCGGCGCTGGTGATCGCGGCATTCTTGGCCGGTGCGGTGGTCCTCGGCATCCAGTCCGGCATCAATGTGGTTGGCGCGATGATCTATCCGACTTCGCTGCGTGCAAACGGGTCGGGATGGCAGCTTGGATTGGGCCGATTCGGCGGGATCATTGGTCCGCTCGCCGGCACGATGCTCGTCGCCTTCCCAATCGAGAAAATGTATCTGTTTGCGGCGGTGCCCTTCGCCTTGGGCGCGGTCGTGACCTTCATCATCCACGTGCTCAATCAAAAGCGCCTTCGCGCGCATCCGGAATTGCAGAAGGCGCAGTAGCCGTCAGCTTTGTTCGCTCCAGCTGCGCGGCCGCTTTGTCTGTTTGTCACCTCGCCGATTGGCTAACACATTGATCTTGCAAGCGCACAAGTTTCGAGCATAGTCGTCGCGCAGTCGTCAGCGCGGGAGGGAGCGCTACATTATAGTCGCGGGAGCGGGTGCCACGCGTGGGCCAGGGGTTCCCCGCACACTATGTTCGCTACACAGCGGTGGGGGCCTATGCGGGGCGATATGCTTCGTAGGTCGGATCGGGGCGTCCCTCTCTTCTTTGAGCGGAAGGATGGGACGCAAGTGAAGGCCACAGCAAACTTCACTGCCCGGTTCCGATAGCCCAACGATTACCGTCCGAGAAAACGGTACGTTGGGGGGATAAGGCAAGGCCGCCGGTTTGGTCATCGCCGACGGCTTTGCTGTTTGAGCCTTTAGCGCAACGCTCGTCGGGCTGTGGATTTTGAGTTGGATCAAAGAGCGCGAGTGCGCTCTTTCGTTTGGATTATGCGCTGCGCCGTTCTCTGAAAAAGGCGCAGTTGGTCCTTCAGAGCGGGACAAACTTAGGCCACTAGAAGTTTGGTGGCCTTCTTCTTTCCAGTAGCGGGCGAGTGAAAGCTACTCAATACAAGATCAGCAAAATCAAACTCTCAATCAGCATGATTGCGGTCACGCAGGCTACAGAAAGCACTAAAGCTTCCCTCGCCTCGTGGTGACCCGCAAACCGTTCGATCTTCATGTTCAACGTCCGATGTCGCAATTCAGTAAGAGATACCGTTCAAGCTCAGCATCAGCACGTTCCACCCCAGCGTAATGGCCATCACCCCCGCGATAGCGAGCCATAAAGTTCGCCATCCTTCGTCGTGACCTTCAAGCTTCTCGGCTCTCACAATTTGCGTTGCATACCGATCCGAAAGAACTGGCATGTCGGTGTCTCCCTAACCTTGTCGAAGGCTAGAGGACTGGAGGCTGGTTGCGCCATTGTCGTTTAGTGTGCTGGCCTATCCAAAAGTATTGGGTGAGTAGCGATGATGGTTTACCAACTCCGCTAACCGCACGGTCACCAATTCGACCATAGCCTCAACATCGCAACTGTGAGGGGGTCAGTTGTTTTGCCAGGCCAGAAGCCCCGGCACGCCTCCACTCCCGCTGGGGCTTCTGCTCTTTTATTCTTGGCGTAGTGCGTTGGCGCTGGCCTTCGGCGTCCATCCTCTATGTTGGGCTGGGCCACGCTTGGCCGGTAAGAGCAAGCATCTATCCCGAAGAAGCAAGATGTCATCGACAGAACTGGCTACTGTTTGGAAGCTGCGTCCTCTCTGAGAAAGGGCACGGCCTTCCTCTGATGGAACGACTCAGGCCACTAACTTGGTGGCCTTATTCTTTCCAGAAGACGAGCGATGCCGAAAAAAACTCGCGAGCCGTTCGCTGCTGGAGGGTTGGATAACCCGGCAGCGCAATTTCGCGAATTTACGCCGAATGTTTGGAGTTAGCTGAGAAGACCCGTTCGCCCGAGAGGCGCCGAGTGTACCTCGACCTGGCCCGCGTCTGTTATCAACTGGCACTTCGCTGGGAGAAAGGTTCGTATAGCGCGTCATAACTCTGCGCTGCCTTCGCCCCTGCGCGCGGCGTCTATCAGGCCCACCCCAACTGCCGGAACCACTCCGCAAGTCCTGAGTTCGCTCTCTGTTGAGGTGAGTTCGCTCTCTTTTGGGGAGAGAACGCCATGCGTGACGGGTTCCCCCACAGGGTCGCCGTTGCACTCGGCTTCCTACTCGCGTTTGCGGTTTCGTTGTTCGTGCTCGCGGCGATGGGTGGAGTGATCCCACCCTGATTGCATAAACCGTGTTCCCACCCACAGTGCCAACACGGCCAGAACGCCGATTGCGATATAATCGGGAATGGTCATGGCATCGTCCCCCGTCGCGATTGCCACTACACAACCCTAGCTTCTGATTGTGACGTTTCGCCCACTACACAACCCTAGCTTCTGATTGTGACGTTTCGTCGGGTAATCAAAGGTTTTTCAACAACCTGAAAAGGGTCCGCGCCAAGCTAGGGTAGCTGACGAAATAGGTGGGGCCCGCCCTCGTCAGCCGCTCTTGTCGGGACCATGTCTCTATTGCTGCGCTATGCCCTGAGTGTGCTGGATGCGCTTCTCCTCACTCGGTTGGCGCAGTCGGAGGGCAACAGGTTTGCTCTTGAGTGAAAACGCGCGAGCGTTATTCTTCCTCGGTCGGACTGGTGTCGTCCCTGCCTGAGTGGGAGGACTGGGACGGAGGTGAAGGCTCCGACTTCACTGCCGATTAGACACCCAACGTTGCCGCCCAAGAAAGCGGCACTGGGGCAACAAGGCAAAGCCGTTGGCTGCGTACCGCCGACGGCTTTGCTGTTTGAGCACAGCACAAAAGCCGGATCACAGATAGTTGCCGCTGCTACAGCGTTGCAGCGTTAAAAAACTACGCGCTAATACCAGTAATGACGGTGGTAGTAACGATGATGATAGGGGTGATAGGCGTAGTAACGATGATGATAGTAGCCATAATGACGGTGGTAATAGGGATGGTGATAGTAACCGTAGTGATGATGGTAATAACGATGATGATAGTAGCCGTACCAAGCTGCGGCTGGAGCGGCGCTGCCGACTGCAATTGCACCGATAACGCCTAATGTCGCAGCGATTTTCCCTAAGGGTCGCATGATTGTCGCCTCCTTGGTTTCCGGGGGAAATAACGCGGAACTAAGTCGGCAGTTGCATGAATAGAATTTGAACAATCGGTTCAGAAACTTGGAATCAAGTGCAGTGCAATAATCAACTTCATTGCTCGCGCTTGATCTAGCCCTGTGTTAGCAGATGCTGGGGGCTCGCGATGATCCAATGGGATCGAATAGAACTAATAGTCGTGGCTGTAGCTGGTGCTGTGCTCGGCGGCATTGCCGGCATCGTACTCGGACACGAACAGTTAGGCGTACTTATCTGGGCACTCGCTGGCGCAATCGTTGTCAGCGGAGTGGTTTACTGTCTTAGGTTTTTTCTTCGTTAGCGCATTTGCCCTACCCGCCCCCGCAGGCCGCTTACCTTCACTCACTTGGCGCATCTTGTCGAGCGCGTCGGCGCAGTTCGCTTTCCTTCGCGTCGAACCAAAGACCGATGAGGCGGAAGATGCGAATTCGCCAGCGGTGAAGCGCAAGGCGGAGGAGATTTGAGGGCGCGGAGAAAAACAATGAAAAAGAAGGCCGCCCGAAGGCGGCCTTAAGCTGATTATCGGTACCAGTGCCTATAATGAGGTGCGTAGTCCCATGCACCATAGCGATACGGCTTACAGACGCCGCCCTGAACAGTCCAACCCGGCCGACAGCCGTTCCATGTGGCATGTCCACCGCCGCCGTAATAGTCGTAATAGCCATGGGGGCGATCACCAATATAGATGTCGAGTGCTGACGCCGGGATCACGCTACTGGCAGCTATCGCGCCGACGACGCCTAAAGTCGCAGTAATCTTTCCTAAGGTCCGCATGATTGTTCCTCCTCTGGTTCTACAAGATAACGTGGAACCGACGCGGCCGGTTGCATGAATGGAACTTGAACAGCGTGTTCAGAACTCAAGGGAACAAATTTTGCTTTGAAAATTTTCCGCGCGATTACGCGAAGCTTTTTTGTGTCTATACCAACACCAACACTATGACCCGTCGCTTCCCCGCGCCCTGGTCTGCCGATATATTTACTTACCGGAATTACTGCACTGGTGCTGAACCCAATGACACTGACCAACGCACCGCCAGGTTCGGCTCTTTTCGTATTGCTGGCACTCGTCCTGACAGTCGCGACGATCTGGCTTCTTTTGCACGCCATCGAAACGCGCCCAAATGAGATCGCACGCCCGATCTTTCTTGGTCTTAATCATTGTAATTATTCCGTTTGTCATGGTGATTTACTTCGGGCTGGCCACCATAATCTGTAATGAGATAGTTGCTGCACGATCCGGTCGGCCGATATTGCCTTTGGAGCTGCTATCCTTGCGGAAGATTGTGCCTGCGACAGTTACTTATATCGGCCTATCCACGTGGACGCTTGGGCGCAAGACGCTGCGCCAAGTCGCGAGGGGAAACGATAATCTTAAGCCGATAGAATTGGCACTAGTGGCGATTGGTTGCGTTAGGCTGCGCTAAGGTGCGTCATCGCGCCAATGCTGACGGTCGTTACCGTCCGTAACGCGAACCCATCCGCTGCATCACTGCTTCCGGGGTAGCGTAAGCCTCCTGTAAATCGACGCTCCAATAGCGAAGCTCTTCCAGCGGAATGGATACGCCCGTCACCGCGCAGCGAACGAAGGTGCCCGGCCGCACCACACGGAAATCGCCATCGAGATATTTGACCTCGGCCTCGCCCGGCATTGGCGCGGGACGATCTGTACGATTAAGCACCGCCACCTCCGTACATTCGATTTGGGCGCTGGATTGCCCCTGCGGGTGCGTTTTCCGGAAGCCAAAACATAATAACGCGGACGCCGCAACGAAAGGTTAGCCCGCGTCCCTTCGGGCCGCAGCGAAAATCGCCGCCGGGTTCGTCGAAGGGCTCGACCCTACTCCCCGATACGCTCTTCGCCCTTCTCCTGCCCGGCGAGCGATTTTGGCTGCAATGCGACTCGCGGAAATAATGAGTTTTGACCCTAGGTCGCTGGACCACCAGTTTGTGATCTTGACCGCCCTGCGCTGCCGCTACGCGGCGTGATAATTTCACCGCCGAGTGGCACGTAGCACGCGAGAGCTGCAAAATCATGGCTTACCGCACCTTGGCCTTTGTTTTCATCGCCGCCCTCGCCTGTTCGGAAGCAGTTGCTGCACCGGAGCAGATCGATATTCCGGATGACGGCCTGGTCTTGCATGGGACACTTTATCGCCCGGACGGTCCCGGCCCGTTCCCGGCAGTAGTTGCCCTGCATGATTGCGGTGGACTGACCCAGCGACCAAACACCGAGGCACAGCTGTACTCCAAGTGGGCGGATAGACTAGTGGCTGACGGTTTTGTCGTCGTCTTTCCGGATTCGTTCGGATCGCGGGGACTTGGCTCGCAGTGTCGCGAACATCACCGCACGGTGCACGCCTGGCGCGAGCGCGTTAATGACGCCAATGCCGCCCGGCGTTGGCTGCAACAGCAAAGCTATGTGCATGGTGACCACGTTTCGCTGTTAGGTTGGGCGAATGGCGCGGTGAGCGCGTTATGGACGATCCGGCTGACCACGGCACAGCATCACGATGCCACGGATTTCCGCTCCGCCGTTGCGTTTTATCCGAATTGTCGCCGTCTCCTGCAGAGCGCTTGGAGCGCGCGCGTGCCGACCTTGATTCTTATTGGCAGCGCCGACGATTGGACGCTTGCCTCCACATGCCAACAAATGGTCGCCGGCGCCCGCGGACGCAGCGCGCACGTGCAGTTCGTTGTCTATCCGGAGGCGCATCATGAGTTCGATCGCGCCAATACCCCAATCAGGCTGCGCACTGGGCTCGTCAATACCGTCGATCCTTCCGGCAGAGCGCACGGCGGCACAAATCCCGCAGCACGAACCGATGCATTTAAGCGCGTGCCGCAATGGCTGGCGCGCTGATCAAACGAAAAGAAAATGCCGCACCGAGAGCGATCGGCGCGGCGGGTTAGAGGAGTCGGTTGGCTGCACGACTGCTACCAGCGGCAGTGCACGCGGCCGTAATAGCCGCGCCAGCAATGACGGTGATGGCGATACCAGTGATGGTGGTACCAACGGTGACGATACCAATAGACCGGGGTCACATTGCTTTGGTCGGCGGTAACCGCGCCGCTGAGAGGCGCAATCGGCGCGGCTTGAGAAGCGCCTGAAACGGGCGACATCAGCATCGCTGCGACCGCCACCGCAAAGACAGTCCGTGTCATTTTCATTCTCCTTGTTCTTTTCCTCCGGCGCGAACCTGTGCGAGCGCATAACACGCAAACACGATGACCGTTCCGCGACGGTTTCAATTTCGTTTTCATGAATGGATAGTCAGAAAGCGTTTTGGACTCGCCGATAAGTCGCGAGCCAACGCGGCGACCTTTGCGATCACAATGAGCGGTGAATTCGGTTGCGGACTGTTTAAAACAAGTCGCCTTGACCGGAGGTGCCCGCGCGGCGCGCACGCGGTTTGGACGCGGCGGATGGACCGTCGACTGCCGCGCCGTTTTCAGCGCGAGCACCGATGCGGCCATCGGAAAATTCAATCTCGAGCGGCATGCCCGCGGTGATCGCTGCGGCCGTGCGCAACGGGCGCCCCTTGGCATCGCGCACCAAGGCAAATCCGCGCGCCAATACGCCTCGATACGAGAAGGCCGCAAGGAGCTCTCCGCCGCGCTCGGCACGCGACGTGCGCACTGCGATGAGCTGGCGAATGGCGCGTCTGCCGCGTTCGCCGAAGGCCACCACGCGTTCGCGCTCCTGCCCGATACGGTTGCGATAGACAGCCAGGTTGGCGGCGATCCCGGCGCGCAGTCGCGACGATAAACTGCCGTAACGTTCGCGCCGCCGCTCGATATTGGCGCCCAATAACCGGTCGTTCAGGCGGCCGGCGATGCGCGAGAACCTGACATGATGGACATGTGCATTGGTGCGGAGCGCCCGGTCGAGGCCCGCTGCGGCGTGGTCGAGCCGCTGGCGCGGCAGCGCCAATACTTCTTCCGCCTTTGGCAGTGCCCGGCTTGCCGAACGCAACTCGGCCCATCGTGCATCTTGATTGCGCCGCCAGCAAGCGAGCGCTCGCCGCGACAGCGAATCGATGTCGAGCAGGAGTTCGGTGCGGACCGGAACAGCCATTTCCGCGGCCGCGGTCGGCGTCGGCGCGCGCCGGTCGGCGGCAAAATCGATCAGCGTCACGTCGGTCTCATGGCCGACCGCCGAGATCAGCGGAATCAGGCTCGCGGCAGCCGCGCGCACCACGATCTCTTCGTTGAACGGCCACAAATCCTCGAGCGAGCCGCCGCCCCGGGCGACGATGATCAGATCCGGCCGCGGCGGCAGGAATGCGCTCTCGCGTTCGGGCAACGCGTTGAAGCCGTCGATCGCGGCGGCAATTTCCGCAGCCGAACCCTCGCCCTGCACCTTAACGGGCCACAACAAGACGCGGCGCGGAAAGCGATCGGCGAGCCGGTGCAGGATATCGCGTATCACCGCGCCGGTTGGCGAGGTAACGACCCCAACGATTGTGGGCAGAAACGGCAGCAGTTGTTTACGCGCCTCATCGAACAACCCTTCGGCGGCG
>Ga0207826_1000519_pt1 | contig 10802 bp, 8 predicted proteins | sample LuqExpMetageno80_FD_187837 | JGI IMG/M metagenome (GOLD analysis project Ga0207826, IMG submission 187837) | Tropical forest soil microbial communities from Luquillo Experimental Forest, Puerto Rico - Sample 80 (SPAdes) | ecosystem: Environmental > Terrestrial > Soil > Tropical forest ... | reverse complement strand
ACATTTCTATTGAGGTAAGGAAGGTGACATTTCTAAGGAGCTTTGACAAGTTCATGTCAGGTTCATTGACTTGCCTCGGTTAGCAACCTAAGATGACCCACAATGGCGGAATCCCCGTTACTGATTGGGCAGACCATTTCGCACTACCGAGTTCTTGAAAAATTGGGTGGCGGCGGCATGGGAGTGGTGTACAAGGCAGAAGATCTGACGCTGCGAAGATTCGTGGCGTTGAAGTTCCTTCCCGACGATGTAGCTAAGGACCCGCAGGCGTTGGCTCGCTTCCAACGTGAGGCGCAGGCAGCTTCCGCACTGAACCATCCGAACATCTGTACGATCTATGAAATTGGCGAAGGGAACGGCAAGCCGTTCATCGCGATGGAGTTTCTTGATGGAGTAACGCTGAAATACTTGATCGGCGGCCGCCCCGTTGACCCCGAGGAACTGTTGGACATAGGAATTGGTGCTTGCGACGCACTGGACGCGGCGCACGCCGAAGGCATAGTTCACCGCGACATCAAGCCGGCTAACATTTTTGTGACGAAACGCGGCCACGCGAAGATACTGGATTTTGGCCTGGCAAAGGTCGCTGGAGCAAGAGCGGGCCAATCCGACCTGAATGCGACCATGGCTACGATTGGGGCGGACTCGGAGCAATTGACGAGCCCCGGCACGACCATCGGCACCATCGCTTACATGTCTCCCGAACAGGTGCTAGGCAGAGGACTGGACGCGCGAACCGACCTGTTTTCGTTTGGCGTTGTTCTGTTTGAGATGGCGACGGGAGTCCTACCATTCAAGGGAGACAGCGCAGGCGCGGTCTTCGATCAGATTCTGCATAAAAATCCGTTCGAGGCAGGAAAGCAGAACAGCCACATTTCGAGCGAGCTGCTGCGAGTCATTGGCAAGGCGATGGAGAAGGACCGGAACTTGCGCTACCAGCGAGCCGGGGACATCGGCGTTGACTTGAAGCGGCTTCGGCGCGCAGCGGTTTCGTCGAGCAGTGGAGCGGTCTCTGCCGGTCAGTCCGCAACAGAAAACAAAACGCGGAGGGGACCGAAACTTGTTGTGGGGCTTCTGGTGCCGGCGGTGTGTGCGGTTTTCGCGGTTGCGTATGCGTTTCGTCCGGAATTACGTCCGCCGCGCGTGACGACCTACGACGCAATCACGAACGACGGAAAGGTCAAGAATGTGTTTGGGGCGGCCGCGCCGATCGTGCTGACCGACGGGACCAGGCTGTACATTCAAGAGGTGGTCGACGGCCGGTACGTAGTCGCCCAAGTCGGTGTCAACGGCGGGGAAACGACGTTGCTGAACGTACCTTTTCCAAACGTGGCCCTGAACAACATTTCCCGAGACAGGACGCAGCTGGTGGTGGGCAGTTTTGGCGGCGCAGAGCTGGAACAGCCTCTTTGGGTGGTGCCGGTTGCCGGAGGTTCACCCCGACGATTTGCGGATGTGACGGGAGAAGACGGAACGTGGATGCCGAACGGCCGTCTGCTGGTCGCCCATGAGAACCAGTTGATTCAGGTGGACTCCACGGGTGGCGCGAACAAGTTTACGGAAGTACCTGAGCCGAATTATTCGACGTGGTGGCTAAGATGGTCACCCGATGCAAGCAAACTGCGGTTAACGGCGGCGAGCCCTGCTCACACCACAATCTGGGAAGTTTCGGCTGATGGTAAGCAAACTCGCAATGTACTGCTCGATTGGAACGGCGCGAGTGATCCTATACAGGGTAATTGGACGCCGGATGGAAAGTACTTCATCTTTCACGCTTCGCGAAACGGGCGGTCCGACCTTTGGGCTATTCGCGAAAAATCTGATCCATTCCATCGCGTCAACCACGAGCCCGTGCAGCTTACAGCAGGACCGTTGAGTTTTCTCAGTCCGCAACCTAGCGCCGACGGCAAGAAGATATTCGCGATTGGCGTGCAACGCCGGTCGGAGCTCGTTCGATATGATCTGAAATCGCACCGGTTTCTCCCGTTTCTGGGAGGCATCTCGGCAACGGGCGTTAGTTTTTCGCGTGACGGAAATTGGGTGACTTACGCGAGTTATCCCGAAGGCGAGATTTGGCGCAGCCGGTCCGATGGCACCGAAAAGCTGCACCTGATGAGCCCAGCAGAGGCGTGGTCGCCGGTGATTTCACCGGACGGTAAGAGCGTGGCATTCGTCGGCGTCGTGACTGGGAGCACGCAAAACATTTGGGTGGTCCCGATGGAGGGCGGCGCGCCTCAAGCGGTGCGTATCGAGGGTGTGATTCCCGGCATATCACTGCGCTGGTGTGGTTCGGGGAGAACCCTCATCGTTTCGCAAGCGGAGTCCATAAAAGACCACAGAACGCTTCTGTTCGATCTGGATACGTCGAAGGCAACCTACCTGCCGGATTCGCAAGCGTCGTTTATGTCGAGCTGCTCGACGGATGGAAAGTATGTTGTGGCGAGGTCAGTGAAAGGTGACAAATTACAACTTTTCGACTTCAAGACACAGCAATGGTCCGATCTGGCCTCACACAGTGTCGGGACCATGCAGTGGTCAACCGACACTAAGTATGTATATTTCGATGCCGGATCCGGGGCAGAACAGGCGGTGTATCGTGTCCGGGTTTCGGATCGAAATATCGAGTTGATTGGGAATCTACAAGACTTGCGGCGCACCGTAGAGGCCTGGGTGTCGTGGATGGGCCTGACACCTGATGGTTCTCCTTTGTTTATGCGGGACATCGGGACACAGGAAGTTTACGCGCTGGATTTCGACGCTCCCTAAAATTGAGTAGTCGTGAGCCTTGTGGCACACGAGGCTCAGTATTGGAGCAACTCCCTAAAACGACGGCCAAGTGCCCGCCAGGTCGGGAAACCGGTAAAGTCCTACGCCGAAATCCACTTCGACGATTGCGTCGTTTACCAGGACCTTCGACGCTTTTGGTCAATATCCCCACTCTTGGCAGCCGCGTACGTAATCCTTATCGGTTCCTTAAATACGTTTGTGCGGAGTTCCCAGATGATGCAACCAAGTTTTTCTATCTCGGCCGGGTATGGCTGTTTCTTGCGTCGTGCAAGAAATGGCTGGAAGTTAACCAGAGTGATTGTCTTACGATTCTGTTCCCGACTAAGTGTTATTACCAATTTCGTTGAGAAATCAATTGCTCCCCAATTGAGGTCATATTCGTCGTTCAGAGCGAGAATCTTTGGTGAAGAGAGAAGTTCTCTAAGCCTTGCCATTTCGGGCGCAGGTATCTGAGCCTGTTTGAGTGTCACAGTTCTGAAGTCCACTTCATGCGTAGGATGCGCTTCCGCAGAGCCCTCTGAGTAGACTCGCAAGTAGACGAGCGTCTCCGTTCGGTGAATGTCGGAGGTCGTCGCAATCGCGTCAAGTATTAAGGTGCTGCTCGGTTGCGTACCGGCAGAAGATGGTGCGAGTTTAGATACAGCTGTCATGGAGTCCTCAGCTCTCCAATCTCAGACTTCATATACTTCCTCTATGCCCCTGTTCTCCCGCTCCAAGAATCCGCCTTGGCTCGATTCCGCTCGCGAATTCTGCAGTGCTCGCAACATCACAATTATGGCCTGGGGTCCGCACGTTCTCATGGTCGAAGCCAAATCCCCGGAACGCGCTGCTGAAATCTCTGCTCAACTCGTCAACCTTGGCTTTCGACCCGTCCCCGACCCGGACGACGACTACGCTGGCATCCTGACCCTTTCGCATCCTGAATGATTCGACGATGCAAATATTCCTCACAGTTGTTGAGCAACCGCCCTGTCGGCTTGATCGAACCTGCCTGGTTCGTCGGAAATCAGAAAGTTCCTTGGTCGAATCAACTTGGGCGGTTACGTCGTTAGCACGTAGCCGCTGCGCGGCGGACGCTTCGCGTGAGGTAGTGGAGCGTTGGTTGCTCGATGGTTTGGATATAAGTGTGGGTCACAGGAGGTGTCCCTGTGACCCATCTTCGAAAAATGATGCTGGAAGATCTCCAGCGTCGTAACTTCTCTGAACATACCATACGCTACTACATCCGCACAGTCGAGGATTTCGCTCGCCACTTCAACTGCCCACCGGATCGCATGGGCCCGCGACATATTCGCGAATACCAAGCGATGCTATTTCAAAAACGGAAGTTGTCACCAGGAAGCGTCGCGGTCTATCTGGCCGCATTGAGGTTCTTTTACTGCAAGACACTCAGGCGGGCTTGGAGCACCACCGACACCCCCTATCCAAAAAAGGCTCATCGCCTGCCCACGATTCTTAGCCGGGAGGAAGTCGCGCAACTCCTCCATGCAGCGCGCACTCCTTGCGAACGCATCCTGCTCATGACCCTCTACGCCACCGGCGCTCGGCGCTCCGAGTTGACCCACCTGAAAGTCAGCGACATCGACAGTCAGCGCATGGTGGTGCACATCCGTGGTGGCAAGGGCCGCAAAGATCCGCGAGGTCATGCTCAGTCCCAAGCTACTCACGGCACTCCGCACCTTATGGCGTTTCTACCACCGGAAATCCAGCATCTGGCTGTTTCCCAGCAACTATCGCAAGGATCGTCCGATCGATACAAAAACCGTTTGGTACGCGTGTCAGAAAGTCGCCCAGCGCGTGGGCATCCAGAAGCGCGTTCATCCCCACACGCTGAGACACTGCTTTGCCACTCATCTTACGAGGCTGGCACGGATCTCCGCACCATTCAGCTCTTACTCGGTCATGAAGACCTAAGAGACACCTCGATTTACGTGCATCTCTCCACCCTGCACCTCAAGGCCACGGCGAGTCCTTGGACTCGCTCTTACTGAACGACAAGCCACCCGGCGAGAAGTAGATGAGCCGGCCGCCCCTGGAGGTGGCCGATATCATCCGCGCTGCGGGAGATGCTTTCATCGAACGAAACCGCCACTGGCTCGGTTGGAAGCATGTCAAAGTGCTGCTAGCGATTGTGCGGTGTCGTACCGCCGCCCTCGGCGGTCATCTCGATGAGTGCACCCGCTGCGGACATCGCGCCATCTCCTTCAATAGCTGCAGAAATAGGCACTGCCCGAAGTGTCAGACCGCCGCTCGGGAACGGTGGATCGCGGCGCGTCGGCGAGAACTTCTGCCAACCCCCTACGCCCATATCGTGTTCACTCTGCCACGTCGCTTGGCGCCACTGGTCCTGCAGAACAAGAAGATCCTCTACGATCTTTTATTTCGTATCAGTGCGGAAACCCTCCTCGAAGTGGCGTGCGATCCGAGACACCTTGGGGCAGAGATCGGCTTCTTCAGTGTGCTGCATACCTGGAGCCAGCAACTCAAAATTCATCCGCATGTTCATTGTGTCGCGCCCGCCGGCGGCCTCTCGCCGGATCGCGCTCGTTGGGTTTGCTCAAGGGAAAATTACTTTCTCCCCAAAAACGTGCTGCGGAGAATCTTTCGCGGCAAGTTCGTCGACGCGCTCAAGCAGGCCTTCCAGGACGGACTGCTCCGCTTCGAGGGAAACCTGAAGCTTCTCGCTAAGCCCAAGATCTTCGCGGCTTGGCTGCGGCCACTTTATCGACAAGATTGGATCGTGTACATAAAACCTCCCTTCGGCGGCCCTGAATACGTGCTGCAATATCTCGGCCGCTACACCCACCGCGTAGCCATTTCCAACCATCGCCTGGTCTCCTTCACCGATGGCCAAGTCACTTTCCGCTGGCGCGATTCGGCTCACCACAATGAACAAAAGCTCAGGACCCTGTCGGTCGACAAGTTCCTGCGTCGCTTCTTACTACACATCCTTCCACAAGGCTTCGTGCGCATCCGTAACTTCGGTTTCTTGGCCAACCGTCGCCGCACCAAGCTTCTGCCGCTTTGCTTGCAGTTGCTGAGCGCAACCCCAGAACCGCTCGCCGAAGAGCACGCTTCCTCCACCGAAGACACTCCTGATCTTTATCGCTGTCCCCAGTGTGGAGGACCGATGAAGGTTATCGACCGGCTCACCGCTGCCGAGATCCAGCTTCGTTCTCCACCAGTCGTGACGGCTGCGGCATGAAACGACTCTCTCTAACCCGAATCCTTCGCGCGCTTCGCCACGCTCCCTACCTTTCTGTCTTGCCGTTGCCTAGACCTCTTATTCCACATTCTTCAGCCCTGGTTATCGCGATACTTTTTCATGCTAGCCAGCTTATTCGCACGTGGTGTCGTGACTTGCTCTCTGTCGTGCAACCTCGCCACACCTCAACGCCGCTCCTTCCCACAATTGAATTTCCATAGGGCCCGCGTCCACCGCAGTCGCCAGCGGCCACGTGCTAACGGCTTTACCGGACGCGCGCGGAACTACCTGCCCACGTCCACTCCTCAGCGAGAACGCGCATCCGGTAAAGCTCTGATATGGAATGACCAGTCAAGTACTTTTTTGTTTTTCCCTCTTTTTCCTCCTTAGAAAGCAGCGCGAGTCGCGGTCGAGGCGGCTATTGCGACGGTTGATCACCCTGATATTCGCGGGTCGAAACCGCATAATCGTGATCCGTCGGGAGCTGCCTCGGACTAGCGACGCGGGTTCGGTCCGCAGACCTACCGCATAGAGCTTTCGAGGATTCTCCTTTCCATGCGCCTCTCGACCGCTACCCACGCTGCCTCCTAAGAAATTCTTATCGCACAAAACCTCACCTCATGCTGCTCGCCGTTCCGTCACCTTCTGCGCAGCCTCTACCTTTACGCCAATGGCCCAGATAAAACCCAATAGCTCGCGTCCGATCGCCGTTATCACTTTCCCCTTGTCCTTGCCCCGTGCCATCAACTTCCGATAGCGCGTATACAACCGATGCTGCGCCTTCCAGGCGATTTCTCGGACTTCTTCGCTGACCAGCTCTTGCCGTTGGCGTAACGCTGCACCTAAGTTGGGTCGGTGGCGGTACGCCCAGGCAGCCTCCACGACCACCCGTCGTAAGTGTGCATTTCCCGTCTTGGTGATGCCCCCTCGCCAGTTACTTTCTCCACTGGAATGTTCGCTCGCTACGATTCCACCGTAGCCCATCAACTGCCGCGCCCGCGAGAATCGCGATATCTCTCCGAGTTCGGCCACGATCGTCACCGCTGCTACCTGAGCAATTCCTCGCAGGGCCTGCAAGCCCTCGATCACCGCCTTCATCTTGGGCGGCGTCGACTTCACCGCCTCTTCGATCGCCAGGTCCAGTCGGGCGATACGAGCTTCCGCGTGCTCCACCTCATGCAGGTAATCCAGCAAAGTCGCTTCTTGCGCCGGCTGCTCGAAGTGCACTCCCTGTTTCACCCACGTCATATATTTCAAGGTCCAGGGCTTCACGCCCGTCGGCGGCCGCCGGCCATGCCGCAAGAGGAATTTGCCGAGCCGATGTTTCGCCCGCAATTGGTCCTTCTTTGCCGCCTCCCGAGCTCGCACCAGATCTCGCAAGGCCTCATGCGCGGCATCCGGTACCCACACCGGCGTCAACTCCCCGGCCCGATAATTCCGCGCCAGCTTCAGCGCATCGCGCCGATCGGTCTTCACTCGCTCGCCCGATTTCACCGGCACCAGCGTTGGCGCCACCACTTCGCACTTCGCTCCCAGTGCCGTCAGTTGCCAGTACACCACATACCCGGTGGGGCCTGCTTCATAACAGAACCGCAACTGCTCTACAGGTCCCAGCTTCTTAACCAGCTTCCGAATCGACTCCTCCCGATTCGGAATAACGCCGAGCGATCTCACTTCGCCGTCCTGCTCGGCAACCGCCACTGCAATCGTTTCGGCATGGACATCCAAACCAACAAATTTTATTCTCTTCATCGACCGGCTCCTTCGCTTGTGGCTCTGTACTGCTTGTCTAGCGATTCGCAGCATAACCCACGACCGCGAATCGTAGCCGGTCATTCCATTCTGACTAGCCAAGCTGCCAAGAGGGGTGCGCGCGGGCTTACTACTCCCACCCGGAACATTGCCTCAGATACGGCCATTTGGTCTTATAATCCGCGTCAAGCGAGTGGCTCCAAGGAGCTGATTAAACATGTACACAAAATGCGTTTCTGCCTTAAAGGCCACTTCGCTCACTCTCGCACCCATCCTCGCTGTGGCAGTCGCTCTGCAGTCTAACGTTGCTTCCGCGGCACCACGAACGCGCGCCGTAAACCTCCGCCTGGATTCAGATGAGGGACTGAAACCCGTAAACGCCAAAATCGAGCCGGTGACGTTTAGGGGTCGCAAAGCCCTGCGCGTCAGCGATACCGCGCCGGAAGGCACCTCCGATGCCGGAAGGTACGTGATCGTGACTGGAAGTGAGTTCGAGGACGGTGTCATCGAAGTGGACGTGGCCGGCGACCACGTGCCCAGTGCTCCCGGTTCCCGCGGGTTCGTCGGTATTGCTTTTCGCGTTGCCCCGGACGGCTCACGCTTCGAATGTTTCTACTTGCGCACCTATAACGGGCGTTCCGAGGATCAACTCCAGCGCAACCACTCCGCGCAGTACATCTCCATTCCAGAGTTTCCCTGGAACAGACTGCGCGAGGAGTTCCCGGCAAAGTACGAATCCTATGTGGATCTGGTACCCAATGAATGGATCAAAGTGAAGATCGAAGTGCGCGGTGAGCAAGCACGTCTGTATGTTCACGATGCGCAGCAGCCTACTTTGATCGTCAACAATCTTCTGCACGGCACCACGAGCGGCGCGGTTGCCCTGTTCATCAGCAGCAACTCCCTGGCGCATTTCTCGAATCTCCGTGTCTCGCCGTAGGAATTTTTCAGACAATCAGTCAGTTCGAATAGCTCTAGACGTTTTTTGACCCACTTCTCATAGTCTGTTGCCTCACAATTCGTATCTGGTGGACGAGAGGGGATTCGAACCCCCGGCCTCCTCGTTGCGAACGAGGAAAAATCTAAGCTAAGATGCGGTGTCTCAATCACTTAGCTGTTTCGCCATACCCCTCAAATAGCAACCTTACCGTTTGGAGTCTCAAGCCGCAACCCGAATTCGATCTGCCGAGAGCGCGACAAGAGGCGTTTGTAGTTCGGATTAAATAAGGCTTACCTCCCTTGCTCTTACTAAAACGTGAGCCGCAATCCGAATTCGATTTGACGCGGTGCGCCCAGTGAGTAGACACCGGTTCCGATCCCAACACGGGTAATGTTGTGTGCTTCTGAATTAGTTCCGTTGATCTGCCCGGCTGCACCGGTCAAGAATCCGTTGAGTGCGTTACCCGGTAAGTCAAAATTGGCGAAATTAAAGAGATTGTAGAGCCCGACGCTCGGCTGAACTATGAGCTTTTCTTTAATGGTGTAGGACCAGGAGAGCTTCAAGTCGACGGCCTTAAGCCAAGACAGGTTGACTTGTCCCAGAGGTGCTAGCGGCACGGTCGGCGCGACCGCTCTCAACTGTTGCAGCTGGCTCAAGGTAAAGAGACCGTTTTGAATCAACACCTGGCCAGCAGGTGTCGGCTGGTTGGCGTAAGTGTTGTTGTAGTTGGTGATTACGCTGTTGATGTTCGACGCGTTGATTCCCCGATCGAAATTTCCGACGTGGGTTCCTGGCATTGGATCTTGGACTGTTCCGTCGCCGGTGAAATCGGTGCGAAAAATCTCCCCCGGGCCCAAGTTCGTGTTCGGCACAACCAAAGAAGTCGAAAGAGGGCTCCAGAAACGCCCGATAAGCCCCAATTGAAACCCGGCCGGTAATTCCGCGTACCCTCCGAACGAAAGTTGGTGAGCACGGTCCAGCACGGATGGTCCGAAATAGCGGTTGGGGTTGACGTTATCGAGCGCACCGACTCCAAGGTCTTGATCGGAGGCAAACGCGCTGGTCGGGCCGTTACCCACGCTTCCGCCGCTGTTCTCGAAACGAGACAAGGCGTAGGAGAGTTGGAAATTCAGGGCGCGCACCCAGCGGAACGGTTGCTGTAGGTTGCCTGTGAGTTTGGTTTGTAACCCGTCATAAACGGATCGTCCAATCGACTTGAGAAAGGGCAACGGCGGTGCATTCGGATTGATCCCTGGAAATGCGCAAGGATACCCGAACAAGACCGCGCAGGGTTGATCAAAATCAGCCGATGAAGTTAATCCGCGGCTTGCATAATCGCTCATTTGTGCGCCGGCCATAATGGCGCATTGGACGCTGCTCGTGTCGGCCCCTGGGCCACAACCGAAGGATAGGTTTGTCGCGGAAATTGCCTGAAGTGCGGCCGTTTTGTTGAAATAACGGATGTTGCCCGTAAGGTTTTCATCCACCCCAAGAAAATAGTGGGTTTGCACGTTTCGCACAAAGTCTGCGCTAAAAATCAGACCGCGATGAAGTTCCTGCTGAACGCCAATATTCATCAGAATAGAGCGGGGAGTCTGATAGTTGGGATCGTACATGTTGGCGCCCAAGCCGAATCCAAGCCCCTGATTCAGAAGCGAGCCCACGTAGTTCGGGTTTGGAGCGTTCAGATTGAATGGCGAGGCTGCCTGATATTGTTTCTGGAATGCTGCGATCTGGCTGGCCACAACACCAATCGCGACCGGGTCAGTCGTTTGTACTCCCCCTACGACGGCACTGCAAAAGGTGGGCTGTAATGCACCTCCCGGGATGGGTACGGGCAATGGCACGGCAGTAGCGTTGCAGGCAATCGGATTTTGAACGAAAACATTGCCGAGTGCCGCCCGATACGATGGGTCGAGTGGCGCGACGGTAGTAAGAACATTTTCGTAGAACAAGCCGATACCCCCGCGAATTGCGGTCTTGCCATTGCCGGTGGGATCCCACGCAAAGCCTAGCTGGGGTGCAAGATTCGCATCCGGTAATCTGACCGGATCACCCAGACCCGGATTCAATGCGTTCAGCTCCGGAATCGCTGCGAATTCACTGTCGCTGCGGCCT
>Ga0207826_1000518_pt1 | contig 10826 bp, 10 predicted proteins | sample LuqExpMetageno80_FD_187837 | JGI IMG/M metagenome (GOLD analysis project Ga0207826, IMG submission 187837) | Tropical forest soil microbial communities from Luquillo Experimental Forest, Puerto Rico - Sample 80 (SPAdes) | ecosystem: Environmental > Terrestrial > Soil > Tropical forest ... | reverse complement strand
CACTACGGCGAGAAGTCGGTTTCCGTGGCAATGGAGGAGATCAAACCGGGCGAGTGGGCCGAGAAGGTGTACAGAGCCGAACTCAAAGACAATCTGGACAAGCTCTACAAGAAACCCGGATACGACGAAAGCGACCTCTGAGAAATGTGCTCCGGGTCGAAAAAACATCCATAAGTAAAGGAATGCATACATGAATCTGCCATTTGAAAACAAGATTGCCCTGGTGACAGGCGCTGGCGCGGGGATGGGAGGTTGTGACCGCGGGTGTGGGCCGCGTGCAACGATGGGGCGGCCCCGTTGAAGAAATTCGACCGGGAGACGTGGTCTGGATAGCGCCCGGCGAGAAGCACTGGCATGGTGCTGCGCCAACCACGTCCATGACGCACATTGCCATCCAGGAAAAGCAAAACGGAAGTGTCGGAGACTGGCTGGAAGCGGTCAGCGACGAACAATATCAAGGGTAGGCGGACACGCTGCCTCGTCGGAGCAGAGGCCGGTGCGGATTCTGTCACTGCTGCGTTGTTCCAAGCCCTTGGCGGGGGATGGTGGAACCGATCAGACGTCCCCAAGAATTGACTCAAGGAGCGCGGGTTCGGGGTTTGCTTCTTCGGGTCTCGGCGCTCACAATCGTAGGTCGATGGAGTTGAAGACCCGGTTGCAGCGCTGACTTATCGCTGCGCTTTCGGGTGACTGCCGCGCAGCCCTCCATGGCGGGTGGTTCTGCATTCTCCCCAATCCCCCCGTTGTCGAATCCTCGCCATAAAGTCCCTGCCGCGCGCGCTTCATCCGTCTAACTCGTGGCTGCGAGCACCTTCTACTGTACTTGACTGCCTGGTTGACGGAGGGTAGCGTACGGCCAACGCGGCCCAATCCTCAGAAACTCAAATCAGGAGATAAGAATGGAAAAACAACTCTCCACGATAGGTTATTGGCTAGGTTTGATCTGCACCGTCTTGACGTTGATCTTCCGGACTTTCGTGGCTTTTGGGATCAATCCACCCTATTTGGGCGCTAATGACGGCATTGGCATTTCCTCCACGAGTTTCTTTCACGGCGCTGCGCTGTTCTTCTTACTGACGATCGCCACTTGGTGCCAGACGGCAAAGTCATGGCGACCCTAGTGACTGACGCTATGCTTAACATGAAGGACAGCTAGGCTCCGGCGTTGCACAAACCGTTGCACGAAAAGCGCCCGACTATGCCCAACGAGTCCCCCGGTTGCCGACTATTGCCGACGTATCCGACTGATTCCGTTGAGTCCAGGGAGTGAATTACCAACTGTCACGGCAGAGGTCGCGAGTTCGATTCTCGTCGTCCCCGCCATATTTTCCAATCACTTACAAGTTTTAGTTGAGCCGTTCGTTGAACATCGGTCAGCCCTGAAACCGCGTCATTGACGGTTTTTCTGACGTCCGGCAGCACTTCTGCAGGCAGGCCAGGCGAGTCCGAGTTTCTGAAGCCGGCGCCGGACGCTGCGCTTGGCCATGTTGTCCAAATTTGCCGGCTTGCCGCGGCGCCCTCGGATGATGTATCCGTCGAGCGGAGAACCCTGGGCTTCCACAGCGCCAGAAGGATCTCGCGCAATTCCGCACTGACCACAACGAAGCGTTCGCTTTGCAGTGTCTTGGTGGCGCCTTCGACGGCATGCCACACTGAACGGACTATTTTGATTTGCTCGTTCACACGGGATCCCAGTCTTCCCACTTGAGTTCGCGGGCTTCTCCCGGGCGCAGGCCCATCATCGCGCAGACGGCCACGGCAGCGCGCTCGAGCGGCATGTCTTTGAGCGCCGCGAGAATCGCTTTCACTTCTTCCCTTCCCGCAGCCTTCGGTTTACCGGGCTCGGTGGCGGACTCGGGAATGAGCGCACGATCTGCGGGATTGTCGGAAAGCTTCCCTGGAAAATGTAAAGATGGCGGAGCGGGCGGCGATTCCCAGTGACAACGCGGATCAAGTGAGTTGGAAAACGGCGCGGAATTCCGCGAAGAAAGCCCCGAGGCCTCGGAACCCGTAAGCGATTGGAGGATGCCGTGAGGGAAAACGAAAACCCAAAGAAGCCGCTGGCCACGGTGGTGATTGCGAACATGCCCTGCCGCGATGCGTATTCGCCGACACGCGGTTCAGGCAATCCACACCTTGAACCAGGTGAGCTGCAGAACAGTAAAGCTTGGAAGTCGCACAAGCCGGCGAAGCAGGTTTAAGCCGAAGAAGGCATGACGCGCATCGTATTCAGATGACTGACGACGCGGGGCTCATGAGATGCTACATGTCGCGTTAGACAACGCCATCGACTGCGAAGTCTCGAACCAGCCAGAGCGACAGCTATACTGGCTACGATGCGCGAAGTTGGCGCAGGACGAGCTACGGAGACGTCGTGAAGGTGCAGCCCATCTCAAACCGACCGCTGGATGCTCCGAGCGAATGGTTCTTGAAGCAAGGCTTCGCGCTGACCTGGCGCAACTGGTGTGAATTAAAGAAGAAAGTAAACTCGGACGAACCCCTGGCGGATATGACGGGCGACGAGAAAGAGCACGCTGACGAGGCAATGAGAATGTTCCGCGAGGAAGATAGATAACATCTCGGGCGAAGGATTAGCGATTCAGGTCAAACACCCGCTACAGTGAGTGATCAATTTCCTGCATAACCTCTTGAGACGGGATCGGGAGCCGGAAGTGATGAATGTCGTTCCGATGTACGCGAACCGTGCCTAACGCTCCAGAGCGCAAATTCAACGTCGGCGATAAAATCCGCGTGAACCTGCACCATGCCATTCATTCCAAAGCAGTTAATGAAGTGTGCTTCCGCTTCAGCTTACCCACATCCCTCACTGTACACTCCCGCCTTCGAGTTCCTGCGCCGCGATCATCTCGTCGAGGTCTTCATCCGTGTAGAGGTCGAACACCCTCCGAAGCGGCCAAGTCCCGCCGCTTCAACAAAATCATCCCAGAATAAATTTATTAGAACTTCTGTCGACTTCGCACTACGTCGTTCGACGTTAGAATAGAAGCTCAGAAAACCGAGCCACATAAGGAGACAGTCCAATGCGAGTAATGGTAATCGGTAAGGCCAGCAAAGATTCCGAAGCCGGCGTTATGCCGAAGCAAAAGGGGCTGGAGGATATGGGCAAGTACAACGAAGAGCTTGTAAAGGCGGGCGTGGTGCTGGCCTTCGGTGGGCTTCAGCCGAGTTCAAAAGGCAAGCGGGTTCGATTTTCAGGCGATAAGCGCACCGTGATCGACGGGCCATTCACCGAAACCAAGGAACTTATCGCCGGTTACATGATTTGGCAGGTCCGCTCGATGGAAGAGGCGGTTGAGTGGGTGAAGCGTGCCCCGAATTCTGAGAGCGAGTGTGAGGTCGAGATCCGTCCGATATTCGAAGCGGAAGATTTCGGCGCAGAGCTTACTCCCGAGATGAAGGAACGCGGCCAACGCCTGCGTGCACAGATTGACGCCAAGAAACAATAATTGCGCGCCATGATAAACGGCGACTGCCGAGACTATCCACGGCTTGCGCTTCAGGCGCAAAAGGTGATGTGATCGGTAGCAGTGACGGCCTCCGATCTTCATCCGACCATCGACGCAGTCTGGAGAATGGAATCTCCCCGGCTGATCGCCAGCCTGACCAAAATCGTCCGCGATATAGGAATTGCCGAAGACTTGGCGCAGGACGCTCTGGTCGCGGCGCTCGAGCAGTGGCCGGAATCGGGCGTGCCGCAGAATCCGGGCGCGTGGCTGATGGCCGCGGGGAAAAATCGCGCCATCGACCACTTCCGCCGAAACGCACGCCTGCAGCGGAAACACGAGGAACTGGGTCGCGAGTTCGAAGCGAAGGAAACGGCCGTGCCCGATTTCGATTCTGCTCTCGACGACAACATCGGGGACGATCTTCTCCGCCTCGTCTTTATCGCGTGCCATCCGGTGCTGCCCGCCGAAGGCCGTGTAGCGCTGACGCTTCGCCTGCTCGGCGGCCTGACGACTACGGAAATTGCGCGAGCCTTTCTCGTTCCGGAAGCGACGATTGCGCAGCGCATCGTGCGCTCGAAGCGCACGCTAGCAGAAAAGCAGATTCCGTACGAAGTTCCGCGCGGCGCAGAGCTGCAGAAAAGATTGTCGTCCGTGCTGGAAGTGATTTATCTCATCTTCAACGAAGGCTACTCTGCTACCGCCGGCGACGACTGGATGCGCCCTGCGCTTTTCGAAGAGGCGCTACGACTAGGCCGGATTGTCGCAGAGTTGGCTTTTAGCGAGGCTGAAGCTCACGGACTCGTTGCGCTCATGGAGATTCAAGCGTCGCGGGCAAAGGCTCGCATAGGTCCGCGAGGCGAACCGGTTTTATTGCTTGATCAGAATCGTGCACAGTGGGACCAACTTCTTATCCATCGCGGATTGGCGGCTCTCGAACGTACAAAAGAAGTTGCTGCTGTGCCGGGCCCTTACGTATTGCAGGCGGAGATTGCCGCATGCCACGCAAGAGCTAGAACGCCGGAAGAAACCGACTGGCGGCGGATTGTCGAGCTTTACGGCATGCTGGCGAAAGTTGCACCGTCTCCTGTTATTGAGTTGAATCGCGCTGTAGCGATGGCCATGGCATTTGGGCCCGCGGCGGGACTTGAGCTCGTTGATGCCCTTCTGTCCGAGCGCTCGCTCCAGCAATATCATCTGTTGCCGAGCGTGCGCGGTGATCTTCTGCACAAACTCAACCGCCATACCGAGGCTCAGGTTGAGTTCGAACGCGCCGCCTCGATGACGCGTAATTCCCGTGAGGTTGAGTTGTTGCTGGCACGTGCGCGAGACTGCGCCGCCAAAGCTATCACCTCGAGTTGATGCGAATCGAAACCTTCTCTATGCAGAGTAAAATGAAAGCCGGTTCGGTCGAGTGAAGCTGCTCTGGGGCAACGTCTTTCAGCCACGAGAAATTTAGAATTGATTATCCTGCGAGTGGTTGAAGTGCGGGACGGGGAGTCTTGGTGCAAAGATGCGCTCTGTCCCGCGCTGCTTCGTGGCAGGTGCACCCAGGCTGACTCGTCCGCCGTCCGAAAAAGGTGAAAAATCCCTGGTAGTTAATTTTTGACCAACCATTGTTTTTCAGCTGCCCCGGCGTAGCCCGCAAAAACGCCGTCGACTGGGAATTCATCCCTGTAACAAGCTATCCGAATGGATAGGCCTATAACCCGAACGCTACCTCGCAGCACGGCGTTTCAGCCTTTCACATGGCACCCAATAGGCTATTTGTCTCATTTCGAGTCTTCGGGTACTCCGTCTCCGGCGACGCTGTGGACTTCCGATTGCTACCAAGTACGCAGGCATCGAAAGAAGAATGTTGGGTCTTATCACTGAGGTGCCCATGACAAAGCTAATCATTCTCAATGCATTCTACTGGCTGTTTGCGTTGGCTCCGGGTATTCCGTTCATGTTGTTGTATCGCGGCTATAGGAAAGTTCTGTTGCGCAAGCGTACAGCCCTAATCGGCGTTCTGTCACAAAAAGGCGTGTTTGCGTCCTACCAAGCCAGGTTTGGCCAAGCAGAGGATGAGTGCCAAAAGACGGTGGACGAACTCTTTAGTCTCTATTACGGCCCGACTGCCTACATTCTGCCAATTTCGATGAACTTGGTTGTGGTTACAATCGGCGTTGCAATCGGCATGATCCGGACGGGAGTTCATCTGGTACTCCCAGGCGACATCGCGATCCTCGCTGCCCGTGCACCCATCACGCTGGGCTTGGGCTTCGCTGGGGCATATTTGTTGAGCCTATATGACACGCTCCGCCGCTGCCGGGCTTCCGACCTTTCGGCCTATTCTCTGCACTTCACCTGGGTGCACATGGTTCTAGCGTCTATTCTTGCCCCTCTCGTTTGCCAAGCCTTCACACCAGCGGTCGCTGCACCAGTTGCGTTTGGGCTGGGCTTGTTCCCAATTAAGGACACGGTCGACTTCGTACGCAACGCTGCCAAGAAAAAGCTGGAAATTAGCATCGCATCGGTAGCCGACACAGATATCCCATTGACGCTGGTTGAGGGCATGAACAAGAACGTCATCGATCGACTCGAGGAGGAAGGCATTACGAGCACAGTGGAGTTGGCCTATTACGATCCCGTCAAGCTTCTTCTGAAAACGAACTTCCAGTGGGCTTGGGTCATCGACGTAATGGATCAGGCGATCCTCGTGAACTATGTTGGAGAGAAGATTGTCGACCTCCGAGCCGCGGGCATCCGCGGTGCGATCGAAATGTCTATCGCCGGGGAACCCGAGATGAACCAGCAGGTAACTGATGTAGTGTCTTTTGTAGCGACGAGGCTTAAGGAAACCAAGGAAGAAGCCCGCAACCTTGGACTCAGTTTGTACGAAGACGGCCAAGTTGACTTGATCTGGCAGTTATTCAAACCGTATGAAACTCCGGGTAGACATGCCAAGCCTGCAAACATACTTGGCCAAGTGGCCGCGTAGAGTTACGGGCGAGCCGGTCGCGGATTACAGATACGTGGATTGCGTGTCAGTTGGTTATCGCGGTGAATCCGAAAAGTTGTTTGTAGTACGAAGATGAGCTGAGAGCATAGGATCCAAATCGACGAAAGTCGCCTTTCGGGAAGTGAATTAGCGAGAAGAAATCATCACGCTAGGCGGACCCACGAAATCTTCAACCCACAAATCAACCCACGGCAGGCTACCTCTTGTGCGATCTTCCGAGACCTACGCGGCCCTTGGCAGTCCCTGCGGTTCTGTAAGTTATTGAAAAACCTTTCAGGGGCCGCTGTCACGGCAGAGGTTCGCGTCCCGTCGCCCCCGCCATTCATCCAAAAAGTGAATGGCGTTTCCACTTCAGCTTACCCACAATTTCACCCACACCGCTCACTGGAACGCATCGCCGGAAATTCGCACTGGGTCTTAGCCACGCTGCCTAGGGGATGAAGACAAGCCTGCGACCGTGTTCCTTGCGTTGCCAAGCATTCTCGACTTGAGCGAGCGGAACCTGCTCGACATCGATGCGGAGTTCACCACTCGCAGCACGTGACGTGACCTGTTGAAAAGCGTCAACCAGAACGTCGCGAGGCGGAATGCCAGCAGTTCCGAGAATGGTGAGGGCGCAGCTACGCAGAACAGCGGCGGGAAGCGCGACGGTCGGCCCGGCGCTCTCCCCGACCTGGACAAGACGCGTCTCGGACTTGACTGCGATAAATTCCTTCTGCGTCAAGGACTTCAGCAAGACCTCGGTAGGATGACCCCAGATGTAATCGATGATGACGTGGAAGCCTGAACCTGCAGCTTCGCGGGCAAATGACTCCCTTAGCTCGTCGTCGTTATTGCTGATATGAACCGTGCCGTCAGCGACCGATTTCTGCAACGTTCTCAGCACTTCCTTGTTCCGTCCGGCGGCAACGACTCGTCCGGCACCGAGAAGCTTGGCCATCCGCACCACGAGCTTGCCTGTCGCTCCGGTTGCACCTAGAACGAGGACGGTCTCCCCCCGGACGAGCTTCGCGCGCGCTGTAAGGGTGAGCCATGCCGACACACCGGGGTTGATGATCGCAGCGGCAGTCACATCCTCGATGTCATCATTAAGTGGAAAACAGCGGTTTCTAGGCGCACCCGTTTGTTGCGCCATCGCGCCATACGGCAGTCGTGACCCAGCAAAATAGACACGCGTGCCGTCTTCGAGATGCCCAGTCCCGTCGATGCCGCACACGAAGGGCAACGTATAAGGGCTAGCGTAATGCGATCCATTCGCAATCTGCTTGTCCACGGGTTTTAGCGCTGCAGCCCGAACATGGACAATGTGTTCGTTCTCTCCCGCAATGGGGTTGGAGAATTCCTCGCATTGGGGTGGTCTGTCAAACGAATGAAGCACGGCCGCTTTCATAAGTAACCTTTCTTCAGTGAGATTTCACTTGATCGTTAAGGAAGTTCGCGAATTGCACGAATCGCTTACCTTTCTTGCCTTTCTGTTCTGTGCCCCTTACCCTACCTGCGTTGGCTTCTGCCTGCTAACGATAGAGGGTCGATTTTTGTCGGGAAAAGGCCACCCCAATTCATGTTCATAGTTCCAAAAAACGTAAAAGAACTGCGCCGCCTCGCCGACAGCGACATTCCGGTACTGGCGTTTGCCTTCAGAAGACGTGGGGCGGAAGATTGGGCACCGGAGCACAGCCACGCACGCGGTCAGCTCTTCGCGTTGACGAGGGGACTGCTCGTGGTGGAGGCAGAGCGAGAGCGATGGATGTTTTCATCACAGCGGTGTGCATGGATTCCTCCTGATTGCAGGCACACCGCACGTTCTGTAGGAGGCGCTGCGGGCTTGATGCTTTACTTGTCACAAAAGACGCGTCGCGGGCTCCCCGGGAAACCCTGCCTGTTTAGCTCATCCGAGTTGTTGTTCGCGGTTAGTAATCGAATCCTTTTGTGGAGCGCCCGGCAGCCCCTCCGCCCAGAGCGGAAGCGTCTTATAGCAGTTCTTCGTGATGAGATTCGGCAACCGGAACAACAGCCTTTACGTTTGCCAATACCGAAGGAGGAGACGCTGGCGAGGGTTGCTCATGCTCTGCTGGACGATGTCGCGGATGACCGCACGTTGGATGGCTGGGCGGAATGTGCTGGCATGGCTCGCCGAACCTTTATGCGTGCATTTTCCGCGCAAGTGGGTATGCCATTTGGGCGCTGGAGACAGCAGGCGCGGCTGTTTGCTGCCCTTGAGATGCTCGCGCAAAACAAATCGGTCACGGAGGTCGCTATTGCAGTTGGGTATGACAGCGTGAGCGCGTTTATTGGTATGTTCCGCACCATGCTGGGGAGCACACCGCACACTTACCTTCGAACCAAGCAAGAAGGACGCGAGGCTGCACTAGCCGCGCTGCCGCCGCGTTGACCTTTTTTTCGTCCAACCTAAGATTCCAGCCAATGGGCACATCCTACCAATCATCGGGCAGACCATCTCGCATTACCGAGTCTTCGAGAAAGGGGGCGGCGGGGGAATTGGCGTGGTGCACAAAGCTTGAGGACACCGAGCTTGGGCGCTCCCTCGCTCTGTCGCTCCTGCCTGACGAGGTAGCCAAAGCCCCGCCGGCGCCCGAAAGATTTCGCCGTGAGGAGCGTGCTGCCTCCGCCCTCGAGCCGCGTTCGCGAAGTGGCAATAGTCCTCGCGCTATCTGCTCGCATCCCGCAACCCGTCCGCGCACCGAAACCTCTCGCTTCACGGCGTGGTCAGTAGCGCGTCTCTCGGCTCGTAAGTTCGCAAGCTTAAAATCCTTGTAATGCGAGAATTCTTACCCACAAATTTAGTCGTCCGCTCCCCACAATATGCCGCTCCATTGCATCTCCTTAATATACCTTGACACGTATATGCTCTATAGAGTATATGAAAAGCATGCACTCTGTGTTCGAGATCCTTGCGGAGCCCAATCGCCGCGCGATATTAAGCCTCCTGGTCTCGTCCCAACAGTCGGTTGGAGAGATCGAGCGTCAACTACGTATGCCCCAGCCGACCGTGTCAAAGCACCTGCGGGTGCTGCGCGAAGCCGGTTTCGTGGAATCCGCGGTGGACGCTCAGCGCCGTCTCTACCGACTGAAACCTGAACCATTTCAGGAGGTGGATGCCTGGCTTGCTCCGTTCCGCCGCTTCTGGTCCGCTCACGTCGATGCTCTCGAACGGCACCTCGACCGTATGGAGCAATCGACGCGAGCCAAAAGGAAGACAACGAAAAGACGACGCGGCCCAAACCGCGAACGCGACAAGTCGGAGTAGGGATCATGATTGCGCACAACCCCCTCCACGGATCCGGACAGGCGGATTTCCCGCATCCGGCTCTTGCCTTAGGTCATGACGCCCATGCGGCGCAGGGGATAGGGATGACAGACGGTAGGCAGAGGCAGCCAGCGAGTGATGAGGCGCCGCATGCGGTCCCAGAGGACGTGTCCGTTCTGGCTACGCCGCGACAGCGAGCGATGCCAGAGCCGTCCCACTTGGAATCGAAAAAGAGCCAGCGCCGGGTTGTTCATGGGCACTCCGTAATACCGGAGGTGTCCACGCACCACCGCTTGCAACCACTTGCCCTGTTCGGGGATGGGTTCGTGCATGCGCCGCTGAAGTTCGACTTTCACCGCGTTCAGTTTCGCCTGCAGCCTTTTGCGGATCGTTTGCCGCAGCACCGTGTACATTCCGTTGCTCCTCTTCTTCACGCAGATATGCGTAAAGCCGAGAAAGTTGAATGTCTCGGGCTTCCCTTCTCCGCGCCTTTGCCGGTTGTTGATCGCAAACGGACCAAATTCCAGCAGCCGCGTTTTCTCGGGATGCAGTTCCAGGTTGAACTTCCTCATTCTCTCGGTGAGTTCCGCCCGGAACTGTTCGGCATCCGCTTTGCTCTGGAATCCAACCACGATATCGTCCGCGAATCGCACGACGATGACATCACCGTGCGCCCGCTTTCGACGCCACGCTTGGATCCACAGGTCGAACACGTAATGAAGATAGACGTTCGCCAAAAGCGGCGAAGCACTTCCGCCCTGAGGCGTTCCTTCCTCCACCCGTATTCGTTTCCCATCCTCCAGCACGCCGGCGTTCAGCCACTTCTGGATCAGCCGCACGACGCGCCGATCGGCCACCCGATACTCGACGAACTTGACCAGCCATTCGTGGGAAAGCCCATCGAAAAAACTTTTGATGTCAAGATCGAGCACCCAGTTCACTTTTCTCGTCAGCAGTCCCGTGTAGAGCGCATCCAGCGCTTGCTGCTGGCTTCGCCCTGGTCGGAACCCGGTCGGGTAAGGTGGTGGCGCGGAAGCGGGCTTCGAATGATGCCGACGTTTCCACCACCTCCCCTATCATTCCGTACGGC
>Ga0207826_1000517_pt1 | contig 10866 bp, 9 predicted proteins | sample LuqExpMetageno80_FD_187837 | JGI IMG/M metagenome (GOLD analysis project Ga0207826, IMG submission 187837) | Tropical forest soil microbial communities from Luquillo Experimental Forest, Puerto Rico - Sample 80 (SPAdes) | ecosystem: Environmental > Terrestrial > Soil > Tropical forest ... | reverse complement strand
CCGCCGTCCGCGGACGCGCCTGCTGCCGCCATCCCCTCGACGCCCGCATCCGCCTCCACAACATGGCCCGTGCCCGCCGCCGTGCCTGCATCCCTCGGCTTTGTGTGCCCATGAATCGGCGCGACCTCGCCCTGAACCGTGCCGAGGTCCTCCGCGTCATCAACACCGCCAGGGTCGACTTCGCCACCGCTCGGATGATGCTCTGGGCCATGGATCTCACCGCCGCCGCCCTCCCCATCGAGCCGACTGCACGTCTGCGCCGCGCCCGTAACCCCAATGTTTCCTATTACGTACCTATAAAGCCTTTGTTTTCCCAAAGCTGCAGCAAAAATCTCTCACAAGTACCTGAAAACACAAGGGGGGAGGGGTATCCCCTCCCGGCTCCTACCCGGCTTGCGCCTTCTTCCGGGCAAAGTAGGCGAAAACAGGGATGCCGGACAGGATGAGCCCACAGCCCCAGAGGGAATTCCGCAGGTTCTGGGTAAAGGTGAAGTACAGCAGCACGGCGGCTACGAGAACGAAGACCGCAGGTACTACGGGGTATCCCCAGGTTTTGTAGGGGCGGGGTGTGTCCGGCTCTTTGCGGCGCAGCACGAACACCGTGCTGGCGGCGATCATGTAGAACAGCCACTCGGCGAAGATGGTGAGCGAGAAGAGCTCCCGGAAGCTGCCGGCGAAGAGCAGCAAGATGATGGAGAGCACAAGCTGGGCGAGCAGAGCGACGTCGGGCGTGTGGTAGCGGGGATGCACGTCGGCCATGACCTTGAAGAAGTAACCGTCGCGCGCGATGGCGTAAGGAATGCGCGCGCCGCTCATGATGGTGCCGTTGAGGCCGACGAGCATGGAAAGCGCCATGCCGAGCGAGACGATCGCCGCGCCCCAGGCTCCGACGGCGATGGCCGTGGCTTCCGACGATGGCCTGGGCGAGACCGCGATCTGGTTGGCCGGCAGCACATACTGCACGGCGGCGTTATTGAGCATGTAGAGCACCGCGACGATTCCAACCCCGGCAATCAGGGCGATCGGAATCGTCCGTTCGGGCTTCTGTATCTCGCCGCTGACCATGTTGAGGTCGTTCCAGCCGTCGTAGGCCCAGAGGGCGGCAACCAGGGCGGCCATGAATCCGGCGACCCCGCCGGTGGCCCCGGCAAAGTGGGTGCCGAAGTTGCGCCACGTCCCCGAGACGGCGGTGAAACCAACCACACCCACGCCGACGATCATCACCACCTTGAGGATGGTGAAGACGAGTTGGAACTCGCCGGCCTTTTTGACGCCGATGTAATTGAGCCAGGTGATAAGCATGGCGGCGGCAATGGCAACGAGCTGTCCGTAGGTGACTTTGAAGGGCACATTGAGCGCCGCCTGGTTGAAAAAGGCAAGCGCGGGGAAAGTGCCCAGGATGCGGACGATTCCGGTGGCGATGGTTGCGATGGAGCCGGGCTTGGCCACGACGAACCACGTCCAGGCGTAGAGGAAGGCAGGCAGCGAGCCATAGGCGTCGCGGATGTACACGTATTCGCCGCCCGCCTGGGGTTTCATGGCGCCCAGCTCGGCGTAAGTAACGGCGCCCGCCAACGAAAGCAGACCGCCGACAATCCACGCCAGGTAAACCAGCCGGGCGGATCCGACGGCCTGCATCATTTCCGCAGGAACCAGAAAGATGCCGCTGCCGATGATGGTTCCGACCACGATGGCGCTGGCCTGGCTTACTCCCAGTTCGCGCACCAGCCCGGGCGCGTGGGAATACGGTTCCGAAACTTGCGACATTGGTCTCCGCAGGATGATGAATGCGACAGATTGGAACTATAAACGATTGCCCGGTGGCTTTCTGCCATTGCCGTGACAGAAGTCATAGGCCGGGCGCCGTGCGGGCCTTAGCCTGAGAACGTGGCAGCAGCCAGACGAACCGGAGGAACCCTAATGCCGACAGAAACCGCCAAGACCGTCGCCCAAATTGCGATTGAAAATCCCAACGCCGCGCGCGAGTTCGAGAAGCTCGGAATCGACTATTGCTGCGGCGGAAAACAAACCCTCGACGAGGCCTGTGCCGCCGCTCATGTCTCCGTCGATGAGGTGCTCTCGCGCCTGGAGAAGGCGTCATCGGGCCCTGCCGCGTCCGCCAATTTCGAAAGCATTCCCCTCACCGAACTCATTGCCCACATCGGCAGCACGCACCACGTGTTCATTCGCCAGGAGTCTCCGCGCATCCAGGAACTGGCCAACAAAGTGGCTGCCAAACACGCCGCTAATCACCCTGAACTGCGGCAGGTGCAGGAGATCTTCGTTGCCCTGGCTGAAGAGCTGTCGGTGCATCTCATGAAGGAAGAGCAGATTCTCTTTCCGTACGTTACTCAACTCGAAGAGGCTAAACTGGCGGGCGAGCCAGCGCCTCCGGCGATGTTCGGCACAGTGGCCAATCCCATTCGCATGATGGAGCGGGAGCATGACGGCGCCGGCGATGCGCTGCGTGCGCTGCGTTCGGTGACGAAGAATTACGCGCTGCCGGAAGACGCCTGCACCAGCTACCAGATGCTTTATCAGGCGCTGCAGGGCTTTGAGGCGGACCTCCATCAGCACATTCACCTGGAAAACAACCTGCTGTTTCCACGCTCATTGGCGTTGGAAGCCAGGAACTGACAATGCGAATTTCGTGGTGGTTGCGGTCGTGGACTTGTGCAACCAACGGCGGCTTCATATATTCTCAACTGACGATCATTGGCAAAGCGTCTGCTTGGGGTGAGTCCGTTGTCGCCAGAACTAGAGTACGTACGGCGAGAAGCCGACGCCGCAATCGGTGCGGTGTCGGTTGATGCCCTTTCCCATGCTGCGGACGGCAAGTGGAGCCCGCTGCAGGTGCTGGAACACCTGGTTCTTTCGTACACCGCAACCACCAAAGGACTGTTGCGCGCTATGGAAACCGGCCGGCCGGAGCGCAGCCGCCGAACCTTCGACCATCGCATGCGGGCCGTTTATGTCTTCGGCCTGGGAAGATTTCCCGCGGGCATCGAGGCGCCAAAGCACACCGTACCGCGTGACAGCCTCGGGACCGATCCTCTGCGTCGCTTCAACGATGCTCTGGTGGCCATGGATGCATCGCTGGCTGACGCGGAGAGACGATTCGGTCACCGCACCCGTGTTCTGTTCCATCCGATCCTGGGACCGCTCACCACGCAGCAGTGGCGGCGTTTTCACCTGGTCCACGGACGCCACCACTTGAAACAGATTACGGCAAGGTTGAATGACCGCGCGTAGAGACGACACGCGTTCAGCGGAAGAAGCCAAGGTACCAGCGCCAAATCGCATCGCCCATGAAAAGGGCGACAATGGCGCTCCCGCCGAGGAACACGCCAAACGGAATCGGCAGCGACAGAAAGGAATCTGGTGCGGACTCGTCGGCTGATTGGCCGCGTGAGCGAGTGACCAACATTCCAAGCGCATAGACAGTCGCAGAGACCGGCGCCAGAAAGACCACGATCGCCGTCAGCTTGAGGCCGAGGAACGCCCCCACCATCGCCATCAGGGCGATATCGCCAAAGCCCAGACCATCGCGCTTGCGAGCCAGGAAATAAACCGCCCATGCCAGAAGGAAGAAACCCGCGCTGCACGCGGCCGCCACCACGGAATCGAGCACAGACAGCAATGCCGGCGAAGGCGCTTGATGCCGGCCGAAGGCGTTGAGGACGAGGCGGGCCCCTGCCGAGTCCCCTGGCACTAGCCAGGCGAACAGCAGGCCGAGCCCAATTCCTGGATACGTGAACTCGGCCGGGAGCAGGCCGGTTTCGGCATCCATGAAGACCAGTCCCACCAGCAAGAAGCACAGCACGCATGCCTTGCATGTCATCCCGCTGAGACCGAATGACGCATAACAGGCAAGGAAGAGCAACCCGGTGAGCAACTCGACCAATGGATAGCGGAGAGAGATTCGTTGGCCACACGCCCTGCAGTGCCCGCGAAGCAGAATCCAACTGAGCAATGGGACGTTGTCGCGCCATGAAATCGGCGACTGGCACAAGGGGCAATGCGAGCGCGGCGCAATGATGGAGAGGTCGTTGGGGACGCGGCTGATGCAGACGTTCAGGAAACTCCCGAAGGCCAGGCCGAAGACGAGAAACGCAATGGCGAGAATAGGGCTCAAGCCTTACTAGAGTACGTCGTGAAGCGATGGGTTGGAAGTCAGTATGTGTGAAGGAACGGAACGAGCGCGGCGGTTGCGGGCTGCGCTCGTCAATTGCGGACTGGGCTATTGCAGCGGTGTACGTCCAGCGTTGCGGTCGTTGGCGCTCTGCTGGGTCACGGTAAGGGTGTTAATCAGAAGAAAGCTAAGCGATGCTTCCGGCGCGAGCTTGATCTGTTCGCCCTTCTTGGTGGCGGCGACACCGGTGCCTGCTCCAGCGCCGGCAACGGAACCGATGGCTGCTCCTTTTCCGCCGCCGGCGAGTCCGCCGATGATGGCGCCGACAGCCGCTCCGCCGCCGGCCTTCACCGCTGTATTCTTGCCTTCACCTTTGCCCTGCCGCGACCACTGGTTGGTCTGAATGTTGTAGGTCTTGCCGTTGACCGAGAGCGAGTTCAGTTCCAGCGTGAGTGCGGAATTGCCGGCGAAACGCCCTGCGCTCTTTACGTCCACGACACGTCCGACGACATCGGCTCCGGAAGGGACCACCGTCTGGTCATCCATGACGATGGGCGCTCCCAAGGTGGCGTGGAACTCGTCACCCACCTGGTTGCGCTCGGTGTCCAGTCCGTCATTGAGGCGCACGGTCAGTTGAGTGCCCGCAGGAATCGTGAACTTTTTCGGCGGAGGAGGCGGAGGAGGGGCCTGCGCGACGGCAGGTTCCGCTGGTGGCGGAGGCAAACTGTTCACGGGATCGCCAGAGAGGTTGCCGCCAGCTTTGGGCAACCCGGCGACAGTGGATGTTCCAGCTGTAGCCCTCGGCTGGAGAGATCTCTTCGATGAACTTGGGGCCGACTGAGATACCGCCGGGATTTCCTGGGCCGTTGTCACTGGAATAGGCTGCACCACTAGGTTGTTAATGACGGTCTTTACTCCTTCAACTTTAGCGGCATCCTGGGCCGCCAAAATCCGGCCTTCCTCAGTGGACACAGCGCCGCTCAACGTGACTACGCCGTGATCTGTCTGGACTTCAATTTCCTGGCCGGCGATGTTGGTGTCGCGAACGATGGTACCTTGCACTTCGACCGCCATCTGGGCATCGGTTCGCGCCGGCGCGCGATTGCATCCGGCAAGTGCGGCAGAGACTACCAACAAAATCACGCAGAAAGACAACGGCCTTGACTTCATAACGATTCCAGGAAGGACCTCGATTGGTTGAACCCGAACCGGACTCAGGAGTCGCTCCCCAAATGCAGTTCCAATGCAGGAAGCATCGGGCCGATTGACATCGCTGCAGCGTTCGAACTGAGAAAAACGGGCAGCAAAAAGGACCGCGGCAACCGCGGCCCCTCGATGTTCAGACTTTGGTGGCGTGTTCAGCTTGGCTGATCGGTCACGCGGTTGTTGATGGCGAAGAGTGCAAGCTCCAATCGGCTGCTGACGCCCACCTTGTCGAAGATGTTGGTGAGGTGGTGCTTGACGGTGTCTTCACTGAGGGCGAACTTGCGCGCGATTTCCTTGTTGCTGAGTCCGGCAACAATGGTCGTCAGGATGTCCATTTCGCGTCGGGTCAAACCGAAATTCTTCGGCGGCCGCTCACCGGAGGCGTTCAGGCGCATGAATTCAACGATGTCACCAACTGCCTCGCGTCCGATCCAGTATTCGCCGGCCATCACGGTGCGAATGGCCTTCATAAGCAGCTGCGTTGCGGCTTCTTTCATGACTACACCGCGGGCCCCGAGCTGAAGTGCCTGCACAATCTGGATGCGCTCAATCGCCGCGGTCAACACGATGATCTTGGTGTTCTTGCCCTCGCCGGCGGCCGACAACTCGCGCATGGCTTCCATGCCAGGCATACGCGGCATGTTCAGGTCGAGCAGCAGGACATCCGGATCGAGTTGCTTGGTTTGCGCTACAGCTTCATTGCCGTCGGCGGCTTCGCCCACCACTTCCAGTTCAGGTTCAGCCTCGAGCAAGCGGCGGAGACCGTCGCGGAAAATGGTGTGATCATCGGCTATGACGATTCGTACTGTCGCGACTTTGTTATCCATAGAATTCGTACCCTTTCTGGGGAACCGTAATCTCCAACCTGGAACCGTGGCCCGGACTCGATTCGATCACCAAGTCTCCGCCGATGGCCCGGATTCGTTCCTTGATTACCGTAGGACCGCGATGAAGGCCGTCCAACTCACCCAGCGTGAGACGGCCGCTAAAAGGAAAACCCTTTCCATCGTCGTCAATGACCAATCTCCACAGCCCGTTTTGGGCGCCGAAGCGCACGTAAACGGACTTGGCGCCGCTATGCTTTCTAACGTTGACCAGCCCTTCCTGTACCACCCGGACGAGTTCCCGACAGGCGGAAGCGGGAAGCGAGACTTCTTCCAATTCCGACACGAACCTCGCATCGACTCCAGTGTCGCTGCGAAAACGTTCTACGACTTGCGCCATAAAGTCAAGGAATTGATTGGGGCCCACTTCGACCGGCCGCATGCTTTGCATCAATTCCCGTAAATTCAGCACCTCTTCGCGGAGCAGGTGCTGAATGCGGTCCAGCTCCGCGGTCTGGGGACGGCCGTTCGAACTCCGCCGCAGCACATCCACCTGCATCTCAATGCCGATCAGCGACTGAATCGCAGTGTCGTGCAGCTCACGGGCCACGCGGGCCCTTTCCATTGCGCCGGCGCGGGACCGCAACCGCCGGAACAGGTAAATCGAATACAGCGCCGGAGCAACCTGCCGCAAGACGTTCTGGGCGAACCGCAGTTCGCGTTCCCGGTTCCACCCAAGCCTGCCATCGACCAGGACCAACCGGCCCGTCCATTCGCGTCCGATTTCCAATTTGGCTACGATAAGCGAGTGTACTCCGCGCATCGCCGCCGGCAAATCCCCCGATTTGACTGACGATAGCCGCCGTCCCTCGTCGTCAATTGCGTCAACCACAACGCGTCCATCCTCGTCGACCTCGATATAAAGCGTATCGGGATAGCCCGTCCACAGCTCGGCCTGATGGTCGGCCATCCGCAATTCACGCACATCATAGCGGCGTTGCGGACGGAGCGCGATGTCCCAGCGGAACAGCCGTCCGGAACTGCCCTGTGCCACCACGGCATACACGCGCTGAGCGTCGAAAACGCGCGCCAGTTCCGCCGAAATCTCCGTGACTACTTCATTCATCCGATTTCCCACCCGTGTCAGCGATAGCAGGTGGTTGGTCAGTGCGATCTCGGCGCGCAACTCTTTCTCTCGCTCGGCAAGGTAACCCAGCAGAAAGCCGGCCATCAGCAAAAAACCGCACCGCAACACCAGACGCGAAACATTGAGCGGCGAATAAATCAACTGACCGAGACCCTTCGGACCGAACGCCACCACCGTTGCCTGCAACACCAGAACCATGCTGCATCCCACGGACGTAATCACCGTTTCAGTCATTCCGAAACGGAAAGCAGTCGTCATCAAGGCAAAAAGGAAAAACACAAAGACCAAGCTGGTGGGCGGGTCGGCAAAGAGACAGAATGCAATCGGCCACAGGACGTCGCTTGCCTGCATGACCTTCACCGATACCTGGCTGGGGATGGGATTCATCACCATCCAGAGGACGAATCCCAGGTTCTGCACGCAGTACACCAGCAACATCAAGATCAGCAACTCGTTGTTTGGTGCAGGCGCAAGCGGGTGAGTAAGATCGACGATTAGCGCGGTAGCACCCAAGCAAACTCGCGATACACCCAGAACCCTCTCTACGCGCGGGTTCTCGTATTGCAGCCCGGTGGCCCGGAGGCGAGCGAGAAATCGCGGAGGAAACAGGGTCTGGCGCACAACGCACGTCCATTTACGAGCCTGAAATGGATGCTGCCAAATTATGCACACGAAAGCGCCATTTCGCAATCCGCTAACGGTGGCGGTCTTTCTACAACCACCACCTACGCGCCAGGCAATTGCCATAATATATTGACGTGAATACACTTACTCGTTCGGCGGAACCGAGAAAGGACACAGCCGTGAACACTCTTCGCGTGGCAAGCATCACGATTGGGTTGGCACTGCTGGCACTTCCGATGTTGGCACATGACGGTGATTGCACAAACAAGCAGACGGGCGCGGCGACCCCGGCGACTTTGGTGAACGGTTACCAGCCGCGATGGTGGAAAGAGGCCGTCGTGTACCAGGTGTACCCGCGGTCATTCAAGGACTCGAATGGCGACGGCATCGGCGACTTGAAGGGCATTACATCAAAACTGGATTACATCCAGGGACTGGGCGTGAACGTCATCTGGCTGAGCCCACATTACGACTCGCCCAATGCCGACAACGGCTATGACATTCGCGACTACCGAAAGGTGATGACCGAGTTCGGCGCCATGGCCGATTTCGATGAGTTGCTCAAGGGCATCAAGCAGCGCCACATGAGGCTGATCGTGGACCTGGTGGTGAACCACACCAGCGACGAACACGCCTGGTTCGTGGAGAGCCGCAAGTCGAAAGATAATCCCTATCGCGACTATTACTTCTGGCGGCCCGGAAAAAATGGAGGCCCCCCGAACAACTGGACCTCGTTCTTCTCGGGCTCGGCGTGGAAGTACGATCCCACGACGAACGAATACTATCTGCACCTCTTCGCCGCAAAGCAGCCCGATTTGAACTGGGACAACCCCAAAGTACGACAGGCAGTGTACGACTTGATGAAGTTCTGGCTCGACAAGGGCGTGGACGGCTTCCGCATGGACGTATTCCCATTCATCTCCAAGCGCGAAGGGTTGCCTGACCTGCCGCCGGAGTACATCAGCCAGCCGCAGTTCTTTTACGCCATGGGGCCGCACTTCAATGAATACACCCAGGAATTGCACCGCGAAGTGCTGTCGAAATACGACATCATGACGGTGGGCGAGGCCTTCGGCGTCACCCTCGACGAGACCCCGCAACTGGTCGATGAGCGGCGCGGCGAGCTCGACATGATCTTCAACTTCGATGCCGTAAGGTTGGACCGCGACGGCGAACTGTGGCGCCAGTGGCAGCTCCCGGAGTTGAAGGCCATCTACGCCCAACACGATAAGCTGCTCGGCGTTCACACCTGGAACACGGTTTTTCTTTCCAATCATGACAATCCGCGGGTGGTGTCGGCGTTCGGCAACGGTTCGCCGCAGTATCGGGTGGCTTCGGCCAAGGTCCTCGCGACGATGTTGCTGACGCTGAAAGGCACTTCCTTCATCTATCAGGGCGACGAGCTGGGGATGACCAACTATCCGTTCACCAGCATCGACGAATTCGACGACATCGCTGTAAAGAACGCGTGGAAGGCGAACGTCGAGACCAAGCAGGTCACGCCGGAGTTCTTCCTGGACCAGGCGCGCAAGGTCAGCCGCGACAATGCGCGTACGCCGATGCAATGGGACACCACGGCCAATGCGGGCTTTACGACGGCGACGAAGCCGTGGCTGGCTGTCAATCCGAATTACCTGGAAATCAACGCCACACAGGCGTTGAGCGACAAGGGGTCGATCTACCACTACTTCAGCGCGATGACCGACTTGCGCCGCAGCTCGAACGTCTTCGTGTACGGCGACTACACCGACCTCGATCCGAGCAACCCGCAGATCTACGCCTACACGCGCTCGATTGGCGCGGAGAAATACCTGGTCGTCCTCAACTTTTCAACCGCTGCAGTGACCTACAAGCTGCCGGGCGGCCTTCGGACCGGTAAGCTTCTCATTTCGAATCTTAATAAGCCGAGCGACAACGGTGACACCCTGCACCTGAAGGCGTGGGAGGGGCGGGTGTACAAGCTGTAAGCCGGCGGCCGACTATTTTTCGACGCGGATGAAGTTACCGCTGGTCGCATCGACCGCGATTCGCAGCTTGGTCTCCGTCGGGTTCTCACCGTAGAGGACGTGCCAGACCAGTTGGTTCTTGCTGGCATCCCAAGCGAGTTGGAAGATCACCGGTTGCTTTGGGTCCTTCTTCGTGAGTTTGTCGCCGCCGTTTTTCTGCGCGACCTCATAGGCCTTGTCGCTGTCCACTTTCAGGAATGCGATGTCGAAGGGCACGGTCGAGCTGTTGCTGGGGCTCCAACTGTCTTCAGCCGAGAAGCTGATTCCCTGCTCGGGAGCATCCGGGCCAACCAGCCCCGACCACGCGAACAACTTCATCATGCGCTTCGAAGGCGAGGCGAAAGACGCGCGCCACAAGCCAGCCTTGCCTTCAGCAGTGGGAGCGTCGGCGGTAAATTGCGACTGCAAGCGAAAGGGCCGCACATCAGGAGCCCACAGTCTTGCGGCCAAAAACATTTTCTGGAAGGCCGTGCGTCCGGTTTCAAACTGCGCTTCTTTGGCCGCAGGTTTGGCGGCTGGCTGGGAGGCAGGTTGGGATTCGGCTTTCTTTTCGGGCGAGCACGACACCAGCAGTGCCAGCGCAACACATCCGATGAGCGTCTTATACATTGTCTAGCATTCTAGCCGAGTTCGAGTCCTCGCTTCGGTGCGGCTTCTGGTAACAACGGCGTCTCCGACTGAGATGGGCTCACGCCGGCACAATTGGCGTTAAGCGTCCTTGCCTGGCACGCTCGTAGACTTTGGCGTATTCCTTGGCGGCGGTGGCCCAGGAGTAGTCCTGTAGCATGCCATTGCGCATCAGCCGCTGCCACTTTGGGCTGTCGCGGTAGGCTGCCACCGCCGCTTTCACGACGTCCAGCAGCGCCTCGCCGTTGTAGTCCTTGAATTTGAACCCCGTTCCCTTACCTGTCGAGGGATCGTACTGCT
>Ga0207826_1000514_pt1 | contig 10897 bp, 11 predicted proteins | sample LuqExpMetageno80_FD_187837 | JGI IMG/M metagenome (GOLD analysis project Ga0207826, IMG submission 187837) | Tropical forest soil microbial communities from Luquillo Experimental Forest, Puerto Rico - Sample 80 (SPAdes) | ecosystem: Environmental > Terrestrial > Soil > Tropical forest ... | reverse complement strand
GATTCCAGCCGATCTTGCTTGGTAACATCGATCGTGCCGGTGGCTTCGCCCTGACTGAACGTCAGATGCGCGCCGAACTTGTTAGCGAGCGCCCGACGCCGCGCCGCCCCGCGCCGGGGCCTCCACGCTAAATGCGATCTCCGGCAGGGAGCAGCCCGGCGACTGCTCCGGCGTATGCAATTCGGCCGCATCCCGCACCACGCCGCCCTCGAAGTAAGCGATGACGATCGTGCCATCGTTGGCGCATTTTTCGGCGTAGCGCTCAATGAAATTATCGTCGATGAAGCCACGAAAGCGATCATCATGGCGGCTCGCTCGATCCAGCCGCAAAGGATGATCGCGCAGCAGGGGCAGTTCTTCGTGCTGGCTGAGCGTCCGTACGGTGCTTCCGACACGTGCCGAACCAACAAGATTTCGGTGGTGCATGTGAAACTCTCGAGGAGGCGTCGAGTCCCTAGACTGCACACCTTTGTGCCAGCCGCCATACCCCGCACCTGCGACGCGTTCAACCCTTCGGAGGAGCCGATCCTTTAAGCGCATTCCACGCGGTCTGATTGGCTTGATCAAAAGCCTTGCGGGACTCCGCCAGCGCCGCGCTAAACACCGACCAGGACTCGTTTCCCGCCTGCTTCAGTTTCTGCAGCCGCGCCTCGGCCTCCGACGCGTCGGACTTCATCTGCTTGACGGCCGCATCGATGTCGGCGCGCCGTGCATCAGCAACCTTGGTCGCCGCAACGTGAAATTTGTCAGCGGCCTCGCGCCAAGCCTTTGCTTGGACGGCGGCAATGTCCTTGAACGTCGCCTGCTGTTGCTCCAGCTCCTTGCCAACGCTTTCGAAGTAGGTTTTGACCTGCGCCTCGAACCCGTTCCATTGCTTTTCCAGATCGACCTTGGCGCGAGCCCAGGCGGCCTCGCCGGCCTCTGCCTGTGCCTTGAGTGCCGTCTGGAATTCGTCGCGTCGCTTCTTCAAATCGACCAGGAGTTGATCCACCTTGACCTTGGTTTCGGCCTTTGCCTGGTCCGCTTTGACATCGAGCGAGGCCAATGCAGCATCCATCTCATCGATCCGCTCCTTGGCCCAATTCAGGTAGAAATGCATGCTACTTTCTTCTGACATGTTTACCTCCGTTGCAGAACTGCTATTCATCATTATCGCACTTTACCTCGCTCCCTTTGACTTGAATCAAGGAGTGCGCCCAATGCGATTTCGCGACCGGTCGGCTTTCCCGATCGTGGGATTAAGCTCATTTCGAAGGCCGTGCATGGATTGCGTTCGCTCTGGTTTGCGATCAATTGTTTTCCGCGTGCGCGAGCAATAAATCGTTGCTGCAAGAGGTCAGCCGCCAAAAATGACGCGACGAAGCTGGCTTGAGGCCATGCTTTGCAAGCGTCACGCGGATTTTCAGCTCAATGTAGCACCCAGTCGTGACACCTGGGGCCAGTTACCGGCCGTCGATGGCGCCTAAAGCTGCAGCAAGGACCTGCGTGCCACATCCCCGTACGCCGGACAACTCCGTTAGGCAATAGTCGGGCTTGTTCGTCCACTCTACTGCATTGATTGCATTCGGCTTCACTGTGGTCACGAACGCCACAAAACACAGCACGCCGATGGCGAAGGTGGCGAGACTCAACACTTCCTTCATATTGGCTCCTATGCATTTTCCAATTCGCGCTGAGAGGGCGCGTCAGTTGACAGATCTGCCTGCAATTCGGGGGCAGTCGGATTTTCGTGATTGTTGTCCGTCGCGAGCTCCGGCTCCTTGATGCGAAACCAAGCCACATAAAGCGCCGGCAAGAACAGCAGCGTCAGCAACGTGCCCACGATGATGCCGCCCATCATGGCGTAGGCCATCGGCCCCCAGAAAATCTCTCGCGCGATCGGTATGAGAGCGAGACTTGCGGCGGCTGCAGTCAGCATGATCGGCCGCATCCGATGTTCGGTCGCTTCCACGACGGCGTCCCATGCCGGCCGGCCGGCTTTCCTCAGATCTTCGATCTGCACGATCAGGATCACCGAGTTACGGATCAGAATGCCGATCAGGGCCAGCACACCGAGGATCGCAACGAAGCCTAGCGGCGCTCCGCTTGGCAGCAAGGCCATGACCACGCCGATCAAGGCGAGGGGCGCCACCGCAAACACCAGGAACAACCGATGAAAGCTTTGCAGCTGAATCATCAGGATCGTGGCCATGATGAAAAGCATCAGCGGAACGACCGCTTCGATCGGGGCTTGGCTCTTCGCGCTTTCCTCGACCGAGCCCCCGATCGCGACCGAGTATCCGGCCGGCAGCCCTTTTGCGAACTCGGTCACCTTCGGCGCAAGTTGATCCACGACCGTCTTCGGCTGCACGGTGTCGAGGATGCTTGCCTTGAGCGTGATCGTGGGAATCCGCGATCGGCGCCAGATGGTCGGCTGCTCGATTTCATAGCGCAGGGTGGCGACCGTCCCCAGCGGCACCGACTGGCCGCCCAAGCCGGTCAATTGCAGGTCGCGTAGCGTATCGATTGATGCGCGCTCAGGTGCGGTCGCGCGGCCCACCACATTTACCAGATAAATACTGTCGCGCACTTGGGTGATCGCCGAGCCGGCAAGGACGCCGTTCAACGTCGTCGCAATGTCCTCCGAGCTCACGCCAAGCTGGCGCGCCTTGTCCTGCAGCACATCGACCTTGACGACGCGCGACGGCTCCATCCAGTCGAACACGACATGATCGAGGTGCGGATTGGCGCGCACAATGCCGGCCAGGGTTTGGGAAAATTCCCTCACCTTGGCAATGTCGGGTCCGCTCAGCCGATACTGCACGGGACGCCCGACCGGAGGTCCAACCTCGAGCAGTTTGACGAAGGTGTCGGTCCCGGGGAAAGTCCTTTTCAGATACGCTTCGAATTGCGCCTTGATGCGATCGCGCGCGGCAATCCCGCCGTTGGTAACGACAACCATCTGGCCAAACCAGGTGTTGGCCGTCTGCAGGTCGAATGACAGCACAAACCGCGGCGCGCCGGTCCCGACATAGGTCGACCAATGGTCGATGCCGGGATTGCCCTGCAGCTGTTCACGCTCGAAGCGGGCGATCTGGGCGTTGGTCTCGGTGATCGAGGCGTTCTGAGGCAAATTCCAGTCGATGACCAATTCGGCGCGGTCCGACGACGGAAAGAACTGCTGCTGCACGAATTTCATGCCGAAGAGGGCGAGCGCGAAGGCCGCGACCGTTACCCCAACGGTAATCCAGCGATGACGCATGCAAACCAGGAGCAGACGGGAGAACGTCTGCCCAAGCCGCCCTTTGGACTCATGATGACCCTTCATCCTGGCCGGCAGGATCGTGACGCCGAGCAAGGGGGTGAACAGCACCGCAACAATCCACGACACGAGCAACGAGACGGCGATGACCACAAACAAGGTGAAGGTGAATTCACCGGCGTTGCTGGTGTTGAGGCCAATCGGGATGAAGCCGGCGACGGTGACCAGCGTCCCCGTCAGCATGGGAAAGGCCGTGGAGCTATAGACGTGCGTTGCGGCTTTCTCCAGGGGATCGCCAACTTCCAGCCGCGCCACCATCATTTCAACAGCGATCATCGCGTCGTCAACCAGAAGCCCGAGCGCGATGATCAGGGCGCCCAGCGAAATGCGCTGCAATGAAATTCCGGCATACGCCATCACGACAAAGGTGATCGCCAGAACCAAGGGAATCGCGATCGCGACGACCAGACCGGCGCGAAGGCCAAGGCTCAAGAAGCTGATCCCGAGCACGATGATTACCGCTTCGAACAGGGCTTCCGTGAAGCCCGACACGGCATGCTCGACGACGACCGGCTGGTCAGCGACGAGATGAATTCCCAGGCCGATCGGCTGCTCAGCGAGAATCTTCGACATTTCCTCTTTCAGCGCCTCGCCGAATTTCAGCAGGTTAGCGCCTGATTTCATCCCGATCGCGAGTGCGATGGCAGGTTGACCGTTGTAGCGGAACAGCGTCGTCGGCGGATCGGCGTAACCGCGCGTAATGGTTGCCACATCTGTTAAAGGGAAGAACCGGTCGTTGACCCTCAGATTGATCGCCTTCAGGCTTTGCTCCGATGCGAATTGACCATTGACCCGCACGCTGATGCGCTCCGGTCCCTCCTGGAATACACCCGAGGGCGCGACGGCATTTTGCGCCTGCAGTGAGGAAAGGATGGAGCGGGTATCCAGTCCGAGCGCCGCGATCTTGCGGGTCGAAAATTCCAGGAAAATCATTTCATCCTGCGCGCCGAGAATGTCGACCTTGCCGACATTCGGGACCGTCAAGACTTTTGCGCGAATGTCCTCGACGCGATCGCGCAGCTGGCGCTGGCTCAAGCCGTCGCTGGTGAAAGCGTAGATGTTGCCGAAGACGTCGCCGAAGCGGTCGTTGAAACCCGGCCCGATCACGCCTTGGGGGAAATCGCCCTTGATGTCGGCAATCATGTTGCGGACGCGCGCCCAGGTCGGGGCGACGTCGGCAGCCTTTGTGTTGTCTCGCAGATAGACGAAGACGGTTGTTTGGCCCGCAACGGTGACGCTCTTGGTATAGTCGAGCGACTCCAGCTCTTCGAGCTTCTTCTCGATCCTGTCGGTGACCTGGCGCGTCATTTCCTCGGGCGAAGCGCCCGGCCATTGCGCCCCGATAACCATGGTCTTGATGGTGAAATCAGGATCTTCCTGCCGCCCCAGCTGCAGGTATGCGAAGAGACCCGCCGCCATGAAGGCGAGCATGAAATACCAGACAAGCGAACGATGTCTGAGTGCCCAGTCGGAAAGGTTGAAGGTTTTCATGGCGTGGCGTCCTGTTCGATGCGGACTTGCTGTCCTTGTTTGAGGCTGTGAGTGCCGGCGGTGACGATGCGCTCGCCGACCGAGAGACCGCCAGTGACCCGGATACCTCCTTCGTCCTCGGAAAGATCGACCTTGTGCAGCGAAACCGTGCTCGCGGAAGAGTCGACGACCCAAATGAACCTCGCGTTATCCTGAGTGAGAACGGCGGACGCGGGCACACGCAGAACCTGGTTGTGCCCACTGCTCAGTCTCGCCGTGACGGTGCTTCCGAGCCGGAAGCTTTCAGGCGGATCATTCAAGGCGATACGAACGCGGCGCATGCGCGTCACTTGATCGGCTTGCGGCGCAATTTCGCGAATTTGGCCGTGGACCTCTGTCGCAGGGAGGAGTTGCAAGCTGACGGTAAACGGCAGACCGACAGTCAAGGACACTGGGAAGTCTGCGCCGATATCGACCACAGCCTCCCGAACGTCAGGCCGCGCCACGGTCACAACGCTCTGACCGGGCGAGACGACTTGTCCCACCTCGGCGCTCACAGCCGTGACGACCCCTGCGAAATCGGCCTTCACCTGGGCATAACCCAGCTGCTCGACCGCCTTCGCAAGGTTCGCGCGGGCGCGAGCGGTCGATGCTTGTGCGCCGGCGCGTATCTGCTCTGCATCGTCAAGCGTCTGCGTCGTCGTGGCATCGGTCTTGATCAGGATCCGTTTCCGCTCCTCAGTCCCGACCGCGTTTTCAAGCCGGGCCTGGGCTTTCAAAAGGTCGGCTTTCGCTGACCGCACGGCGAGTTCAAGGGCAGTCGGATCGATTGCGGCAATCGTCTGTCCCTCGGCAACCAGATCTCCGACATTGACCGGACGCGCGATCAGTCGTCCCAGCACGCGGACGCCGAGATTGCTCTCGTAGCGGGGCTGAACGGTACCGACCGCCACTGCGCTATCCGATGCGGCCGGTTGGAGGACGGTGGACAGTACAGGCCGGATAGGCTCCGGGGCCTTCGCTTCCTGCTTGCATCCGGCCATCGCCAATGCCGAAGCGATAGCGCTTGCGGCGACAAAAAACTGCGTTCTCATGATCGATCCTCGCCATATGTCACGGGTTGGCCGGAGCTCAGCAGCTTGCCTCCTTCGATGACGATGCGGTCTCCAGCCTCGAGCCCTTCCTTGATCAGCACCGCGCCCGCTTCGTAGGCGCCGACGGCCACCGGTCTCAGCGACGCTGTCTTTGTCTTGGGGTCGACAATCCAGACCGCGGGCTTCGACCCCGCTGCCATCAGCGCGGTCCACGGCACCGTGATCTCGGTTGCGGGTTTCATCCTGGCGGTACCCGCGATCGCGTTTCCGAGCGTCATCGCAGCGGGCGGATTTTGGATCGCGACTTTCACGCGAACCGTGGAATTCTTGGGATCGACGGCGGGCGATATCTCCCTGACGTAGCCTGTGGCGGTCACGTCGGAATCCGAGACGAGCGCCAGCGATACGCGGCCACTTTCCACTTCGCCCAAGAACATCGATTCAGGGACATCGAAGACAGCATCGCGCTCGCCGTCTTGCGCCAGCGTGAAAACCGACTGGGCCGCTTGTACGACTTGACCGACCTCGAGGTTTCGGGCGGTAATCACCCCCGCGGCACGGGCGTGCAGTTCGGTATCGCCCAGCGCTTCGCGGGTCCTTCCCAGCTCTGCTTTCGCCGATTCAAGCGTGCTTTGTGCCGTTCGCAATTGCTCCTGCGCGTGGTCGTAGGCGACGCGAGTAGTGAAGCCGCTCGACAGGAGAGAGTTCTGCCGGTCAAAGGTCGCTTGCGCCACGCGCAGCTGGGCTTCCGCCGCGGCCACACCTGCGGTCGCGGCGTCAAAATCGGCCTGCTGCTCGGCCGGATCGAGCCGCGCCAGGAGATCGCCGGAGTTGACGTGGACGCCAACATCCACCAGGCGCGCGAGCACGCGCCCGCTCACACGAAAGGAGAGGTCGGCGCGGAAACGAGCCTGGACCTCCCCAGTCAGCGTGAGCCCAGCGTGGCCATCCTGCGGCTCAACGATTTCGGTGCGCACGAACGCGGCGCGTTCGACGGTGGTGGCAGCGGGATTATTGCAGGCTCCGAGCGGCGCCGCCAGCAGCGCGAGCGCGAATGCGGCACTCACGGGCCTCGGAAGGGCCAGCGCGTTCGGATGCAGGACAAAACGGTGCACCGGGGGGTCTCCTTCAATTCAAACTAAACGGTATAGTTTATTATTTGAACTGTCAAGTCCGAAATCGGGCCTAAAGAGGCAAATTGCGTTCGGCGACAAGGCAGGCGCCCTGGTCCAAGACCGGGACGCCGCCGGGCCGTCCTTCTCAATCAGTCTCCATGACAGACCAGAACGCGCTTATAGCCGTTTCCCCTATAGGTGGAGACGTAGTAGCAGCCGCCGTCGGATGAGGCATAGGATCTGCCATAGGCGTAAGCCGCGGCCGCCGCATACGACCCGTAACGGTAGCCACGATCATAGCCATGGCCGTAGCCATAGCTGGCATAACTATTGCGGGCGTAGCTGTTGGCGCTGTAGGCCGCGGCGCGACCCTCGACGCCGCGAAAATTGGCCTGGCCACCGCGATCGAGACCATGCAGTCCGCCAGCACCATCGAGACGAGGCAGACCGGCGATGTCGCGCGGAGGTGCGCCGGCGGGACCATGGGGTGAAAGGCCAGTAACAGATCCGGCCGGAGGACCGCCGAGGGGAGGACCGCCGGCGAGGCCCGGAGGGGGACCACCGGCGAGTCCCGGAGGAGGACCACCGGCAAGGCCTGGAGGAGGACCAGCGAGCATGGGCGGAGGAGCCGGAGGGGGGCCGGGTAGCTGCGCAAGCGCCGCGCTTGGCGCGACAATCGAGGCGCCGAGCAACACGCTCGCAGACAGAGTGTGAAGAGTTTTCATCGACATTGTCTGTCTCCTTCGAGCTGTGGCTGAACGGTGATGGTATTTCTCAGTTCGCCCGCGGCAGGCTCACAAAAAAGTGGCGGCGTGGCCTTCAATCGACGACCGGCTCTGGGGCGGCGGGCGGCGATCGCGCGATTGGCGCGCTGCTCCCGTTGCGTCAGAGGAAAGTCGAGGGTGAATGAGGTCCATGTGGTGCCGAAGGTGTGGTCGATCCGGCCACCCAGGCTTTTCGCCAGATCGCTGACGATCCGCAGACCGCGACCAGGCTTGATCCTTCCGAGGCCGGATCCGTTATCGGTCACTCGACAGTTCACCCACGAACCGGCACGCATCAGCTTGATTTTGATCTCGCCGTCACGACCGTCGAAGCAGGCATGCCGGACTGCGTTCGTCACCAGCTCGTAGACGGCCAGCGCCAGGCGCCAGCATCGCTCGGATTCCAGCGGCAACGTGTCGGCCGACAACACAAGGTGGATGTTCATGCGGTCTAGCTTGGATCGGCTCATGGCCAGGCCAAGCTTGCGAAGCTGTTCGCCTGCATCGGCGAGCCCGTCGCGATCGGGCATTGTCAGAATGCTGTGGACGTCGACATGATGATGAAGCAGGTCGACGACATTGCTCAGCTCTTCCTTGGTGTCGACGTTGTCCGTCCAGATTGCCTTGAATGAGACGAGGTTGATGAGTGAGGCGAGCTCGTTCTTGATCCGATGATTCAGCTCGTCCAGCAGGGTTCGTCCTTGCAGAGCGGGCATATCGGAGATGGAAGGGGGCAAATTAAACTCCTTGATAAACTATAACGTATAGTTTATTTTACTTGCACTTTGATCGTGAACGTGTCAAGCCTAAGCGCGGGTGCTCGCAGCATCGTGAAGGTAGGGGTGAAAGCCGATGGTGACCAAAGACCATGACTTGAAACGGCCGCGTCTCGGAAGACCGCCCAAGGACTTGGCGGGCGACGCGAAAGCGCGAATCCTCAATGCGGCCCAGCGGGTTTTCCTCAAGCGGGGATATCAAGGCGCCAGTCTCGATGAAATCGCGGAGGTGGCGCCGGCAAGCAAACCAACGATCTATGCCCATTTCGAGGGAAAGGAGGCGCTATTCGAGGCGGTCGTGGCCCACGTCCTCGATGGCTTGACGAATTTCGACGGATTCGCACCGAAAGGACGCACTGTGCAAGACAAGCTCGCCAGTCTCGGCACCGAAGTTGTGGAGCGATTCATCGACGAGACGATCGGCATCACCCGCGCAACAATCGCCGAAGCAGATAGGTTCCCCGAGTTGAGCCGCCACGTCCATGAACATGGGCGGGATCGCGCCGCCGCTGCGGTGTCCCATGTCTTGAATGATGCGACCCACAAGCTTTCGCGCGGCTCCAAGGGACCCTTTGGTGCCAAACGAAGCGTCACCACCGCACAGATTTTCATGGATCTCATTCTGCTGCCGATGATCATGCGGGCTCTGATGGGGGAGGGCGCGAAAGAGCTGCGCAGCGAGTTACCCGCCTTCGTGCGCGAACGCGTCAGCTTCTTCCTGGCGGCTTGTGAAACGGACTGGGGAAAGTAGGGCCTCTGCCCGCAGCCATCGACGAGCGCGAGCGACGTTGAACTGGTCCGTGCGTCTCAGCTGGCAAGGCTGCCCGCTGCGCAGCCTGGCCGCCAGAACAAGTCGGTCGAAAACAGGGCCTGGCGGGGGTAGTCGTCATCTCGGCGAATGCATCCGTAGCTTGGTTCCCCGCGCCGGCCAGAACCTGGCCTGGCGGAACGTTTGTCTCCGGGGCGACTGTTGCTTCGGGTGCCAACTTCGAACGGTTCGTGTCAAATACGACGCGTTCAGGCCATTTATGTTCCGATTGGATCCTGATGTTGATCTTCTGATTGAGCGGAATGTCGGAAGGTGGCGCAGCGGCAACGGGCGGAGAGCAGCACCAGTTCGCAGCAAAAACGCCGCGAGAAGGAAGCCTCCTACCCATGCGAAATACTGAAGCAACGGCATGGTCACTCAGCGCGCCTCAGCCGATTGCAATTCGCGGCGGCAGGCCTCGCTGAAATCGCGCAACGGATCCATCTCGTTGATGAGCTCTGGCAGATCAACGAATGTCCTGTTCGGGCATAGGTAAGTTTCGAGGATCAACCGCCCCGCCTTTTCCGCCGCTTCAATAACGGCATCGCTCGACAGGATTTTCATTCGAGCGATGAGAGCGTAGAGTTGGACGAGTTTTGAAATCTCGGACTTCTCGTGAACAAGGGCGTCGGCGTACAGGCGGGATGCTTCATCGATGAAGTTCTTGTAGAGCTCTTCGCGCTGCGACGTGGCGCGCAGTCTATGATGGACACGGTCCTTGCGGCGCTGGGTCACCCAGCTGGTGACGATCGACGCCAGCGTTCCGGAAGCCGATCCCGAAAACGACGCAAGCGCGGGAATATAGAACATATCCATCTCGTAATCTCCTTGCTGCTGGCTCACACGGCGTCTCTGCCGCGCTTGCGCAAGACTTCGGCCGCGCTCCTGGGCGGCCCGATTCAGTTATTTGCTTCTGCTCGCCACCGGACCTGCGCTCTGTTCGAAAACCAATCGGCAGGCGTCGCTAAGATCGGACTTGTTCTGCCTCAGGCAGCACTCGACCCTGACAGGGTCGGGGATGTAACTGCTGCAAAGCCTGAAAGCGTCGGGCGCACACGCAGCCCTCTGCTCGGGGGTGCCGCGATTGTCCTGCGCAGAAGCGGTTGTGGCGCAAAGCAACAATGCAAGCACTTCGACAGGACGTCCGGTTTTGGAAATCATAGCTAATCACTCCTCTAATGGGTCATGGTTGCGTCTTTGCGAAGCGGGCCGCGCAAGAAGCGTTGGATTTCAGCGACATACGGCCCTCACAAAAAGCTGAGCGGGGCACGTGAGCCATTTCTTCTTGACAGGTCGTTCGCTCGTGATTTATATCAAACTATACGGTTTAGTTTAATTAGTCAACCCCACAAACTTTCATTAGGACCGATCACAACACGAGAGCGCGCGATCCGGACTCGACCTAATTTTGATCGGAACGGGCCAAACGGAGAAAAGACAATGAATTTCCAGCTTCGACCACACCTTGCGACCGCGGAACGGCGGCTGCCATTCGAGTGCGTTGCTTTACTGTTGCAAGGTGGCGGTGCGCTCGGCGCATATCAGGGAGGCGTGTACGAGGCGCTGGCA
>Ga0207826_1000513_pt1 | contig 10902 bp, 9 predicted proteins | sample LuqExpMetageno80_FD_187837 | JGI IMG/M metagenome (GOLD analysis project Ga0207826, IMG submission 187837) | Tropical forest soil microbial communities from Luquillo Experimental Forest, Puerto Rico - Sample 80 (SPAdes) | ecosystem: Environmental > Terrestrial > Soil > Tropical forest ... | reverse complement strand
AGGTGCAACTGAGTGAGAGCCTGAAATGAACAAAGCGCCTCTTGGGCTTTTCGTGTCCTATTCGGGCGGTTGTGGGAAAACGTTCGTTCCCGCTCGATCAAGGCTGAATCATTTCGGCGGGCGTAAGGCTCTGAGCCGATTCGTCTCAGCCAGATCGATGCGGCCATACTTGTCGACAACCACCCCGTAATCACGCCGCGCATCGTCGGCTGTAATCATTCCATCAAGCAAATCATCGAGCACACGCTCCGGGTCCCGTTCGCGCGGGTCGCCGAAACCACCGCCCCCAGGCAATTCCAGGCGGATTGCATCACGGGGCGGCACGGTCTGGCGCCCCTTAGGCCGGATCGGGCGTCCGGATCGAAGCGTCACGTTGCCCACCGCACCGGCTTGCCCGCCGTCGCGACCGCGGGCGGGGTTTCGCACGCGCTCGAAGTTGCACAGTAGCGCAATCGGCGCTGCGCCAGCGCCGCCGAGCTCGATGACTTGGCCGAGACCGCCGCGAAACTTGCCAGCACCACCGGAGCCCTCCCGGAATTCGCGGCGATAAAACAGGACCGGCGCGACACTTTCGGTCGCCTCGATGGGGATGGTGCGCACGCCCGAGGGAAACGCCGTTGCACTCAGTCCATCTTTTTCCGGCCGCGCTCCTGCGCCGCCGCAATGAAAAATCACCGTGCTAAACTGCGGCAGCGAATTCGCGTCGGTACCCTCGTCGACGTCGTCCACCAGCGAGCCGCCGCCGAAGATCTGCGGATTCCATAAAGACGAAGCGCCCTCGGCCGGTACTCCGCCCGACATCACTTGATGCAGGCAGCCAAAGACAACGTCGGGCAACATGTGGCCGACGGTGTGGCGCGCTGCGACTGGCCAAGGCCGCTTGACGTTTAGCACGCAGCCTTCCGGCGCGCTGACCGTGATTGGCGCAAGCGAGCCGGCATTGTTCGGTACTTCGGGCGCTACCAGGCATTTCACGCCGAAGGCAGTGTAAGCGAGGCAATAATTGTAAACGACGTTGATGCCATAGCTTGACGCCGGCGAGGTGCCGTCAAAATCGACATGTATGCCGTCATCAGAGATGGCCATGGCGGCGTTAAGGATCAGCGGCTTGTCGTAGCCGTCCATGGTCAGGCTGTTCTTATAGATGCCGTGCGGCAGAGCGCGAATGCGAGCGAGGGTCGCCTCGCGCGAAGCGTCGATGATGGTCTCGCCGAGCCGGTCGAGATTGGCGATCTCGAATTCGTCCATCATGGCAATCAGCCGCCGGCTGCCCTCGTCGTTGCAGGCGGCACAGGCATAGATATCGCCTTCAACCTGCAGCGGCTCGCGCACGTTGGCGCGCACCAGGTGCAGCAGATCCTCATTCATGCGGCCTTCGCGCGCGAGCGGCATGATCGGGATGGCGAGCCCCTCTTCGAATACTTGCCGGCCGTCCGGGCCCATGCCGAGACCGCCGATATCGACAACGTGAATGGTGTTCGCGAACAGTCCGACCGGCTCGCCGCGATAGAAGCTCGGCGTCACGACAGTGATGTCGTGCAGATGTCCGGAGGTGAGCCATGGATCGTTAGTGATGTAGTGATCGCCTGGCTTCATTGTTCGAAGTGGAAATTTTTCGAGAAAATATTTAACCGCGTTGGCCATGGAATTGACGTGGCCCGGTGTGCCGGTGACGGCCTGCGCCAGCATGCGCCCGTGACGGTCAAAAACACCGGCGGAGAGATCTCCCGCCTCGCGCACCGGGGTGCTGAACGCCGTGCGCAGCATGGTCTGCGCTTGCTCCTCGACCACCGAGATCAAGCGATTCCACATGATCTGACCGTGTATTTGGGCGAGTGCGGTGTTGGGACGATCGACCATTGGTTCAAGCTTCGCGACGGGTGAGCTCAATATAACCAAAACGGTCGATGCGCGCATCGAATTGCGCGCTGACGATAGTCGAAGTGTCGTTTTCCGCGATCACCGCCGGTCCCTTTATGGTCGTGCCGGGTGCCAGATCGGCCCGCCAATAAATCGGCACATCTCGAAATTCGGCAGCAGCCGGATCAAACACCGGTCGCCGCCCCAGTGGCTTCGCCACTCCGGGCTCAAGTGGCATCGCAAGTGCGAGCTCACCTTCGGCTGGCGCGGCGACAGTGATGACCCAGCTCAGAATCTCGATGTCGACACCAGGGATCGAACGGGTATAGAGCTTGCCGTAGGCCTCCTCGAACAAAGTTGTGATGGTGGCGCGATCCGCCGCAGTCAGATCGCGGACGGGCAGCGAGATCGCGATTTCATGGCCCTGGCCGCGGTAGCGCATAAACGCTGAGCGTTGCTCGGAAAGCTCTGCCTGGAGCGCGCCTTGCCGCACGATCTCTTCGGCTTCCCTACGCATATCGGCGAACAAGCGATTAACGGTGGCCGCGTCGAAGCCTGACAAGCGCATCAAGCGGCTGCGCACGATCTCGTAGGCGACCGGTGCGCGCAACAGCCCGACCGCCGAGCCGACGCCAGCATTGGTCGGGATCAGCACATGCGCAATGCCGAGCTTTTCGGCGACGCGCGCGGCGTGTAACGGGGCAGCGCCACCGAAGGCGATCAGAGTGCGCTGGCGCAAATCCTTGCCGCTCTCGATCGCATGGACGCGCGCAGCGTTGGCCATGTTCTCGTCGACCATCTCACTGACGCCAAGCGCGGCGTGTTCCACCGACAAGTCAAGGCGCGAACCGACGCGATTGGCAATTGCGCGCCGAGCGCCGTCAAAATCGAGAGTCATCTTGCCGCCGGAAAAGTTTTGCGGATCGATGCGGCCGAGCACAAGATCAGCATCGGTGACCGTCGGCTCGGTGCCGCCGCGGCCGTAACAGACCGGACCCGGCTCCGAGCCAGCGCTATGCGGACCGACGGCAATGCGCCCGAGCGCGTCGATGCTGGCGATCGAGCCGCCGCCGGCGCCGATCTCGACCATCTCGATTACCGGAATGCGCAAGGGAATCCCGCTGCCTTTGAGGAAACGGTAGATTCGCGCCACCTCGAAGGCGCGCGCGGTCTGCGGTCGTGCCTTGTCGAGCAGACAGATTTTTGCGGTGGTGCCGCCCATGTCGAAGGAAACGACCTGGTCGAGGCCGTTCTGCCGCGCGATGCACCCGGCAAATATCGCCCCCGCTGCCGGCCCGGATTCAACGAGGCGCACAGGAAAGCGTATTGCGGTTTCCGTTGACGTGATGCCTCCGCCCGATGTCATCAACAACATGGGACAGCGAAAGCCGGCGCGCTTGAGCTCGCTCTCGAGGCGCATGAGATAACGGCCCATCAAGGGCTGCAGGTAGGCATTAGCGCAGGCGGTCGAGAAGCGCTCGTATTCGCGCATTTCCGGTGACACATCGGATGACAAGGTCACCGCAACGCCGGGCATACGCCTGGTAACGGCCTCGCCTACGCGCCGCTCGTGGTCCGGATTGGTAAAGCTATGCAGCAGGCCGACGGCGACAGATTCTACCTCCTGCGCGGCAAGCACGTCGATCGCACGTATGATGCTGTCGTCGTCGAGCGGCGTAAGCACGACGCCTTGCGCATCGATGCGCTCGCGGATCGGCAGCCGTAGGCGGCGCGGAACCAGTGGCGGTGGCAGATCGATATTGACATCGTATTGCTCGAACCGGTTTTCATGGCGGATTTCGATCACGTCGCGAAAGCCCTCGGTCGTGAGCAATGCGGTCTTGGCACCCTTGCGTTCGATCAGCGCATTGGTGGCAAGTGTCGTGCCGTGGATGATGAGATCGACATCGCTGGGCGCAATGCCGGCCTCGGATATGACGGCGCGCAAGGCGGTGAGCACGCCTTCTTCCGGCGAGCGCGGTGTGGTCAGGATCTTTACAGTGTAGCGCCGCTCGCCGATCTCGAGCGCGACGTCGGTAAATGTGCCGCCGATGTCGACGCCGAGACGAATTGAGGGTGACGATGCCATGATCGTAAACGCGCGCCAGCGTTCTAGCCTCGCCCGTTTCAGCCTGCAATCAGTGCCAAGCCTTCATCGGATATTCCAGCTTGTTGGTTGCCCGGTCCTCTGGCCAGACCGAGACATAATGCTTGCCCTGAAGCTGAATCAAATAGGTCGCCGCCAAGATGTTTTGTCCCGTGGCGTCGAATTTCACACCGCGGTAGCCGATCATCAATTGATTCGACGTGAGATCCGTTGCCTTGAGCGACGCCTGGATTTTTTCAGGATCGGTTGATCCGGCGCGGTTGATGGCGTCGGCGAGCATGAAAAATGCTTGCATCCAGCGTGCACTCGTGTCGTCGAGATCACGGCCATATTTCTTGTTGAATAGCTCGTTGATAATGTAGCTATTGCTTCCAGGTTTCCCGATATCGAAGGCGCTACGGTCGACGACGCCCTGTGCGAGGTCGGCGGCATTGGGGATGAATGCCGGGTCCGAGAATCCGGCGTCGTCGCCGATGATGATCGGCGGCAGGTAGTCAAGATTCTTCATCGTCTTGAAGTAGAGAATCGCGTCGGCCGTGTAACAGACGAAGATCACGGCGTCTGGCTGCAGCGTCTTGAGCTGCAGCACCTGTGCGGAGACATCCGAGCTGTTGGCGTTGTATGGAATGCGTGCCGCCACATTAATGCCGCCGTTTTTAGCGGCTTCCACGATGCTGTCGCCCACGGACGTGCCGTAATCGGTGTTCTCATTGACGACGGCAATATTGCCGATCTTTTTTCCTGATTTCTTCAGATCGGTCAGAAACTCCGTATAAGCCTTGGCAAAATCCGGCGCGATTGGAGTGGTCCTAAACGTCCATTTGAACCCTCGTTGGGTGATGTTGAGCGCAACTGAATCGGCGACGACAAACGGGATCCCCTGCCGCTCGGCGACCGCCGTCGCCACCAGTGAGACTGAAGAATGGTACGAACCGAGTATCGCGGCGACATGGTCTTGGGTGATCAGTCGCAAGGTCTGTTGCTGACCGACCTGCGGATTGCCCTGATGATCCGCTTCAACGAGTACGACTTTCGCACCACCAAGATTGGGCAGCCCGGCGGTGACGGCGAGCGGAAGGTTCTTCAGCTCAGGATGAGCCGTGTTGACGATTTCCACAGCAAGATCGACGGCAGCCTTTGCCGACTGACCGGCGCCCGCTGAATTGCCGGTGAGCGGATAGATGACGCCGATCTTGACATCGGCGGCGTGCGCGGGCGCCGCTAACCCAAGAGCCACAACCGCCGCGGCGACAAAACACCATGCCTTTTGCATTTGCTCCTCCCGCCTTTTGACGGGACGCGGAATTCATGCGCGTCTCGTCGGGTCTTCAATCCTTATGCCGGGCAGCTTACCCGGCTTGCGCACCACAAGTCGGCAAGTTTCCAACTTGCAATCGCCAACTCACTCCTTGCCGGCGCGCACTTTTCTCTCGCTCTCCGTCGCCTTGCCGCTGTGCGCCACCGGCTCCTTCGCTTCAATGGATTGCGCCGGCAATGCTCGTCTTCACACCAAGATAGATTTCCTGGACCTGTTCGTTGCGCTCAAGATCGGCCGCCTTGCCCTCGACGGCGATGCGACCGGTCTGCAAAACGTAAGCATAGTCGGCGATGCCGAGCGCAAGCGGGATCGACTGCTCGGCGAGCAATAAGGTGAGTCCATCGCGATGAAGCTGGAACAAGGTGTCGTAAAGTTGCTCAACCACCGTGGGCGCAAGGCCGAGACTCGGTTCATCCAACATCAACAACTTCGGTTCGCTCATCAAGGCACGGCCGAGGGCGAGCATCTGTCTCTCGCCGCCCGACAGCGTACCGGCAAGCTGCCGCCGCCTTTCGCGTAAGCGCGGGAACAACGTATAGACGCGGTCGAAGAGTGCGTTCATACGCCCTCGATCCGTAAGGGCGGTCGCGCCGAGACGCAAATTTTGTTCGACCGTTTGTGAGAGGAAAAGCCGCCAGCCCTCGGGCGACAACGCTAGACCCTTGCTGACGATCACGTAAGCAGGCTGCCCGGAAATCTCCTCGCCTTGCCACTCGATGCGACCGCTTGACGGCCGTACCAGGCCAGCAATGGCATTTAGCGTCGTCGTCTTTCCGGCGCCGTTGGAGCCGAGCAGTGCGACGATCTTACCCTCCCCGACCTCGAGCGAAATGTCGGCAACGCCAATCAGGTCGCCGTAACGTACTTCAACATGGTCGACAACCAGCGTGCTCATTGCGTGTCATCCCGACGCTTGCGGTGCCCGTGACCAAGATAAGCGTCGATCACGGCGTCGTTGCGCACGACGTCTTCGGGTTTGCCGCTGGCGATCACGTGCCCCTGGTTGAATACCAGGACACGCTTGGTCAGCGTCATGATCACTTCCATGATGTGCTCGACGATGACGATGGTGATGCCCATCTCGTGGATGCGACGCACCAGGGCAATTGCCTCCTGCAATTCGGTCGGAGTGAGGCCCGCAAGCGATTCGTCGAGCAGCATCAAACGCGGTGCGGTGGCAAGCACGCGGGCGATCTCCAGCCGCTTGCGGCCAGGCGTGCCGAGCGAGCGGGCGCGCTGCTCGGACAACGGTTTGAGACCGGTGAGCTCGACGATCCGCCGCGCCGCTTCAAGCGCGTCGTTGCGGTGCGGGTGGCGTAGGAAGGCACCGACCATCACATTGTCAAGCACGGTCATGTCTTCGAAGGTCGCCGGCACCTGGAAGGTACGTCCGATGCCGAGCTTTGCGTGCGTTTCTGCCGAGGCGCGTGTGACATTTTGGCCAGCAAAGATGATCTCGCCGCTGCTCGGCACCAAGTCGCCGGCGAGACAGTTAAAGAAGGTCGACTTGCCGGCTCCGTTCGGCCCAATCAGGCCGACGATCTCGCGATCCTCCACGGCGAGGTCGGCCTCCGCCACAGCGCGGAACGCGCCGAACTCCTTGGATACTTTGTGCGCTTCAAGCAGCAAGCTTGCTCCTCCAACGCTGCGGGATGATGTGATGCCAAAGCTCGAATATGCCACCGGGCTCGAAACGCGCGATAAGAACGATGATCCCCCCGTAAAGAATGTAAGTAAGTCCGGAGCCGCCGCCCCCGAACCAGGTATTGGTTGCCGTCTGCAGTGGGATAAGTATCGCCGCGCCCACCAGAGGACCGTAAAGGGTGCCGGCGCCGCCGAGCGCGGCGATGATCACCATCTGCACGGAAATGAGGATGCCGAAGCCGCTGTCTGGATCGATGAAGCCGGTCTTGAGCGAGTAGAGCGAGCCGGCAATCGAGGTGAATGTTGCGCTCAAGACGAGCGCGCGCATTTTCGCAAGCTGCACAGGGACACCGAGGCTGCGCGCCGCGCGTTCGCCGGCCTTAATGGCGCGCAGCGAATAGCCGAAGCGGCGGCGCTCGATCGCGTAAGTGAGGCCGAGCAAGATGCCGAGCACGGCGAGGAAGATGTAGTAGTACGGGACTTCGCTACGGAAGGTGAGGTCCCACCAGCCGCGCGCGGTCGCTGGCCCCTGAAGGCCGATTGCGGCGCCCACGAATTGCCAGGTACCGAAAAAGATACGGATCAGTTCGGCGACCGCTATTGTCGCCATGCTGAAGTAGTGACCTTTTAGACGGAAGGTCGGAACGCCAATGACGATCGCCAACACGATGCTGGCGGCGATCCCGAAGGGGATGCCGGCAACCGGTGTCCAGCCGAACAAGGTATAAAACAGCAAGGGTGCATAGGCACCGACGCCAAAGAACATGCTGTGGCCAACTGAGACTTGCCCAGCATAGCCGCCGACGATGTTCCAGGCGGAAGCCGAAATCGCCGCCAAGAGGAACGTCACGCCAATATCGAGATAGAATGGATCGGAAAATAGGAGCGGATAAAGCAGTAGACACGCTGCCAGGATCGCCACATTCCAGCGCACTGGCATAAATTGTTTCACGCTTTACCCATCAATCCTTGCGGCCGCAGCCAGAGCAGCACGACGAACAATGCGTAGACGACGATATCCTTGTAGATCGGGCCGAACCAAAAGGCCGACACTGCCTGGATGAGGCCGATAATGAGTCCGGCGTAGAGTGCGCCGGGGACGCTGCCAAAGCCACCGAGCGCGACAACGACAAAGGCGGTCAGGCCAAAAGTCTCGCCGACTGAAGGCGACCAGGGATACGCGGTCGCCATCAGCGCGCCGGCGATGCCAGCCGCACCTGCCGACAAGCCCCAGGCCAGCGCCTGCATTCGGTCCGGGCGAATGCCCATCAGCATTGCGGCGTTACGGTCCTCGGAGACTGCGAGCAGCTTGCTGCCGACGGTCGTGCGCGTCAGGAGAAGATGCAGCCCGACTGTCAGGATGATGGCGACGACTCCGGCGACGAGTTGGGGCACCGGCATGAGTATGCCGCCGACATTGACGGTGCCAGATAGCGAGGTCTGCGGTAGCGACACGAAGTTTGCGGAAAAGATAAAAAATACAGTGTAGCGCAGCAACAGTGCCAGCCCGAAGGTCGACAGAATCTGCGACAGCATCGGGCCGCGCAGCACATAGCGGATAAGCGATCCGTAGATCACCACGCCCAGCACAAACAGCGCGAAGGCCGAGGCAAAGCTGAAGACAGCGGGCCCGCCGCCGAACCAGAGAACCACGAGCAAAGCGACGTACATGCCAAGCATGACGAATTCGCCATGAGCGAAATTGATGAAATTCATCATGCCCCAGATCAGCGTGAGACCCGAGGAAAACAGTGCGTAGATGGCCCCCAGAAGGAGGCCACCCACGATCACCTGTAGAAGCAGCATTGGCTATTTTTTCCAACCCGACATCGGCCATTCTAGTTTGGCCTCGGCCTGCTTGTCAGGCCAAACCAGCTCATATTTTTTGCCCTGCATCTGGATGAGGTAGGTCCCGGCAAGGATATTCTGCCCGGTCTTGTCGAATTTAACCCCCTGATAGCCCATCATCAGCTGGTCGGGCTTGAGGTCGGTCTCGGTAAGCGCGACGCGGATCTTTTCGGGATCGGTCGAACCGGCGCGGTTAAGCGCATCAGCAAGCGCAAAGAAACTCTGCATGTTGCGCGCGCTGGTATCGTCAAGATCACGACCGGTCTTGGCCTTGAACATTTCATTGATCTTGTAAGTGACGGAGCCCGGCTTGCCGATCGCCCAGGCGCTGCGGTTCATGGCGCCTTGCGCGACGTCGTAAACCGCCGGAATGAAGGACGGATCGGAGAAGCCGGTGTCGTCGCCGATCACCATTGGTGGCTTGTAATCCAGGTTCTTCATCGTCTTCAGGTAGAGGATCGCATCGGCGGTATAGCTGATGAAGATCACGACGTCGGGCTGCTTCTCCTTCAGTTGCAGCACTTGCGCGGACACGTCGGTCGAGCTCGCGATATAGGGAATGCGAATCGCCACTGGGAAGTTCGCCTTCTTGGCCTCATCGACGATTGCGTCGGCGACCGAGGTGCCGTAGTCGGTGTTCTCGTTGACCACCGCGATCGAATCGACCTTCTTGCCAGCCTTTTTCATGTCGGCGAAGAAGCGCATGTAGGTGCGGGCATAGTCGCTCGCAATCGGCGTGCCGCGGAACACCCATTTGAAGCCACGGCTAGTGATATTGAGCGCGGCCGATTCGCCGACCATGAAGGGAATGCCATAGCGCTCGGCAACCGCGGTGGCGGTGAAGCTGCACGACGACTGGTAGGCACCCATCAGGACATCAACCTTGTCCTGCGTGACGAGGCGCGTCGCCAGTTGCTGCGCGAGCGACGGATTGCCTTGGTGATCAACGAAGATGAGCTCGAGCTTAGCGCCGCCCATATTCGGCAGGCCGGCCCCCTTGGCGAGCGGAAAATCGCCGAACTCGGGATGAGCATTGTTGACAATGTCGGCAGCAACTTCCGCAGCGGCCTTCGAGGCCTGACCAGCCGCGGCGGCGTTACCGGTTAACGGCCAGATGATGCCGATTTTGACCGTGCCTGCAGCATTTGCAGGAAGCGCTGCGCTAAACAACGCGGCTGCAGCAACCGCCGCAGCGGACAGTAACCGCGGACGTTTCATAACTTTCCTCCCGTCCCGAATTTAATCGTTGAATGTTTCTTATTGTGAACACCGGGGTTAGGCAACCCGATGTTGTATTGCTCAGGTTCCTCGCCTAGCGTGGTCAGAGCTACGCTAGGAAGCGTCTTCGAGGCTGTCAATTCTTAACGCGAAGGAACAAGGGAGAAAGTGCTTTGGGTCCACAATACGACGTCACTGTCGTCACGCTGCGCCCCGGAACGCAATCGAAAGCACTGGCGACATTGAAGGACACGCTGGCGAACTCGTCCGGGTTGCTCGCGTGCTGGTACTCGGAGATTGGTGCGCTCAATCAGATCTTGCTCGTGCGCGCGAGCAACGATCCCCAGGCGGCGATTGCGTCACGCATGGACATGCTGACCTCGGGCAATCCCTTTGGCGTTGGCGAATGGATGACCAGTATGAGCATGGATACCTATCTCGCATTTGATTTCCTGCCGCCGATCAAGCCTGGCAAATACGGTCCCTACTACGAAGTGCGCACTTACATGTTCAAGAGCGATGGCCTCGCGCCAACCGTCGAACTTTGGCGCCAAGCGGTACCGGACCGCAGTAGGGTATCTCCCCTGCTTGTCGCGATGACATCGGTCACCGGGACCGTCACCCGCTTCATGCACATCTGGCCTTATACCAGTCTGGACGAGCGCATGCGGCTGCGCGCGAAAGCGGTCGACGACGGTGTCTGGCCGCCGCCGGGCGGCCCTGGTTACCTCGCCAGCCAACAGAGTGACATCTATCTGCCGGCGACGTTTTCACCACTACATTAGCTTGCTTGTCGCGGCGAGTTCACGAGCGACGCCGGCGCCGATGCACATCCTCACGAGGTAGGCGATCCGCTGCGCGAAAACTACTGATCCGCTCCCGCAGAGCCCGCTCCTCACGCTTCAGA
>Ga0207826_1000512_pt1 | contig 10929 bp, 9 predicted proteins | sample LuqExpMetageno80_FD_187837 | JGI IMG/M metagenome (GOLD analysis project Ga0207826, IMG submission 187837) | Tropical forest soil microbial communities from Luquillo Experimental Forest, Puerto Rico - Sample 80 (SPAdes) | ecosystem: Environmental > Terrestrial > Soil > Tropical forest ... | reverse complement strand
CGCGCACGATTTCCGAACCGGCGCGCGCCAAGGCGGCCACCTGCTTTGCAGTGGCTTCGGCATCGGCCGTATCGGTATTGGTCATCGACTGCACCACAATCGGCGCCCCGCTGCCGACGGTCACGCCACCGACTTTGACGCCGATCGTGCGATGCCTGGAGGCCGGACCGGGAAACGCGATCATAAGAATTCCTTCAACGAATGCAGTGGTTTAGCGGAGAGTTCCATGGGTGCGCGCTGCGGCCCGCACTAAGCCGACGCCAAGCATATAACCTCACCTGGGCCGGTTGACGAGGAGGAGTCCGGCGGCGACCAGCGCCACCGCGACGGCAAAAGCCGGGGTCAGCGGCTCGCCAAGCACAAGGTGCCCGGCCGCCACCCCAAAAAGCGGCGTGAGGAAAGTAAAGACCGACAGGCGCGCGGCCGAATAACGCACGACCAAAACAAACCAGATCGTGAAGGTGATGCTGACCACGTAGACGGTCTGATAAGCAAAAGCGCCGATTGCCACGGCGGAAGGCGTGGCCGCGATGCGCTCGCTGAAGACGATCGCACCGACGCCCAGCAGCGGCGCAGAGACCACGAGCTGATAGAGCAGGGTCTTCTCGGCGCTGATCCGGTTGAGTGCGCTCGCTTTGATCGTGAGCGTGGTCGCCGCCCAAGCGGCCGCGCCGCCGACCAGCATGAGATCACCGAGGACTTGCCGGGAATCGGCCGCCGGCGTCGGCAAGCCGAAAGCGATCACGATGCCGACGAAGGACAGCAACAGACCGAGCCATTGCGAGAGGTGGAAGTGATCGCCTGGAACAAGCCAACGCGATCCGATCACGACAAAGAACGGCGCAAGGTATAGAAAAAGAACGCCACGCGTCGCGGTCGTCCAGACCAGACCGCGATAGATCAGCAAAAATTCAAGCGCGAACAGGACGCCGGTGAGAATTCCGGCGCGCAGCGTACCGTCACGCTTGAACAAAGGAATTCCTCGCGCCTGTGCCCAGGCGCCGACCAGGAGCGCCGCGATCAGCGAGCGCGCCGAGGATTGAATCAGCGGCGGAATGTCATGGATCGCGAGCTTGATGGCGACGTTGTTGAAGCCCCAGCTCAAGCAGAGTCCGATCGTGACTGCGATTGCAGTTGCATCGAGCGGGCGCGACGAAGGAGAGGGCGGCACTGCGGTTGGTCGATTTGCGGCCGCTTATCGTTCACGGCAATGCGCACAAATGCCGGCGATTTCGACCAATGGACTGCGCGGCGAAAAGCCGGCCGCGCGCGAGGAGACTTTGAGCACCTCGGCAGCGGCGCCTCCCGGTGCTTCACCAACCGCGCCACAGCGTTCGCAAATCAGGAAAATGACAAGATCGCCGGTGCCATGATTGTGCACGCACGCGACGAAGGCGTTGCGGCTCTCGATGCGGTGAACGAGATCGTTGTCGCACAGAAATTCGAGCGCTCGATAAATCGTGATCGGCGCCGGACGCGTTTTTTGTTGCGGGCGGTCAATGATTTCATAAGCGCCAAGCGGGCGATGGCTACTCAGTAAAGCTTCAAGCACCTGGCGCCGCATCGGGGTCAATCGTTGGGCGCGTGCGGCGCACTGCGCTTCGGCATGCGCGATAGCGGCGCTGGCGCAACGCTGATGGTCATGATCGGGAGCGGGGAAAATTGCGGGCGACATGTTGGTCTGGAATATCCTGGGCGCCGACGCGGCGCGCCCACGCATAGGCCGTGCCGGTCTCGTTTGCACTAGTCTAATTGAATGCCGCGCTATGCGAAAAAGCCCGTCGGACGAAGGCTTGCAATTTGATATTGCACTGCAGCAAAAAGCGGCCCACATTCCCCGAACACACTCCGCCCGTCCCCGAGTGAAGTCAGAGGTGTCCGCTCGACACCCAACAACCGGAGAATCCGCATGTTGCAGGGAAAATCGGCGTTGGTGACCGGTTCTACGTCCGGAATCGGCCTCGCTATCGCCCGCGCGCTGGCCGCGCAGGGCACCAATGTCACGATCAACGGTTTCGGCGACAAGGACGCAATCGAGAAAGAACGCGCCGCGATCGAGAAAGATTACAAGGTCAAGGCAATGTACTCGCCGGCCGACATGAGCAAATCCGGCGACATCGCCGAAATGGTCCGCACCAGCGAGAGGACGTTCGGGTCGCTCGACGTTCTCGTCAACAATGCCGGAATCCAGTTCGTCTCGCCGATCGAGGAGTTTCCGATCGAGAAGTGGGATCAGATCATCGCAATCAATCTGTCCTCGGCCTTTCATACCATCCGCGCCGCTGTGCCCGGAATGAAGTCGCGCAAATGGGGGCGCATCATCAATACCGCATCGGCGCATTCGCTGGTCGCCTCGCCGTTCAAGGTCGCTTACGTCTCCGCCAAGCACGGCCTTGCCGGGCTGACCAAGACGGTCGCGCTCGAAACGGCGACCTTCGGCATCACCTGTAACTGCATCAGCCCGGGTTACGTGTGGACGCCGCTCGTTGAAAAGCAGATTCCCGATACGGCGAAAGCGCGCGGCATGACCGAAGAGCAGGTCAAGCGCGACGTATTGTTGGCAGCACAGCCGACCAAGGAGTTCGTGACCGTCGACGAGGTCGCCGATCTCGCCGTTTATCTTTGCTCCGATGCGGCGAAAGCGATTACCGGCGCCAATCTTTCGATCGACGGCGGCTGGACCGCTGAGTGACATCCGAGCGTGCCAGCGGAACGCGTCTGTTGACCTGACTGCGGCGGATCTGCTCGCGCTGGCTTACCTTCGCATTTCTCTGCGATGTTTCTTGCCGGCGTGGTCGCCCGAACACAAAGAAGGCCCATCCGCAATGAAGAACGTCCTGGCTTCGCTGATGCCCGCCCGAGCGGCGGAGAAAAAAACATCGGCGACGACCAAACGCATCAATCTGGCGCTGCAAGGCGGCGGCGCGCACGGCGCTTTCACCTGGGGCGTGCTCGATCACATTCTCAGCGATGAGCGGATCGCCATCGAAGGAATCTCCGGCACCTCGGCCGGAGCCGTAAACGCGGTGATGCTCGCGGACGGGCTGTGCCGCGGCGGGCGAGAGGAAGCGCAAAAACGGCTCGCCGATTTCTGGCGTTCAGCATCGAGCACCGGGAATCTTCCGGCTTTGCAGCGCACGGTCATGGAACGGCTGCTGTCGTTCACCCCGCTCGAGGGCACGCCGGTACAGGCCTGGGTCAATGCTTTATCGCGCTATTTTTCCCCCTATGACGTCAATCCGCTCAATATCAATCCGTTGAAGGACCTGATTGAGCGCTTTGTCGATTTCGAAACACTGCGCGCCGATACCGATCTGCAACTCTTCATCTCGGCGACTAATGTGCAGACCGGGCATGTGCGGATCTTTCCGCGCGATAAGATAACGGCGGACGCGGTGATGGCGTCGGCCTGCCTCCCATTGTTGTTTCGCGCTGTCGAAATCGACGGTGTGCCGTACTGGGACGGCGGCTATCTCGGCAATCCGGTGATCTTTCCGTTCTTCCGCACGACCGCGACCGAGGATGTGCTCGTTGTGCAAATCAACCCGCTGGTGCGGCAATCAACACCGATGTCGTCGAGCGAGATCATGAATCGCATCAATGAGATCACCTTCAACTCGTCGCTTCTTGGTGAATATCGCGCCATCGACTTTGTCGCGCGTCTGATCGATCAAGGCCGGCTGCCGCGCGGCATCGGCCCGGGAGAGTATCGCCGCATCAACGTGCATCGGATCGTGCTCGATCGCTTCGGCACGCATCTCGATACCTTCAGCAGGCTTTCGACTGACTACGACTTCTTCGACATGCTTCACGTCAGCGGCAAACGCGCGGCGCGGCGTTTCCTCGACGAGCACTTTGACGATATCGGCGTGAAAAGCACGGTCGATCTGCGTGGCGAAGCGCAGGCCGAATGGGCGTGATAAACTCGGCTCGTGCCTGCGACAATCGCCGATATCTCTTCGCTTGCCGGCGCCGCGGTCGGTTCGGCGCGGCTTGACGTCTGCGTCGCCGACATCACAACTCTCGCCGCCGACGCCATCGTCAACGCTGCCAACCAGACGCTGCTTGGCGGCGGCGGGGTGGACGGCGCCATCCACCGCGCCGCTGGACCGGACCTCTTGGCCGAATGCCGAACGCTTGGCGGCTGCGAGACCGGTTCGGCAAAAATCACCCGCGGCTATCGCTTGCCGGCGAGGCATGTCATCCATGCCGTCGGCCCGGTCTGGCGAGGAGGCCGCGCGGGCGAGGAGGAGCTGCTCGCGTCCTGTTATCGCACCGCGCTCGATCTTGCAGCGGCGCACCGCCTCGCCTCGATTGCCTTTCCGGCGATATCGACCGGCGTCTATGCTTTTCCCGCCGATCGGGCAGCGCGCATCGCGGTTGGCACCGTGACCGCGGAGCTTGGCGCCGCTGAGCGCGGTATCAGGCACGTTGTGTTCTGCTGCTTTGCGAAAGGCGCGGCCGATCACCACCTGACGGCCTTTGCCGACCTCGGTCTGAGCTGACGGCCGCCCGCGCAATTCAGGTTTCGCTCGTTTTGCGGCTAGATTTTTCGCGGAATTTGCCGCGCAAGCGCGCCGGCAAAATAATAAAGAGCGGCATTTGTGAACACCGCTCTTCGGTTTACTGCGATTGCTTTGAGGCGAATTTACTCGGCCGCCCCGCCGGCCGCAGCTTCGCGGGCTTCGCCAGCCTCGGCTTTTTGCTTGGCTTCAAGATCCTCGCCGGTCTGCTGATCGACCACCTTCATGGATAGCCGCACCTTGCCGCGTTCGTCGAAGCCAAGCAGTTTCACCTTCACCTTGTCGCCTTCTTTCACGACATCGGTGGTTTTCTGCACGCGCCGTGGCGCCAGTTGGCTGATATGCACAAGGCCGTCCTTGGCGCCGAAGAAGTTCACGAAAGCGCCGAAGTCCATGACCTTGACCACGGTGCCGTCGTAGATGTGGCCGACCTCGGGCTCAGACGCGATCGATTTGATCCAGTTGATCGCCGCTTTGATCGATTCCGCTTTTGCCGAGGCAACCTTTACGGTGCCGTCGTCGGAGATATCGATCTTGGCGCCGGTCTTCTCCACGATCTCGCGAATGACCTTGCCGCCCGAACCGATGACCTCGCGAATCTTGTCGACCGGGATCGAGAACACCTCGATGCGCGGAGCGTGCTCGCCAAGCTCGGCGCGCGCCGACGTTATCGCCTTGCCCATTTCGCCGAGAATATGCATGCGGCCGTCCTTGGCCTGGGCAAGCGCGATTCGCATGATTTCTTCGGTAATGCCGGCAATCTTGATGTCCATCTGCAGCGAAGTGACGCCGCGCTCGGTGCCGGCGACCTTGAAATCCATATCGCCGAGATGATCCTCGTCGCCGAGGATGTCGGACAGCACCGCGAACCGATCCTCCTCCTTGATCAAGCCCATGGCGATGCCGGCGGTGGGCCGCTTGAGCGGAACCCCGGCATCCATCAGCGACAGCGACGTGCCGCACACAGTCGCCATCGAGGACGAGCCGTTTGATTCCGTGATTTCGGAAACGACCCGGATCGTGTAGGGGAACTCGGTGTGTGGCGGCAGCACCGGATGGATCGCGCGCCAGGCGAGCTTGCCATGGCCGATCTCACGCCGGCCCGGCGCGCCCAGCCGGCCGGTTTCCCCGACCGAGAACGGCGGGAAATTGTAATGCAGCAGGAACGTCTCCTTGTAAGTGCCCTGCAGCGCGTCGACGAATTGCTCGTCTTCGCCGGTGCCGAGTGTCGCCACCACCAGCGCCTGGGTCTCGCCGCGGGTAAATAAAGCCGAACCGTGCGTGCGCGGCAGCACGCCGACCTCGCAGTTGATCGGCCGCACCGTTTTGACGTCGCGCCCGTCGATCCGGTTTCCGCTGTCGAGAATATTCCAGCGGACGATTTTGGCTTCGAGATCCTTAAAGACGCTTGCGACTTGCAGCGCCGGATATTTCGGCTCCGCGACGTCGGGCGGGCAGAAGTGACCCATCACCCGTTCCTTGGCGGCGTCGACCGCCTTGTGCCGTTCCACCTTCTCGGGAATGGCATAAGCGGCCCGCAGATCCTTTTCGATCAGCTTAAGCATTTCTTTTTCGAGCGCGGCATTGTCCGCCACCGCAAGCTCGCGCGGTTCTTTCGCCGCCTTCTCGGCGAGCTTGATGATGGCATCGATCACTGGCTGAAAATGACGGTGACCAAACATCACCGCGCCTAGCATGATGTCCTCGGACAGCTCCTTAGCTTCCGACTCGACCATCAGTACGGCGTCCTGCGTGCCGGCGACCACGAGATCGAGCTGGCTTTCACTCATCTCGTCGATCTGCGGATTGAGCACATATTCGTTATTGATGAAGCCAACGCGCGCGGCGCCGATCGGCCCCATGAACGGCACGCCCGAAAGCGTCAGCGCCGCCGAGGCTGCCACCATCGCCAAAATATCCGGATCGTTTTCCAGATCATGCGACAGCACGGTCACGATCACCTGGGTGTCGCAGCGCCAGCCGTCGGCAAACAGCGGACGTACCGGACGGTCGATAAGACGGGAGACCAGCGTCTCCTTTTCTGTCGGTCGCGCTTCGCGCTTGAAATAGCCGCCGGGAATACGGCCGGCCGCGTAGTATTTTTCCTGGTAGTTGCAGGTCAGCGGAAGGAAGTCGATTCCTTCCTTCGGCTGCTTGGCCGCGACAACTGTCGCGATCACAGTTGTATCGCCGTACGAGGCGAACACCGCGCCGTCGGCCTGACGCGCGAGTCTGCCGGTCTCTAGCGTGAGTTTGCGGCCACCCCAGTCAAGTTGCACACGATGAATATTGAACATTGCGATTGTCTCTCATGGTTTTCGCGAAAGGGCGAAAGCCAAAAGCAAGACGGCGAGAGGCTGTCATCACCGCAGCGAAGCTGCGATGCTTGTTCAGCATCCGGCGATCCTGCCATGGCCTTCGGACCTTCCTACATATGGACGGGCGCTCGCCCGTCCCGGAATCGGCAGCATCGCTGCCGGGCAATGGCGGCCGCATCATTGCGCGCCGCCGAACGCGTGGCTTCTGCCGCGCGTAAATCTTCAATGACGAATACCAAGTCGCTCGATCAGCCCCTTGTAACGGCCATCGTCAGTGCGCCGGAGATAATCCAGAATCTGGCGCCGCTGCGACACGAGCTTCAACAGCCCGCGCCGCGAATGGTTGTCTTTGACATGCGTTTTGAAGTGTTCCGTCAAATTATTGATCCGTTCGGACAAGAGGGCAATTTGCACCTCGGGCGAACCGGTATCGCCAGATTTGACGGCATACGTCTTGATGAGATCCGCTTTGCGCGCGGCTGTTATCGACATCGTTACCAACCTTTGTCTCTGCCGGCACGACCAGCGATGCCGGTTAGATTGAACACGCGCCGCGGAACGATCTCGCCCTGTTCGACCTCGGCGATGGCCACGAGTTGGCCGCTGCAGGCGACCTGAACCATGCCGCGAACAATGGGAGCGTCCCGTCCGCGCAATAATACGGCTTGACCCCTCTGGAGCCTTGCCGCGTCCGCCGGGCTCACGGCCAGCGCCGGGATGTCGTCCAGCGCGGTCTCGACCGGCAGTAGCGTGTCGGCGAGGTGTCCCTCGCCGGCGGCTGCTCTATGGCACAAAGATTGCGCCTGTTCCAGGGGTATCATATCGGGTTCGCCGAAGGGCCCCACCCGGCTACGGCGCAGGGTGCAGACATGCCCCAACGCCCCAAGCTCCCGGCCGAGGTCGCGCGCAAGTGAGCGAATGTAAGTTCCTTTGCCGCATTCGGCAGTCAAAACGGCGCGGTCAGGGTTGGGAATGTCGATCAATTCAAGCCGGTGGATCGTGATCGCGCGGGGGGTGAGATCAACGGCTTCACCATCCCGGGCCAAATCGTAGGCGCGCTCGCCAGCCAGTTTCACGGCGGAAAAGCGCGGCGGTACCTGCTCGATCGTGCCGGTAAAGCGCGGCAGTAACCGTTCAATCGCGTTGCGGTCGGGACGTTTGTCGCTGGTCGCCACGACCCGGCCCTCGGCGTCGTCAGTGTCGCGTTCTTCGCCCCAACGGATGGTGAAGTGATAGGTCTTTCGCCCATCAAAGACGAACGGGACGGTTTTCGTTGCCTCGCCGAGCGCGATCGGCAGGCATCCCGATGCCAGCGGGTCGAGCGTTCCGGCGTGGCCGGCGCGGCGCGCCGAAAGCAGGTGCTTGATGATCGAGACGGCATGGGTCGAGGTCATGCCGACGGGTTTGTCGAGCACGAGCCAGCCGTGAATGTCTCGCTTTTGTCGCTTGCTGCGGGCGCCGGGCGCGTCCTCGTCATCGCGATTAACAAGCGAACTGGTCGGCTCATTCATGTTTGGGAAACCATAATTCACGCCGGCGGCAATTGAACGGTCTTCGGTGCGCGCGCAAAGGGTTCGGGATTGGTCGGAACGATGTCGACGTCGTCCATTATTTCTCGTTGCGGCTCCTGAGATCGCGCTGGACCGCGGGTGTTCGCAAAAGCTTCTCGATCCGTTCTGCTTCGTCGAATCGTTCGTCGATGCGAAATCTGATCTCAGGTGCAAATTTGAGGTTAACGCGCCGGGCAATCTCGCCGCGGACGTATCGGCTGTTGCGGTCCAGCGCGCCAAGCACTTCCTTTTCGTCTCGTCCGCCAAGCGGCATGACGTAAATCGTTGCCAATCGCAGATCGGCAGTCACGCGGACTTCGGGAACCGTAATCATATGATGCTCGATCACCGGATCATGAACCTCGCCGCGCGCGAGCATGTCGGCCATTTCATGGCGGATCAATTCGGCAACGCGTAGCTGCCGCTGCGAAGCTCCGGCCGACTGATCGCGATGCTGACGGCGGCTCATGGGTGAATCTGGATACTCTTTTATGACGGCCGCTTTGCGAGCGCCATCGACGTCATAGTGCCTTTGAAATTTGTGACGGAACGCCCGGCACAAAACCGGGCAAAACGGTTGTCACAGCGTCCGCTGTATCGTCTCCACGCGGTAACACTCGATAGTGTCGCCGACCTTCATATCTTGATAATTCTCGAATGCCATGCCGCATTCCTGCCCGGCCACGACCTCGCGCGCGTCGTCCTTGAAACGCTTGAGCTGCGACAGCTTGCCTTGATGTACGACGACGCTGTCGCGGATGAGCCGAACATTGGCGCCGCGCTCCACTGTGCCGTCGGTGACGCGGCAGCCGGCAACATTGCCGACTTTCGACACCTTGAAAATCTCGAGAATGACGGCGTTGCCGAGCATGGTTTCGCGCAGCATCGGCGCCAGCAGTCCCGACATCGCTTTCTTCACGTCGTCGACGAGATTGTAAATGATGTCGTAGTAGCGGATTTCGATGCCGTCGCGTTCGGCGGCTTCGCGCGCTTCCTTGTGGGCGCGGACGTTAAAGCCGATGACGGCCGCGTTCGACGCTTCCGCCAGCGTAACGTCTGATTCGGTAATGCCGCCGACCCCGGCAAAGATGACGCGGGCGGCGACTTCGTTGGTGGACAGCTTCTCCAACGCGCCCACGATCGCCTCGATCGAACCCTGCACGTCGGCTTTGACCACCAGCGGGAATTCCTTGCGGCCGGCGGTCTTGAGCTGATTCATCATTTGCTCAAGCGAACCGCGCATGCCGGTTTGCCGGGCCGCCATCTTTTCGCGCTTCTGGCGCTCGCGATAATCGGTGATCTCGCGCGCTCGCGCTTCGGTGCCGACGACGGCAAGTCGATCGCCGGCCTCCGGCGTGCCATTGAAGCCGAGCACCTCGACCGGCATCGACGGCCCGGCGGCGACTACCGAATGTCCGGTGTCGGAAGCCAAGGCGCGCACCCGGCCCCACTCGCTGCCGGCCACGACGATGTCTCCCGGCTTGAGTGTGCCGCGCTGCACGAGAACGGTAGCGACCGGACCGCGGCCGCGATCGAGGCGGGCTTCGATCACCGTGCCTTCGGCCGGCCGGTTTGGATTGGCCTTGAGTTCCAGCACTTCGGCTTGCAGCGCGATGGTGTCGAGCAGCTTGTCGAGATTGGTTTTCTCCTTGGCGGAGACTTCAAGCTCGAGCACATCGCCGCCGAGCGATTCCACCTGAATCTCATGCTGCAGCAATTCGGTGCGCACGCGTTCCGGTTTGGCGTCCGGCTTATCGATTTTGTTGATCGCGACGATGATCGGTACTTTGGCTGCTTTGGCGTGATGAATGGCTTCGACCGTCTGCGGCATCACGCCGTCATCGGCCGCCACCACCAGCACAACGATGTCGGTGACTTTAGCGCCGCGGGCGCGCATCGCGGTAAAAGCGGCGTGGCCGGGCGTGTCGATGAAAGTAATGCGGCCGCCCGACGGCGAGGTGACCTGATAAGCGCCGATATGCTGGGTGATCCCGCCGGCTTCCGCGGCGGCCACTTCGGTCGAGCGGATCGCATCGAGCAGCGACGTCTTGCCGTGATCAACGTGGCCCATGATGGTCACCACCGGCGCGCGCGGCTGCAGGCTTTCCGGCGAATCCGAAGCGTCGAACATGCCCTCTTCGACATCGGCCTCGGCAACGCGACGCACCGTATGACCCAGTTCCTCGGCGATCAGTTGCGCGGTATCGGCGTCGATCGTATCGGTGATCTTCGCCATATGACCTTGCTGCATGAGGATGCGCACGACATCCACCGACCGCTCGGCCATACGATTGGCGAGTTCCTGGATCGTGATCGTCTCGGGGATCGTCACTTCACGCGCAATTTTTTCCTTGGGCTCCGCGTCGCGATGACCGGTCTTGCGCAGAACGCGGCGCCGGAACGCGGCCTCGGATCGCTCGCGCTCCTCACCGGCGGAAAAAGCGGTGACGACTGTCAGCCGGCCACGCCGTTTTTCGCCGCCACCGCGCGCGGGCTTAGGCGCCGCGGCGGGCCGAGCGGATGCGCCGCGCCTGGCCG
>Ga0207826_1000511_pt1 | contig 10933 bp, 7 predicted proteins | sample LuqExpMetageno80_FD_187837 | JGI IMG/M metagenome (GOLD analysis project Ga0207826, IMG submission 187837) | Tropical forest soil microbial communities from Luquillo Experimental Forest, Puerto Rico - Sample 80 (SPAdes) | ecosystem: Environmental > Terrestrial > Soil > Tropical forest ... | reverse complement strand
GCCGCTTGGGCTGGAACGAACCGCCGCCAGCGGCGATCACGACAATCTTGGCCTCGAACACCTTGCCCTGGTCGGTGCGCACCCGAAACAGCGGGTCGCCTATCTTCTCGACGCTCTCCACCATCTCGCCGAGGTGGAAGGTCGGCCCGAACGGCTTGATCTGCGCCAGCAGTGAGTCCGTGAGCCCGGCGCCGGTGATGAACGGAATGCCGGGTATGTCGTAGATCGGCTTTTCCGGATAGAGCTCGGCGCACTGGCCGCCGATCTTGTCGAGAATGTCGACCAGATGCGCCTTCATATCGAGCAGGCCGAGTTCAAAGACGGCAAACAGTCCGCAGGGACCCGCGCCAATGATCAGCACGTCGGTTTTGATCGCTTCGCTCATATCGCTTCTTTTCGGTTGGGGCGCGCCGGCCAATAAAGCGCGCAACGGTGCCCGGTGTGTCTAGCCAACGGGAGGCGTTCGGGAAAGGCATAAATGGCGGGCCGACCTGCCCGCAACCCACTTGCTAGGGTGGTAGATTTGGCATTCGTTTCACGTCCGCCCGGCGGATATCAAATCCAAAACCGCACCAGCATCCTATATTTGTCGGTAAGAACACGAAATGATGGAGATCAATCGGTGAACGCGCCCGCCCGCCTCGATTTGACGCCCCGCCTGGAGGACTTTCCTTATCGCCTCACCGACAATGTGCGATATGCCGATCTCGACCCCAACCAGCACGTCAACAACGCGGTCTATGCGACCTATTTCGAAACCGGCCGCGTCACGCTGATGAAGGACCGCTCTTACGGACTGACGCCGGACGGGCTTGCCTGGATCATGGTGCGGCTCGACATGCATTTCCGCGCTGAGCTGCGCTGGCCGGGCACGATCGAGATGGGGCTCGGGCTCGTCAAATTCGGCCGCACCTCGGTGACGTTCGAGCAGGTGGTGTTCTGCGAAGGCAAGTGCGTCGCTTCTGCGAGGTCGGTCAGCGTCCTGATCGACGAGGCCACGCGCAAGCCCGCGCCGCTGACCAGAGAGGTCGTCGCGGCGTTTCAGCCGTGGCTGCGCTGCGGCATCGAAATCGCGCAACCGAAATTCCACGCATAGCGGTTTAGGCTGCGCCTCAAGCCTGCCGTTCGGGCGTCGAAACCACAAGACCGTCGAGTTCGTCGCTCACCTTGATTTGGCAGGACAGGCGCGAGTTCGGCCGTACGTCAAAGCCGAAATCGAGCATGTCCTCCTCCATCGGCGAAGGCGAGCCCACTTTCTCGCGCCAGGCCTCGTCGACATAGACATGGCAGGTCGCGCAGGCGCAGGCGCCGCCGCATTCGGCCTCGATGCCGGGAACGGCATTGCGGATTGCCGCTTCCATGACGGTCGCGCCGTTTTCGACTTCAATGGTGCGGGATTCGCCGCGATGGTCGACAAAGGTGATTTTGGCCATGTTTGCTCGTATTGCGGGGAAAAACAGGTTCCGGGCAGTCCTATAACGGGTCGGACAGATCAAGGCTAGGGATGCAATTGCGGGAACGGCGCTCCGACGGCTCCGGGGTGGCGGCGACCATCGGCGATTCCGAAGCGGTATTTTGACGGTGTCAGGGACGGGAGAGCAGTACGTCGATCGCCCTGCGCGCTTCTGCCACGGCGTCGTTGAGTTCGGCAAGGATGGGACGTGGATCTCTGCCCTCCCCGATCGCAAACTCCAGTGCGCAGGCATGTTCGGCCACGCGCGAGGCGCCGATCGCACGCGCCGAACCCTTGAGCGTGTGTGCCATTGCCGGGGCATCGGCAGGCAGCGTCGCGAGCGCGTCGACCAGGCGCGCGGCCTGACGCACGAACATAGCCAGCACTTCGCGCTCGAGCGCCGCATCGCCGAGCGTCATGCGCTGCAGATGTTGCAGATCGAGCGGGTTCTCATCGGGAACGAGCGGCGGGGACGGCATCCAGTCGATCCGTTGCACGTGGGGTGGCATGCGGGAGTGTCCCGATTTTCGAATCTCGCTCCGGGCGAAGATCAGCCGAGCCAACCAACCACGAAATGGGTTAAGGGAACGTTTGGTGTACCCGCCGCGTCTTCGCCTTGATTTTGACTGAGAGCCGCCGCATTTTTCCGAGTTCCCGCAAGAAACCTGTGCACGATTAATATCTTACGCCGCGTTTCGGTTAACGATGATTAAGATTGTATTAATCGCGCCATTTCAAAAGCGGCACTCAACAAATAGGATGCCGCCCAAGTGGAGGGGGGCGCGGCGGGTTGCCGTGCTTTGACGCTGCTTGAATCACGATGCCGGCTTCGACCTTGCGCGAGGGCAACTCGCACGAGGATCGTTGCGCGATGCGTACAAGTATGAGGGGCTCAGGCTGTCATGGCGAACAATCCCAAAAAGGTCAAAGACCCTACAGAGGTCGCGCTTTCTGCGATTCAGGAAGCCCTGAACATCAGCGACGCCAATAACGATGCGAACCGTGGTGGAGCACGCGGCGAAGTCGCCCCGCCGATCCCGCCTGCGGCACCGACCTTCGACGAGCCGACCTTCGATGCGCGTCTGGGCGCCGAGCGTTCGATGTTCGAGCAGATGGAGGAGCCGCGCCGCCGCGCGGCAAATGACGACCGCGAGACCATCGGTCAGATCCTGCAGGCGATTCAGAAGGGCCGCCCTGCCCGCAACATCTACACGCTCGCCACCCTGTTCGCCGGTGTCTGGGTCGTCGGTTGCGGCCTCCTGACCATCAGCTTCCTCCCCTCGCTGCAGGCTGCGATGGGCCAGGGTGCTGGCGGCGTGTTCGTGCTCGCGGGCCTCGCCGCGCTGTTTTTTGCTCCGGTGCTGCTGTTCTATTTCCTTGCGAGCCTTGCCTGGCGCGGTCAGGAATTGCGGATGATCGCGCAGTCGATGGCGCACGTCGCCATTCGCTTCTCCGATCCGGAGGGCGCGGCATCCGACTCCGTGGTGACGGTCGGTCAGGCGATCCGCCGCGAGGTCGCGGCGATGGGCGATGGCGTCGAGCGCGCGATCGCGCGAGCCGGCGAACTGGAAACCCTCGTCACCAACGAAGTCGCCGCGCTGGAGCGCGCCTATACCGACAACGAGGTGCGCATCCGCGCACTGTTGCAAGACATCGCTCACCAGCGCGACAACCTGGTCGGACAGGCCGAGCAGGTTCGCAGCGCCATTTCCGGCGTGCAGATCGACCTGCGCCACGATATCGCGCTGATTTCGGATGCGATCGCCTCGCGCGTCGACGAGGTTGCAAAAAGCATCACCAGCGCGCTGGAGGAGCGCGGCGCCCACATCACGCAGGCGCTGAGCAATGCCGGCGACAACATGATCCTCGCGCTCGGGGAACGCGGCGGCGATCTGCTGGACCGCCTGGAAGAAGCGAGTTCCGAAACCACGCGCGCCGTTCTCGATGCCTCGGAGCGGCTGACCACCAGCCTCAATTTCAAAACCGGTCACGTCCACAACGAATTCGTCGACCTCGCCGATCGCGTCCACGAATTGCTGAACGAGCGGATCGACCGCATCACCGGCGAATTCGAGCAACGCTCCTCGTCGATCGTCGACGGCATCTCCGAACGCACCGAGCAGGTCCATGACTCCCTGAAGAACTCCGGCGATTCGCTGTTGCTCGAGCTTGAGCTGCGCAGCAACGATCTCGTCAGCAAAATCGACGAGGCCGGCAGCCGGCTTGCAACCCATATCCTCTCATCCGGCGACAAAGCGAGCGACGCGCTCGACGTCACCGTCAATTCGCTGGTGGCGAAGGTGGTCGGTCAGACCGAGACTGCGCACGACACGCTTTCGCTGCAGATGAACGCGTTCGACGAACTGGTGAAGAACCAGGGCTCCGAACTGGCGGAAAAATTCGCCCGCGACTCCGGCACGCTGGGAGCCCTGATCACCCGCCACATCACGGAGTTCGACCGCACCGTCAAAGCCTTCGGCGGCGAGATCGTCGAGCGGATGGGCCAGCGCACCCAGGACATCGCCGAGTCGCTGAAGAGCTATGTCGACAATTTCGACAGCCGCCTGAACTCGAACGGCGGCGAGATCACTGCCGCGATGGATCAGCGGCTGGCGCAATTCGAGACGACGCTGCAGGGCCGCGTCGAACATCTCGACACCTCGCTCGGCAACAAGCTGACGCTGCTTGAAGAGACCTTCGAAAACCGCTCGAAATCCGTCACGGAAACCATCGACAGCCGGATCGGCTCGCTGACGTCCACGATGTCCGACGGCGCGGCTCAAATGATCCAGTCGCTCGACTCGCGTCTCAACCGCCTCACGACTTCGATGAGCGAGGGCACCTCGCAGGCCATCGAAGCGGTCGACCGCCGCATAGCCAGCGTGACCGAGACGATCGACGGCCATAGCGCCCGGCTCACCAACACCATCACCGCGCGCTTCCAGGAAATTCACCAGGGGATCGAGATGCGGGTCGGCGCGGCCGCCAACGACATCGATACCCGCGTGGCGCAATTCGAGGATCTGCTCGGCTCGCGCGTCGAAGCGGTCGCAGGCCGCATCGAGTCGAGCGGCCGCCAGGCCAGCGAAGCCCTGATGTCGCGCGCGGAAGTGCTTTCGGCGGGCATCAAGTCCCACGTCGAGGACGCCGAACGTTCGCTCACCAATCTCGTCGTCAACACCAGCGAGACGATCCAGACCGGCGCCCGCGCCGCGCAGCAGGCCCTCCTCACGGTCTCCTCCGATGTCGGCGCCCAGCTTAAGCTCACCTCCTCGGAGGTCGAGCGTGCGTTGACCGCGGTCGGCACGGGTGCAGCGAACGCGATTCTGACCAGCGCGCGCGATGCCCACTCGACGCTGGTGACAGTCTCCAGCGACGCGTCCAACCAGATCAAGATGCTGTCTGACGACGTCGAGCGGACGCTGTCGGCCGCCGGCTCCTCCACCGCCGCAGCCGTACTCGCCGGCGCCCGCGAGGCGCAGACCACGCTGGTTGCGGCGTCCTCCGATGCCGCAAACCACGTCAAGTCGCTTGCCGCCGACGTGCAGCGCTCGTTGTCGATCGTCGGCGCTGCGACTGCGGAATCCATCACCGCAGGTGCGCGCGAGGCGCAGGACACGCTCGTCAACGCATCGTCGGAAGCCGCCAGCCAGGTCACGTCGCTGGCTGCCGATGTGCAGCGCGCGCTGTCGATGGCCGGAAGCGCGACTGCGGAGTCCATTACGGCCAGCGCCCGCGAGGTGCAGAGCACGCTGATCGCCGCCTCATCGGAGGCCGCCAATCACGTCAAGACGCTGTCATCCGATGTCGAACGCACGCTGTCGGCGGTCGGAGCGGACACGGCCGCTTCGATCCTTACCAGCGCGCGCGAGGCCCAGGCTTCGTTCACCGCGACCTCGGCCGACGCCGCCGGCCAGATCCGCGCGATCTCGGCCGAAATCGAGCGCTCGCTCAGCTCGGTCACCGCGAACACCACGGACAACATCCAGACCAGCGCGGCGAATGCGCAGGGCGCGCTCGTTTCCGCCTCCAACGAGGTGGCCTCGCGGGTAAAGTCGACCTCGGCGGAAATCGAGCGTTCGGTCCTCGCCGCAGGCCAGTCCTTCGGCTCGTCGATGACGGCGAAGACCGACGAGATCGTCAATTACGTGCAGCAGCAGGCCGATCGCCTTGCGCTGATGATCGACGGCAAGCGCGGTTCGCTGGTGGAGGCGATTGGCGGCAAGGCCAACCAGCTCACGATCGAGATCGACCGCGTCACTTCGGACGCGCTCAAATCGATCGAGACGCGCGGCCAGACCTTCTCGCACGCGCTGCTCGGCAACGGATCCGACGTGGCGCGCAGGATTACGTCTGCGGGCGAGATCGCCACCGGCGCGATCAACAAGTCGCTGAAGGATCTCGAACAGGCATCCAGGGCGGCGATCGAGCAGTCGCGTCAGGTATCGATCGCGGCAGTCACCGAGATGCAGGAAACCAGCAAGATCCTGCGCACGGACACGGTGGCGCTGTTCGAGCGGCTGCGCGAGGGCAACATCCTTCTGCAGGAAGTGCTGACAGGCGCGCACGACAACCTCAATTCGCTGGAGCGAGCGCTGGTGACGCGCGTTGCCGATTTCGTCTCGGCGATGAACGACGTAACCTCGCGCAACGGTGCAGCGACCCAGACGCTGGAAGATCAACTCGGCCTCTTCAATGAGAAGACCACGAAGGCGCTGGGGAATCTCAACGCGTTGTCGAGCCAGTTCGACGCCCATGGCAAGGCGCTGATGGAAGCCGCGGCCCTGGTCGAACAGGCCAACCGCTCCACGAGCTCGTCCGTCAACGAACGCAAGGTGACGCTGGAATCGCTGGTCACAACGATCGACCTGCGCACCACCGATCTCGATCAGCGGCTGTCGCGCTTCACGAACCTGCTCGATGAGTCGCTGGCCGCGGCCGAGGAGCGCGCGCGCGACATTGCGCGCGTGGTTGCGGAAACCGCGGGCGCAGGTTCGGCGGCGATCAGCCGTCAGTTCGATGCGGTTCGTGCCGCGTCCGAGGAAGAGCACCGGCAGACCGTCGAAGCCATGCACGACATCTACCGTCAGACCACGGAAGAAGCGGATGCGATGTTCAAGCAGTCCGCAGACAGGTTCGCGAGCCTGGTGACGAGCATGAAGCAGATGGCGGCCGAAATGCATCACGAGCTCGAGACGACCCGCAGCGAGCTGCGCCGTGGCGTGCTAGAGATGCCGCAGGAGGCCGCCGAGAGCACCGCGCAGATGCGCAAGGTGATCGTCGACCAGATCGAGGCACTGGCGGAGCTGAACCGGATCGTAGCCCATCACGGACGTGGTCTCGACGTGGTCGGGGCCAACCGCGGCGGCGTTCAGCGTCAGGAAGAGACCGTCATAGCGACCGCCGCCGGTGGTCGCGCCGAGCCGCGCATGCGTGATGCCGGCAGCGCGTCGAACCTGCCGCCGCCAGACCTCGGCATGCCGAACCCCCGCCGTGCCGATGCCCCACCGATGAGCCCTGCAACCGCCGACCAGGGACGCGACGGCTGGCTCTCGGACCTGTTGAGCCGTGCTGACAACGCAGCGCCCAGCGCCCCGCGCGGTCGCCCACCCCAGCCGGGCAACGGCAATCCGCTGGAATCGCTTTCGCTCGATATCAACCGGTTGATGGACCGCAATCTCGCGGCCGAAATGTGGGACCGCTATCAGCGTGGTGAGAGCAAGGCGTTCACCAAACGTCTCTACACGCCGGCCGGCCAGAAGGCGTTCGACGAGGTCGCCCGCAAATACCGCGCCGACCGAGCCTTCAAGCAGACGGTCGATCGCTACATCACCGAGTTCGAGCGGCTGCTGGACGAAGTGGCGCGCGAAGACCGCGGGCCGCAGGCGCTGCGGAGCCACCTCACCTCGGAGACGGGTCTCGTCTACACCCTGCTCGCCCACGCTGCAGGTCGGCTGGGATAATCGGCAAATAGCGGATGGTGAATTGAAAAAACGGAGGCCTCGTGGCCTCCGTTTGGTTCTGGGCCGAGCTGTGCAGCCCCTTCCGCTATTGGTTGTCTGCCATCCATAATCTCATTGCCGCTTCCTCTCGCTCGCAGCGGGCGCTGGTGCGGGCGCCGGTGCCTGGCCCTGCGCCTGGGTCGGCTGGCTCGAATTGCTCGCACCAAACAGAACCCTGGTCGGGTTGCGGTCGAAATTGTTCACGGCGCGGCTGATGTCGGACAGGGTCTTGCGGCCGTCGGCCATCAACGCGCCCGAGCGCTTGTCAAAATCCTCCGCGAGCTCGCGAATCGATTTCACGGTCAGGAACAGCTCACCGCCGTCCTTGCCGCCGGCGAGCGAATTAAGCCCGAGCATCAGATTGTCGGCCTTGCCCATCACGCCATCGACCCGCCCCATAATCGCATCGATCCGCTCGGCATTGCGGGAGAGCGAGTTGGTGAAGGTTTCGAGGTTACGCAGCGAGTTCTTCACCGCGTCCTGATTGTCGGCGACGACCCTGTTGATGTTTTGCAGCGTGCCGCGGATTGCCTCGGTGACGTCCTGCAGCCGGTTCGGATCGGCGGTCAGGACAGGCACGCCGTCCTCGTCCAGCGGAACAGGCGGCGCGGCTTCTTCGCCGCCCTTCAGCGAGATTGCGGCAACGCCAGTGAGACCCTGGAACTCGAGGCCGACGAGAGTGTCCTTGCGGATCGGTGCGTTGTTCTCGACCATCGCGAGCGCCACCACCCGACGCGGATTGTCGAGCTTCACCGAGATCACCTCGCCTACCCTGATACCGTTGAAATTCACGCTGCCGCCGTTGCGCAAGCCCGCCGCGGGTCCCTCGAAAACGATGCGCAGAGGGCTGCGCGCCTTGGTGGTGTGCAGGCTCTGGAACCACAGCACGAAGCCGAACGCGGCCGCGATCACCGCCAGCGTGAATGATCCGATCAGGACGTAATTCGCCCGCGTTTCCATCGAGAACTCCGGTTACTGCACGCCGACGCAGCTTCGGCGCCGTCGCGAGTTTCTGCGCTGGCGCATGGTCCTTTCCGAAAACCGCCTCACGCTTTGAATCATGCGCTACCCCATCACGGCGCGGGCACGCTTACCGTGAAAATACTGCCGCAGCCAGGGATGCTGCGAAGCCTGCATGTCGGCCATCGATCCTGCGGCAATGATCTTGCCGTTCCCTAACACGGCGATACGGTCACAAGCGGTATAAAGGCTGTCCAGATCGTGGGTTACCATGAAAACGGTCAGGCCCAAAGTGCGCTGCAGGGTTCTCACCAGTTCGTCGAAATCGCCGGCGCCGATCGGATCAAGGCCGGAAGTCGGCTCATCCAGGAACACGAGTTCCGGATCGAGTGCGAGCGCGCGCGCCAGCGCCACGCGCTTGATCATGCCGCCGGACAATTCCGACGGAAAGCGGTCGGCGACCTCGGGCCGCAGGCCGACCATACCGAGCTTGGCGACCATGATCTCGTCGAGCAGCCGCTGCGACACTTTGAGATATTCGCGGACCGGAAACTGGATGTTTTGCCGCACGGTCAGCGAGGAAAACAGGGCTCCCTGCTGGAACAGGATGCCCCACCGCCGCTCTACCGCGCGCCGGGCCGCAGGATCGGCGGCATCAAGGTCGACTCCGAACACCTCGATGCGCCCGGCAACCTTGGGGACCAGCCCGATAATGGTGCGCGTCAGGACCGATTTGCCCGCCCCGGAGGGTCCCACGAACCCAAGGATCTCGCCGCGCTTGACGTCGAGGTCGAGGCCATTGAGCACGCGGGTCGAGCCGAACTGAACGGTGATGTCGCGAACGCGGATGATGGCGTCGGAGAAAGCTGGAGCCATGTTCACATCCCGATCGACGCAAAGAAGATGGCAAACACGCCGTCCATCACGATCACGAAGAAAATGCCCTTCACCACGGAAGCGGTCGTGTGCTGGCCAAGCGATTCGGCACTGCCCTGCACCGCGAGCCCCTCGACGCAGGCGACGATGCCGATTACCGCCGCCATGACAGGGGCCTTGATCAGGCCGACGGTAAAGTGATCGATCGAGATCGCGTCGCGAAGGCGCAACAGGAACGCCTCGGGATCGACGCCACCGTAGAGCCAGGCGACGAGGCCACCGCCATAGAGCGCCGCCATCGCACCGAGGAAGGCCAGGATCGGCAGCGCGATGATCAGCGCCAGCATCCTTGGCAGGATCAAGACTTCGATCGGATCGAAGCCCATGGTACGCAGCGCGTCGATCTCCTCGCGCATTTTCATCGAGCCGAGCTCGGCGGTGTAGGCGCTGCCCGAGCGGCCCGCGACCATGATCGCGACGAGCAACACACCGATTTCGCGGAGCACCAGGACGCCAAGCATGTCCACGACGAAGATGTCGGCCCCGAATTTGCGGAAATGGAAAATGCCTTGCTGCGAGATGATGCAGCCGATCAAAAAAGTGATGAGCACGATGATCGGCACCGCGCGCCAGCACACCTGCTCGAGGTGATGCACGGTCGAGGTCAGGCGAAAATCGCGTGGGTGCAGCAACACGCGCCCGCTCGCCGCCAGGACTGCGCCGAGCATGTCGATCAATCCAACGAAGGTGTCGCCGATGCCGGCGACGCTGCGGCCGACCTGCTCGAGCATGCCGCCGATGGTCACCGCTGTGGTTTCGACGGCCGGAGCAGTCCTCACCCGGCGCACTTCATCGACCAGGCTTGCATAATTGGTCGACAAGCCCGCGATCTTGGCCTCCACTTCGCCGTGAGTCAGGCTGCGGCGCAGCCGCTCGATCAGCCAGGCGCCGAAGGTGTCGAGCTTCGAAATCTGGGAGACATCGATGAAGATCTGCCGGCTGCCAGCGAGCTTTTCGGCGTCCGCCACGATATCCTCGAGGCGAGCCGCAAAGGGCGCCGTCCACGACCCTCCAGCGCGGAGGGCAAGCCCACTGCCCTGCGCTATGCGTTGCAATGTGGGAGCGCCGCTCACGGGGGCGAACTCGCGCGAAACCCAATCGCGATGAGGAGAAAAGATCCCAACACTTCAGCCCGCCTTGTAAGAGGTGCCCCTAACCAGCCAGAAGGCCCTGCCGGATGGGTCCGTTGAGATTGTTGCATTTTTGTGTTCATCCGTTCGCGTTCTGTTGCGGGGTTTTCCACCCGTTTCTGACACGAAACTGATACGGGCCCCTCCCTCTTGGCCCGGTCGGCATCTATATCACCGCCGCCCATGTCTTGGTCCCTGAAGTTCGATGAGCCGATTACGGTCGGCAAAGGCAAGCCGCTTATCACCCTGCGTGATGCGGCCGACTTCATCATGGCGTTGCCGCCTCGGCAGACAATGAAGGCGCATTGGCTGTTGGCTGTTCAATGTCTGTTGGCTGCTGCTGAGAAACGAGGCTTTGTCCTGATGGCGCAAATAGCCATAGTGAAGGCACTCAACGGCGAACGATAATACCTATCGCGTGCACCGTTTGGGCGAAGACTGACTATCACCTG
>Ga0207826_1000509_pt1 | contig 10939 bp, 11 predicted proteins | sample LuqExpMetageno80_FD_187837 | JGI IMG/M metagenome (GOLD analysis project Ga0207826, IMG submission 187837) | Tropical forest soil microbial communities from Luquillo Experimental Forest, Puerto Rico - Sample 80 (SPAdes) | ecosystem: Environmental > Terrestrial > Soil > Tropical forest ... | reverse complement strand
AAATTAATGGCCTCGTTGCCGCGGGCCTGCTTGGAGCACCCTATAAAACAGTGGACTTGATCGAGATTGCGCCTGCGACCCCAGCCGGATTTTTTAATTATTTTGTAGAGCGTAAGGCGGTCTATAAGCGAGCATATCAAGAAGCAATCGCCAAGTTTGCCGCGCTAGGACTGTGCCCGGCCAGGCACAGCTCAGCTATGGGGCCTGCCGCCGACTAACCCCGTACGGCCCTTGCTCGACTCAACTGGCCCACCTCATTTTACAGATTGACAGGCGCTGCCAGAGCTAGCTTCGACTAGCTTCTGTACAGGCGAGGCAACCATCAAGAACAGCTGCGCTGAAGTCGGTTTCTCCGCTCGCTGGATCATGGCCAACTGTTCGGTCTTCCAGTTGTCCGCCGAACCTTCTCCGCGATCGATGTAGTCAATCGCCTGCAAACCGGCAGCACTGATCGAGGATAAGTTTTGCGCGAGGGGCGCAATTTCCTGCAGCAGGAATGATTTTTCGATCAGCAGCTGAAGGTTATTTTCGTGCCACTTGGTCAAGAGTCGGCGTAACTGGGCGGAGAGCGCGGTGTCTTTGCACTGACCGGCAAGGAACGAATCCACCAGGTTGCTGAATTCCCGTGCCGTATCGCTTTCCGGGCGGGCCGCATCGACCAAACGGTTTAAGGGATCAGCGCTGGAGGGCTCAAACCTGGCGAACTGTGCGCGGTCGCCCTTCACTGGCTCGACCACATCGGCAAGAACCCGCAATGGTGCGATGTCTTCGGCGTTTGCGATCCGCTGCAACATGGGAATGTAATCGGTATTGTGCGTGAGACCGAGACTGTCCAGCCGCCAGCTGATTTGTGCAAGACGCGCATACATAGAATTGATGTCACGCACATCCGGCCGCGACCATAGCTTTTCAGCGATCGCGGCAGTGCGCGGCCAGATGCGGGAATCGATAGTCTCGGGTCCCACGTATTCCGACCACATGGTGGCTTGCCCGCCCAGAATGTGTTGCTTCTCCTCCGGTGTCAGGTCGGCAGTAGCGCCGGACATGGGATCGACGGCGTAATGGCGCGCCGCAGACCACATAAGGTCAATGTAATACCCATTTGAAAGTAGACCGCCGTAGCCCTGTTTGGCGGCAGCGGCGAGCGACTCTGGACCGCGCCAGGATTGAATCACGATATTGTTGGGCATGCCGGGCGTGAGGATTTCGTCCCAGCCCACCATGTTTTTGTGGAGTTGGCTGATGATTTTTTCAAGCCGCTTGGTGAAGTAGGCCTGCAGTTCATCATTGCTCCTGAGGCCGTGGGAGCGCTTGAAATCCTGGATCTGCGGATTGGCATCCCACTGACTGCCATTCACCTCGTCGCCGCCGATGTGAAAGTAGGAATCGGGAAACAGAGCCGCCATCTCCTTGATGAACTCGTCGAGGAAATCGTAGACACGATCGCGGGTTGGATCCATGGCGGGATCGAAGATGCCCCAGTGGCGCTCGATCTGGTACTGGCCGGGCCTGCTCGCCAGTTCGGGATACCCGACGAACCAGGCTGTGCTGTGGCCCGGCATGTCGAATTCGGGAACCACGCGGATGCCGCGATCGTGCGCGTATGCGATGAGGTCGCGCACCTGGGATTGCGTATAGTATAGGCCGTCAGAACCCATTTCCTGAAGCTTGGGGAATTTCTTGCTCTCCACCCGGAAGCCCTGGTCGTCAGACAGGTGCCAATGAAACACGTTCATCTTCACCGCTTCCATACCGTCGAGGTTGCGCTTGATGACGTCGAGCGGGATGAAGTGGCGGCTGACGTCAATCATCAAACCGCGCCAGACGAAACGCGGAGTGTCATGGATGCTGGTGACCGGAACGGCAAACCCCGCGGGACCGCCTTCGACCAGTTGCAGGAAAGTCTGCAACCCATGCAGCGTTCCCAGCGGGTTGGGCGCGGATAGCCTGGCGCCTGAAGGGGTCACCTCCAAGCTATAGGATTCGTCCTCTCTGGGTTCCTGAACTTCCTTGCTGGCCTGATCCGTGTGGATGAGTAGCCTGGCCTGAGCAGGATCCGCCGACTGAGTGGTCAGTGGCATTCCGGTTCGTCGGGAAAGATTTCCTAAAAATCGCTGGACTGCATCCTCGAGGCGCGCTTCCTGGTAGCCAGTGAGGGCAACTGAAAATGACTGGTCGATTGCCATGTGGTCGCTGGTCAGTTGATAGTTCGAAGGCATCGGCATCAGGTTCAAGGGCCCAGGCTGAATTGCTTGTTGCGCGCTGGAGAAGAACACTAGCGTCAGAGGAACAGAAACCAACAGGAAGAGAGTTCGCATGAATTCGTCGCCTTGAGCCCACTACGGGGTACGGCGTTGCAGGAGCATAGCGACAAGGATGTTGCAGACCATGAGGAAATCATCGCTGTAGCCCGAAAGGCACTTCTGGTTAAAATCAATCATCGCGTCTAATAAGCGTCCCGGATGGTGCCCCCTTCTACCGGTCCTTGCATCTCCGAATGGGTGAGGGTCGTGAGGTCAGGATGAGCGCGGCTGTGCGCAGCTATTTCGTTCCCTTCGTCATGCAGCATCGTTATTTCAGCGCGCGAGGCATAAAGCAGGCTCTCGGTGCCACTCCGCATTTTGAGCAATTCAGCGAGTTGGCTTCGATTTTTTGGCGCGACACAATGTCTGCCGTTGGCACAAAGGTTCACTGAACGAATGTCCGCACTTTCGGCTCAAAGCACAAAATCAACAAAAAGCTTTTGCCTTCTAAAAAGCGGGCTGTAATGCTGCCGGCCCTATGCAAGAGCAATCCCCCAAGACATTGAAATCCGACGTTGTTGGTCTCCTAGGCGCCGCCACTCTCGGCGTCGTCATGTTGTCGCCGGCCATGACTCTTTATGGCGGCTTTGGTCCAACTTTCTTGGCCGCCGGGCGCGCCGCTCCATTAGCCTTTGTCTGGGCACTTCTGGCCACTTTACCGACGGCTCTCAGTTACGTACTCCTGTCGCGCGAGTATCCTTTGGCCGGTAGCGCGGCCAGTTGGATCAATCTCGCCGCGCCTCGCCCGCTGGCGGTGTGGGCCGGTTGGATAGTCTTCCTCTATTACCTCACGAATTTTGTCATTCAACCGATCACTCTCGGGGTATTTGCGGGGGACATTTTCGGCTTGTTCGGCGTTTCACCGGGCAAACTGACTTATTTTGTCGGAGTCCTGATCTGCTGCGCTTGGCCGGCTTGGATGGTCTACCGGGGGGTTTCTGTTTCAACCAAAGGCGCGTTGCTTTTTTTGCTTTTCGAAAGCGCCGTCGTGGTCGCTCTTTGCGCGACCATCATTTGGTTTGCGCCCCGTTCGGGCAGTGACGCCCTTGGCGTCGAAGGTTTTTCGCTGCAAACCGCGCCCGGCGGGACAAGCGCTATGTTCCGCGCCATGATTTTTGCCGTTCTGGCTTACTGCGGCTTCGATGTGGTCAGCACCTTGGCCGAAGAAACCAAGATGGCGCACCGTTTGATCCCGCAGGCCACCATTCTTTCTCTCTTCCTCTATGCTGGATTTATTATCTTCGGAATTTGGGCCCTGTCCTACGGCGGTGAGGTCAGCCATCTTAAGCAGGTAGCTGAAGGCGGACAGATGCCGATTTCCGAGGTGGCGGCGCGCTACTGGGGGCACGGCTCGCTCTGGGTGACGTTGACAGCGATTTCGGCCTCTCTTGGTCTGGCCATCGCGACCGCCGTTGGTGCAAGCCGGGTGCTTTACAGCATGGGACGCGATGGAACCGCTCCGCGCCCTCTCGCCCAATTGCATATGAAGCATGGCGTCCCCTGGAATGCGCTGCACATCATCTTCGGCGTCGGGTTGGTCGCATCTTTGACAAGTGGAGCGTTGATTGGCCCTTATTCATCCTATGTTTGGTGGGGAACGACGACAACTTTCTTTGCGCTGGCCACCTATCTTTTGGTCCACCTTGCCAATCTGATTTTGAACGGGCGCAAGGCATTCAACTCGGTCGGCGCCCTTGTTGGCTTTTTGCTGATTCCCATGATCGGCATCGGTATCGATGGCTATTTGATCATGCGGACGTTCTTTATTGAACTTTGGAGTCAAGGTTGGGCCACGGGCCGTAGCGTCGTTCTGTTTGACGTGGGTTGTGCCTTGATTGCCGCTCTTGTGGCGGCCTGGGCCTGGTGGCGGCAATCGACGCCGGCCGAAAACCTCGTTTCAACGGTGGAGTCTTCGTCATTATGTGGATGAAAGTATTTGCGGTCGTAATGATGCTGCCGAGTGTCTGTTCGGCCGAGGAGTTCGGCAAGGATTGGCGAGTTCGTTCGAGCGCCGAAGTTCCGCAAAACGGGGGTCTGATTTCGCGGGCGAGTTACCAAACGGACGGCTGGCTAAAGGCCGATGTTCCTTCCACGGTGTACGCCGTGCTGATGCAAAACCGAAAACTGCTTAATTCCCTTCGCAGTCAAAATCTTTTGCAGGCGCCTGGTATGAATTACCCGCAAGGGATGGATTTCACACAGATTGAAATGCCCAGCGACAGCCCATTTCGTTACGGTTGGTGGTATCGAAAAGTCTTTTTCGCAAAAAACCGCGGTGAACAGGCTTACCTGCAGTTTGACGGCATCAACTACGCCGCCGACATTTGGTTGAACGGGACGCAGATCGCGAGCTTCACGCAGCTACGCGGCTCATTCCGCTCTTACGAATTCAATGTGACGAAACTTTTGTACACGCACGGCCGGCCGAATGTCCTGGCCGTCGAAGTGTTCGCCCCGCGCCCGGGAGATCTGGCCTCCACATGGGTGGATTGGAATCCGATGTCCGGCGATAAGAATATGGGAATTTATCGGCCGGTCCGTCTTTTGTGGGCCGGTCCAGTGGCGCTGCGCTCGCCCCAGGTACAGGCTGACGCCGAGTCGATTCAGGTCTCCTCTGAGCTTTGGAACGACGGCGCGACGGTGCAAACCGGAACTTTTTTTGCCAGCAGTTCAGTGAATTCAAAGCGCGTTCGCCAAAGCGTGAATTTAGCTCCCGGCGAACATAAGCGCGTGACGCTAAGTTTGCCGTCCGACGGCGCGAAGCTTTGGTGGCCGGTTGGAATGGGCAAACAGCCGCTTTATCGCGCCAAACTTGGATTTCGATTGTCTTCGGGACGTCTTAGCGATCGCGCGCAAGTCGAGTTTGGCGTTCGCAAAGTGACGTCGGAAATTGATTGGCAGGGGCATCGCTTGTTTCGCGTCAACGGCAAACCGTTTTTCGTCAGGGGAGGAGGCTGGGCTTCCGATTTATTATTGCGTACGGACAAAGAGCGCCAACGCCGGCAACTCCACCTGGCTAAACATCTCGGCTTAAATTCGATTCGCATGGAGGGTCAATTCGAAGAAGACGAGTTTTACGACATGGCCGACCGCGAAGGCTTGATGATTCTAACGGGTTGGGCTTGCTGTTCGACGTGGGAACAATCCGGCGCTTGGACTGATCGGGAAATGACCATCGCCGAGGCTTCGCTACGCTCCAAACTGCGTGCTCTGCGCAACCACCCCAGTATCTTGGCGTGGTTTTATGGTAGCGACAACGCTCCCGGTCCTGAGGTCGAGCGCCGTTATCTGCAAGTTTTGCAAGAGGAGAATTGGCCGAACCCGTCCGTCGCTTCAGCCAGCAATGAAAGGACCCTTGTCGGTCCGACCGGCGTGAAGATGACGGGTCCCTACGATTACGTGCCGCCGTCCTACTGGTGGATCGACGATAATTACGGTGGCGCGTCCGGCTTCAACACCGAGACGAGCGTCGGACCGGATCCGCCAGGCGCCGATGCCCTGAAGGATTTTCTGCTCCCGAACGAAATGTGGCCCATTGGACCCACGTGGCTCTTCCACTCCGGACAAAACGAATTCCACCAGCTGGATACGTTCAGTCGGGCGATCATCAACCGTTATGGTCCTCCGGCCGATCTTGATGATTTCTCGCGCAAAGCGCAGGTGCTCGCCTATGATGGTCATCGGGCCATGTTCGAAGCCTACGCCGCTCGCCAGTTCACCCAAACCACTGGTGTCATCCAGTGGATGTTGAACAGTTCCTGGCCTTCACTTTACTGGCACCTTTTCGATTACTCTTTGCGCGGCGAGGGTGCGTACTTCGGCGCAAAGAAAGCCAACGAGCCATTGCATTTGGCGTATAATCCGGTCGACGGCGGCATCCACCTGATTCATCTTTCGGATGATCGGACTTATCCTCATCTAAGAGCTGTGACTCGAATTTTTGATTTCAGCCTCAATGAGCGTGCACGTTCGGAAAAACAGATTTCGATCGGCGAAGCGCAAAGCCTCCAGATCGACACGCTAGCGGCACCAAGCGACATCACGACGACTTATTTCGTGCGGCTTGAACTTGAGGAGCTTTCGCCGAAGGGCGCGGTCCTTCGCACCTTCCCTCCCAATTTTTACTGGCTCTCGAAAAAGAAGGAGATCCTGGATTGGTCGCGCACCGACTTTAAGTACACTCCTGTCGTGTCCGACGCCGACCTAACGGATCTGCAGAAGCTCCCGAATGTCTCTGTTCAATTGAAAGCGAAAGTTTCGGCCACCCAAGCACGCGTGACTCTGAAGAACCTTTCTTCAGACGCGCCAGCATTTTTCATTCAGATGCGTGTGGTGGGTGGCAATGATGGACGCGAGGTCTTGCCGGCTTATTGGGACGATAACGCTATTACGCTATTGCCCGGGGAAATCCGAGAGCTGAACGTCAAGTACGATCGGCAGTCTTCACCTTTCCGTGTGGATGTGAAAGGTTGGAATTTGAACGCGCCTCCCCACTGATCTTGGTGTTCGCCTTTGGTGGCACCGGACTCTACAGCAAAGGACGAGGCGGCAAGAAAGCCTGCGCTACCGAGGAGCGGATTAACCCTTCGACAGGACGCGAGGGTTGTTAGGGCGAGCAGATAACCTAAACTTTAGCTAGCCTTCTTATACTTAAAGGTTCCTCGACGAGGAGTTGGCCGTTTTCGAGATCGTTTGCGTGCCGGAAATCTTTGCGATCCTCAGCCGTATCTTAGCGAGGGTGAGGTATGCTTCCTTCAAGCCCACGCAGAGACGGTCGATTGGCGCACCAAAAGAGTCTCTAGCTACCGCGCCTGATGCGGTCCGCTTGCAAGGCTCGGAAAACGCCAGACAATTTGCGCCGCGCCAAAAGAGGAAACGCCTGCTGTATCAATGGCTTAATTGCTGGCGGTGGAGGCAGTCATCAGCGAACCCGTCTCAGAACGTTCATTTCCCTGTTTTGCGGGAAAATACAGGGAAATTCGACGATTTCAGGCTGAAGAAGACCATAATCCACCAAGTTCGTAGAGTGAATTCAGTGGCTTATCAGCGGATTTCCCTAAGCGTCAAAACAGGGAAACTTCTCGGGCTATCAGGGAATGAAAATTGAATAACAGGGAAAATTCCAAGAGCACATTCATGCCGTCGAATTCGCGCCCGCTCTGGTAGGCGGGAAGATGCCAGACAACAAAGTGCGACCATCCCCACACCATAGCGTCGAGATGATGGAGATACCCGAAGAACTGCCTACTAGTCGCGGGGGGAGGCGCATGGTTATGGGCAGATTTCATCGGACCGCTGTTTGGGCGTAGGGGAATGCGCGAAGGCGCCGGCAAACGGAGGCAATGAATGGCAAAGCGCCTTGTTTCGCGCGGGAGGCTTGAAAGTCTGCTGCTCGAAAAGATCAGGGCGCATCCTGGCGGTGAAACCGCCAACTACGTCGTGGTCTATAGAGTTGAAGGAAATCCAAATTGGAGCGTTGGATCGTACGACGCTGAGGCTACTGAAAGTGCGGTCAGAACAGCCATTGACGGCTTGGCAGGCAAGTACGATCTCGCTGAGCATGACGCGGACAAATAGGCCCAAACTCCCGGCTTTCGGATAGTGGTGAGCTTGCCGGAGAAGAGGCGCCGATGAAGCCGACACGAAAACAGAGAAGCGTTGCGTTTGAAGAGATGGCCGCCGCCATGGACAAGTTGGATGCCGAACTCGAAGCGCTTACCGAGCGCCTGGCGTCAATGTCGCCCGAAGAGCGTAGAACGTATCTAGAGGCGATCAACGCGAGTTGGATCGCTATCGTTCAGAAAAAGGAACAGCTAGCCGCCTTGATGAGCGACAGCGACGAGACCGAAATTCAGTAGTGCGAGGGCGTCGGCTTCGGCCCGGCGCCCCTTCAGTTGGGCAGAAAGCTCGTGGCAAGCGAACCTACACAATCCACCGCAGCTCGCGCGCCTTGTCGTTGGCGGCTGGCCAAGCTTGGTCGAGAAACTCTCCAAGCTCAATCGAGGCATCGGGATCATTGGTCCAGTTAGGCCTCGCAATGAGATGTGACGTGCCTGCAGGTTTGAAATACGTCACCATGAAGTTCGTGCCAGGAAGGGTGACGACAATGTCGCCGTCCTGCACTTCGACGTGGAGATTGCCTGCGCTCATCGAGGCTGCCTCGCCTCAAGCCACCCAGCGAGATTGAACTTCCGCTTCACGAGCCAAATGCGCAAGCGCACGATCAGCACCCTGAGCAGCAGGGAGTTAGTCTAGCACGCGCAAGACGGAGCGCATCGAAAACGCAGGCTCCAGGCAGCTATTACTTCACGTATCCGACAAAATAGATGCCGATGAACAGATGCCGATGACCTTACCCGATGCGTCCTTTACTCAGGAACAGCGACCCCCCAGTTCGGTGGAAATGTCCGCTCCGGCGCAAAGCGGACCAACTCGATGAAGCGTCGTGATGTCAGCTTTTGACCCAAAGAAGACATGAGGATCAACGCGCCCCCCAATCCCCTCCGGCGGAGGCAACCGAAAATCCGCGCTACCTGAACGGGCGGTTTTGGAATGGCACCAAGCAGCGTCGCGTCTCGTCCCACAACACAAGGCGCACGCAGCGGAAGCTTTCGAGCAGGCTCAGGCGGTTGATGGCGCAGAGTTCGGGATGCTCGCGCAGCACGCGCGGAAGTCGGTAATAAGGGATGCGGCTGCAGAGGTGATGCACGTGATGAACGCCGATATTAGCCGTGAACCAGCCCAGGAACGCGGGCAGGTCATAATGCGAGCTGCCGTGCAAGGCGGCTTCGTGCAAGTCCCACTCGCTGTCATCCTCCCATGTCGTGTTCTCGAATTGATGTTGCACATAGAACAGCCACACGCCGGCTGATGACGCGAGCAGCGTGATCGGAAGGTGCACGAGCAGGAATGCTTTGATGCCGATGAGCCAGACGAGCACGCCGACGATCAGGGTGATGGCGAGATTTGTTTCCATGGTGCTGGCCCAAGGTTGCCAGCCGCACCGCATCAATCCGACCGGTAGTCGGTACTGGAGGATGAACAGATAGGCGGGGCCGATGCCGAACATAACCAATGGGTGCCGGTACATACGATAGCGTAGCCGCCCCCAAATTGAGCGCGCGCGATATTCGTCCACGGTGAGAGTGTCGACGTCGCCGAAGCCACGACGGTCAAGATTTCCGGAGCTTGCGTGATGCATGGCATGGGTACGCCGCCAAAAACCATAGGGCGTGAGCGTCAATACGCCGATGATCCGACCGGTCCAATCATTTGCCCAGCGATGCCGAAAAAAGGACCCGTGGCCGCAATCGTGCTGGATCATGAAGAGTCGCACCAGGAATCCCGCGGCTGGTATGGCGAGCGGAAGCGCGAACCAGTAGCCGAGATCGAGCGTCGCCCACATCAACACCCAGAGCGTAACAAGTGGGACAATTGTGATTACGATCTCGACGGTGCCACGGCCGTCGCTGGGCTGCCGGTAGGGCGCGAGAACTTGCGCCCAGGCGCGCGCATCCGGTGTGGCTGCGGCAGAATGCGTGGGGTCTTGTTTGCTTTTCAATCGGGTGAACCTCAACGCCTATTTGGGGCTATCCACTCACGTTGCGAGGTTTCGCCGGCTTGGACCAACGCTTCAATGCAACCATGTGACAGCCTGTCGCCCATGCTCTCTATGCACTGCCTCAATGCCTGGCCGCCGTCGTTAGGAGCTGCATAGTTCATAACAATCGTCTCGGCACGCTTATTTTGCCCGTGCTCTCGCTGCCTGCGGCGAGGAGGCCAGGGCGCAGATAGAAACGGCTGCTGGCTACTCAGGGCCAAGATCGATGTCGGCTCCTGGCACGAAGCGGAAATAGGGCGCCTCCGCCTAGAAGGATTTTGGATGCCGTAGCAGCGCCAATGCGGGCGACATGGATACGCCGCTGCACGCGCTAGCGATTCCCGATGCTCACGCAATGCATCGGATGCGGATGCCTTTCGATCGACAAATGCAAGCTTGCGAATATTAGGGATATCGCACAGCCTCAGGCTCGGGTTCTGGAAGCGGGATTTTCGGCGTGTGCGTCGCCTGCCCGGAGCACATGCTGCACCCATGCATGATAGGGGCTGCCCGGCGGCTGTTGAGTGGGGCAGCCGGAACGTATGCGAGTAGGAGACGCAGGCAAACCGCATGCTCGGGCATGCCCGAGGCACCGTCCGCAGGGTTCCCCGCAAGGTGCGGGCCGGCTACGACGCGCCCTTCCCCGACAAGTCCTACCAGGCCGGGGCCCGCGCGTTCCCTCAGTTGGTGCCCACCTCGCCCGACGATCCGGCGATCCCCGCCAATAGGGCCGCGTGGAAAGCCCTCGGCCAATGGGAGAAACCCTGCCTCTCGATCTTCGGAGCTCGCGACCCGATCCTCGGAAAAGCCGACCGCCCCCTGATCAAGCACATTCCCGGCGCAGCCGGTCAGCCGCACGCCCGCATCTACGCCAGCCACTTCATCCAGGAAGACGCCGGACCCGAACTGGCCGAACGCGTTCTGTCCTGGGAGCAGGCCGTGCGCTGACCGCGCGTCACCGGGTGTTGACCAGTCGCGCGACGCCGCGCATCACCGCTCTGCTGGCCGCGCGACGGACTTGATCGAGCGGCGAGCC
>Ga0207826_1000507_pt1 | contig 10979 bp, 9 predicted proteins | sample LuqExpMetageno80_FD_187837 | JGI IMG/M metagenome (GOLD analysis project Ga0207826, IMG submission 187837) | Tropical forest soil microbial communities from Luquillo Experimental Forest, Puerto Rico - Sample 80 (SPAdes) | ecosystem: Environmental > Terrestrial > Soil > Tropical forest ... | reverse complement strand
CAGGGAAAGCCGAACGAAATCGGCGATCTCTGTGCGTATCTCTGTTCGTCGCAAGCCGGCTACCTCACTGGTCAGACGATTGTCGTCGATGGCGGCATCAACCGTTCGATCTAAAATAAATACCGAGGCGCCGCCGTCTTAGGGGTGGCTTGCCAACGCAACATTTCTCCAGCGCCACGAGCATCCTCATGTGATCTGAGCGAGTGAATGTCGTGGGAATCGGAGGATGCTTGGAATCAAAGAGCCGTCTGAATCCGACTGCTATTGGCGTCATTTGTGGCATCGTGGCAGCCGGATTCTGGGCGGCCGGATTTGCCGGAGTGCGCCACGGACTCGACATCGGATTTTATCCAACGGACCTTGCCGTTCACCGCTACCTCTGGCCCGGACTTGCACTGTTACCGGTTGTGCTGCGAGGCGGCATTGGCGATCTGGATGGCATTGGCTGGGGCCGAGGAATTGTGCTTGCGATACTTGGCGGCCCGGTCTTCGCGATTATCGGTTACGCTGGTTTTTTGCTCGTGCCACTCGGGCATGGCGGCCTGATTCAGCCGTCGTGCGGAGCATTAGGGGGCTTGCTCCTCGCCACGCTCGTTCTGCGGGAAAAGCTCATTATGTCGCGGCTGATCGGCGCGCTGATCATTGTTTGCGGGCTGCTGGTGATCGCTGGCGAAGGAGCGGCCACAATCGGCGCACAGGGAGTGGGCGGTGATCTCATATTGGCGCTGGCGGGGTTAATGTCCGGTGGCTTCGCCACGCTCCTTCGACTGTGGCGTATTGCGCCAATGGCGGCCGCGGCAGTGATCAGTGTGCTGTCACTATTTGTAATGCCGGTCTATTGGTTGGTTGGCGGCGTTGCGCACATGAGCGTTTTGGGGTGGCGCGAGAACCTCCTTCAGGCGGTATTGCAGGGCGTGCTGGCCGGTCCAGCGGCTTTATATTTACTTGTTAGATCGATCACGCTCCTTGGCGCCGGCCGCGCAGCGATATTCTTTTCCCTGGTTCCACCATTCGTGCTGCTCATCGGATGGTTAGCGCTCGCAGAGCCGCCGAGCCTTTTTCAACTCATCGGGTTGGCGATCGTATTGTTTGGGTTCCCGCTAACGCAGAAGGATGTGAAGATTGATCCCGCAACGCGGGTCGGCCAGATTCAAGGTCCTGGTCCCTGAAATTCGATAATGCGCTTCGCGTAGTTAACGCGTCTATTGCGGTCCGCTGAGAGAACAATCGACTCGTACCAAGATCTCCGCCACTGCGAAACACGGCGCCGGTTTACCGTTTGAACGATCTGCATTAGCAACGCCACTGCCAGACGTTTCGTGAAACGTGCCCGTCGAAGCCGGTTGCATATCCGTGGACTGTTTGTCTGCCGATTCGGGTTTTCCACCTGTCGATGAGCTCGAGCTTAGCGCGGGTGCGGCCGCTGCTCGCCCGGTCGTGTGATTTTTGACGCGCCGTACGCAGGCATTAAGCTCGGCACACGCCCGCTTCGTGTCGGGTGCATATTCGCGCCGTCCTGAGACCCCCCACGACGCTGATCCATCACGCGCCATTAATGCGCCGCACGTTCGGTAATCACATTCTTCTGCACTCGCACGTCCGAGGCCGATCGCCAACACAGCGAAGCTCAAGATTGCGAGACGCCGGAACTGCGAGCCCATTCGTTTCCCTCGTTGGCAGTTATATTTTGCGAACGGGTCAAGCGTGAATCGTTTTTTTTATGGGCATCAAGGGGCGTCTTAGCCGGTTGAATTTGCAGATAAAACGCAGGCCCCTGCCGATTTATGCTTTAGGTCATAAAGGCGACGGCATTCAGGCGATGTCCGCCGTTATCCCACACCAGATATCGATCGGGACGCCCACAGTAAGGATATGTGACCAACGTCGTTTTGCCGCTTTCGCGCCATCCTTCTGCCAACGCCCACTCCTCAATGTGGGTGTGAGTGAATCGGGGCCGGGGGGCCGTGAATGCGAATTTCGCATTTCGCTGAAATTGCCGTTGCAGTCGCGACTTTTGCCGCAACGTATTTGCTTTTCGACAATCAACAGCTGCTCCGCAGTGTCTCTGCAAACCAGCTTGGAAATATTCAAGCCGCACTTGTGGGGAAATCCGACCGGCTTGCCATCAAAGAAAATGACGAGGACGCGGAAGAGCAGGTATTGAGTCCAAAAATCGTGCGGCTGGAAAAATACTACCCGCCGCCTGACGGTGACCTGAACGCGATGCAGAACCCGTTTTTATATCTCGCCGATTACGCCTATTCCGAGGTCCCGCCGGACAGGAAACCAGCGGAGATCGCTCTCGATGCGTTAAAAGATATTCCAATCGGAACGCCCGTTGAGGAAATCAAGCGAGTATCCGACGTCTTCGGTTTGGACTTCAATTTTATGAGGGCCGTTGCCAAGATCGAATCTGGTTTTGATCCAAAGCAGCGCACTGGATCCTATATCGGTCTATTCCAACTGAGCAAATACGAGTTTGCGACGTATGGATCCGGCGACATTATGAACGCGCGGGACAATGCTGTTGCGGCCGCCTACAAGTTCGCTACGGCGGCTCTGCTGTTCGAACTGAGTACACATAAAAAGGCAACTTACAGCGACCTATACCTGATCCATCAACAAGGAACGCGCGGGGCAGAGGAGCACGTCAATCATCCGGACAGGATCGCTTGGAAGTCGATGTGTGCAACGGACGAAGGCAAACAGAAGGGCGAACAGTGGTGCAAGCGAGCAATTTGGGAAAATACACTTCCTGAAATCAAGCATGCTTGGAAGTCCGTTGAAAACCTTACTTCCGGTGTGTTCGTGAAAATGTGGGAAGAGCGTATTGATCGTTTTTATTCACGCTATTCCGAAGCGAAAACGAATTAAAGGCGATGCTTCGTGAGCGATTGGCCGCCTAGTTGAGCGAGAGCACCCCCGCATAACTGTGCTCGGTCCACGGAATCACCGGCGGCCCCAGCACATTTGTTGTTCCCGCCCACACCGCAACAAACCGCGCATCGAACGATGTGTCATCCGCAAGCTGCGGCGACTGCGGCTTGGTTTTGATCGGCGGAAGTGGCGAAAGCGATGGTTTGGGTTTGATCGCGGGAAGCGATGCATGCGCCGATTCTGCATAGGCCATTTCAATCGGCGCATCCTGACGCAAATACCCTAGAATCTGCTCCTGTGCGTCTGACCGCATCGGCAGTGTGATATGCAAGCCGCCCATTGCCAAATTTTGCGCCTGTGGACATGACAGCGACCCACCGCCCAGACCGAAGTCACCGGTATGCAAATCAAGATAACGCACGCCGGGCACGCAGTGAAACAGGACAGAAGTTCGTGGCGGGTCAACGGCGATGATTGTCACCCGAGGATTATAGCGCGCAAGGTCACGCGCATCCCGCAAGGCGTCAATAGCTCCCTGGCTGTGACCAATGACGGCATCCCAGTATTGGTTTTTGTAGAACCCATCATTCAGATGGGTGATCATGGTCACTTCGTAGCCTTCATCTGTAAGTCGAGATTTCAATGACGACATCGGAGAGATGCCGGGAACGTAATCCATCAAGCCACGGATCAGTAAAATCCGTTGACCGGCTACTGCCGGCTGGCACATGAGTAGTAATACAAGGAACCCGATTCTAACTTTCACTCGTCCCCCAAGGCCACTCCTCCGTGCGGAAATGGCCTGCACCCCGTGCCCGTCAGTTTATTGCCCGAGGGATTAAGCAGGCATTTGGAACGAAATATTGGTTTTTTGACGCCACTATTGTGGATAGGCTCCTGCAATGAATTGTCTTCGATTCCAGGGGCCGCCATCGTGCCGGCCGCTTTATTTTTCGGGCCCGGTGCGAGCTTGAGAATGGCAAAGACTATTCGGGCGTTCTGTGCCTTTATAGGTCGCGACCAAGGTTTTTTCCGCGAATGGCGCGCGCCAAGCGCCATATTCCCAGCGCATTGATGGCAAGTATAACTTTGATCTGAGTGATCCAGGGCTTAACCAAAAATCCTGAAATTTCAGTGGTTCAAAATGCGATGAAAGGGTTAGCGACCAGCGTGCTTGCGACACTCGCATTAACGTTGGCTCTGTCCCTTGCGGTAGCAGACACTCTTTCGAAGGATATTGCTTGGTGGATCGAGGCAATTCCGATCCAGACTTTGACCATCTCTGATCAACAATTTCTCAACGGCGACTCCTCCGGAAGGCCTACAACCATCGCTGGAGTCTTGAGGATTGCTCAAGGCTCCGGGCGCCTTCCGCTGGTGATCCTCATGCACGGTTCAGGCGGTTTTGAGGTGAACGCCGATCTGTGGGAAAGACAATTTGGATCGTTGGGCATATCTACTTTTGCACTCGACTCCTTTTCTGGACGAGGAATCGCAAGTACCGTCGCTGACCAGTCGCAGCTTGGACGACTAAACATGATTCTCGACTTGTATCGCAGTCTCGCGGTACTAGCCGGGCATCCGTTGGTGGATCCGAACCGCATTGCGGTGATGGGATTCTCGCGCGGCGGACAAGCGGCCCTTTATGCGACGCTCAAGAGATTCCAAAACATGTGGGACCCAAGTCGGATCGATCCAGCGGCGTATATTGCGCTCTATCCACAATGCAATACGACTTATATTGACGATACCGACGTCACAGATCATCCAATACGGATCTTTCATGGAATGTCAGACGACTATGTTGAGATAGGTCCTTGTCGAGCCTATTTCGATCGGCTCAAACAGGCGGGCAAGGACGTTCAAATGACCGAGTACCCTGATACGTGGCACGCATTTGATTATCCCTCGCTTACCTCTAGCCCCACGGTGGTTCATTATGGACAGACGACGAATTGCGTGCTGATAGAAGAAACAACTGGGACGATCGTTAATACGGCGACAAATAAGCCTTTCACATATGCAGATGAGTGCGTCGGGCGAAATCCTCATGTGGCTTATTCCCCAAACGCGACTCATGCAACGGAAGAGGCTGTCAAGTTGTTGTTGAAAAAAGTTTTTAAATTGGACTGAAATTGATCGTCTAGGCGAGCCAACGCGGCAGAACGACAATCACTGTTGTGGTGGTGCAAACGATTCTCTCCGCTTTGAGGAATCCATGAGCGGTTCTCACGGTCGTTTTGTCTGGTATGAGTTGATGACGACGGACCTCGAAGCGGCAAAGGCGTTTTACGGCAAAGTCGTAGGCTGGGGCGCCCGCGAAGCCTCCATGCCCGGTTCGCGCTACACGCTGTTTACGGCGGGTGATGTCTCAACCGGCGGACTGATCAATCTGCCGCAGGACGCGAAAACACAGGGCGCGGCGCCTCAGTGGGTCGGTTATGTCAGCGTTCACGACGTAGACGCTGCCGTCCAGCGGGTTAAAGAACTCGATGGAACGGTCTACGTGCCGCCCACTGATATCGGCGATGTTAGCCGCTTCTCGGTTGTTGCTGACCCGCAAATGGCGACATTTATTTTGGTCAAATGGCGCGATCCTGGCCGACAGCCGCCAATTCAATCAGACGCATTGGGCCATGTTGGCTGGCACGAATTGCTCACCACCGACTGGGAACGGGCGTTCACTTTCTACCGCGAGATTTTTGGCTGGCAAAAGGCGGCTGCCGAAGTCGCCCCGACTGGCACATATCTGCAGTTCTCCGCAGAGGGACAGACAATTGGCGGCATGTTCAACAGGCCGGCGCCTGCGCCGGCCGCCTTTTGGCTTTACTACTTTAATGTCGTCGACATCGGTGCGGCGTTGGACCGTGTTAGAGCGGAGCGCGGCGAGATCCTTGAGGGGCCAAGTGACATACGAGGCGGCGGCAAGGTTGCCCGCTGCGCGGACCCCCAAGGCGCCATGTTCGCACTGATAGGAAAGCAGGGCGAAGCTGTCGGGTATTTTGAGCGCGATGCCTCGCCGGGTTCCAGCGCGCGCGCCCGATGATCGTGGTAGAGCGCGAACTCCGAGTTTCGGCCGACGCTCTCTAGCTTGAAGCCTCCGCTTGGCTGCCGCGACCGATCGCAAACTGCCCGACCGGGCCCTCGACGTAGAAGTCAATTCCTGTCATTCGCGCAAACAGATCGATATTGATGCTGCCAATCGCACAGCCGCCAAGTCCCATGGCAGTCGCAATGAGGTAAAAGGTTTGCGTCAATGCGCCGACGTCTTTGAGAATGAGCGAGTAGGCGATCGAACTATATTTCCATGAAACCCTGCCGAAACGCGCGGCGATCGTGATCAGGATTTGCGGAACACCGGACTCGCCCATTGCAAATGCGGCCGACTTTAGCAGCGCTTCAAGCTCAGTCGCGCGGACGTCAATTCGCACCAGCGCGTGCTCGCGGGCATCATAAAAATAAAATCCGCGATCGAGCCCTTCGCATTTGTCGACGGCAAGATAAAGCTCGAGCGGGTAGCTGCTGCCGCCCGACGGATAAGGTCTGCTGGTATATGTAAGTGTCGGTTCGCCATCGGCGGGGTCGAGGGGCGCGGACCATTCCGATTGCACTCGGGCGCTACAGTCAAGAAACCCGGACAACTCCATAAGCGTAATCGGCGCGCGGTCATCGAAGCTGCGCACCGACCGGCGTTCCCGCAAAATCCCGGCGGCTGGCAGCGCGGAGTCGGAACCGGCGATCGGCAACTTGACCAAATCGATCTTGGTCCCAGCCCAGCGCGGCCGCACTGCTGGCAGTGGCGCTATGCTCGTCGCATAAGGATAGACCCCGCCCAGCGGATTAGCGTGTCGGCCTTCCGTGCTGCGGGCGTGAAACAAAAGATCGTGGAAATCCCAGAGAACCAGGCTGTCGTTGCCCTCGGTCGGCCGAAGTCCGCCGTCGTGAGCAGCATCAAGTTTGAATAAGATTTGGCAATCAACCAACAAGGCGAGCAACGCGATTCCGACGGTACCGCCGCGTCGACGGAGCTTTCTGAGCGGTTGCGGGGCAGCCAGCAGGGCCAGCGTGGCTGCAACTTTGGGATCGCAAATTCGAAACAATGCGCCCGAGCACGGCGACTCCAGCACCAGATCGCTGCCGCGTCGGCGCAAATAGGAAAATCGCGATAACGCCAAGGTATCGGTCTCATTGAGATGCGGCATTCGCGGCCAATAATCTGGAACCTGCGGTTCGATGATCACCTGGTCCGCGCCGCGCAACGAACGCCCGAGCCGAAACTCCAAAAGGCCAAGCCTGCCCAATCGCTGGACGAGGAGGGCAATCTCCTTGTTAACGCCTCGCGCGCCGGATGCGAGCTCGCTGAGTGGCAAGCCCGCGCGCAGGATCTGAGCGCGATGTGATGCGGCCGCGCTGAACCTTCCTAAGATGACAGAATGGCCATAAAAGCGAGCGGCAATCTCGCCGTTAGGCTGGGCTTCAAGGGCGACGTGGCCCGCGAGGCGGGCAGAAAGCATGGCCGGCGCAACCGCTCGGCCAGTCTTCCTTTGCGAAGCGCGCAAGGTTGGGCGCCCCGTTCAGGTTTGGGGATGAAGTGGATTGAGCTCGTTCTCCGATAGCGGCCGATCGCGCAATCCGAGCTTTACCGGAACGTCGTAAAGCCGGCCCGGCCCGAAGCGGCGATAGAAATGGCGCAATCCTGGAACGATGACCCGCACGACCGGGACCTCGATATCGGGACGGGTCTGATCGAGAACGAGGAAATCGAGTCCATAACGCTTGGCAAGATTGACGCACGCCATCACCTGCTCGCGCTTGTCGAGACCGCCAAAGGCCAAGTCGCGTTCCGGTCGAACGAGCGCGTGTCCATTCGGCGTCAAGTAGGGATGGTCGCGCAGGTAAAACGGCGTAGCGCCGTCGTAGCGCGGCGCGGCGCTACGCGCTCCCATCAGACCGATAGAAAGAAATTGGTTTACCTCGGTCAGCGCCCGTAGCAAAGCAATCCGCGGATCGAAGTGCGCGCCGGAACCATACTCGACAAAATCAGCGCCGTTTTGCACAGCGTGCGACAGCGCCACAAAACTCGAAATGCCCAGATCGCTGGTGATGTCGAGCACCCAGAGCCGCCGTCCGGTAGCTGCAAGCTGGGCCTTGAGATCGCGGACATAGGGGTCGTCAAACCCACTGAGGTCCAATTCCGACCGCTGCAATCGATTGTACCACCAGATGGCATATGAATCGCGTTCTACCAGTTCCAAAAAACCCTGGACGATAGCTTCCTCGATCGTGTTGCCGGCGGCGCAGCCGTTGGAATCGGCATGGATGGAAGCCGCGGCAGGTCCGCCGGTATAAAAAAAATACAACAGGCTGGTCGGCAGGTATTTGAAGCATTCGTCGCGTAGCGACCAGACTGGTGACCATTCAATCCTGGCCGATGGATCGAATGGCGGCGCGGTGGGCGTCACGTCATGACCCATTATCGGCGCCAGTCCGCGCCGGTATTGCGCGTCGCTGAACAACAGGACGTCATTTGGCGGGATTGCGGCGCCCGGTGCAAAATCGGTGAAACGTTTTGATACCCTGATTTCATCGCCCTGAAAAATTCCGGAATAGCGCTCGATCGCCTCCATCAATGCACTGGCCTCGCCCTGTTCGGCCGTACTGCCCTTGCCGAAGCTGCCGCCGCTTAATCCCTCTCGGAGCTCGTCGACGGTTTCGGCCGGCGCCGAAAAATTGTGCGTGGCATAATAGTTGGTATTCAAGGGCAAATCGGCGTTGATCGGCTCAAGTCGCGAGACGACGCCGGTGATCGGGCTCACGTGCTTGCGAAAACGAGCAACAGTGGCCCGTGATGGAACGGTCCGAAACCCGCCGCTCGTCTCAACCAGATTGGCGCCGGCGGCAAGCCTGATCGGGATCGGCGCACGACGCGGGTCGCGCAGCTTGGCTTGGCCGCAGCTCGGACATTGCGGACGGGCGGCAACGTAATGCTTGGCGATTGCCGACCCCAGAAGATCGAGACTGATGATGTGATCGCGCAAATCGGTGCGGAAACCGGTAGCAATTTCTTTGGCGATCTCCAGCGCCGCGAACTGGATTCCACTCTGTCCGACCGGCTCTTGGGTAAGCGGCGAAACCACTATGCGGCGCGCCTGTTTGCGCTCGAGCATCGCTTTGACTTCGCGGTTTCGCTTCATACGGTCGGCGAGGCAGGTCCAGCATCCGCTTTGACCCGGGCGCAACACCGGACCGACCAGCGGGAAAATGCCGGAAGGTTGCACGAGCAGCCAAGCAGATCGGTCCGATAAATGCTTGCGGTTTAGCTTCTCTAGCTGCCCTTCGAAATAATCGTTCACCAGCGTGACCGTCAGGTCAGCTGCGCCCTTGACAACGCGGACGCCGAGCTTGCGCAGGGCGCCCGCGAGCTCTTTTGCGCCCTTAACCTTGACCGATTGGATACACACCCGCGATTTGCGGAGATTTTGCTCCGCGACGTCGGGACCAAGACCGAGATTCGCCCAATATGCGGCCACGGCGTCTGCTGAGAATCTTGTCTTGCGGACTATGTAACGGCGCTCAACCAACCGGTTGACAGCTTCGCCGATCTTGTCCGGCGGAAACTCTCGCGAAAGCTCACGAACGATATGCCCAAAGCTCTTTCCGCCGCCGAGCGCCGTTGCAAACGCGCTATAGAGCTTGCCATGAAGGAAGAACTTCCGATGTTCGGAATAGAGGCAAACGACCTCGTGAGGCAGCACATAGACCGAGAAGTTCGGCGCGAACTGGAAAATATCCTTGTTGCCGAATTGCGTAACGCTGCTGCCGCGATCAGGGGTCACGCGGTCGGCACGCGCAGCTTTATTCCTTTGACCGCCGGTATGGATCACCATCGTGAGGCAATATTCGCAAATCTCGATCGTGCATTGTCAATGGCGCCGCAAATAAGACAAGTGGGCCGGGTCAAGCAAGACCCGGCCCTATGATTCGCGTCGGTCGACGTCAGCTCTGGGTGTGGTCTAACACCAGCCACAGCGGCCCCAGGACAAGCAGCAGCCCCAGGCGCAGCCGCCACAGCCGCCGCAGCCCCAGCAACCTCTCCAGCCGCACCGGCATCCGCCGCATCGGCAGCCGCGACATCCGCACCCCCAGGCGACTTTTTCGCCGACTCGAGGTTGTGCGGCATTTTCCTTGTCGAAAACGTAGAATGTCGACAAGCTCACGTCCGAGATTTCCTCCTCGCCGAGAAAGATTTGGTGATTCGGAGAGGTGTTTTGCGGTGAGACATCCGCCGCCGCCCCACTCGTTGATGCGGACGCTCCGCTCGCCAGTGACAATGACAACCCGGCAGCCCCCAACACCGGTACCGCTTTGCTTCGCCGATTTCGCTTCGAAGCCTGCTTGGTACGCGCCATTTCAGGTTCTCCTATACTTCCGATAAGCTTTTCACAGGGGTCGTACGAGCAAAAACATCCTACGGGGCGCCATAGGTCGCTAGCAAGCGGTTGAAAGGATTTGAAACTACACGTTTTGTTTATTTTTGCCGCACGGCAGACACAGGAAGCGGGTCCGATCTTCGTTCATTCATGCCGGAATGAGCAAGTTTGAAACCATCGTGGCGCCCAAACAGCGCCGGCTAAACGCCGCATTCGACCCCTATTTCCCAGCGCCCTGGGACACCGATGGGCGGGTTTTCCACTCGAAGATTTTTCGCGTTTGGCCTAGCGGCTGCGGGAGCAGTCCCTCTCGCACGCCGATTGCGATTCAGCTCGGCCAACGCGGTTGAACCGGCGCTGCGCGGCGTCCCGATTGCGCCTGTCGTACCGAAGACGTTCAAAGCGTTCGGCGGTGTACGCATCGACAACTACGACTGGCTGCGCAATCGCAAGGATCCGCGCGTCCTCTCTTATCTCGATGCGGAGAACACCTACGCCAACGCGCGCCTTGAGCCCATCAAGCCGCTGGTGGACGAACTCGCAGCAGAACTGAAGACACGCGAGGCGCAAGAGGATGCAAGCGTCCCCGCAACCTACAACGGCTATGTCTATCAGCACCGCTTCTCCCAAGGGGCGCAATATCCATACATCGTCCGCCATAAGGATGCCCCA
>Ga0207826_1000506_pt1 | contig 10984 bp, 9 predicted proteins | sample LuqExpMetageno80_FD_187837 | JGI IMG/M metagenome (GOLD analysis project Ga0207826, IMG submission 187837) | Tropical forest soil microbial communities from Luquillo Experimental Forest, Puerto Rico - Sample 80 (SPAdes) | ecosystem: Environmental > Terrestrial > Soil > Tropical forest ... | reverse complement strand
CTGCGATGACGTATAACGAAGAAGAGCAGAGCCGCTTACCGCAATCGCGGCCACGCGTAGGTCATCCGCGCCTCATCTTTGGTGAGCAACTTTGCTGCCGAACGGCGAGTGGGCGGCCGCGCGGCCCCTCGTCTTAACATTTAACGGCGGCGCTCCGTGGCGGGCTTGGTTTTCTGCAGATGCTTTGCCATCGCCTCCATCTGTTTCGCGCGATCACGGTATAGCTCGGCCGCTTGATGCCGATACGGGCGAGATGAGCGAAGCAGAGGCTCGGGAGCGCGCGGAGTTCTGCGATCCGCTCACGATCAATAATTTCATCGTTCCAGAGCTGCACCAGAGTGGAATTTTGAACTCGCTCTTCGTTCTTGTCCATCCGTCAGCCCTCCGTTGGACCTAGATCGCCGTTGGTCCAGCCAAGCTCAACAGTGAACGATGATAGCCCTTTATTGCGTCTCCCCGGCGCGCTCCGCAATCATGCCAGCGTCGTTGATATCAAACCACCGCGGCAGGCTATGCATCAGACGGCAATTGGATGACCACGCGCCTTCACCGCTAAACACCACACCGCTACACACCACGGCGATGGCATTGCCGCTGTTATCGAGAACAGGCGAGCCAGACATACCGCCTACCGTGATTGGTTCTTTGAGCAGCAACGGACCGCTGTGATGGCAGGCCGTGGCCACAATCCACTTGCCGTCAAGCGAGAGCACTTTTGTAGGAGTTTCTTTGTTGGCTTTAATATTGGCAATAGGAAAGCGGTGCGCCGCGGCCAACAGCTGACGATAAGCGTCGCACTGTTCCGATAAATCCTGATGGTCCGGCTCGGATAAAATAGCAAGGTCGCTAACCGGATCGACAAATACCACCTCCGTCCATACCACCGGCTCAGCGTCGAGCGGTCCAATTAAATTCTCATAAGTTCGCTCTTCGAGGGGGGAGGAGGTCATGCACGGCGGGAAGTGCGGCAGACAGTGTGCGGCGGTGATAACGAAGTCGCCGACACGGAAGCCGCGGCCGTTGCCGACTTTAAAAACGCCTGTTTCGATTTTCACATCGACCAGCTCCGCCATTTGCACTCTCCCCCTTGTTCGTTGGAAGTTATGACTTATGGCTCATAAGCCATTCTTGACTTGATTTCTAAATACTAGCACACTAATGCGAGTTACCGGCAAAAAGCCGTAACTCAATTACTCCTAGCTAAATATTTCTCTGCGCGCCTCATCGCGCGTCAGCAATTTCGCTGCCCTGTGTGCCGGTCGCCGGAGGTTGAAACGACAGCCTCCGCACCGGCTGACGGTGTTATTTCACGCCACGCGCCACTGACCGTCTCGGCAACGTGCAGCGTTCACGCGCTCGCTATTTTCCGCATCCTTTGAAGCAAGCCAGCCATCTCGTCGGGTGAGACGTGCGGGCACTGCATTGCAAGTTCGAATACATCGTGGGTGGTGAGAGTTCTTTCGCTAGCCATGGCCGTGAATCTTAGTTCGGCGTACTAAGTGACGCGACTCCCTCAGCGATATGCGGCTTAAATGTGGTTTTACCGTCAAGCCTGCGGTCCCTTTCGCGATCAAGTACCACGGCGCCCAGAAACACCAAGCAAAAGCAATGGTGACCAGGATTAGAATGCTTCCTATCAACGCAGTGGACCTCCACAAATTTCGATATGGGCGTCTAGCGGGGAAGGCATTGACCTAAATCAACCCTGCCCGACAACTTCATTCAGCGCGGATAACATCGGCAAGAGGGCGCTGATTGTTGTTGTGCATGATTCCGGAAGGGTACCGAACGGCGGCGATTTCAACAGGCGTCGTCGGCAGCCAGGTGCAGCGGCCGCTCGTGGCGGTCGTGGTTGGCGGCATGTTGTGATAGTTCCGGCGCTGCAAAGGTTGTTCCTGGCCAGCTCGGACCAGACGCCATCCGTAGCCGGGCCGGCGGAACCGGGTGTTGGACCGTGAGTCACCGACGTTGTGTTCTCTTGCCGTTTGTCGGACGCTGCGCTCCATTAGTCTGAAAATGGCACCGAACAGTCCTCGCTAGATGTCCGCTATAAATCCGCTGTTGAGAGCGGAGCAGACTTAACTCCGAGATTGGATTTTCGTTGGCTCTTGACCGATTTTGTCGGGCACCAGGTGCACAGATCTAGTCGTCGAATTGGCCCGGCGGATTGAGATGTGCGCTATGTGTGCGTAAAAGAAACGCTTCACCATTTCGGTCGTCAGCACGAACGCCGCTATGACGGCGAATAGAAACGGAAAATAGCTGGCCGGCGGATAAACAAATTGGAACCACCGGCTGATCCCCGGCAGGAAAGGTAGCGCGACCGTTAGCGCCGCGGTACCGAAGGCAAGGCGTACCGGCAGACGGCGTGCTGCTGACCGGCCGCGATTTCATTGCATTCGAAATGTGGGTGTCATGGGCAGCGAGGTGAACCGCCAAGCTGGATTGAACGAGGAGATTCTTACATTCGATGTTCCGGACGACGCGCTAGAGCGAGCCGCGACCGCCGAACAGAAGGCCCACATTTGGCTATATTGCACTTATGCTTGGTATAATTGCGGGTGGCCAGAGAGCAGTGTTTTAGCGACATTCGTCCGTTCCCGTTGTGGGCGCCGTAATGGACATCCGGGAACAATAGTTCAGCGCTGAGGTGATTCGGGGGCAGTTGTGGAACATCACGCCGAGGTCTTGGCAGGGCGCGTGTGGGAGCCGCGAACGCCGAACTGGCGAGACTTAATTGCCGTGGCGTTACTCCTCGTGATCGTCATCCTCGTGGGATCGGGTGCGCACCAGATGATCGCACCGCTCACAGCCGGCCAACAACCTGAAATCTCACTCTCCCCGGCCGCTTTGCCCGCCTATGCACTCCGAACGACGATACGTATGTTGGCAGCGCTCGTGGCGTCGCTGCTCTTCACGTTTACGTACGCTACCGTAGCGGCCAAAAGTCGACGCGCCGAGATGGTGTTGATCCCGCTTCTCGATGTGCTCCAATCAGTTCCGGTTCTTGGTTATCTTTCGTTCACGGTCGTTTTCTTTGTATCGCTTTTTCCCGACAGCGTCTTGGGGCCGGAGCTCGCCGCGATTTTCGCGATTTTCACCGCCCAAGCCTGGAACATGGCATTCAGCTTCTTTCAGGCCCTACGAACGGTTCCGCATGACCTCGACGAGGCGAGCCGCAGTTTTCGGTTCTCGGGCTGGCAACGTTTCTGGCGCCTTGAGGTCCCATTCGCCATGCCGGGTCTTATCTGGAATACGATGATGTCCATGTCGGGTGGATGGTTTTTCGTCGTCGCCTCGGAAGCAATTTCCGTCGGCAATCTTCAGATCGCCTTGCCAGGAATTGGTTCTTATGTCGCGCGTGCCATCCAGGAGCGTGATCTTCACGCGGTATGGTACGCCATCGTTACAATGACTGTAACAATTCTGGTCTATGATCAGTTGTTATTCCGTCCGCTGGTCGCATGGGCAGACAAATTTCGGTACGAACAGACAGCCGCACAAACCGTACCGCGAAGTTGGATACTTGATCTGCTTCAACGAACCAGCATTGTCCGGGCGCTCGGCCAACCAATCGGGATTGTGATACAGGCCATCGTCCGAGCCCGGCTCGCTCTGCCGCTGCATATTCACCACATTGGCAGCTGGTCGCTCCCGTCCCGCTCTGTCGACCTCGCGTGGTATGGGGTGATTCTTTTGGGAGTGAGCTACGCAGTGTGGGGCCTTTCTCAATATGCGGGGGCCACACTGTCGTGGTCGGATGTCTCCGACGCTACCCGCAACGGCGGCCTCACTCTGCTTCGAGTGGCAGTACTCATCGCCATCGCGACGCTGATCTGGGTTCCGATTGGTGTGGCCGTAGGCCTGCGGCCTAGGTTAGCCGAGAAGGTTCAGCCGCTGGCACAATTCCTAGCCGCGTTTCCCGCAAACCTTCTTTTTCCACTCGCCGTATTCCTGATCGTGCGGTTTGATCTTTCGCCCGTGATCTGGCTAAGCCCGCTGATGATCTTGGGGACGCAGTGGTACATTTTGTTCAACGTGATCGCCGGCGCGAGTGCTTTTCCCAGCGATTTCAGGGAGGCGGCGGCGAGCTTCCGCATCCCCGGTTGGCACTGGTGGCGGGATGTGATGCTTCCCGGGATTTTCCCTTATTACGTCACCGGCGCCATCACAGCCTCAGGTGGCGCATGGAATGCTAGCATTGTCTCGGAGGCCGTCAGCTGGGGCTCGACCAAACTGAGCGGGGGCGGGTTGGGCGCCTATATCGCTCAAATGACGGAAGCTGGCGACTACCCGCGGATCGCTCTTGGCATTGCTGTCATGTCCATGCTGGTGGTTGCAATGAATCGCCTTCTGTGGCGGCCGTTATACGCCTTCGCGGAGCGCCGGACCCGGCTCGACTGAGGGCAGAGATGCCGGACAATCCCGCGACCAATGTCATCGTTGATCTTCGCAGTGTCTCGATGGTCTTCAAGCGACCTTCCGGCGAGCCACTGTCAGTGCTCGAAAATATCAATATGTCCCTGCGAGACGGTGAGATCCTCGGCCTTCTCGGCCGGTCCGGCTCAGGGAAGTCGACTTTGCTGCGCATCGCCGCGGGACTCATCAAGCCGACGAACGGCGTTGCCCTCTATCGGGGCGAGCCTCTTATCGGACCTGTTGAAGGTATTGCGGTTGTGTTCCAAACATTTGCTCTTTTCCCTTGGCTTACAGTTCTTGAAAACGTTGAAGTTGGTCTCGACGCGCTCGGACTGTCGCGCGCTGAGGCGCGACGGCGCGCAGAATCAGCAATCGATCTTATTGGCCTTGACGGATTCCAGTCCGCGTATCCGCGCGAGCTTTCCGGGGGGATGCGTCAGCGAGTCGGATTTGCCAGGGCGTTTGTGACTCAACCAATTGCGCTCCTAATGGATGAGCCATTTTCCGCTCTCGACGTTCTCACCGCCGAGACCTTGCGAACCGATTTCCTGGATTTGTGGATCGAGCGTCAGCTTCCCACCAAATCAGTGCTAATCGTGACGCACAACGTCGAGGAGGCGGTGCTGATGTGTGATCGCGTGTTGCTTCTGTCCTCTAATCCCGGCCGTATTGCTGCCGAGATTCCGGTCACGCTCTCACATCCGCGCAACCGACTTGACGAAGAATTCCGTAGTATCGTTGACGAAATCTATTCCGTGCTGACTGCGCGGACGATTGAGTCCATCGGCGCATTGAAACAAGTTCATGGTGGTCTTGCTCAGCCGTTGCCACAAGCTTCTGTCAATCGGATGAGTGGATTGATTGAGAGATTGGTGGCACCACCGTATGATGGTGAAGCAGATTTAGGAGCCCTGGCCAGTTCTCTCGTCTTAGAGGTGGACGATTTGTTTCCCATCGCCGAGGCGCTCCATATGCTGGAGTTTGCCGAACTAAGGGATGGGACTCTAAAGCTCACCGCCGCAGGTCGCGTCTTTGCGCATAGTGACACCGAACAGCGAAAGCTGCTTTTTAGAGAGCATTTGTTGCGGTTTGTACCCCTTGCTGGCCACATTTGTAGGATTCTTCAGGAACGAAACGATCACCGGGCACCCCGCATGAGATTTGAGATCGAACTTGAGGATCATTTGACCCGTCGTGATTCACGGAGAACGTTGGGCGTTGCCACTGCGTGGGGGCGATATGCTGAGCTCTTCAGCTATGACGACAAAATCGGCATGTTTTCCACCATCGGCTTGAGAGAGTGATGTGGGCGAACTCGCCGTTTCCTCTCACTCCCAGCTTGATCTCAACGTTTGAGCGATTTGCCTTCAGATTAGGCGTAATAATTGTCCTTGGATTTGCGCGGCCTGGGCGTTTTGTTGAGCAATGCGCGGCCAAGCCAGCCGCACTTCTGTTGATCGCCATTCTTATTCTAGCGCGATAATTCTGGGGGCATGTCTTTCGTTTGGCTACATCGATCCGGTTCGCTGCCTGGCGGTCTAGGGTCAGCTCGGAGAGCACACGTTACTCCACAAGGCGGACGCCGCACGTTGTGATCCGAATTACGGACTCAACTCGAACTCGTACGAGCTCCGGTAAGCGCCGATAGTCGCTGCCTCTAATGCGAAAGCAGCACTGGCACGGTCATCGATTGAAATATCGAGCGGGTTACACCGCCCAACACGAATTCGCGCAGCCGCGAATGTCCGTAGCCACCCATCACCATGAAATCGGTGCTGCTGTCGGCCGCGTGCGACAACAGCGCGTCGGCGACGTCAATATCGCCGCCAGGAAGTCGCCGGACCTCCACTTTGAATCCATGGCGGGCGAGATGCTGACCGATATCAGCACCCTCGATGTCGTATTGCTTACCGCGTTCATTGGTGATGATAACGATTTCGACGCGACTGCCTTTCCCCAGGATAGGGATTGCGTCGGCAACAGCGCGCGCTGCCGCCCGGCTGCCATCCCAGCAAATCATCACGTTGTCGATTTTGAACGGCGCCTTCTGGATATAGGGCACCATGATCATCGGTCGACCAGAGTCAAACAGCACGGCTTCGCCAATGATCTGCTCCATCGTGCTCATTTCGGATTGGCCCTGTCCGACGATGGCGAGATCGAAGCATCGCGCCATGCGAGCAAGCCGGTCGGCGGCCCCGGCAAGGCTCGTGCTCAACTTCAGCGGTTCGGTGGAAATTCCGGCCTTGTTGGTCGCGGCGATGAAACCCTTGATCGCGGCTTCGGCGGCGCTTTCGTTCTCGACGCGCTGAGTTTCAATCACTTCGGCAGGAATGTAACCGCCATCAGAGATAGGCAGTATTGGATCATATACAAACGCGACGCCAGTCAAGTGCGCTTGCAAGGCGGCGGCAACCGAAGCGGCATAATTCGCAACGGCGCTGTCGTTCTTAGTGGCCCTCAGATTGACGATAATGTCTTTGATCATAAGGCGTCTCCCTTTCCATGGACTGTATACATCACGCCCCGGCCATCCCTTTGCGTTGGATCAATGCGGCAATGATCACACCTACTCTAAAGCTCTTTAATGCCTGCACAGAGGGTGAACTCATTCGTGATCACTGATAAAAATCATTACATTTGCTGTAGGGACGACCGCGTTCCCAACAAGCTCGCGTATTTTGACTTGGAGACACGCGGCGAGTGGGGCTAGGAGTTCAAGCAATGAGCACGATTTTGGGGCGAAGCGTCCAGCACCATCCGATACTCGGCAATGTCATGAGGACCCGCATGCGTCCTCGCGCTTGCAATAGGCTGCGGTTGGACGATCGGGCCGTCGCACCGGAAGGTAGCCTGAATGCCCGCCTCTATCTTGTCGGCGAGGCCCCTGGGAGCCAGGAAGCGGAGACGGGTCGACCGTTCGTTGGCCCCGTGGGAGCGGCACTGCGGGACATGATGCGTGAAGCTGGCATAGATGTGTCGCGGGTCCGACTCGCCAACGCAATTCCTTTCCGTCCAGTCGAGCGGTCACCGGGGGGCCGCGTTCGCAACCGGAGACCGACTGACAAGGAACTCCGAATTTACGGGCAATCTGTGCTGGTTGATATCGTAAAGGTCCAGCCGAAACTGATCGGCGCGTTGGGGAGGTCAGCCGCGATGCTATTCGGCTCCTCGATTCCAGTCCGGCGATCGCGCGCCAGAATTCTCCAATTTCAGAACATGCCGGTCCGCTTCACCTATCACCCTGGATTTGTACTTCGCTTTGGCGGAAGAGGCTCCCCGCTCTCGCGTTCAGCAGTCCGCGACCTAAAGAGGTTCTGGAATGAAGCCCAACACGGCCGCAACACGCACGCGAGAGGTCGGTCATAATCGCCAAGTGGAGTTGAGCGCTCGACCACGGCATCAGGTTTTAACAATTGACCAGGCCAAAGATTTGCTCAGCACCTTTAAGTTTCGCAAAGGCAGCTCGGCTTTAGCGAACGCCGCTCACGTGGAGGCGACGATGGAAGAAGAGATCAAAAACAAGATACTGACCCTATTGGAGCAACATCGAATCATGACGATTGCTACGTTACGACCCGATGGCTGGCCACAGGCCACCACGGTGGGCTACGCAAACGAGGGTTTGACTATCTACTTTGCTTGCGGCACCGACAGCCAAAAGGCCACCAATCTGGCGCGAGATGATCGGGTGTCATTGACGATCGATCACGATGCGCCACAAGTCGTGGAAATCACCGGCTTATCTATGGCGGCGCATGCGCGACCGGTCGTCGAGCCGGCTGAAACGAGCAAGGCTTTGCACATGCTTCGGCTCAGGTATCCAGGACTACCGCTGCCGATGCCGGAGGATGTCAGGATATTCCGGGTGACGCCCACGGTCATCTCCGTGCTCGATTACTCTAAGGGCTTTGGACACACAGATGTCGCCACCTGCTGAGCGAGACTCACTGAGCTAAGGGCAATATCGACCTCCCCACACGAGCAAACTGTCGTGTTTCTGAATTCAGGTTTGAACACCCCCGCTAAGCGCTTATGCTGTGCGAATTCTTCAACATCTTGATCTCTGACGAGGAAGAACACCTCCCCATATGTTAGCAGATTGTATCTTGCCGACTTGAGTGCAGACCTGAGCCCTGGCCATGGAATGGGAAGCCATCCATAAATCTCCTGGTGACCATCTCGGCGCTAACCTTCAGGACTACGAGAGTTACACGAACCAATTTTCATGGAAGAAGGCGCGCGCATTGCTCGACGGTTTACCTGGCGGCGGCCTCAATATCGCGCACGAGGCTGTCGATCGTCACGTGTTGGCTGGCCGGGGCAATAAACTCGCACTGCGCTGGATCGGCCGTGACGATCAACTTCGCGATTTCAGCTATGACGAATTGTGCGCGCAGGCAAATCGTTTTGCCAACGTTTTAGTCCGGCATGGGATCACAAAAGGCGATCGAGTTTATTTGCTTCTCGGTCGCAGCCCGCAACTCTACATTGCTGCGCTCGGCACGCTAAAAAATGGCAGCATTTTGTCGCCACTGTTCTCGGCATTTGGACCGGAACCGGCTAAAGCGCGTATGACCATTGGTAATGCCAAGGCGCTCGTCACCACTGAAGCATTCTATCGGCGGAAGGTCGAGCCCTGGCGCAAAGAACTCGCAAGCTTGGAACACGTCTTTCTAATAGAAGGATCGGGCAAACCACCACCAGACACAGTCGACTTGAGCGCAGCGTTGGCGCAGGCGTCGGATTCCTTCGAGACCGTAAGGACCAGTCCCGAAGACATGGCTCTGCTACACTTCACGAGCGGCACGACCGGAAGACCGAAAGGCGCTGTGCATGTGCATGAAGCGGTGGTCGCCCATCACATCACCGGCCAAATTGCCCTCGATCTGCATCCCAACGATGTTTTCTGGTGCACAGCCGATCCCGGATGGGTCACGGGGACCTCGTACGGAATCATATCGCCGTTGACAAATGGTGCGACGATGATCGTCGACCAGGCGGAGTTCGACGCCGAACGCTGGTATCGCATTCTGCAAGACCAAAAAGTGACGATCTGGTACACCGCCCCAACCGCCATACGAATGCTGATGAAAGCAGGGACCGAATTCGCCAAACGATTTGATTTGTCGAACTTACGTTTCATGGCGAGCGTGGGCGAACCACTTAATCCGGAGGCCGTGGTGTGGGGTAAAGAAGCCTTCGGCAAGCCCTTCCACGACAACTGGTGGCAGACCGAGACCGGCGGAATCATGATTTCGAATTATCTATCAATGGATGTAAAGCCGGGATCGATGGGCCGCCCCCTGCCAGGGATCACGGCTGGTATTGTGAAACACGTCGAAGGCGGCGGTGTGCGCGAAATCACTAAATCGATGGCCATGGGCGAACTCGCACTGCGGCCTGGGTGGCCCTCAATGATGCGCGCGTATTTGAATGAAGAGGAGCGCTATCGAAAGTGTTTCGCGAGTGGCTGGTATCTTACCGGTGACCTCGCAATGCGCGATAGCGACGGCTATTTTTGGTTCGTCGGACGCAGCGATGATGTTATTAAGAGTGCTGGCCATCTCATCGGTCCGTTCGAAGTGGAAAGCGCGCTGATGGAACATCCGGCTGTTGCTGAGGTGGGAGTAATAGGTATTCCGGATCCCACCGTCGGCGAGGTGGTCAAGGCCTTTGTCGCGCTCAAGGCCGCTTTCGAGCCAAGCGAGAGGCTGCGCAAAGAACTGCTCGGGCATGCTCGGCAACGTCTCGGGCCAGCAGTGTCGCCGAAAGATATTGCGTTCCGACAGAATTTGCCGAAGACCCGCAGCGGCAAGATCATGCGACGGTTACTCAAGGCGCGCGAGCTTGGCTTGCCTGAAGGTGATATTTCGACGCTCGAAAGCGAGGAACGATGACCGCACCAGGCGAAAAGCCGCGGCTGTCCCGCCAGCACATGTTGGATCTGCTGAAGCAGATGATCCGAATCCGTCGTTTCGAGGACAAATGTGCTGAACTCTACACGCAGGAGAAAATCCGCGGGTTCATGCACCTCTATGATGGCGAGGAGGCGATCGCAGTCGGAGTCATCCCGGTGCTGGATAAGCGCGATCGGATTGTCGCGACATATCGCGAGCACGGACATGCATTAGTACGCGGCGTGCCGATGAACGTGGTGCTTGCCGAAATGTACGGGAAACAGGAAGGCTGCAGCCGCGGCCGCGGCGGCTCGATGCACTTGTTTGACCGGGCAACTAATTTCTATGGCGGCAACGCTATTGTCGGCGGCGGGTTGCCGCTTTCGGTCGGGCTGGCACTAGCCGATCAAATGCGGCGCAACGACATTGTCACGGCCTGTTTCTTTGGCGAAGGAGCGGTGGCTGAAGGAGAATTCCATGAAAGCTTGAACCTGGCCGGCTTGTGGGGGCTGCCAGTGTTGTTCGTCTGCGAGAACAACCTCTATGCCATGGGAACGGCATTGGCTCTTTCCGAATCGGAAACCGATATTCAGCGAAAAGCGGCGTGCTACCGGATCGCCTCTGAGGCGGTCGATGGTATGGATGTCGTTGCCGTAGAGGCGGCC
>Ga0207826_1000505_pt1 | contig 10999 bp, 9 predicted proteins | sample LuqExpMetageno80_FD_187837 | JGI IMG/M metagenome (GOLD analysis project Ga0207826, IMG submission 187837) | Tropical forest soil microbial communities from Luquillo Experimental Forest, Puerto Rico - Sample 80 (SPAdes) | ecosystem: Environmental > Terrestrial > Soil > Tropical forest ... | reverse complement strand
TTCCTCTCGACCGTCTCGTTTGGCTGGGTCTACGACGACCCTCCTCAGATTCCAGGGAATCCCGACTTGCGCTGGGACCGGCTCGCGTTTCTTTTCACGCACCATCTCTGGGCCTCTTCGAACGGAATCCCCGAAGCCCGCTTTTACCGCCCCTTGCTGGCCTTCTGGTTTCTCCTCAACAAATCCCTCTTTGGCCTTGACCCGCATTGGTTCCACTTGACCACCGTCCTCGCTCATCTGCTGGCCACCGCCCTCGCCTTCTTCGTCGCCAGGGAACTCCTCCGTGACACCAGCGCCGCTTTGCTGGCGGCCGCCATCTTCGGTCTGCACCCACTGCAAGTCGAATCCGTGTCCTGGATCTCGGCGGTTAACGACCCGCTGGCGGCGGCGTTCTGTTTCGCAAGTTTTCTGGCCTCGAGGAAAGCGCGGCGCACCAGGCGGCATGCCGCTCTTTGGTGGGTTTCAGCGGCGGCCTTCTTCCTTTTGGCGCTGCTCGGGAAGGAAGTGAGCGTTGTGCTGCCTGCGATCATCCTCGCCGACATTTGGTCCGCGTCCAGAACTTCTCCTGAACCAGGAACCGCCAAGAGTCAATCCGCGATGCTCGGCGCGGCTTACGGAATCGTCGCGATCGCCTGGTTGCTTTGGCGCCGCCACGTTCTTGGCCACGCCCTGGCCGCCCACTCTGCCGTCACCTCTAGCGCCGTGCTTCTGACCGCTCCGAAAATCGTGGTCTTCAACTTGTACCGTGTCATTTTCCCCGTGCGGCTCAGCCCGCACTATGATTTCCATCTCGCGGGTTCGGATCATCTGGCGCCATCGCTGCTGGCGGTCGTCGCGCTTCTCGCTCTGGTGTTGTTTGCGTATCCGGCAGCGCGGCGGGTGCGCCAGTTGTGGGTCGCCTATGCGTGGTTCTTGTTTCCTTTGCTTCCGAGCCTGAACACCCGCTGGATGAACGAAGACGACTTCGTCCACGATCGCTACACCTACCTAAGCATGCTGGGCATCTCGCTGATCGTGGGTTTCGCCTTTGAGGAACTGAAACATCGCTGGCCAGGCACAAAGCTGGTCCCCATTCTTGCTACCGGTCTCATCGCAGCGCTCGCATTTTCGAGCGCCATTCAGTCGCAATATTGGGTGAACGACGTGCACCTGTTTTCACGCGCCGTCGCGGTGGCTCCCCACAACGAATGGGCCCACCTCAACCTCGGTGCGGCACTGACCGCCAGAGGGAAGGATGCGGAAGCTGCTCCCGAGTTCGTGCGTTCCTACGAACTGAAAGCCGGGTGGCGCGCCGCAGATTTTGCCGGTTTTGCCTATCAAAACATCGGCGACCTCGCGCAAGCCGAGCGCTGGTTTTTCCTGGCACTACAGCGTAACCCCTCCCTTCCCGACGCCTGGTTTGCCCTCGGCCAGATTCGCCTCCAGCAGCACCGCCCGGGGGAAGCGGTGGCGTTCTTCGAGAACGCTCTGGTGATCCGCCCGGACGCCGACGGTTATCACTACGCCTTGGGTTCCGCTCTCGAACAAAGCGGGCAGGCCTCCGCCGCGCTGGAGGCTTATCGCACTGAACTCGAGCTGCATCCTTACCAGTCCGGAGCCCGCAAAGCCGTCGAGCGCCTGTCTCAGGCCGGACCCCCGTGAACTTCCGCTTGCGTTGAAAGTCAGGGACCCGACTGGCACGCCGGTCACGCGAGTTTCCGTCACTGCGTTTTCGCTGTAGACTGGTAAGGTTGCGCGGGTCAGGCAGAGAGCTCCCCGGATTTTCAAGTTCCCCCAATCGCGCGGTCGCCCCGCTAGGCAAGGAGAGAACGTCATGGCAGTCGATGTGGTCATGCCCCAGATGGGTGAAAGCATCTTTGAAGGCACTATTACCAAGTGGCTCAAAAAGCCCGGAGACAAGGTCGAGCGCGACGAGCCGCTTTTTGAGATCTCGACCGATAAGGTCGACGCGGAAATTCCGTCTCCCTCCGCCGGCGTGCTCAAGGAAATCAAGATTCCCGAAGGCCAGACCGTGCCCATTCAAACGATTGTCGCGGTCATCGACGGCGCTGCGGCGGCCCCCGCTTCAACGCCAGCTCCTGCTCCTTCTTCTGCCGCGGCAAAGCCGGCTCCCTCCCCCGCTCCGGCTGCTCCGGCCGCAAAGCCAGTAGCTGCTGCCCCGGTTCCCCCTGCTTCCGTATACCCACCCGCGGCCCCTCCAGCCTCCGGCGCGGAACGGATTCACTCATCGCCGCTCGTCCGCCGCCTTGCGAAAGAACATGGCGTCGACCTCGGCTCCCTGGAAGGCACCGGTGCCGGCGGGCGCATCACGAAGCAGGACATCGAAGCGGTGATCGCCGCACAATCCGGCGCCGCTCCTGCAGTCTCCCCTTCGCTTTCAGGCGGACCCGTTCCTGCTGCCGCCGCGCGTCCCACGCCTCCCACTCCTCCGCCGGCCCCCACGGCAACTCCCGGCGCCCCTGCGGTTCACGGGAGCCAGTTCCTTCCCGCGTTGCAGGTCGGCGTTCCGCGCGAGCGCATGTACTTCGGCAATTACGAGGTGCAGCCTCTCAGCGTCATGCGCCAGAAAATCGCCGAGCACATGGTTGCTTCGAAACACGTCTCGCCGCACGTCTATTCCGTCGATGAAATTGACATGAGCAAGGTCGCCGCGATCCGCGCCAAGGCCAAGGCCGAGTTCGAACAGCGCTACGAAACCAAGCTCACCTTCATGCCTTTCTTCGTCAAGGCTGCCGTCGCCGGCCTGCGCGCTTATCCGACGCTCAACGCTTCCCTCGACGGCACCAACATCGTTCTTCACAAGGAAATCAATATCGGCATGGCCGTGGCTCTCGATTGGGGCCTGCTTGTCCCGGTCATTAAGGGCGCCGACGAGAAGAACCTGCTCGGCATCCAGCGTACCTTAAACGATCTCGCCGAGCGCGCCCGCACCAAGAAACTCAAGCCCGAGGAAGTGCAGGAAGGCACCTTCTCCATCACCAATCCCGGCGTTTTCGGCGGCTTGTTTGGCTTGCCGGTTATCAGCCAGCCGAACGTCGGCATCCTCGGTCTCGGCGCCATCGAAAAGCGGCCCGTGGTGATCGACGACGCCATCGCCATCCGCTCCATGTGCTATGTCACGCTGAGTTACGATCACCGCGTCGTCGACGGTGCCATCGCCCACCAGTTCCTCCATAAAGTCAAAGAGACCCTCGAGAACTGGTCCGAGCCCCTTGTTTAGTGAGGTGTCACTGGGTGCACCTCGTCGGGTGCGCCGTTCCCCCGAAAGGCCTGGGCAAAAAAAGGCCTCCCGTCTCGAAACAGGAGGCCTTCCCTAAATCGCGGATTCGGTCTAACGGCGCCGCTTTTTGCTGGTCTTCTTTGCCGCCTTCTTCGCTTTCGGCTTGGCCTTGGCCTTCTTGGCCTTTGGAGCCTTCTTTGCCGCCTTTTTCACGGGCTTCTTCGCTTTCGCCTTCGGTGCGGCTGCCTTCTTCGGCGCGGGCTTCGCCGGGCGCGCGGCCGGCTCTTCCTCGGCCTCTTCAGCGGGCTCCTCGTCAATCGTCAGGATCTCTTCCTCTTCTTCTTCGATCACGCTTTCGGCCTCGCCGCCCGGCTCTTCGTCCTCTTCCAGCCTTGACAGCTCATCATCGTCTTCAAACTGATCTTTCTCTAAATCCATACGCTCCTCCCCTGGGCGCTCTTTCGGAACCAGCTGTTTGACCCTGTTTGGTAGGCCGGAGAGGACCGCCCTCCGTCCGCTCGCTTTGTTATCCCACTCCAACATGCTTGTCAAGCGTTCTGCGTGTCAAGCCCTTTTCTTCGCGTTTCGCTCAGCCCTCGGGCGCCGCTCTTGTGTGCTTAGTTCTTCGCTTGACGGGTGCTTGCTGCGGGCTTCGTCTGCGTTCTGCTTTTCGTTGTGTGGTGCACCGGCCGCGCTTCGGGTGCCCCGCCGACCGTGTAAATCCTCAGGATCATGCCCCGGCTCACCTTGTTCGATTTCAAGCCGTTCCACTTGCGCATCTGTTCGCTGGTCACGCTGAATTGATCGGCTATGCCTCCGAGCGTATCTCCCCGGCGCACGCGGTATCGCACCAGCCGGCTCTTCATCTCCTCGGCCGGACGCGTCGCCGGAATAATCAGCTTCTCGCCCGGCTCCAGTTGGGCGCCCCGTTCCAGATCGTTCGCCTCCGCAATCGCCTGCGCCGTCACGCGGTATTTCTTCGCGATCAACGTCAACGTGTCCCCGGTCTCCACCCGGTGCCGCCTCCAGCTCACCCACTTGTCCGGAGGGATGTCCGCGATTTCCGCCGAAAACCTCGCCGAGGTCCCCTGCGGCAGGTGCAGCTCAAATCCCGGGTCGTCCGGTGTCGTCATCCGTAGCAGGGACGGATTCAGCGACCGCAACGTTTCCACGTCCACGTCGATGGTTTCCGCCACCAGCCGCAGGTCGATCGCCCGGCCCGGTTTCACCACGTCCGTGCCCACCGGTTGGTCCGGATCCACGGCAATTCCATAGTGCGCGGCGTCTTTTGCGATCAGCGTCAGCGCCAGGATGATCGGCACATAATTCCGCGTCTCCTGGGGCAGCACGTTCCTCTTGTACAGTTCCCAGAAGTCCGCGTATCCGGTCCGTTCAATCCCTTTTTGTACGTTCCCCGGCCCGCAGTTGTATGCCGCGATCGCCAGATACCAGTCTCCATACAAGCCGTACAGGTCCCGCAGGTGCTGCGCCGCCGCGCGCGTGGCCTTTTCGGGGTCCAGCCGGTCGTCCACCCACCAGGAGCGCTTCAGCCCGTACTCGTTGCCGCGCCACTGCACGAATTGCCAGATGCCCCGCGCTCCGGCACGTGAAAGCGCGAGCGGCTGGAAGGCACTCTCCGCTTGCGCCACATAAATCAGGTCCTGCGGCACGCCCTCTTCCTTTAGAACCCGCGCGATCATCTCCTGGTACTTTCCCTTGCGCCGCAGCCCGTTCTCCACGATCGCTCGGCCACGCGGCGTCTGGAAAAAGTTCAGGTACGAGGCCACGATGTCGTTCACGGTCAGCGGCAGGTCGTGCGACAGGTTCTTGGCCTCTTCTTCCGCCCGCTCCCGCAACTTCGGATCCACCGGGAAGGTCATCTCCGCCACTTCGTCAATCGGCGCCGGCACCGCCGGCGCTTCCGAAAAACCGTCTCCGGCGCGGAACGCCTGCAACTCGTAGGTGTACACCGTGTCCGTAACCTGCTGGAACAGGTCGCGCAGCGCCGGGTCGCTGTTTGGGTCGTATCCGCTTTCGAGGATCCAGTCCACCGCGTCGTCAAAGTCGCGCCGCGCCGCCTCCAGGTGGCCCGCCTGGTAGTTCGCTTCCCCCGATGCGAACTTCTCTTTCACCCGTTCCACCAGATAGCCGATCCCACCCGGGGTCGGCGCCCTCAGCGAGACTATCGATTCAGTCGGAAGTTTCCTGAGCGGCAGCGTTCCCACTTGCGCCACCTCCGGTTGTTGCGGCTTTGTCGACGGCACCGCTGCCGGTATCTTTGCCTGCACCGGCTTTTTCGCGGCATCGTCACAGCCGGCGAGGCTCACCGCCGCCAGCACCAGGCTGCACCCTGAAACCTTCATCGCCCGCTTTTTTCCGCTTTCGGCCATTTTTCTATGGTATGAAGCCCGTCGCACCCCGGTCAACGATTTCGAGGGGTCACGTACCTCATTTCTTACCTTTCTTTCTCGACTTCTTTCCACGCTTGGGTCAGAATTTTGTGTGCCCCGGCGTTCCCGTCCTGGGGCCATGGTTCATCCTCTAACCGCGACGTGGAGGTTCCATGTTCCGTCCCTTGGTCCTGGTTGGCCTCTCATCCTGCCTTCTACACTTGCCTGCGCTTCTGGCGCAATCGCGATCGGCCTCGCAAGTCAACCCCGCTCTCGAAGAATTCAAGTCCCTGGCCGGCGAGTGGGAGGGTAAAGACAGTCACGGCAGCACCATCCATATTAGCTACGAGGTCCTGCCGAGCAGCGTAGTCATGGAGCGGCTTCAGCCCGAGGGCGAGCCGGGAATGGTCACCATGTACAGCCTCGACGGCGACCACATCGTCGCCTTCCACTTCTGCTCCCAGGGCAATCAACCTGTGCTCAAAACCGATACGCTCTCGGCCGTGACCGGTAAATACTATTTCACCCTCGAGCGCGCCTACGGTCTGAAGACCAGTGGCGAACTCCACATGGTCGAATTACTCGTCGCCATCTCCGATAAGGACCATCTAACGCAGGTATGGACGTATCTCCACGACGGCAAGCGTTCGAGCAATACCATCAACCTCGTCCGCAAGAAATAGGTTTTTCCCCGTGTCCGCAGTCTCTTTGGCGGCTTCTCACGCCGTCGCGCGCGCCACCAGCTTCCGCGCGGCCAGCCCGAACATCAGCCTCGATATCCCCGTCATCAGCAGGTTCACTCCCACGATCGTCCCGATCGCCCAGATCGAACTCGACGGCCAGTGGAACCAGATCAGTCCCCCCAGCAACAGCGTGATGATTCCGTTCAGCAGCAACCACCCCGAAGCTCCTTGACCCCTCATCCGGAAATAGGCAATCAGCTCCACCACGCCTTCCGCTAGGATGATCGCTGCGAGCAACAGCGTTAGCGTTCCTACCCCCAGGATCGGATGCGTCACAAAGTACAACCCGCCGATTAGGTAGACGATGGCCACCAGCACCTGGAAAATTACCTGCTTTGCTCCTCCGCCTTTGAACGCCGCGATGAAATGCGCCACCGATCCGAAAATCAGCAGCCACCCCACCAGCAATGTCACCCCGAGCCCGGCAACCCCGGGTTCGATAATCGAGAAAATCCCCAATACGATGAAGAGCACCGCCGCCGCGATATACCACCCGGTGACTTTCTTAGCCACGCCCATCGGACTTCGCAAGCCTTCCGCCGGATTCAACGTCGCCATGCGACACCTCCACGCCATTCTGTTTTTCGGAATCGGCCGTCGTTCCGAACCCGCTCGAGACGGCCCAGGTTACCTTGGGCTGAAACACGGTGATTCTATCCCCATTCCCGGGCGGTCGCCTCAAATCTTTTCCTTTCAGGCTCCAGTGCTTGCGATCCTTCAACCGGTGCGGGCCGCTCTTGGGCGTCGGTCCGCTGCGCTTCAGTCCTTCTTCTTCTCGGCCAGCGCCTCACTGACTTTTGGCGGCAGCGACTTGATCCTGTTGATGAAAGCAGCCGCCTTCCACAGCTTTTCGTCCGTATCCCACAATCCGTTCGCAAACATTCCCGACCGCCGCACACCGTGCTTCGCGATCCAGAAGACCTGCGCCTCCGTGTATTCTGTTCCCTTCGTCGGCAGATGCGGCACGGGCGGGAACAATACTCCCGGATATTCCTCCGGCTTTCCCGGTGTGCCATGGCATCCCGCGCATTCATTCAAATACACCTTCCCGCCTGCAATCAGGTTCTCGTCCGTCGGCGGAAACGGATTCCCTACCTCCGGCGCTTCACGCCGCACCGATGCGTGCACCGCTCGCCGCATCACCGCACTCTCAAGCCCGGACGGCGGCAGGTCGCCGCGCACCTCGGCAAATCCTAGGAACAAATACCCGAGCCCTCCGACCACCAGCAGCACAACCGTGAACACAATCCCCAGCACGAAGTTTTTCATAAGCCTCGTTTTCCCGGACCATCCTCTCGCTCGTCCCTTTCAGACGCGCCTTGGCCCTGACTCGCGCCGCTCCCCTGCGCCCTTCTGTTACGGGAATCCCTCAGAACGAAACGCTACGCTTCGCCGCCCTCATCGCCCGGCGCCAGCACACACGCGTGCCAGGATTCGTCGTCCGCGTGAACCTCGCAAAACCACTGCCCGCACCGCTCGCAATAAAACCCGGCCAAGTCGTTGCACGGATCGTCCATCGGAGACACCGCCTGGCAAGTCCGTTTGAGGTCCCTCGACTCCGTCTGTTTCACTTGTTGCAGCATGGTCCCTCCTTGCCTCGGATTCTACCCGCCTTTCGACCGCACCGGGGTAGCGAAAAACGCGCGAAACTTCTCTTTCCGGCCGCGCCACTCCGGGCGGCAGGCCTTGTCATTCCAAAAAGAGCCTGTAAAATGCGGGGGCGGAATTCCGGAAGTGAAGGAAAGGAGTCTGTCCAGTGAGTCTCAACCGCCAGTTTCGACTTCTCTGCGCGGCCCCCTCGATTCGGCCGCTCGCGGTAGCGTCCGCGCTTCTGTTGTGTGCGCTCTCGGTTCGCGCGCAGGAGCTGGATGTCTCGAAAAAGCTCGAAGGCTTCGATGCCTACATGGAGCAGTTGCTGAAAGACTGGAACACGCCCGGAATTGCCGTCGGCATCGTCGTCAACGACAAGCTGGTCTTCGCCAAGGGCTACGGCTACCGCGACTATGGCAATAAGCTGCCCTTCACACCCACCACCCTCTGCCCCATCGCCTCAAACTCCAAGCTCTTTACCGCAATCGCCGCCGGCATGCTCGTCCAGCAAGGAAAACTCTCCTGGGATCAGCCCGTGCGCGTTGCGGTTCCCGGCATTCAGTTTTACAACGATCAGCTGAACAACAACGTCACGCTTCGCGACATGCTCTCCCACCGCACTGGCGTCACCCGCCACGACCTCATCTGGTTCAAGTCGCCCTTCACCCGCAAAGAGCTCTTTGACAAGCTGAAATACCTCGAGCCAGAGCAGCCCATGCGCGAGACCTTCCTCTACAACAACCTTATGTTTTCCGCCGTCGGCTACATCATCGAGCTAAAGGCCGGCAAGACCTGGGAACAGTACGTCCGCGAAAACATTTTCGAGCCCCTTGATATGAACTCCACGACCTACACCATCTCTGACATGCTCAAGCAGCCCGACCACGGCGTCCCCTACCGCGAAAAGCGCGACTCCTTTGAGCTCTATCCGATCCCCTACTACGAAGACACCGAGGGTGTCGCTCCCGCTGGCGCCATCATTTCCAATGTCAGCGAGCTTTCCCATTGGCTCATTGCCCTGATGAACGACGGCAAATACAACGGTAAACAGGTACTACCGCCGGAGGTGCTCAAAGCCACCATGCAACCAGCCATTGGCTTGCCGAACGCTCTCGGTGAAGCGCTCGGCTACTGGGAAGTCCTCAATCCCGACTACGGCATGGGCCGCCAGACGGCTTCCTATCGCGGACGCCTCATGACTTTTCACGGCGGCGACTTGCCGGGTTTCCATTCCCAGGTCTCGTTCCTCCCGAACGAGAGGATCGGCGCAATCGTCCTGGTGATTGGAGACCACGCCGCTCCCCTCTATAACGTCGTCAGCTACAACGTCTACGAGCGCCTCCTCGGCATGGACCAGACGCCTTGGAACGAACGCCGCCTCAAAATTCGCCTCGCCAACAAAAAAGCCGCCACCGAGGCTCGCGCCAAGGCCGGCGGCGACCGCGTCCCCAACACCAAACCGTCCCATGCCCTCGCCGATTACGCCGCCGAATACGAAAACCCCGCTTACGGCATCGTCAAAATTGCTTGTAAGTCCGAGCAGCTCGACTTCACCTTCCACGAATTCCAGTACCCGTTGAGCCATTTCCATTACGACCGCTTCGACACGCCCGACGACGAGCAATACGGCAAGTTTTCCGTCAATTTCCGCACCAATCCCCAGGGAGACATCAGCGAAGCGGTGATGTCGCTCGATGAAGCCGAGGTGGTCTTCACCCGCAAGCCCCAAGCGCTCGACCCGAAACTGCTCGAAAAGCTTGCGGGCACTTACCGCACTCCCGCGCAGGTGAAATTTGAAGTCGTCTATCAGCCGGGCGCCGGGCTTTCTCTTGTCTTTCCCGGTGGCCCTCCGCAGAAGCTGATTCAGGTGAAGGGTTTGCAGTTCCGCACGCCGCAGTTTGCCGACACCATTTACGAATTTGTGCTCGAGAGCGGCCAGGTGAAAGCCTTGCGCCAGCGCGATCCTTCGAGCGAGTTCACCTTCCCGCGCCAGTAGCGTCAGTAGCGTTCAGTAGCGTGGCTCGTGTTGACCGCTGCGTATGCGCGTGCTACAGTCCCGCCCACACTCGGCTCGCGGTCGGTTCCACAAACACTCGAAACCAACTTTGGAGGGTAGTATGAGGAAAGTTCTGCCGGCTTTTGCTCTATTGATCCTGCTGCTCAGCGCCATGCCAGCCTTCGCGCAAAGTCCCAATTACGATGTTGGGCCCGTCTGGCGCGTCACTTACTATCATCTTAAGCCCGGCGTCGCCGATGCCTTCTGGAAAGATTTTCGCGAGCACATCAAGCCGGTGCTCGACGAAGATAAAAAGCAGGGCCTAATTTCCGACTACAAAGCGTTCACCAACCCGGTCTCCAACGGGCCGCAGGATTGGGATGTTGCCATCGGCATCCTGTATCCCAATTGGGCGGCGCTCGATCAACTCGACGCCAAAGGCGCTTCCATCGCGGTGAAGCACTATGGCTCACGGGAAGCGGCGTTCGAGGCCCAGAAAAAGCGGGCTGAGCTGCGAGACGTGGTCGGAAGCCATCTGGCGCGCGAAATAACACCGAAGTAGCACGGCCCGAGGAAGAATGGGCCCGCGTCTTTCGTGCAGCAACGCTCGCGGAGTGCCGGCCGGCAACTTGCAATTCTCAAAGCGTCATTTCGGATCGGCGATGACCAGCGCGAGCGCGAACCCGTCGTAGCCCTTGCTGCCCACCGTTTGGATTTCCGTAGCGCTCACGCGTGGTTCGGCGGCAAGACGCGCGTTGAAACGGCGGATTCCGGCGATGTCCGGATCTTCGCTGGTGGTGTCGATCACCTTGCCGTCGCGAATCACGTTGTCGGCGACAATCACGCTTCCGCGCCGGGAAAGCTTCAACGCCCAGCCGAAATATTCAGCCATGGAGGGTTTGTTCGCGTCGATAAAGATCAGGTCAAACGGATCGCGGCCTTCCGCGGCGATTTTTGGCAAAGTTTCGAGCGCCGGCCCGAAGCGCAACGCGATGGTGGTGCCGAGGCCGGCGCGGTCAAAATTCGTTCTGGCCACCTGAGCATGCTTCTTGTCGGCTTC
>Ga0207826_1000504_pt1 | contig 11015 bp, 15 predicted proteins | sample LuqExpMetageno80_FD_187837 | JGI IMG/M metagenome (GOLD analysis project Ga0207826, IMG submission 187837) | Tropical forest soil microbial communities from Luquillo Experimental Forest, Puerto Rico - Sample 80 (SPAdes) | ecosystem: Environmental > Terrestrial > Soil > Tropical forest ... | reverse complement strand
TGCGGGTAGCTACTTTCTGCCACCCGCCGCCTTGGCCACGCCGCTGATCTTCGCCAGGATCTCGTCTTCCTTCAGGATCATGTACTCCTCGTCGTCGATCTTGATGTCGTTGCCGCCGTATTTGCCGAACAAGATCCGGTCACCCACCTTTACGTCGAGCGGGACACGATGGCCCTTTTCAATCTTGCCGGCTCCGATGGCCATTACTTCCCCCTCTTGAGGCTTTTCTTTGGCTGTGTCGGGAATGATGATGCCGCCCTTCGCGGTTTCCTTCTCTTCCAGCCTGCGTACGAGGACGCGGTCATGCAGAGGAGTGATATTCACAGTCATTTCTTTGACCTCCGTTCAATCTATTCCAAAAGCCCGAGCACTGGACCCCTTGTAGCTGCAGGCCGACACTACGGGCGAACAGTCTTCTGGTTCTTCTGCCGCGCCACTTCGAGGTCGTCCATTTGCTTTTTCACACGCACGGCTTCTGTTTGCGGACCCTCCTGCTCTTCGAGTCTCACACCTTCCACAATGGCAAGCTCAGCTTCTGCATTGACTAGCTTGGAGTAAATGATGAGCCCAAGATCATCGCTGAAGGAAGAACGGACAAGATTGAAGGAATATTGCGCATCCTCCCAAGAGGCGACAGGCTTTTGCTTAACGTCATACCGGTCGTTTTTCGTGGCGTTGATCTCCGGCACAACATTTGTCGCCGGGCCGTATTTCGCCGAAATGGACTTCACCACGTCCTCTACCGTGAGCCCTTCCGTAGAGGTTCGATCATAAGTCACAGAAATCTTGTAGAGCTGGCCGTTGTAGAAGGAGAAAAGAATCTGTTCGACGGTCTCAGATCGGTACGAAGTCCCGGGAATGTTCGACGGCCACCACGTCAGTTCCTGAATCAGCGCTGGACGGCCATGAATCACCTTTACCTCGGCCATCTTTTGGTCAGTACGCTCCAGCATTGTGGTCAAGCTCATCCCGAGAGTAAAGTGCCGATACTTGGAAAGATCTTGTGCACGAAGCAATGGCGCCGCAAAAAGCAAGACAACAAGACAGAGGATTGAAGTGCAAATCGTTTTCATATCTCCAAGCGAATTTCTAATAACTTGAAATCAGGGCTGTGTATTGCTTTGAGGCCACTACGTCTGGAGCAGCAGGCATTCTCAGGACAGAATCCTTCGCAGGGATCAGGCTAATACCTTGTGGATATGCCGGGAATGGGCGGTAACCCTCATGAAAGGAATGCCGAGGAACCGTTTCGAAACGGCTTGCGTAATCTCCAAAGAGTTAAACCTCTGTTCCTCCTGTTTGGCCAGAACACGCTTCACAGCCCTGCGGAGGGTTCCTGGCCGGTCGCGACCCAAGACGGTGGCTCTTATTTCACCGGCCAGGTAGAAAAAGTTCCAATTCGCGCCCTCGATGTTTCGGGCCAGCGTAGAGCGATCAGGATTCTTGACGACTCTCCAGCCCGGCAAGAAGGCTTCACTTTCGATCGACAGCTTCGCGGGCAAAGGTGTTGCTTCCATAATCAAAATGGTCCTTGCTCCGTTAGTGTCTGGCATTTGAGTTTTCCATACCTACGTGACGTTTAGAGTTGCCGTGCGTAGAGCCTTCTGCCGTTCATGAAACCTAGGACCAGCGTCAGAAGTGCGGCGCCAATTATTGCGACTAGCGTTGTGTAAATCGTTCCCCGATAGCCGGAAAGGCCTGCGGAGCGCATGAGGAATCCGCCGGCCACAGCTCCGCCAATGCCTACCGCAATGTCCATCAACGGACCATATCCATTGCCCTTGAGAATCTTTCCGGCTGACCACCCGGCAACCAACCCAACGATGATCCACAACAGAAAGTACATACATTTCTCCTTTAACTAAATTCAGGACTTACCGACCGGCGAGTCGATTACCTGGTCTCTCTTCTTCGGCGAAATCTTCTATGAACCACCCAGCCCCGATGCACTCACAAGGCTACAAACTAACGGAGTGGGTTTTTCCTCACACCGGCTTCATCCCGTACAACTCGCGGTCTGCTGCGCGAAGCAGGGCTTCCATCGTTTCGCCGTCCTGGGGACAGACAGCCATGCCGATGCTCGCGGAAAGCGGTGGCTGGAGACTATCCGTGGCTAGTCGGCTACGGATACGTGATGCGACAAGCCTTGCGGCCGCCGCCGTTGTCTCGGGCAGGATGATGGCAAACTCATCGCCACCGTATCGCGCGGCTGTATCGATAGCCCGACAAAAAACACGGAGTACGTCGGCGAGGCGGCATAGCGCCTGGCTGCCGATCAAGTGGCCGTAGCGGTCGTTGATCTTCTTCAACTGATCCAGGTCGAGCAGTAGAATGGCAAACGGTCGTCTGGTGCGCCCGGTGCGTTTGACCTCTGCGTCGAGCGCTTCAACGAGCCGGCGGTAGTTACCTAAACCGGTAAGCGGGTCAGTCACGGCGAGAAGTTGTACCTTCTCTTCTGCGTGTTTGCGCTCAGTAAGGTCAAAAGCAGAAACCAAGCTGGCCAGCATTCCATCAAATTCAATCGTCGCTGTGCCGATATCGAGCCACCGCTCCCCGCCATTCTTTGTGAGAATCTTGACCTCATGCTGCGCGGCGTCGCCTGTTCGCGCGCCCCGTGGGTTTAAGGGCAGTTCCCGACAATCAGGATGGACCAGATCCCAGAAGCTCATGGACAAAAGCTCTTCTCGTGCGTATCCGGTGATGGTTTCGGCGGCATGATTCACATAGCGCAGATGCTTGCCCTGGCTAATAAATATCGCACACGCAATAGCTTCGACTAAGGTGCGGAAGTTTGTTTCCCCGCATAGAAGCTCTGCACGCAACAGGGGGTCCAGGGTTCGTTCCCTAATTTTCGTAACTGGAATCTCGCTGCTCTTGCGTTTCCCCTCTGCAGGACAACTTGAGGGGCGGACTTGGCCCGCCCCCCAAACAAAGAGACCTATCGGCTTCAGGCCCCTGCTGCTGCGGCGATCTTGTGGAATGTGGAATTGGCAACGTCATAGGTCTCTACCTGAGGAGTTCCGTCAATCACCTTCGCCAGGGCCTTCGCCACTTCGGCATAAGCTCCGCGGTTGTAGCTTTCCGCGTTCTCTGCCTGGTCCCACAAACTGATGCCAAATGCTGCCTTTGCTCCCGGTGCGACAAACGTGATTTCGTCCCGGAATCCGTTCTGTTTTCGAAGCAGGGGAAGGACTTCCCTTTCCAGCGTTTGGGTGAACTCCACAGCGCTGCCCTTCAGACGCATGGAGACTTTGCGTGCAAACATGTCAACCTCCTTGGTTGGCTGGCCAAGGGGGATTCAGATAACTTGCTTTAGTACAGAACATCTGACAGCTCCCTCAGTGCCTTAACCAAAATAGGTTAATTAACTTGCCTTGTCAAGTACAATTTGAGAGTATTGTCCAGGCTTAATCGCAAAGAGTTAATCGCGGAGCCACCTGTGGATGTCTGCCTACTGATCAAACAGCGGCTAGAAGAATTGGGGCTTGAACAAAGAGATCTGGCCGCCGCCGCCGAAGTTACGGAATCCTATATTTCCCAACTGCTGACTCGGAAGAAACTGCCTCCAGAGGCTAGCCGAACAGATATTTACGACAAGATGGGGAAACTCTTGAAACTGCCCACCGGCAGGCTTTCAAAGCTGGCGGACCATCAGCGCAGGGCAGTATTGAAGCTAACTCTAGAAGACCCACCCAAGCCCTTGTTTACAGAAGTTCGAGAGTTGATTCTCCGCAAGTGTGCACCCGACAAAGAAAAACAAATACGGGTGATTTTTGAGAAGGAGCCCTTCGGCGAACTGGAGCGCCTGGTCACACAAAAACTGTTGGACGTCGTCAAAAGAGTCGCCAAAGATGAATTGGCGAGTGAAAAGTGGCTCCACTCGGTGGCGCGACTCAGCGGCAGAAGCTACGAAGCCATGCGCGTCAGCATCCTCGAGTTCCTGGACACGGATGTCTTCAACGTGTCAGTTGAGAACTGCGTTTCCTTCCTGGATCCGCTGGTCGAATCCTGGGATATCGATCTCCCGACTTTCGGCATGGAAATCGTTTTGAATCGGAGACTTATTCCGCGTTACGCGAAGAGATTTGAGTTTGTCGAAGGGGAACCTGCTCGAACTGAGGAAGAGCCAGGGCTCAAAGAATTCCTTCGGCGCAAGTCTGTGAGCGGTGATGCGACCGAGGAAGAAATCGAATTTCTAAAGAAGCTGAGTTTCAACGGAAAGCACCCAACGCCGCTCTACTATTACCGAGAATTGCAAAACCTCAGGGACCCACTCCATTTTCGCGCGCTCATCACACAGACCATACGAAAAAAAACACTGGGCCAGTCCCAGCCCGAAGCGTCGGTCGCCCCGATGCATAAATACCGGGAGGCTGATGGCATTGAGAAGCAAGTGCAACTCAACGGCAGGAAAATGGCAATCCAGCGCTGGGCAGGTAACAGAAGCAATCCGGCCAAAACGCAAAAACGAAAGCCGCAGAATACTTCGCCGGCTACAACGAAGAGGCCAAATGAACGAGAAAGTTAACGTCCAGTACGTTGGTTTCGAAGCGAAAGCGCTCGTGCGTGAGTATAGATTTATCGTCCGGCGAGCCTTAAACGAGACCAGCGAATTTACCCTAACAATTGAGACCGAGGCATTTGGTTCCCGGCTCGTACGCTATCAAGACGCTCCCGAGATTTGCTCTTTCTTCCGGCCCGAGAGCCATTCACTCCACGACAACAATAACCCGAGCTCTGGTTGCGGTCCGTCGTCAAGCATCGCAATGTATTCCAGCAAATTGCTGTCAGGGTCATCAAGAAAACGGAAGCGGCGGGCATCCAGCTAAAAACCACAGGTTCGTCAATCGGCTCGTGCCTTCCTCCCATAGCAGCCACTCCAGCAGCTCGCAGCCTTTGCGGGGCTGCGAGAAGGTCCTCGATTTTTACTTCAAAAGCGACATGGTGCTGCATGATCGTCAAGGTCCAGGTTGAACCCAACGAATAGATACCCAGCATGGAGCGGCCGCGTCCTCCTACCCAAAGCAGTCCTCCACCCATGCCTTCAACCGAGCGTGATTGCAAAGACCGACTTCCATGCCCAATACATCGCGATAAAATCCAATCGAGCGCTCTAAGGTCACGGACGCTAATGTGGTCTTCGAAGATCCGTTCAACAGAAGTCATAGTGCTGGCACCGAGGCTGCCGGTTCGTGTTGTGGCCGGATTTCCACTCGCTCCATGACACTATGCCTAGCTCCGGGCGCGGAGGTTCCGACAGCATGGCAATGTACTCAAGAAGATTTCCGTCAGGGTCATCAAAGAATATGGACGCCGCTGGCATCCAAGCAAATACGATCGGCTCGTCTGTGGGCTCTCCTCTCGGATGGTTGGGAGTGCGACGTCCCTTCGGGGTTATGCCCGCCAATCGCAGCCTTTGAGGGGCGGCCAAGAGATCCTCCAGCTTCACTTGAAAGGACAGAGAGCCCAAGTTAAGACTCGGCGGCCAATTTGGGTAGTTCAAGGGCACATGCAGAAGCGGCCGGAAATGGTTTTTGGGCAAGCTATAAAGGCTCTATGGCCCTTGGAATAGCCCCTTCTCCGGAAAGCCGACGGTCCAATGGGATGGGGTTAGGTGGCGCAACCGGTCACTGATGCTACTTCGTCGAATGGAGTCTCAACTGCGCGAAAATCGCGCTTGTGTAAAACTCGTACGGAGGAAGCGAAGGGCGGGTATTCTCAGATCAGGTCGTTAAACCAGAGGGACCGCACAACACAAGGGCATGAAATAGGCGCACAAATAGCACGGGACGATTCTGAGGTCCTCGCCCATTAATCTGAGCGTACCCCTCCAGAATACTTCCGTGAGTCTCACGCATTTCCAATACAATAGCAGCACCCTTGCCTACGAGCGGGCGGTCGATCAGACCAGAACAGAGGAACGTAAATGACAAAACTCTATGTAGGAGGCCTCCCGTATAGCGCGACCGATGAGAGCCTGCTGCAGTTGTTTGTTGAGAAAGGCTATAAGCCAGTCTCTGCCCGCATTATCACTGAAAGAGAAACGGGGCGGTCACGAGGTTTCGGATTCGTCGAACTCGGGCCGGGAGATGACGCCGCTAAGGCGATTGGAGAATTCAACGGGATGAATATCGAGGGCCGTGCGCTTCAAGTTAACGAAGCGCGTCCGCAAGAATCCCGCGGCGGTGGCGATCGTTCCGGTGGCGGACGAGGATTTTCTGGCGGGCGCTCTGGGCACGGGGAACGTAGAAACTACTAGGTGCCCCAACTACACAGTCTGGATCGCACAATATATTTTCGTGCTGCGGGTACGCCGACAACGGAATTTATCTGTACGGGAGTAAAACGTGAGTGTGAAGGTTGTCGCCGCTATAAACAGCATGAACAAACAGGGCCATTATGCTCGCGTATATCGGCACCAGAACAAAATGTGGGTTGAGATTGACCAGAGCATGCTCGCCTCGTTCCACGAAATCGAAGAACTGGTCGACGGTGTCCATTCATTCGAAGAGTTAGCCGAACATTTCAAAAGGAGGCATGCGGAAGAGCTGGGCGAGTCGATATGACTCCAGTCGAGCATAGCGAAGAGCAAATTGATGCTACTCAAACGATCACGACGCAGTGACTGCGCTTCGCTTGCCAGAGTCATAAACACCTACCCTGTCGAAGATTCCATCGTGACCGCGATGCAATAGTCCGGCGATCAACCCGGGTCACGAATCGAACCCGCGCCCATTCGGTTGGGGTTACTGCATTTTGCTAAAAGGCGGGAAGCTGCGGCCTCCCGCCTGCGAATTGTCAGTAGATGGTTTACAGAGGTTGAACGTTGGAAGCCTGCAGGCCCTTGGGGCCTTGGACAACCTCGAATTCAACGGCCTGTCCCTCGTTGAGGGAGCGATAGCCGTCCGCCTGGATGGCGGAGAAATGGACGAAGACGTCCTCGCCGCTCTGGCGCTGGATGAAACCAAAGCCCTTGCTGGCGTTAAACCACTTTACAGTACCTTGTTCTTTCACAGATGTGTTCCTTTTCAAATTAAAAGCTATCTGGTGCACTTTCCGGAAGCCACTTTCGAGGTGAACCGGGCGTCTTTCGCTGATTCCGACGACACCGCGGTCAGGCGGGTGGGAACAAAAAAAGCCGCAAGCTGAAGTCTGCGGCGCTTTAAGACAAAAGGCGAAACAAGAGCAACAAACGCAAACACAGAGTAGCACAGGACTGCGGAACGCGCAAGAGTACGCGGACATTTTGACATTTTGCCAGCCATTAAACGAACAGTTATTCGGCGAGAAGCAACCAAACGATCACAGCAGCTGGTTGAAAGACAGAATGGTTAAAGCTCCCGTTCCGTCCGTTCAACGATTCCGGATTCTCGTTGCAGACCTTCCAACTACTACAGCGACGAAGATGATAAGGTTATCCATGCCTTACACGTTCTGCACGCCAAGCACTGTCGCCTTCAGGCTGGCAGACCGCCGGAGAATTCATGGAAATCAGCGTCGCGCACCAAGCTCCACAGACGCAGCCTTGGGATCGTGCGTTTTGGAAACCCGTTCACGGAAAGGAAGGGGTCTTCGCGTATCTCATTGTCATTCACGTGCTTGGCCTCATCGGACTGATTCTCTATCCTGTGCCCAGCCCGAAAATTCTTGGCATCTCGCTGCTGTTTACCGCGCTAGGGGGGCTAGGGACCACGGTTTGTTACCACCGGATGCTAGCCCACAAAACCTTGCGGACCAATCCGCTCATCGAGCAGGTCTTGATCTTTTGCGCCGTCTTCAACGGCTCGGGGCATCCCGCGAGTTGGGTCGCTTACCATCGCTTGCATCATGCCTTCACCGACCAGCCGGAAGACATTTCCAGCCCCAAGCAAGGCGGCTTTTGGTGGGCGCATCTGCGTTGGCTGTATCAGACCGAGCCCGCCGACAAAAAGCGCTGGGCTCCAGAACTTACGAGCGGGATTTACAGGATTTGGGGCTGGGCTGAGACGCCAGTCATTCTTCTCTCCGTATTCGTGGGCCTGGTTCTCGGTCTTGGCTGGATGGGCTTCTTCTGGATGGGAGCGATTCGGCTCGTATACTCGCTGCACTTGCAGTGCTTTGTGAACAGCCTGACGCATCTCGGTGAAGCTAAAGAAGGCGTCGATTCCAGCATCAATGTGTGGTGGCTTGGCCCATTCCAGTTGACGGCCTGGGGCGAGAACTGGCACAAAAACCATCACACGCACGCGGGCTCGGCTCGGCTGGGGCTGCGCTGGTATCAAGCGGACATCGGCTGGTATTTCATTTGGCTGCTCGAAGCCGTCGGGTTAGCGCACTCGGTCAAGCGCCCGCGCGTATCTTAGCCTGCGTCGCTCCGCTGCCTGCTTCATCCTAGAATGGAGCAGCGCAGATTTCGCCGCGCCACTCGTGCTTCATGTACTCAGACAAAAATTTTACCCCCTGTCTACCCGAAAAACCTCGTAGCCTTTGGCCAACGAGGCGCTGCCAAGCTAACGTGCACCGCTGCAATCACTTGGTCCTTCGGCACACTCGTTCGATGGCCAAAGCGAGGATCTCCTGCTTCCAAATATGACGTAAGCCCTTTTGGAATTTGGTGGACGAGAGGGGACTCGAACCCCCAACTTCCTCGTTGCGAACGAGGAAAAATCTGAGATAAGGCACGGTGCGGCAATCACTTAGCCTTTCGAGGGGGCCTTCCAGTTGGACTACGTGGACTACCGCGCTATTTGCCTTTTTTCTTTTTCTTTTGAGCTGCGGCACGGTTCACATGGAAGACCCGCCGGTGAGCGACACGGAGTTTTCGTTAGGGACAGGTCTCATCCACTGAGAAGACCGAGTGAGGTTCCAGATTGACGGGCGAGTCTACACCCCGGTTTGGTGAGCTGGATTTCCGGTGCGGAGCCGTGAACTTTGCGGCGCCCGAAGATATTGATGATGGCGATCGCCAGACCGACGATTGCCAGGATAAGACCAAGGTTGTTCGACAAAAAATCCCAGGTCTGAGGACTCCACGGTACCTCCTTCGATGACTGGAGACTAGATGCACAGACAACGCCGGTTGTTCTCATGGTCCTGGAGTGACTCCGAAGCGGGAAATGCCGGTAAAATAGCGAGAACTATGGCAGCCCTAGAAACCATCGGCGTGAACTGCGAGTGCGGAGCCCATCATGAGGCCGGACACATTGTCATCGCCGCGGTTGAAGGCTTGCGGCTAAAACCTGAGGGCCTCATGGTCGACCCCTCGGGTTGGGGGGCTGGCCTGTTACCACGAGGCGCTGGAGGACCCGGATGATTGCTCAAACTTTTGCGGGAGAGCAGCAATGTCTTCTCTATCCATAGGAAAACACGCGGGTCCTGGCGCGGCGAGTGACCAACCTGCGGTCGCCGAGCCTTCCTTTGCCGAGCGAGCACGCACTTTGCTGTACTTGGGCCGCATCGGTAGCCTCTCGACACTTTCACGTAAACAGCCGGGCTTCCCCTTCGGATCAGTGATGCCCTACGGGTTGGACGACCACGGACATCCCATCTTCCTCATCAGCACGATGGCCATGCATACCCAAAACTTGCAGGCGAACCCGCACGCCAGCCTGCTCGTCACCCAGCCTGACGCCAGCGGCGATCCCCTGGGGGCATCCAGAGTTACGTTGTTGGGAAATGTTCTGCCGGTACCTGAGCCGAACGTGGCGGAAGCACGTGAGCTCTACTTGGCGCGTAACGCCAACAGCAAATACTGGGTGGACTTCGAAGACTTCTCATTCTACCGCATGGACGTCGTGGACGTTTACTACGTGGGTGGCTTCGGGGTGATGGGCTGGGTCTCCGCCCAGGAATATTACCGAGGGCAACCCGACCCGCTGGCTGACGCTGCAACCGACATCATCCAGCACATGAATACCGACCACGGGAATGCGCTCATCTTGCTTGCCCGGGCATTTGCTGGAATTGAGTCTCAGGAAGTGGCGATGACTTCGGTCGACCGGCTCGGCTTTCACGTACGCATGAAAACCCAAGATGGCACGCGTGGTGCACGCGTCGCATTCTTGCGGGAAGTGGGCAGTCCTACGGAAGCTAGGAACGTTCTGATGGATATGGTGCAGCAGGCGCGGCAAAGGTGATCAACTGTGCGATGCTCCTGGTAAGCGCACAATCCTCTAAAGCTACCGTGCTCGCGCGGATAGGCCCTGTCGGATCGCAAGTTCAATTCGGTCGGAAATTGCGCCTGCAAAGGATTTAATGAAAATCCTACTGTACAACCCAGACAACGGCGTGACCCGCAACTTCATGCCGCATCTTTGGATGTTTCTGCTGCAAGCACTGACACCGCCTGGCCACGAAGTAGTACTGATTGACGGCAACGCACAGCACATGGATGAAGAGGGTATCGCGCGCTATGTGCGTGAACAAAATATCGGATTGGTCGGCATCGGCGCCATGACCCGGATGGTTGCCAAGGCCTATCGCATGGCTGACGCTGTCCGCGGCGCGGGAGTGAAGGTCGTGATGGGCGGCCCTCACGTTACCGAAATGGCCGATGAGGCGCTCGGGCGAGACGGCGGCTCACGCCATGCTGACGCGGTTGCTCTTGGCGAAGCCGATGAGACATGGCCCAGAATCGTGGAGGATGCTGCGCGCGACGCGCTCAAGGATGTCTACGCGCCAGTGGACGATTTTGGCCAAGAGCGCAAACCGTCACTCCAGCCATATCCAGAGATTCCCTGGGACAAAATCAAGCTGGACCAATTCAATTTGATCCCGGGCGTGTTGCACCCGCTGCTGAAGCGCGTAGGCGCTGGTTGGGGAACGTTTCGGATTATTCCGGTGGAGTCCGGGCGCGGTTGTCCTTACGGATGCGAGTTTTGCACCGTGACAGGATTTTTTGGAGACTCCATCCGCTTTCGCACGAATGAAAGCGTGGTGAACGAACTATTGCTGCTGAAAGCGCGCGCGCGGGAGGAGGGCGGCCATATTGCCGTATTTTTCGTCGACGACAATTTTGCCATCAACGTAAAGCGCAC
>Ga0207826_1000503_pt1 | contig 11042 bp, 11 predicted proteins | sample LuqExpMetageno80_FD_187837 | JGI IMG/M metagenome (GOLD analysis project Ga0207826, IMG submission 187837) | Tropical forest soil microbial communities from Luquillo Experimental Forest, Puerto Rico - Sample 80 (SPAdes) | ecosystem: Environmental > Terrestrial > Soil > Tropical forest ... | reverse complement strand
ATGGCCTTGAGACCAACGACCCTCTAACCAATCTCAACAGCGGACTCTCAACGAATCTGGTCCTTGGACTGAACTCCATAGCGGAAGTGACAGTCAATACGCTTTCTTATGCCGTTGACCAAGGCCGGTATGGTGCCTCTCAGGTCAACTACGTCACCAAGTCCGGGTCCAATCAATTTCATGGCAATCTCTATGAACTCTGGAACGGCTCGCGCTTCAATGCCGCCAACTTCTTCACCAACTCCAATCCCGGAAGTCACAAGCCGCGTTCCACGGTAAATCACTTCGGCGGCAGTTTTGGTGGTCCTATTATTCAGGACAGACTTTTCTTCTTCTTCGATAGCGAGTGGGTCCGCATTGCCCTTCCTATTGTCACCGCCACCACAGTTCCGACTCCTGCGTTTCAGAATTATGTCTTGCAGCAACTGCCCCTCGGCGGAACTGATTCGGTGACAGGTACCGTTTATAAGCCCTCGCCTCAATCCGTGCCCTTCTATGAAGAGATGTTTTCTCTGTATCGCAACACCCGCGGCACCCCTCTCGCCGTTCTTGGTTGTCCTTTCGATTCGAATGGCTCCGCTACTGCAATTCCGAATGACGGCAACGGCTGCGCTAACCGGCAAAGCGTTTCCCATTCTAGCGAAGACCACGAACAGGTGCAGACCGCTCGCATTGATTACAATGTTGATGAGCGCAATACAATCTGGTTCCGCTTTCAGGCTGATACCGGAGTGCAAGCAGCCTACACTGACCCCATCAACCCGATTTTTGACGCAGTCTCTCCGCAGCCTCTGTATTCGTTTGCAACGGGGTACACCCACGTCTTCTCGCAAAATCTGGTGAACTATTTCAATCCCGCGTTCTCTTGGTACGAGAGCCTGTTCGGTCCTGCGAACTTCCAGAAAACCCTCTCAACATTCCCCATTGTTCTCCAAGGCATCGGCGCGAACGCCCCCTTCACTACAACCGGTGGCCTAGACAATACTTGGGTTCAGGGCCGACGAGCCACTCGCTTCTTCATCAATGACAACCTTGCGTGGAGCCATGGGGCACACGAATTCCGGTTCGGCATCAACACCCGAATCTTCCGGCTAAACGACTACGATTTTGGGACTGGTTCGGTGCCCACTGTTACCTACACCACGCTCCCGCAGTTCATCTATGGGGTAGCTTCTACCGCGACACAAGCGTTTCCCACTTCAGCGAACGAACCTTTTAACTTCCTCAACTTCGACCTCTACGCTCAGGACACATGGAAGCTAACTAAAAACCTTACATGGACGATTGGCTTGCGTGACACTCTGAATTCCAATCCTCTCAATCCGCATTACCACCTTGCGCGGCTCACTGGGGCATTCGATTCCATTTCTCACGACGTGAACGAACCGCTAAACGCTACGATTCGAACCGGACTCGGTAACGTCTTTTCGTCCACTCCGCTCGCAATTCTCCAGCCACGAACTGCCATCGCTTGGCAATTCAAGCCAAACACTCTTCTTCGCTCGGGTTTCGGGCTTTTCAGCGACATCCTGCCCGGCACCGTCGCCGACATTGTGGGTACAAATCCCCCATACGTTCAGACATTCCAAGGTGGTCTCCTTGGCACAGTTGGGGGCACAGCCATAGCACCGGGTGTTCCCAATAGTGCGCTCGATGCAGTCGCTGCCGCGCACCAAACATTCATGTCTGGCTTTCCCGCTGGTGCACGCTCGTGTGCTTCCCCCCTCTCTGGTCCCGCAACGTGTCTTCCTCCGGTGAACATCACCGCCGTACCCACGGCTGAACTTCATGCGCCTTATTTCATGGAATGGAGTCTCGGACTCGAACATCAATTCGGTCAGACCGCGAGCATTAAGGCTCAATACGTCGGAACGCGGGCTGTCAACCAGCCTTATCTCACCCAAGTGAATGGTTATCAGACAGTCTGCAATGGGTGCTTTGCGCCCTTTCCTTATTTACAGCCCATTGACCCTCGCTTCGCCGCCGTAACCCAATTCTCCACGGGAGCCAACAGCCATTATGATGGTCTGCAACTCTCCGCCGTGAAGCGACTCTGGCGTGGTTTCACGGGGCAATTGAATTACACATGGAGTCGTTGCATGGATACTGTTTCCAACGGGGGCTTCCTGCAATTCTCAGCCGGTGGCATTCTTTCACCACTACCCGGAAAACTACAGAGAGACTACGGCCCCTGCGACTACGACATTCGCAATAATCTTAACGCTCAATATGTTTACGAACTGCCGTCCAAATTCAAGAATCGCTTCCTCGCCGTTACGTTAAACCACTGGCAAATCTCCGGCACCATCTTCTGGCACAGTGGCATTCCTTTTTCTGTTCTTAGCACTCCGTATTCTGCAGACGGAAACGGCATCGTAAATGGGAGCGGTCCGCAATTCGCCAGCGTGATCCCGGGTGTTCCGCTCTATGAGCACAAACCCGTCCCCGGTGTCACACAACCCGGCACAGTTCAATGGCTCAACCCCAACGCCTTTGTGTCCACGGTGGACCCAAGTACAGGCGCTTGCTATCAGGGAGACTCTCCGCAGACGTGCCAGTTCGGCAACCTTGGTCGTAACGCTCTTCGCGGACCAGATTTTGTCTGGAGCGATTTATATCTAACGAAATGGTTCTTCTTGACCGAAAGGGTAAAACTTCGGTTCGACACACAATTCTTCAATGTCCTCAATCACCCGAATTTCGGCCTGCCGAGTATGGTGCTTGCCGGAATTCCCGGTAGACCTTCGACCCAAACCGGGTTCGCTGCCCTTACTTACACCACGTCGCCCCCTACGGGGCTGCTCGGCGTCGGCTTGGGCGGCGACAGTACACCCCGGATGATTGCGTTCCAACTTCGGTTGGAGTTTTGAGATTAACTGCCCTTTCAGGCGGCGTCAGCACACTGGGCGTGGTCCGCCGCTTTGCACCTTGTCGAACTAAGCGGATGGGATTTCGGTTGAACAGCTCGTGACGGCAGGCATGGTTGAAAAGGACCGACAGAATATTTCGGATTTTCGCGCAACGGCTCTTCGCGAGTGGGAGCCGGCGCAGCCATGATTCCTGTCGTCCGCAATAATTGCGTATGCCGCCCTCCCAGAGCAACTCATGGAGCAAGTCAGGTAGGTGCCAGACCGCTGGGCTGGGTTTAGCTGTCGCTTACTATGGCTCGGTCGTCGCGTCCAATCGGAAGCCGTGTTAAAATGGCAAGGTTTATGGCTTTTAGGGGAAAAACCATAGGGAGCTGGACCAGGGTGTTGACCTTCACTCTGGCTGTGCTGTTTGTTGTATTCCTCACCCAGACTGCTACCCACACCCACCAAAATGGACAGCACGAAACCACCTGCCAGGTCTGCCACGCAGCACATCTTGGCTCCATCCTGCCGTCGGGAACTTTGTCGTTATCCGCCACCCCTCAATCCGTAGGGTATGTCGAGCCTTTTGTTGCTGCGTATCATGAAGAGTTTTTCTTCCACGACTCACCGTCTCGAGCACCTCCGTCCTTCCCTCTGTAGTCCCTGATAGTTGCAGCTGCTTAAGAGCGCGTCTGCTCTCCACGGACGCGCCACCGCCCTATTTCGGCGGCCCCTATCAACACCTACAAGTCGCTATCAAAGGGATCGGAGGAACAATGCGAAGCGGATTTAGAGCTGTAATATTTGTAGCATTGAGCCTTGTCTTCCTAAGCGTTGAAACAGCGGCGCAGATGGGAAACGCTGGCTCGATTGAGGGTGTGGTCAAAGATCAGTCCGGAGGGGTTGTCAGCGGCGCCACAGTGGAAATTACTTATGCCGTGACTGGTTTCACGAGGATTGCCACGACAGATAACACTGGGACGTTTCGCTTCACCAATGTGCCATTTAACCCGTACCACATGACGATCAACGCAAGCGGTTTTGCACCGTTTGTGCAAGACGTTGAAGTTCGGTCAAGCGTGCCGGTGAAAGTGGACATCGCTTTGAAGGTCGGTACGGAATCCACAAAGGTGGTGGTGGAAGCGCAAGCGGAGGATCTCATAGAAAAGGACCCGACCTTTCATACGGACGTAGACCAAACGATCACTGACAGGCTGCCCTTGCAAAGCGTGAGCTCGGGGGTCAGCTCGCTGGTCACGTTGGTGACGCCGGGAATCGCGGCCGACTCGAACGGGCTCTTCCATGGAATGGGAGACCACGCGGAAAACTCGTTTTCCGTGGACAACCAGCCAATCTCAGATCAACAGAGCAAGGTCTTTTCCAATCAAATTCCTACGGATTCGATTCAGTCACTGGAAGTGATTTCGGGGGCACCACCAGCGGAATTCGGGGACAAGACCAGCATAGTCATCAAGGTGACGACGCGCTCAGGCCTTGGAGTGACCAAGCCAACAGGCAGGGTATACGGAACCTACGGAAGTTTCGGCACGGCTAATCTGGGTGTCAACCTCGCCTACGGTGGAGAGAAGTGGGGGAACTTCATAGCCGTGAATGGCTTGAACAGTGGCCGATTCCTCGATGGGCCAGAAGTTGCAGTGCTGCACGATAAAGGAAATGAGGAGAACGTGTTCGACCGCGTAGATTTTCAGGTCTCGGGCAAGGATACGATCCACGTAAACTTTGGTTTTACGCGTTCCTGGTTTCAAAACCCCAACACGTGGGACCAACAATTGCACACCTGCAGCGCAGGTTTCACGTGCAATGCGGCGGGCGTAGCCGTCAACCCGGTCAATGGCCTTCCGCTCGGTCCGACCGATCAACGTTCCCAGATCAAGACGTTCAACATAGCGCCGACGTGGACGCGCCTCATTGGCACCAACACCGTGTTCACGCTTAGCGGTTTCGTGCGAAAAGACCAATTCAACTATTACCCTAGCGCGGACCCGTTTGCGGATTTTTCTCCCGCGCTGCAAGCTCAGGGCATCGCGCAAGATCGGAAGCTTACTAATGCCGGGGTGCTTTCAAACATTTCCTATGTGAAGGGGATCCACAACCTAAAGGCTGGAATCACATATCAACAGTGGTCTCTGACCGAGAACGACACCCTGGCCACCGTCGATCCGGGTTTCTCCGGGCTGTTTAACCAATTGGACGCAAATGGCAACCCCATTCCAAACCCAGCTTCACCCACTGGCGGCAACTTTACATGCGCGGATCCTTTGAGTGTGCTGGAGGTCGCTCCCTGCCAAACACTGACGTCGGCGGATCTGACACAGGGTGGAAACCCATTCCTGTTTCACGGCCACACAAACGTGAAAGAAACGTCGCTCTATATCCAGGACACTATCACGAAGGGAAACTGGGCCTTCAACCTGGGAATTCGTGGGGACCTGTACAACGGATTCGTCAGTGACGGCCTAGCGCAGCCACGGATTGGAGTTGCCTATAACATCAAACCGAGCAGCACGGTCCTTCGGTTGTCTTACGCCCGAACGTTGGAGACTCCCTTCAACGAGAATCTCGTGATTGCCAATACCGGATGCAGCATTCCGGTGATCGCGGTGCTAGTGCCGCCGCCGAACACCCCTTGTGTCTCCGGTCTTCTTCATCCAGGCTGGCGCAATGAATTTCACGCGGGCTTCGAACAAGCTCTCGGGAAGTATTTGGTGGTTGACGCCGAGTACCTCTGGAAGTACACCCACAACGGTTTTGACTTTGGCGTCGTGGCGGCCACGCCCATCGCCTTCCCGCTTGTCTGGCACAATTCGAAGATCCCCGGGTATGCGGTGCGCGTGAGCGTGCCCAACTTCCACGGTTTCACGGGGCTCGTGGTGCTTTCGAGTGTTGCCGCGCGCTATTTCCCGCCACAGGTCGGCGGCATACCATTTTTGCCTGCGCCTGGAGTGTTCCGGATCGATCACGACGAGAAGTTCAATCAAACAACGCACCTGCAATATCAGCCGTGGAAGCGCGGGCCGTGGATAGGTTTTAACTGGAGATATGATAGCGGACTTGTGGCTGGCTCAGTGCCGTGCTTTGCGCCGACGGCGACATGCGGGTTTTCAACCGGGCCGAACGACACCGTGCTGATGATTAACAATCTCACCGGGTTGCCGCTGACTGGCGACCAGGAATTTCAGGCCGGGCTCACTTGCAACGGCCAGCTATTGGCTCCAAGTCCAACGGCACCCGCCGTTGCTTCGTGCCCTGCGTCCGCATTCGGATCCACCTTGATCAGGATACCCGCGCCCGGGAAAGAGAACGACGACCACAATCCGCAGCGCATTGCCCCGCGAAACCTGTTCGACATCAGCGTCGGTCAGGATGACCTATTCCACGGTGACCGCTACAAGTGGAGTCTGCGATTTACAGTCATTAACCTGACAAACAAAACCGCGCTTTATAACTTTTTTTCAACCTTTAGCGGCACGCACTATGTGACTCCGCGGGCAGAAACCGTCGAGCTGGGCTTCCACTTCTAACAATCGCATAACCACCCCAAGGGGTGGCTGCTGCTGGATTCCGACCAGTTATGGAAAGTCTTCTAAAGAGGTGAAATCGAAATGCCGCAACAGGCTCCATCGCCAGAGTAGTTAGGGTCGCCTCGATGCAAACTGCAACACCAATCACCGATTATCCTTCTCAACGGAATGAACAATGGCTGCGGAGGTAGAACGGTTTCCCTTAGCTTGAGAAGGGGCTGACGACTTGCGGGCTCATGACGCCGAAAGCCGGACGGAGCATCCGGCTTTCGCAAAGCACCTATTTTTGAGCGACCCGACAAGTTGGTCACGCCATGCGTACGTATCTTCGGGTGTGACTTCGTTCAGATTTTTGGGACAGAACGTCGAGAACAACTCGGCAGGACAACGATAGAAGGCAATCGTCTTCGGTGCCTCCTCCTTCCTCAACATCGCAGGAACTCGGTGATAGGCAACACTGTTTTTCTCGTGTGTTCCTAACCCATTTACTTTCCATAAGTTGGAGGCGGGGGGAGTCGAACGATACGCGCCTACTCATTCTACGTAACTTATTGCAAACATACGAACGCAAGAACCGCAAAACCCGCCGTATGTCCGCCTCCATTGTACAAAATCATGTACAAAAGTTCGAAGGCCGAGTGAGTCGTCGGCCTCTTTTTATGTATGGTGGGCCTGGGTGGACTTGAACCAACCTCGCCCTTATCAGAATTGCGGTCATCGGTCCCGCGCGAAGAATTTATGCTCACCGTTCAGGTATTTCGACTTCCGCGTAACTACCCGGGGTCGCCGCGTTCACCGCGGTGACAACACGCTCCACATACAGGCGCAGTACTGGCCATCGCGGATTACCGAGCACGATGAGCGCGATTGTGCGAACCGTCAGGTTCTGCTGGTAGCGGATATTCTTGTCGGGGGTGACGAGCACATCAAATCCGGCAGCCTCAGCGGCTTTTAACAATTCACCGTTCTCGAGCGTGTCCCACCCTCTTTCCGCGGTTGTTTGGACCCTATGTTCTTTAAGGAAGGGACGGATAGGAACGGGAGTACCCTGGTCAAAGAGAACCAGCATCAGCTGCCAGCAGACGATGGAGTTTCGTCAAGACTGCGGGCAGCAAATTCGATAACGGCCTTAACTTGGTTGCGATCCAAGCCTTCAAACCAATTCATGATGTCGTCGATATTGGCACCGGCTTCCAAGTTTTCAAAGATGACGGAGACCGGCATGCGAGTTCCGCGAAGTACCCAAGCTCCGCTTACCTTTCCCGGAATGCTTTCGACCGCGGGGCATTGTGACCAGTCAAGCGCCATTTTTCTCATCCTGTTCCCTTAGTTTATCCAAAATCGAGGGGCCCAGCATGCTCAATCTTCGAGCGCCAACAGTCGAGCGCGTCAATCGAAGCAGCGGCATCGGAAACAATCGTCTCCGGCCGATGTCACCGATTGTGCAAAGGGTGGCGGCAACGCCTTCAAAGCTGCGTGCTGGGACAGCATTCGTCAAACATGCCTGCTCGGAACGCCCTTATGAAGGTAGCACCCGTAGTTTTGGCAAAATATCTTTTTAGAGGGAGGCCCGAAACCTGGAAGTGTAAGCGACCCGACACATAGAACACGTACATTTTGGTGGACGAGATCGGATTCGAACCCGCAACCTCCTCATTGCGAACAGTGGGGAAAATAAGCTAAGGCAAGGCGCCACAATCACTTAGCTATTTTCACGGGGCCCTTAATTGGCAAGTTTGGCAAGTCGGCCATTAGCCTTCTTCATCGTCTCTGAGCTGTGGGTTGCCAACTCTGTTTCTCTACCGTTTTCGACGTGTCCAGGGCAAGGGGAGGGAATTCAGTCGGACCGCAAGATGGTCGAGCTTCCTCGGAAAACAACTTGCCCGACCTGGACCGGCAAACGGTCCAGCGGGCACTGGTAGCAACCTAGCTGAATTAATTTTCGAGTTGTGGATCGGAGATCAAAGCCAGGCGAGTGAAGAAGTAGAAGCTCGACCGTGACGACTGTTGTCCACAAAAACTTCGTCCTGGAACTCATCCATGTGACGTTACACAGCCTCGCGGTATCTTGTTGATTTTGCAGTCGGACGGAGTTTTCGGGACCCACAGATTCGTCCACCAACATAGGTATAATTGCACCTGCTACAGCTTTGTTTTATCCCCTTGCGGTCAGAGCGCTGTACGAAAGTGGCAAACTGCTGCATCGAGTGAGCGGGCCGGGTGAAACGATAGCCTGGCTCGCCATCGCGGTCTCCGTTGGGTTCGTCTATGGCGTGCCTGCCATGGGAATCGGTGTCGCGTATCGGTTGGGGCGTGACGAAAGTCCCTACCAGATAACCAGCCGCAATGTCATCCGTAATTCAGACACAACGACACCGGTTTTGTCGCTTAGCCGCCCAGGTCCGGCACGGCACGCAGGGCATCGTTGAAGCGGTTCGTGAAGTTGGCCGCGCAAATTACCAGCGTCAGCTCGACGATTTGTCCTTCGTCGAAGAATTTCCGTAACTCACTGAGCGAGCCTTCGCGAATTGCCGCAGCGCCCCGGGTGACACGCTCGGCATATAGAATTACGGCCTTGTCCTTCTCATCGAACACGGAACTGCGCTCGTAGAACTGCAGGGCGCGAATCTGCTCGTCGGTGATGCCAATCCGCTTCGCCGAAGCGGTGTGTGCGCGTGTTCAATACTCGCACCCGTTGATCAGTGCCGTTTTCAAGTAAGCGAGCTCCTTGTAGCGCGGCTCAACGGTGCCGCCTTCCATCACCGCAGAATAGAACGGTAGAAACTTCCCAAGGACATCGGGCCGATGCGCCATCAGGCCGAAAATGTTCGGCATCTTGCCGAACTTCTTCGACACAGCATCGTAGATGCCATGCACCTCAGCATTAGCTTTGTCTTTTGGGAGTGGAGTTACAACGCTCATTGGATCCTCCAAGATTGGTTTGAAACCTGATTCCGGCTATGCCTACGAGAGCGGCGCGCAACTGGCGCTACCTTCACTTCGATATGTTTTACACCCCCACTTCAAGATTAGCTTACCTCATGATCGAATTGTTCGACGACTAGCGATAGGTGCGACCCAGCCACAGCAACGCGAGACCAGATGAACGGAAAAAGTGGATTCGGGAGCCAGTAGAGCCAACAAAATTCTTCTCCGGCTCCCCATCTTCAAGGATCAGATCCAACCAGACGTAAAGCAACTTATAGGTACATATCCCTGGCATGAAGTTTGGTTTGAACCGGTTCGTCCGCAAGTACTTCTTTGAGACCTAAGTTGCCCTCAAATAGTGTGATGCCCCATCCAAGCGGTCCCTCGGCCAGCAGCAAGCCGGTTGGCCGAAGTCGTATCCGAATATCTCCGCCCATCGTTCGTCCCGCCCGCATCGATCGCTCCTCGCTAATATAGGACTGACTTCGCTGTAAAAAGGGCTCAAAATTCGGTTCCCACCTCCGGCTACAATTCAAGGACAGAAGAGCCGGCTCGCGTGATCTTATTTGTCCTTAATCTTGTCGTACAGCCGCCGGGTAAACCCTTCCGGCATCTGATATTCCATACCGTCAGCGACCAACTTCACGACATTGCGCGTTCCGTCGAGAATCGCGGTGCAGTGGGCACATACCTTAAAATGCGCTTCCATCCGCGCACGAAGCTCGGGCCCCACTTCGTTGTCGAGATAGTTGGAGATCTCCTTCCAGACCTCAAGGCAGCTGATTTCAATCACCCTCATAAACCCAAAAGATCCAAACCCACCGTCTCCATAAACCCTACCAAGCTCGAACCTTAACGTACTCCCGGCGTCCGAGGGACCAGGTGCCATCAAAGCCCGGCGCTAATGCATCTCGCATTTGTAGCCGGGCTCGAAGCAGGCGGGTCTTCACATTTCCCGGTCCGATCCCCAAGATCTGCGCAGTTTCCTCGATGCTAAGGTGTTGCACGTCTCGAAGAATGAGCACTTCCTGGTACTTTTGAGGCAGCGAGGCCAGAGCTCGTTTCAAGGCCTCCCGCAGCTCTCTCCGCTGGAGTGACTCGGAGGGGATCTCCCTCCAGTCGGCGAAGTCGCGGGGGAAATAGTCGCCGTCCTCCCCGTTCTCCGGTTCGTCGATCGATTCGTAGAGGTGTGTGCGAGCTTTGCGGATTTTGAGGCGGGCTTCGTTGATGCAGATTTGGCTTATCCAGGTGCTGAATTTGCATTCGCCGCGGAACCCGCCGATGTTGATAAACGCCTTCAAAACGGCTTCCTGAGCCGCCTCTTCCGCGTCTGCCTCGTTATGAAGGATGGCCATGGCCGAGGCGAACAGCAATCGTTCGCACGGCTCGACGAGCTGATAGAACGCTTCCCGACACCCTGCCCCGGCCTTTTGCACAAGTTCCGATTCGCGTGTTTCCAAAGATGGATTGACCGCTTCCATCCTAACGAATACCTCCATCAACCGACCAAGCCCCCCGCGGCAACCCTACCTGCGCTTCATTCGAATCGGTTTGGAATGACTTAAAAGATCATTTTCTCCCGATATCGGATGCGACGGCGGAAAAAAGGACGCAGCTTTTTTCTTCGAATCTTTTTTTCACGTTACCTGGATTTTTCGACCCCTTTTGCTGAGTTCCGAATCCCATGGCAGATGAACGACTCGATAACTCTCGCAACGAA
>Ga0207826_1000502_pt1 | contig 11044 bp, 11 predicted proteins | sample LuqExpMetageno80_FD_187837 | JGI IMG/M metagenome (GOLD analysis project Ga0207826, IMG submission 187837) | Tropical forest soil microbial communities from Luquillo Experimental Forest, Puerto Rico - Sample 80 (SPAdes) | ecosystem: Environmental > Terrestrial > Soil > Tropical forest ... | reverse complement strand
CGATCTTGTCGGAGACTGTGAAGTTTTCTTCGAAAATTTCACGCAGATTTTCGCGCTTTTGTTCAATTTTCTTCAGCACCTTTTGGAACGCGCTGATCAAATCAAAGATGCCCACTTCGGATTTTAGCAGCGCGTCGGAATCGTTGAAGTCAGGCTTCTCGGGCATCCTGGCTATGAGTCCTTCCTGCACCAGTTCGCGCTGGTGGAGTTGAAATGCAGCGTCCTTGAACTTCTTATACTCGATCAGTTGTCGAATAAGATCCCAGCGTGGATCCTCTTCCTCCGCATCTTCATCTGGAGGCTGCTGATGGGCAGGCAGAAGGCTGCGGCTTTTGATGTAGATCAGGTTCGCCGCCATTACAACAAACTCTCCTGCGATCTCCAGGTCGAGCATTCGAAATGTTTCGAGGTACTCAAGGTATTGGCTCGTGATCAGTTCAATCGAAACATCGTAGATATCAACCTCGTCCTTTTTGATGAGATACAGCAAGAGGTCCAGTGGACCTTCAAAAACCTCAAGCTTCACTTTATATTCCGTTTGCATTAGAAATTTACTGCGGGCCAAGCGGTTTGGATTCTGAGAGCACGGCGACTCCTAATCCTCCTTGATCAAAATGGCGTTTGCGACTGCGTAATCCTGCGAATGACTCAGACTGACGAAAACAGAACGGACGCCCAAACGTTTCGCCAGTTCTGCTGCCCCGCCGTGCAGGACGACAAACGGCTCGCCGCTGGCTTTCCTCCGCACTTCAATGTCTCTCCAACCGAATTGTCCGACAAACCCTGTACCGAACGCCTTCGACACCGCTTCCTTGGCGGCAAATCGAGCCGCAAAATGAGGCGTGGGATCCCTCATCGCCTGGCAGTATTCCACCTCAGCTGATTGGTAGATCTTTTGGACGAAATTATCGCCGTGGCGTCGGATGGCGTCCGCAATTCTTGCGTTTTCCACCACGTCAATCCCAATCCCAAGAATCATCCTCAGCTCTTTAAGCGGTCCGACATCTGGCGAACAGCATATTCGAGACCAACAAAAATTGCGCGCGAGATAATCGAATGTCCGATGTTAAACTCGTGCCAGTGCGGGATTTTACTTAGCAGTTTAACGTTCTCATAATTTATCCCATGACCGGCGTTCACCAACAGCCCTTTCTCTTTTGCGAAGCGGGCCGAGGCGTCAAGTCGGTCCAGTTCATCCTCCTTGAAGTCAGGCAATACGTTGGCATACGCACCGGTGTGCAGTTCCACAGCGTCAGCTTCCAACTCCGCCGAGGCTTCGATCTGATCGGCTTCTGGTTCGATGAACATGCTGACGCGGATCCCTGCGGAGTGAAGGCGTTCAACCGTCTGTTTGAGGGCTTTAAAATGCTTGGCCACGTTCAGCCCGCCTTCGGTCGTTACTTCCTGCCGATTTTCGGGAACAAGACAGACCTCATCGGGCACGACCCTTAGGGCGGTTTCCAGAATCTCCGGTGTATTTCCCATCTCGAAGTTCAGCTTTGTCATGATGCTGGCCCTCAAACGGAAGACATCACGATCCTGGATATGCCTGCGATCGGCGCGTAGATGCACAGTGATGCCGTCTGCCCCCGCTCGCTCGCATGCGGATGCTGCCGCCAAAATATCCGGCTCGCAGTTCGGCAAATCCATCATGTCGGCATACCGTGCCTGCCGAAGCGTCGCGACATGATCGATATTTACTCCTAGTTTGATCATACCGTATTAGGCTCAACCTAAAATTCGAGAACTCAAGGACTCAAGAACTCAAGCCTCAAAAAGGCCTGACAATCTCGCGCCGAGTTCCGCATCGCTCCATTCTTCGACTTCTTGAGTGCTTGAGTCCTTGCCTCTCTACTAATGCCTGAAATGGCGCACCCCTGTGAAGACCATCGCCATTTGGCGTTCGTTCGCGGCGGCTATGACTTCCTCATCGCGCAAAGAACCACCCGGCTGGATGGCAGCGGTCGCGCCGGCGTCCGATGCGGCAATTAAACCGTCCGCAAAAGGGAAAAATGCGTCGCTGCAGACGGCGCTTCCTTTTAGCGTGAGTCCCGCCTCATTTGCTTTCCAGACCGCGATTCGCGCGGCATCCACCCGCGCCATCTGGCCCGCACCAATGCCGAGCGTCCGATCTTTGGACGCGTACACGATGGCGTTTGATTTAATGTGCTTGACCACGCGCCAGCCAAATAGCATGGCCTTCATTTCATCCGCGGTTGGCGGGCGGGCGGAGACTACATGTCGCTCTGGTTCTTTGAACCCAACCCCGTCCTTTTCCTGCACGAGTACGCCCCCGATCACTGACCGAATGTCCGGGTCGTCTTGTGCTTCGTCCCCCCCGGAAAGCATCTTCATCAGCCGAAGATTCTTCTTCTTCTGGAGTAAGGCTCTGCCCTCCGGCTCAAATTCTGGAGCAATAATTACTTCACTGAAAATTTCCGCAATGGCACGGGCCAGCGATTCAGTCAGGGGACGATTACAAACGATAATACCGCCAAACGGAGCCTGTTTGTCCGTGGCGAAGGCCTTCATCCAGGCTTCCCGAAGATCCGGATCCGAACCAACTCCGCATGGGTTTGTGTGCTTCAGAATCGCGACCGTCGGCTCCGCAAATTCTCGAATCAGGTTGGCCGCTGCGTTGATGTCGAGGATGTTATTATACGATAGTTCCTTGCCGTGCAGCTTATGGAAGAAATCCTGAAAATGGCCATATAAAGACGCCGTCTGGTGCGGATTCTCTCCGTAGCGCAGGCGCATTTCCAATGGTAAAGAAAGTACAAAGGCTCCAGCGGTGCCATGTTCTCGACGCAAGAAATCGGCTATCGCCTGATCGTATCTCGAGCTCGCAAGAAAAGCTTTGATCGCGAATTGTTCCCGCAACGTCAGAGTCGTCTCTCCATCGTGCAGCTCCAGTTCTTTTAAAACTGTCCCATAGTCCGCCGGATCGGATACGACCGTGACAGATCGATAGTTCTTGGCAGCACTCCGCAGCATCGAAGGCCCGCCAATATCGATTTGCTCGATCGCCTCCTCCAATGTCACGTTCGGCTTGACCACCGTACTCTCGAACGGATAGAGGTTAACCACTACAAGATCGATCGGTTCAATTTGATGAGCCACCGCCTGGCGTCGGTGATCTGGATTGTCTCGGAGAAATAGCAATCCACCGTGTACCTTTGGGTGGAGGGTTTTGACTCGTCCGCTCAGAATCTCCGGGAAGCCCGTGAACTCTTCGATCTCGATGTGCGGGATTGACTCGTTTTTTAGCAGAGCTGCAGTCCCGCCCGTCGAAATGATCTCGACACCCACCTCGCTGAGCCGACGAGCGAACGGAACAATGCCGGTCTTATCCGAAACAGAAATGAGAGCACGATTGATCTTCATTAACCTCAGAAGATTAACAGTTTCTCATTTGTCGTCTATTGAGCATGTGAAAAAGCGGTTCGAACCAGCCAAGATCCTGACCGCGCATCGCTCAATATTGGGCCGGTATCGCTGAAATACGATTAATAAAAATTCGCTTGCATTATACTAACCAGTCAACTAAGCTCCACTCGTGAGGCGAGAAGGCGATACTAAACAGAAGCTGTTCAACACAGCTGTCGATCTGATCTGGGAAAACAGCTACGGTTCTGTCAGTGTCGATGACATTTGCAATCGAGCGGGTGTTAATAAGGGAAGTTTCTATTACGCATTCAAGTCCAAATCAGACTTAGCCGTAGCCGCCTTCGAAAATCATTGGAATAAAAAGCGCTCTGTCCTGGACGAGGTATTCTCCTCTCAAGTTCCGCCACTCGAGCGTATGAAAAACTATTGCGACCGCGTCGTTCAGGACCAGTTGGAAAAGTATCAGAAGGCTGGAAAGGTGTGCGGTTGCCCTTTTTGTTCCATCGGCTCTGAGCTGAGCACCCTGGACGAACCAATCCGGAAGAAGGCTCACGAGCTTTCTGAGCGATCCATGAAGTATCTAGCTTGCACATTGCGCGACGCCATTGCCGAGGGCACCGTGGAGGCAAAAGACCCCATGGAATTGGCGCGGGAAGTTTTCTGTTACGTCAGCGGCTTGCTCATGCAAGCGAAGATAGAGAATAATCCAGACATTCTTAAGTGCCTGGATAAGGGCGTCTTCCGCATCCTGGGAGCGAAACCGCTGGCATCAATCTCGTGACTCCGGATTGGGCGAGGAATTTTTTTTGCGGCCCGAACTAAACTGACCAGTCAGCTAAAATTCTGCGTAAATAATGAAAACCGAGAGGTTCACAATGAATGCATCGTCGATATCAAATTGTACCGAATGTTCCGCTAGGGCTCTCTCCAAAAAGCTTCTCGAACGCCCGTTGGAACTTACCGAGATAGCTGGGTTATCCGAAAAATGCGATCTGTGGAATCCCCGACAACAAACGGCGAAACGGACAAATCATCCCTTTACTTTCGTGGTTCCTGCGTTCCAGCTGGTTGCCTCGATTTCGCGATATGTCGAGTAATCTGGAGAACCAACCGACTATGACGTCAATGTACTCAGCATTAAGAGTGGCTTCTGTGATTTCCTTTCTTGCTCTGGCTGGCGCCAGTGCAGCAACGCAAACCGATAGTCAGTACCGCGGTTTACAGATCACGGCAGCCACAGACTGGGAATTTAAACAGCTGCTTAGCGAGTATCTCCGCGCTTGGAGCCCAGGCTGCCGTAAGTTTGACATGGAAAGTGCCGCGCAGTTCTACGAAACCTCGGATCGTTTCTCCGGCTACCATTTCCTTGCGCCGATCGAGGGCCCTGTCGGGTGGCAGAGATATGGTTCCGAAATGGCAAAAATCATGTCCGACTTTGACCAATACACGATTCTGCCGAATGAAGACGATTTCCTATTCAAGCGCGATGGGTCGCACGTTTCCACAGCGATCTCCTACCGCGTTGTTGGAAGGAATCGCGAGGGGAAGATGCTGGATACGCGCGCCAGGGTTATTTTGGTTTGGGAGCGCGTCAATGACCGTTGGTTAATCAGCCGCGAAGATGTAACCGCGCTCCTGAATGCATCCAACGTTGCCCGGTGAGTAAGCGAAAGCTCCAGCTTTCGCTTACGCTCGAAAAGTCACGACTTCAGCGTGGCCGTTGACGTGCCCAATGACAGCGTCGGTTGCTATGTTGATAAATAATCCGTGTTCAACAACCCCGGGAATCTGATTCAATTTTGCTCCGAGGCTTTCGGGGTCCGGGATTGCGCGCAAGTGACAATCGAGCAGATAATGCCCACTGTCGGTAATAAGCGGCTTTTGCAGGCCGCCGCGTACATCGATACGTACGTCAGCGAAGCCCTCATCCTTAAATAGGTTTTGGAGATGCCGTTCAGTGCTTCGCCACGCGAAGGGTATCACTTCGATCGAAAGTGGGAAACGACCGAGCCGCTCCACTACTTTAGACTCGTCGACGATAGCAACCATTCTCTTCGAGGCAAAGGCGACGATTTTTTCCCAAAGCAAGTTCGCTCCACCTCCTTTGATCATGCGACCTTTGCTATCGATTTCATCAGCCCCGTCGATTGTCAGGTCCAATTGGTTCACATCGTTCAAATCTGCCAGTGGGACACCGACTTCTTGAGCAAGCTGCCCGGTCGATTTCGAACTCGGCACCCCGGTGACTCGAAGACCGCTCGTTACGTGTTCACCAAGGATCCGAACAAACCATCGAGATGTTGTTCCTGAACCAAGTCCTATTGTCATTCCGTCCCTGAGGAACGTTTCGATCGCCCTAGCGGCTGCAGCTCGCTTTGCCTCATCCTGTGCGGAGGTTCCTTGCATATGATTTTGCGGATGAGCCTATCAGAAATATCGGAACGCAACCACGCTTTTCAATGTGCAACGCCGACGAGGCTGAAGAATTCTCGAAAGAAATTGACAATTATTCGAGCCTCTGCGCAATCCTGTACGTAAATCTTTACGTACGGGTTTTCCTATGTTGATCCCCCCAAGAGTATGTAACTCTGTCAACGTTAATGAACTGAACCCCGGAAGAACAACCCCGCTTTTAAAAAAAGGAAATCACATGTGGACCGTTATTAGTCATGCCATGGGCCCCCGAGCCGAACGTGTTGGCAACCTCAAAACTGGCGCAAGTCAGGAAGCTGTGAAGAAAATGGAAGGACGCCCGGCTGGTGCTGGCAGCCGCTGTAGCCTATTGGTCGCGCTGGTCGCCGCTGGAACAATTTTGTCGTTGGCGGGTGGCGTTACGCGGGCGAATGCAGCCGACGCGGCCAAGGATGAGATCCTCGTCGGCCTGATCACCAAGACCGAGGTCAATCCCTACTTTGTTAAGTTGCGGCAGGCTGCGACGGCTGAAGCCGAGAAGAAGGGCGCCAAGCTCGTCGCCCGGTTTGGCAAGTTCGACGGCGATAATGAGGGGCAGGTCGCAGCGATCGAGAACTTCATCAGCGCCGGCGTCAAGGGTATCTTGATCACGCCGAACAACTCCACGGGAGTGCTCGGCGCCGTCAAAAAAGCCCGCGACAAAGGCATCCTCGTGATTGCCCTCGATACGGCCACGGATCCGGCAGATGCTGTTGACGCAACACTTGCCACAGACAATTTCGAGGCCGGTGTTCTCCAGGGCCAGTATGCAAGGAAGGCGCTTGGGAATAAGACCCCGAAGCTCGCGATGCTCGACGGCACGCCGGGTGGCACCGTAGATACGCAACGCCATGATGGATTCCTCAAGGGCTTCGGCATTAAGGAAGGTGACCCGGCGATCGTCGGTAAGCAGATCACACACGGCGCCCTGGATGAGGGTCAGACGGCCATGGAGAACCTGCTCACCGCCCACCCCGATATCAATGTTGTTTACACCATTAACGAGCCGGCGGCGGAGGGCGCCTACGCGGCAATCAAAAAGGCCGGCAAGCTCAAAGACATCGTTTTGACTTCGATTGACGGTGGCCGTCTAGGTGTTCAGTACGTCAAGGACGGCAAAATCGCGGGTACGGTAATGCAGTTTCCCAAGATAATGGCCGCTCGCGGAGTCGACTATGTCGTCGATTACGTCAAGACCGGAAAGAAGCCGAGCGGGTTTATCAATACCGGTGCGACTCTTATCACTGACAAGCCGTTCTCGGACCTGCCCTCAAAGGATACGAAGTTCGGCCTGGAGAACTGTTGGGGCTAGGCTTCAGTGCTGATGTCTCCGCGCATCCTGTTTAACGAGACAGCCTATGTCGACAAATACTATGGCGCCATCGAGTCGCGGGGTGGCGCTGCTCGGCCGAGCCTTGACGGCACCAACGGTTGGTTCACTCGTGGTGCTGTTGGTGTTCTGCGCCATATTCTCGCTTAGCACCCACACTTTCCTGGCCGCCGAAAACCTTTCGCTCGTCATTCAGCAGAGCGTAATCGTCGGAACGCTGGCGATCGGTCAGACGATGATAATCCTGACAGCCGGGATCGATCTCGCCAACGGCTCTATTGCTGTGCTTGGGACGATAGTCGCTGGTCGGCTGGTCGATCAGGGCCACAACTCGGCGCTGTGCCTGTTATTGGCAATCTTGCTATGCACGTGCGTTGGACTTGTTGCCGGGACGCTGGTGAGCAGGCTGATGTTGCCGCCGTTTATCGTCACGCTTGGTTTGCTCGGGATCGTCACTGCCGCTACGCGCTTGATTGCGCAGGGTGGGTCCTTCCCCGTAACCGACGACTTGCTCGGCTGGACGGGCAACAGTTGGATTGTTGGCGGCACCGGGATCACGTTCGGGATGATAATCATGTTCCTTCTGTACGCCTTCGTTTGGTATGTGCTCACGCAGACCGCCTGGGGTCGACATGTTTACGCAATCGGCAACAACCGTACGGCTGCCCGGCTTGTAGGCATCCCCGTGGAGAACAGACTCCTTTCCGTCTATACGTTCGCAGCCTTCCTGTACGGGATCGGGGCATGGCTCGCTCTGGGCCGTATCCCCAACGCAGATCCGAACGCGTTGCAAAGTGCCAATCTCGACAGCATAACGGCAGTCGTTATCGGGGGTACGAGCCTGTTCGGCGGACGCGGGAGCATCTGGGGAACGCTCGTCGGAACCTTGATCGTGTCCGTGTTGCGCAACGGTCTGACCCTCTCGGGGATTGACCCGCTATGGCAAGATCTCGTGACTGGCGTCCTGGTGATCAGCGCCGTCGCGGTCGATCAGATCTCCAGAGGGAAGCAGCGATGAAGCCCGGGGTCGAGAACACTAATGTCCCGGCGCAGGGTGAAATCGTATTAGAGGCGCGTAATATCGTCAAACGTTACGGGCACGTTACAGCGCTCGATGGTGCTAACCTGGAGCTGCGGGCAGGGGAGGTGCTCGCGATTATCGGTGACAACGGCGCGGGCAAGAGCACGCTCATCAAAGTGCTTTGCGGCGCGGTTACACCAGATGAGGGGGAAGTCTTGCTGGACGGGGTGCCGGTACACTTCCACAGCCCCCTCGACCCGCGCAAGCGCGGCATTGAGACTGTGTACCAGGATCTCGCCGTGGCTCCGGCCCTCGACATCGCGACCAACCTCTTTCTGGGTCGAGAAGTTCGCTGTCGCGGGGTGCTCGGTTCGTGGTTTCGCCTGCTGGATAAGCGAAGAATGAAGCGGGAGGCGCAAAAAGAGATGGAGGAGCTGAAGTTCCGCCTTCCGTCGATTGACAGCGCGGTTGAAGATCTCTCCGGCGGGCAGCGACAGGGGGTGGCGGTAGCTCGTTCCGCCATTTTTGCTCGCCGTTTGGTCATCATGGATGAGCCGACGGCCGCACTCGGCGTCCGTGAGTCCGGAGAGGTGCTGAACCTGATCCGGACGATCCGGGATCGGGGGCTTCCGGTGATCCTCATCAGTCACAACATGCCGCACGTCTTCGAGTTAGCAGACCGCATTCACATCATGCGCCTTGGCCGCCGCGTCGCCCTCACGACGCCGCAACGGCACTCGATGTCAGAAGTGGTGGCTATCATGACCGGTGCCGCGCCAGGGGACGAGCAATCTCCCAGAAGCTAAGAAGCCAAGAATTCAAGAATGATGCGATGCGGAACTCGGCGCGAGATTGTTAGTTATTCTTGAATTCTTGGCTTCTCGGCTTCTTGACTTCCTAAGGAATCTCCACGATGCCATCGTCGAAACCGACATCGGTTCAATGTCCTGATCGCCTCGTTCACAGCACGGCGCCCGCTGAGAGGCCACTCCTGATCTATGATGGGACGTGTTATTTTTGCCTCCGCTGGATCCGCCGCTGGCAGGAAACGTTGCGCGGTAGAGTCGATGTCACTTCCTTCCAATCGGTAGGAGAGCGCTTTGGTTCGGATATTCCAATCGAATGTTTTCAGACTGCTGTCCGGCTGATTGAACCCGATGGAAACATCTATGGGGGCGCGGAAGCCGTTTGCAGGATGCTCAGCTATGGAGCTGAACCGGGGAGCGGGTGGGCGCTCTGGTGTTACAGGCATCTTCCGGGCTACGCGGTTGCGGCCCGATTCTGGTACGGACTTGTTGCCCGCCACCGGGAATTTGCCTCCATTGTTACGACAACGCTCTGGGGAAGTAGCGAGTATGCCGCTTGCCGGCCTACCTACTATAATGCCCGGCGCTGGTTTCTTCGGCTGTTGGGGGTAGTTTACCTGATTGCTTTTGCGTCCTTCTGGAGTCAGGTCGACGGCTTGATCGGTCAAAGCGGCATTTTGCCGGTGGCTCCTTGGCTGGCGGAACTGCGCAATCGGTTCGGGATCGAAGCGTTTCGGCTATTTCCCACGCTGTGCTGGTTCAACCCGACTGACTCGTTTCTTCATTGTTTATGTGCAGGTGGAGTCACCTTAAGTTTGCTCCTTATTTTAGGAATTGCGCCGGTTCTCTGTCTGCTCTTGCTATGGGCGTTTTATCTTTCGCTCTGCGTGGCAGGGCAGGTCTTCATGAACTTCCAGTGGGATTATCTACTTTTGGAAGCCAGCTTTCTCAGCATCTTCCTGGCACCGGTTCGCTTCCTCCCATCGAAACGCTATGAAGACCGCCTTTCTCCGTGGGCGCATTTTCTTCTCCGCTGGCTCTTGTTCCGCCTCATGCTCATGTCAGGTGTCGTGAAGCTTACTAGTGGAGACGAGTCGTGGTGGAATCTTACCGCACTCCATTATCATTATGAGACTCAGCCGCTGCCAACCCCGCTTTCATGGTGGGCTAATCTGCTTCCTGGATGGTTTCAGGCATTCTCAACGATCGTGATGTTCGGCGTCGAACTGGGAGCACCCTTATTGCTGTTTGCCCCGCGTCGATTACGCCTGATCGGTGTGGCGAGCCTCTTAATGCTGCAGGCGTTGATTGCGCTTACGGGCAATTATTGTTTTTTCAATCTTTTGACCGCCTCACTCTGTTTGCTTGCCGTCGACGATGCGGTCTGGCCACGGTTCGGCCGAAAACCGGCGGTGCGTCCGGAAGTCCGCGACGGCCGCTGGTCCTCCTGGCTTTTAGTCCCGCTGGCAGTTTTTGTTTTTGCTCTGAGCGGGCCGCTGCTCTGGAGCGCGTTTTTTCCGGAGGCCGATTGGCCGCCGTTATTCAGCGTTCCGTACAGCTATATCGAGCCGTTCCGCTCACTCAATGGTTACGGACTGTTTCGAGTCATGACAAAGACCCGGCCCGAGATCATCGTGGAGGGGAGCCAAGACCGTGTCACCTGGCAGCCGTACGAATTTAAGTACAAAATAGGCGATTTGCGGCGAGCACCACCGCTTGTCGCTCCTCATCAGCCGCGACTGGACTGGCAAATGTGGTTTGCCGCTTTGGATGACGTCAGAGGTGAACCCTGGTTCGTGAATTTTCTGGCGCGGCTGCTTCAGGGTTCTTCACCGGTCGTTGCGCTGCTGAAAGGAAATCCGTTCCCGGATTCCCCGCCGCGTTATATTCGAGCGAGATTATTTCAATACCACTTCACGAATCCCGCTGAGAAGAGGGAGACCGGTGCGTGGTGGAAGCGGGATGGAGAGGAACCCTACTGCCCGGTCTTAAGCTTGCGTGGCGAGGAGGAATGAGGAAGGCAAGGGGACAAGAACTCGAGCACTCGAG
>Ga0207826_1000500_pt1 | contig 11057 bp, 8 predicted proteins | sample LuqExpMetageno80_FD_187837 | JGI IMG/M metagenome (GOLD analysis project Ga0207826, IMG submission 187837) | Tropical forest soil microbial communities from Luquillo Experimental Forest, Puerto Rico - Sample 80 (SPAdes) | ecosystem: Environmental > Terrestrial > Soil > Tropical forest ... | reverse complement strand
GCAAGATCAAATTTTGGCCTTTTTCCCGGACCACCACGGCAATGATGAAGTGGGGCACCTTCCTGAAACCCAAAAAGACATCGCTTACATAGGTGCCCGTGCTCAAGACGGCGTCAAACCAGGGCTCGTGGCGGTAATTAACCCCTTTGAGCACGCTGTAATAGGGCCCCACATAATTCAGATGGTCGCCATTTTCGTCAATGACACCCAAATCAATGTAAGACCGGGAACGGGCCTGCATGATATTTAAGGCCTTGTTCAGGTATTCCGGGTCCCTCAGCTCGTAATGATAACTGGTATAGGCCAGAGTGGTCAGTTGGCCGATTCTTTCCTCCAGGAACAAATCCAGGGAGGCCTGCCGGTTGCCTGCCAGGGTCCTGAGCCTTTCCATGACCTTGTCGGTGTAGGAGACGCTGAAATGGTAATAGAGAGCGGCCGCCAGGATGAACAGGGGGATGATGGAGAACAGGATTTTGGTTAAGGTTATCTGCCACCTGAATTGCCGATATTGTTTGTCTTCCATGCCTTCTCCGCAAGAGGATTGAGCCAGGCGAAATTTGATGTTCCGATAATATTGCGGTGTTAAGGGTTGTAGTTAGACTCGCCTAACTTCTTTTTGGCGTCCAGCCCCCGGCGAACTGACTCGACCAGACGGTTCGGGGTCAGTGGCTTCATAAGAAGTTCTCCGATCCCTAAGGCCCTGATCTGCTCAGGGGGTATCGATTCGCTAAAACCCGTACAGATGATAATCGGCAGATGGGGCCGAACCTTGACGATTTCCTGGGCCAGCTCCACACCCGTCAACTGGGGCATGGTTTGATCAGTAAAGATAAGATCGAAACGGTCCGGATCGGCCCAGAAGGCTTCCAGGGCTTCCTGCCCGTTGCTGAAGGTCTCCACCTGGTACCCCAGCTTCTCCAGAATGATTTTCACCGCCGCCACAATGTCCGGCTCATCGTCCGCCAGCAAAATTCTTTCGCTCCCCTCGGGCAACGGCGCCACCGCTTCTGATTCGGTCAGGTCCGCATTTTCCAGGACGGGAAAGAATACTTGAAAGGTGGTCCCTTTCCCGGGCTCGCTGGCCACTTCGATGCCGCCGCCGCAGGACCTGGCGATGCTGTGGACCAGGGCCAGCCCCAGGCCGGTGCCCTCCCCGATATCCTTGGTGGTGAAATACGGCTCGAAGATCCGCTCCACGATTTCCGGAGGGATGCCATGGCCGCTGTCCCGGACCGCCAGGCTGAGATAGAGCCCCGGCTTTAAGTCCAGGCCGAAGGCTGACACCGGCTGGTCCAGGGTGATGTTTTTCAGGCGCACCCCCAGAACCCCCCCCGTCTCCTGCATGGCGTGAGCCGCGTTGGTGCAAAGATTCATGACCACCTGGTAAATCTCGGTGGGGTCTGCCATTATCCAGCCTGCCTCGGGACTGAGGTCCTGCTGGATTTCGATGGTGGCCGGCAGAGAAGCCCGCAACAGCTTGAGGGATTCCTTGACGATGGGGCCGAGCTCCATAAAGGTCGGTTTGCGTTCGGTCTGGCGGCTGATGGAGAGGATTTGCTTCACCAGGTCCGAGGCCCGCTTGCTGGATTTGAGCACCTGGTCGAGGTAAGGGCGGATGGGATGGTCGACGTCCAATTCCCGCTGGGCGATCTCGCTGAACATGATGATGGGGGTGAGGATATTGTTGAAGTCGTGGGCAATGCCTCCGGCCAGGGTGCCGATGGCCTCCATTTTCTGGGCCTGGCGCAACTGGGACTCCAGTTTGATTTTCTCATCCTCAGCCTGTTTGTATTTGGTGATATCCCGGTTACTGCTACGACGGCCAAGATGGCGGCCGCCGGAGCTGAATACCGGTTGACAGATATGGGCGATCCACCGCTGCTCGCCACTCGTAGTAAGGATGCGGAAAAAAAGGGAGCGCACCTTGGTGCCGGACAGTTCTTCGCGGATGTGATCAATAACCAGCTCCCGGTCGTCCGGGTGGGTGATCTTGCCCAGGAGCTCCGGGTCCTGCATAAAATCGCCGACGCGGTGTCCGGTAATCCGCTCACAGGACGGCGAGATATAGTTGTAGCTGCCATCCGGGGCGACCCAGTACTCCCAGTCATAGGTAAAGTCGGCCACCGTGCGGAACTTCTCTTCGGATGTGCGCAGGGCCTCCTCGGCCTGTTGGCGCTCCTCCAGTTCCACCTGTAACGCCTGATAGGATTTATTTAATGCTGCGGTCCGCTCCTCCACCCGTTCCCGGAGGAGGTCTTCCGAGCGCTTGATCTCGGCAAACAAGGGGGCGATCAGGGCTACCCCCACCAACATGAAGACCGTGGTGGCGAGACCGACAATCTCCTGGCTGATATCCACCGGCAGGAGGGCCATGCCCCGGGAATACCACTCATAGGCCGTAAAACACCTTCTTAGGCCCATGAGAACAATGGCGATGGCAATGGACGTCCAGGCGAAGGTCTTCTTGGTGATCCACACCAGACGCAGGGCCAGGACCGCGGCGGTAAACTGGATGGCAATAGCCATCAGGAGGATGAAGTATGCGCCCATCTTGTTATGGTCCCCATCGGCAACGATGGCCCAAGGTGCCTGACTTTCCGTTTGAGGCAGGGTCCCCTTACCTCAGTTCCCCGGCTCACCCGGTCCGGACCCGGCGCCGCTGCCGGCCGGGGCCGGCTGGCCCTGGCGCAGTTGGTCGATCAGGGCCTGGTCATAGCGGTAGTTGCCGGCCAGAAAATTTTGAACCACGGCCTCCACGCTGTATTCGCTGTCCATCAACATGTCCATCTGGCGGGTGAACAGGAGTAATCTCCCGATCATCTCCAATTTTTCTTCAATGACGGGCCGGGGATATTTCAGGAGCCGGGCATCCACCTGATCGCCCTTGACCTTGACGGTGAAATTTTGTCGCTCCATGACCTTGGCGATGGCCCGCACCCGGCGATTGCGGCGCACATCGTCGGCCGCGCCCCCCTTGAAAGAAAAGGTGATGTAATTGTTGTTGATGTTGTCGCCGCAATAAGAATCCAGAATGCTGTAATGATAGCCCACCCGGGAACTGAAATTGAGGTATTTCGCCGAAATCACCGCGTAGCTGCGGTCCCCGAACCGTTCCCCCGGCCCGGACAGCATCTGCTCCCGCATCACCGACAGGAGTCCCGAAAGATGGATGGGACGGGGTTCCAGGCCCCGCAAATCTTCGTGCAGCATCCCCCGCAGGAGGGCCTGAAAGGGCATGGAGGCAATGTTTTCCACGGTCACCCGTTGGGCCCGGGGGGCGCGATTCACCAGGCCTTCCCCTAAATCCACGATATACAAATCAAGGGGAATGGGGGCGGCCAACTTGACGGCCCCACCTTTCTCATAAGAGATGTGGTCGCTGACCTGAAACATGACCTTATACGACAGTTCGTGCACAAAGCGGCTGATGTCGTGGAGGGACTGGCAGCTTTCCGGAGTGAAGGTGGGGGCCTGGGGGTCGAGGAGATGCAAGGGCACCACCAGGTCGGCGATGCGTCGCAGGGTCTGGTAAACCGGGGTGCCCATCAGGTGGGTTTCCCGGGGCCGTTGCAGCTTAAGGAGCTCCGGGACCCGGCCCTGGTAGACCCGCCCCGAATAGGCATCCACGGTTACTTCCATCCCCGGGGTGATGGTCTCGGTGGCGCCCTCGACCCCCAAAATGGTGGGCACGCCGAACTCCCGGGTCAATGCGGCCATATGTCCGCTGACACTGCCATGATCGGCGACAATGCCCTGGGCCCGGCGCATCACCATGACAAACTTGGGGGAGGAATGTTTGGCCACCAGGACCGCGCCCTCGGGAAAATCCTTCAGATCTTCGGCATCGCCCACGAGGTAGGCAGGTCCTGAGCCCACGCCGGCGCAGGCCACCGCCCCCCCCTCCACCAGGACAGGGTATCCCGGTAGCCGGGGAATGGCCGATACACTCTCCTCCGGGGACCTTAGGCGCAGCGGCCGGGCCTGCAGCACCAGCAGACGGCCCTCCTGGTCCAGGGCCCATTCAATATCCTGGGGGACGCCGTAATGCTCCTCGAGCTTTATGGCGTAAGAGGCCAGAGTCTTGATTTGCTCGGGGGTAAGGCAGGGGGCCTCCCGGCGCGCAGGCGGCACCGGGATCTCTTCCACCCCGCCCCCGGGGCTGTTCACCAACTGCACCGGCTTGGGCTGAATGGTCGTCTCGAGGATGGTCAGAGCCGCATCTTTGGCAACCCTGTAATTGTCGGGGGTCAAAATGCCCTCGACCGCATAGGCCCCCAACCCCCAGACCGCGTTGATAATGACAGTGTCTTCCATGATCAGGACGGGATGACGGGAATACATGACGCCGCTGGCCACGGAGTCGACCATCTGCAGGCAGGCGACGCTCATGGCGAGGTCTTCATCCCTTATGCCCTTGACCAGGCGGTAGGAGATGGCCCGGGGGGTGTAGAGGCTGGCAAGCACCGCCTTGTAGCTGGCCAGCAGATTTTCCGAGGTCACATTTAAGACGGTGAGGTACTGCCCGGCAAAGGAAAGTTCGCTGTCCTCGCCGATGGCGCTGCTTCTGAGGGACACCCGGGGCTGGGCCTGGCCGTGGGCCAAAGACTCAGACAGATGGGCATACGCCTTAAGGATGGCGTCTTCCAGGGCCGGGGGAACCCGGGCCGAGTTGATCATCCCCTGAATTTCCTCGCTCGCCTCCCGGATGGTTTCCAGGTCGTTGTTATCGATGGCCAGTTTTCTTTTGTTGATTTCCTCCACCAGGTCGTTTTCGTCCAGGAAGGCCTCGTACGCCGCGGTGGTGATGGCAAACCCCGCAGGTATCGGCAGATGCAGGCGGTTTTGCACCTCCCCCAGGTGGGCGCTCTTGCCCCCCACCCAATCGGTCATGTCCTTGGTGATCCCGGCATAGGGCAGGACCAGGGCCGGGGCATGGATCTCCTTTTTTTGCTCGAGTTCCGCCTTGATTTTCTGGTGAATGCCTTCCAGGACCGGATAGAGCATGGGGTAGCTGTGGCCGGACAGCACGTCCAGGCTTTTCACCATCCGGAAGGCGTGAAAGACCGCCCGGGTGGCGTTGGACCTGACGTAGGACATGCCGAAGAGTTGATGCCCCTGGAGCTTCTCCTCCAGGTCGGTGATGATGTCCAGGAGCTGGGTATTCGAGGTCAAAAGCTCTTTGAACAGGCCGTACTTAAAGCGAAAGACCGCGCCGATGTCCTCCTCCGGGGGTTCCAGGCGAAATAAGGACCGAAACAGGACCTTGAGATTGTCCAGGATAGTGCTCACTGCCGCTGCCTTTTCCGGGTGCTTCCCGGGTCATCCGGAACGGCGTCCGGGATATAAAACCTGACGCCAGCCGCCGCCGGTCATTTCCTCAAAAACTCTGTCCCCTAGCATAACTTTATCAAAATTCATACCAGTTGGAAGAAGGCCCCGGGAACTCTAAGCAATGGAATTATCATGAAGATTAATGGGGTCCCCGACTCTGCCCTTACCCTGTTTTCTCCTGTGTCACAATCCTTTTTACACCTTGTAAAAAATCCTGACAAAAAGAACCTCCGTGCCGGCCTCCCCTCGACCGCCAGCTTGCAGCAGTTGCTTGTAAATAAAAGACATAAAGGTATGCTGCCGCTATTTTGAACTTGGCACAGGCATTGCTTTTCATTCTCAGGAGGCATCATTTCTTAGGAATATTTTCACGAGGGTTGCAAGGGCAACCAGGGAAAAACAGATTTGCAGAGGGATCGAAGGAGGTCTGGTTATGAAAGTGTTGGTACCCATCGACGACTCCGAGCACAGCCGCAAGGCGGTGGCGCGTGCCCTGGAGTTGGCCGAAAAACAGGGAGCCGAGATCACCCTCATGACAGTGGCTCCCGTGGCTTCGGATATCCTGGATGAGATGCGCAATATCCGGGACAAGCTCAACGCCGAATACCAGAAGTGGCTGGATAAAGCCAAGGCGGAGTTTGACGCCAAGGGCATCAAGGTGGCCACCATTCTGGAAGAGGGCCTGGTGCCGGCCAACAACATCATCAGGCGCGCCGAAGACGACAAATTCGACCGCATTGTCATGGGGTCCACCGGTCGCGGGGCGCTGGCCCGGATTCTCATGGGGAGCACCGCCGCCAAGGTGGTGGCCAACGCCCCCTGCGAAGTGACCATCGTCAGGTAACAAGGCAAAGAATCTCAGGAGGGTATGGAGTCATGCAAAGCTTGTGGAAAAAGATTATCGGTTTCGGATTCATGGTCATCCTGCTGGCGCCCAGCTTGGCCCTGGCCGCCGGACCGGCGGCCGCGCCCCTGGTGATGGTGGCCGACACTCGCAAACTGACCGGCTGGGAGGCCTGGTGGGCCAACCTCTACAACGAGAGTCATCTTTACTTCACCATAATCACCGTGGTCACCATTCCCGTCGTCGGCCTCCTCTTCGGGGTGCTGGCGGACCTCATCATGGGACATATCGGCATTGACCTGAAGTCCCGGGAACTGGCCGAACATTAATTCATGTAATGCAATAATTATTTTGGGAGGACATTATGGATTGGCTCTACGTCCTTATGCCCATATCAGGGGTAACGATCTTCTGGCCCGGTTTGATTATTTTGGGTATCGGGGTAGGTATCATCGGCGGCTTTTTCGGCATGGGGGGCGCCTGGATGGTGACCCCAGGATTAAATATCCTGGGTTTTCCCATGGCTTTTGCCATCGGCACCGACATCGCCCACATGGCCGGGAAATCTTTGATCTCCACCATGCGCCACGGCAAGTTCGGCAACGTTGATTATAGACTCGGCCTTATTATGCTGGTGGGCACCATCGTGGGTTTCGAGGTGGGCGCCCAGATGATCATGTGGCTGGAGCGCATCGGCCAGGTGGATAAGGTGGTGCGCTACCTGTACCTGGTCCTCTTGGCCCTCATCGCCTGGATGGTCTTTGCCGACGTGGCCAAGCTACGGCGGAAAGCGCGGGAAGCCAGGAGAACCGGCGCGGCGGTGGACAAGCTGGCCACGGGGCTGGAGTGGCACAAGGCCCTGCACAAGCTCAAGATCCCGCCCATGATTCAATTTAAGGTGGCCCAGATTTACTGTTCCGCCTGGATACCTATCACAATTAGCTTCCTTACCGGCTGGCTGGCCGGGATTCTGGGGATCGGCGGCGGCCTCATCCGCATGCCGGCGCTCATCTACTTCATCGGCTGCCCCACCCACGTGGCGGTGGGCACCGACCTTTTCGAGGTCATGATCTCCGGCCTCTATGGGACCGCCACCTATACCTACAAGGGCCGCACTGAGCTCATGGCCGCCCTCATCATGCTCGTCGGTGCGGCCATCGGCGCCCAGGTGGGCACCGTGGCCACCAAGTACATCAAGGGCTACGGCATCCGCATCGCTTTCGGTCTCTGTGTGGTGGGCTGCGCCCTGTCCATCGTCCTCAAGATGCTGGCCAAGGGCATACCGGAATATGGCGCTATTTTTGACGGCTCCGCCACCGTACTCATCCTGGGCCTGGTGGCAGCCATGTCCCTCTATATTTTCGTGCGCATGATCCAAGGGGCCAAGCAAGAGGTGGCCATGAAAAAGGCCCAGCAGTAAAGAAGGTCACAGGAGGAGAAAAATTATGGCGAAACGCTATATCTGGTTGAGTGTCGTGGCCCTCTTGCCTCTGGCGCTGGTGCTGGGTTGCGGCGAACTGGGAAAAGTGGACCAGGGGCGGGTCATTGCCTATGACAAAACTAAAGGTGCTGTCACCCTGATCCAGGACAAGAAGGCCGAACCTGGCAAGCCTGATTACAACAGCCTCCCCCCCCATACCTATCTCCAGCCGCAGGACCCGGGTGAAATGGGCCAGGAACCCAAGGCCGGCCTGCGCATGAAGCTGGACATGGACAAGAAGATCATCACCATCTATGACCCCGAAACCAAGGGGTTCAAAGATATCTCTTTTGAAATCGTCGAGCAGAAAACCGGCGTAGCCAAGGACAACCCCCTGGTGGAAGGCAAGAAGCTGCCGGCTGTAGACAAAGAGAAAAAGACCGTCACCATATATTCCGGCCGGCAAAAGCTCTATGCAGTGATTACTCTCCCGGACGAATATCTCGACCGGCCCCCCTCTACCTGGGATGCCGGGGACGAAGTCCGGATTTACTACAAGGAGCCGGGTAAGGCTTTGCGGCTCATGAACATCAGCAAGACGGACATCTTTAAGAAATAATCAGCATGGCTGAACACCTCACGGGAATCGCCTGCAGGGCCTTGTTCATCCGGGCCCGGGGCGATTCCCCTGCTTTGTGGTAAAATGATGTACATGGCGAGAGGGAGACAGGTGTCGAGGCTTCCTGACCCCCAAAGCCACTCTCCTGAACCTATGGACTTAACTCAAGTTGTTACCTGGCGGAAACTGGTGGGCAAGGCCGGCGCGCTCTTTTGCCTGCTGGCGTCTTTAGCCATAATTGATGGCCTGGCCGCCAAATTTCGGGAACCGGTGAATGTTTTGCATGTCCTGCCGGGGGACGTGGCGGATATCGACGGGCCCATCCCCGAGAACATCAAGGGGACCGAGGCCTTGACCTATGCCAGTGACTCAAAGGATCTGGCCGTCACCTTCGTAGCCATTCACCCCGGCTATTTCATGGGGGGCAACATGTGGCGGGGGCGCCTCACGGTGGGGAGAAACCTGGCACCCGGCAAGTACACCGTCACCGTCCGGCCCAGGGATTATCCAACCGGTAAGCCCGGGTCCCAATTCCGGGTAGTGGTCTATCCGGATGCCTTAAGCCAGCGGGGTGCTTTCCAGTCGACGATCAAGCGCCGGACCGGCGTCTCTCCGTACCTGGTGGCGGCTGCTTTTGTGCCATTTATCCTCGTCAGTCTGGGAGCCGTTTATCTCCTGTCCCAGCGCATCGACAGCCTGCAGGCCGAGAAGGGCCTGGCAGAGATCTACCGCGTTTCCAGAGACCAAGGGCAGTATCTCGTCACTTTTGGCCTGGGAACTCAACACGGCGTCAATCCCGGGGATCAGGTCACCCTCATGGACCCGGAAGGCAATTACGTGGGGACCGTCAAGGTGCAGGAGTCCGCGGCCCAGGATTCAGTGGGCTCGATCACCCTGGACCGGGACATCCGCCCGGGGTATCTCGTGGCCCGTGACCGGGAAGCTGCCGGAAGGTAAGGAATCAAGAATTTTTGGGGGAGGGCTTGGGAAGTAGAGGCGGATTTGAAACTAGCCCTTACATGCCCTCCACCTACACCTCCCTTTCAACCCGCAGAATACTCGGTAGCCCGGGCATCTTGCCCGGGCCTGCACAGGCTGGAAGCCCGTGCTACCACCACTTATAAGAGATTTGGGAAGGGAGTTCGAGGGCGGGGCAGGGGTTGGTGGCACAGGTGTCTGTCCTTACCTGTGGGACACCTGGCTCCTCTCTTAACTAAAAAAATTTCTTAAAAACTCGTCCTCAGTCCGTATTTCTGAATTTTCTGCCCCAGGGTTTTGCGGTTGATGCCCAGGAGCCTGGCCGCTTCGCTCTGGTTCCCCTTGGTGCGCCGCAGGATGAACTGGAGGTAGCGCCGCTCCAGTCCCTCCAGGGTGAGTTCGCCGTCGCTGAACACCTGAAAATCCCCCTGTCTCCCCGAAATGAAGCTGGGCAGGTGCTCCGGCTGGATGAGGTCCCCGTCCTCCAGGATGAGGATGCGCTCGATGGTGTGCTCCAGTTCCCGGACGTTGCCCGGCCAGGGGTAGTAAGTAAACATTTTCATGGCCTCGGCCGAGACCCCCCTGACCTGGCGTTTGCTTTTCTGGTGGTATTTATGGAGGAAGTGGTCCACCAGCAGGGGAATGTCGCCGGTGCGCTCCCTTAAGGGGGGCAGGTGGATGGGGATGACGCTCAGGCGGTAAAACAGGTCTTCCCGAAAGTCGCCCGCCTTGATGGCTTCCCGCAAATCCCGGTTGGAGGAGGCGATGATGCGGATGTCCAGCTTGATCCGCTTTTGGCTGCCCACCTGCATAAATTCGCGCTCCTGGATGACCCTCAGGAGCTTGGCCTGGATGTTGTGGCTCAGGTTGGCGATTTCGTCGAAGAAAAAGGTGCCGTGGTTGGCCAGTTCAAAAAGGCCGTGTTTGGTCTGGTGGGCCCCGGTGAAGGAGCCCTTGACGTGACCGAAGAGCTCGCTTTCCAGGAGCGACTCCACCAGGGCCGAGCAGTCTACCGGGACAAATTCGTTGTGCTTGCGGTGACTTAACTGGTGAATGGCCCGGGCCACCAACTCCTTGCCGGTACCGGACTCCCCGGTCAGGAGCACGGTGCTGTCGCTGGGGGCCGCCCGCCTGATTTTGGCGAAAACCGTCTGCATGGCAGGGCTTTTCCCCACCAGGGCATCGAGTTCCGAAACGGCCAATTCTTCGGTGGCGGGCGGCTGGGGCGCCACCCGGAGGTGCCTGGCCTCCTGGGCCTTCGCCACCAGGTTTTCCAGGTCGCTTAAATGGAAGGGCTTTACCAGGTAATCCAGGGCCCCCTGCTTGATGCTGGCCACCGCCTCTTCGATGTTGGGGTAGCCGGTGATCATGATGACCACGCTCTCCGGGTGGTCCCGGCTCAGGCGCTTCAGCACCTCGAGGCCGTTCATGTCCGGGAGGCGGACATCGAGGAGGATAATCCCTGCCGGCCAGGCGCCCACAAGATCCAGGCCTGCCGCCCCCGTCTCCGCCAGGCGCACCACAAAGCCGAGCCTTTCCAGGGCTTGGGCAATGGCGGCGCGCACCACCGATTCATCATCCACCACCAGAACGCGGCGGGAAATTTCCCCGGCTTTCATCGATTGCATTCTATCATGAGGCGACAGGAATGGTACTTGAAATCCCTGCGAAAATCTTTCCTCAACCCCAAAGTCCTCTTCAAGTATCGCCAGGCTGCAAGGCCGGCGCCTCCGCCGGCAAAATACCGCCGGGGCGGCTGGTCTCCATGATTTTCGCAGAGGTCTTTACCCGGGAACAGGGGCCCAAAGTGTTAAGGGCTGGGAGGCTGGTGGGAGGCAGGGCGGTCTCTAAGACTGCGCCGGCCC
>Ga0207826_1000498_pt1 | contig 11085 bp, 10 predicted proteins | sample LuqExpMetageno80_FD_187837 | JGI IMG/M metagenome (GOLD analysis project Ga0207826, IMG submission 187837) | Tropical forest soil microbial communities from Luquillo Experimental Forest, Puerto Rico - Sample 80 (SPAdes) | ecosystem: Environmental > Terrestrial > Soil > Tropical forest ... | reverse complement strand
CAAATAGCACGGACCCCTTGCTCGGCCGCAGCGCGCCGGAAATGCAGTTGACCAGCGTTGTCTTTCCCGAACCGTTCGGACCGATCAGGCCGAAGCGCTCACCTTTGCGAATATCGACATTGATGTTGTCGAGTGCGACGAAGCCCCCAAAGCTCTTGGTCAAGGCCTCGATCCGCAGCAATGGTGCCTGTCCGGGCGCCGTCATTTGCGATCTCCGGTCCGGGAAGGAGCTCGACGCAACAGGCCGATGAGGCCTTTTGGCGCTCCAACAACGAAGACCACCAGCATGATGCCGAGAACGAGAACGTTGACCTCGGATGAAATCGTCACTGCCAGGAGTTGCTGGGTGACACCCAGCAGTACCGCGCCGAGGATCGGGCCGATCCAGTGCGCCGTTCCGCCGATCAGCGACATGGCCAGCACCGAGACGGAGTAGTTCAGATTGAAGGCGGATTCCGGATTGGCAAATTGCAGATACATCGCCGCCGGTGCGCCGCCGGCGGAGATCAACGCACCCGATATCACGCAGGCCAGAAGCTTCAACCGCAGGGTGGGCACGCCCGTACACTCGGCCGCGAGTTCGTCGTCGCGGAGCGCCTGCAGCCCGCGGCCGATCCGGGAGTTCTGGATGGTCCGTGTGGTTGCGACGGCCACGACCACGAGCAGCGCCTGCACGAAGAACAGCATTTTGACATAAGTGTCGAACGGCGCCATCACCGGCGGCCGCTGGAGCTGAATGCCGGCGGCGCCGCCGACAAACCTCCAGTTCGTCACCGACGTCTCGATGATGATCGCCAGCGCAATGGTAGCAATGGAGAAAAAAATGCCGCGCATGCGCAGGGTCAGCAGGCCGACGCCGAATCCGAGCAGGCTGCCGATCACTGCGGCCACTGCGATCTGGACGCCGAGCGGCGCCTCGAAGGCCTTGATCAACAGCACGGCTGTATAGACGCCGACGCCGAAAAATGCGTTGGTTCCGAAATTGACGTAGCCCGCGTAGCCGCCCAGAATGCTCCAGGCGACCGCAAGCACCACGAATTGCAGGATCACGTAACCGGCAAAGAACGGATATTCATTACGGATCGTCTGCGTCAGTACCAGCACGACGATCAGAAAAACCGCGGCCCCACACCAGAATGCGATCGAGCTCTTCTGCATGGGTCACCTGCCGAGCAGGCCTTGCGGCCGGACGGCAAGCACTCCGAGGAGCAACGCAAACGAAATCGCCGGTGCCCAGGAGGCGCCGAACATTGTCAGAACGATCGATTCGGAAACACCAAGTATAATGGCGGCAATCAACGTGCCTGTGATGCTGCCGAGCCCGGCCATGACGACGACGCAGAAGGTTCGCCCGATATAAACGCGATCGAGCGTGGGCTCGACGGGAGCCACGATGATCAGGAGCGCGCCGGCGATGCCCAGGACCGCGGTTGCGATGCCGAACGCGAATTGCTTGATCCGGACCGGGTTTGCACCCATCAGGCGCAATCCCTCCTCGTCCTGCGCCACTGCGCGGATGGCCCGCCCCATGAAGGTCTTCGACAGGTACGTAGCCAGCGAAACCGTCAGCCCAAGTGCGACCGCGAAGGCAACCAACTGCCGGATCGGGATCCGTAGATCGCCGACCCGCCAGGCCTTGCCGATATAGGATGCGGTCACCGAGCGCTGATCGACCCCGAACTGCAGGATGATCAACACTTCGATGATGAAGGCAACACCGAAGAAGAAGGCAATGCCGCGCACGGCGGCATCGCTGCCACGCCGTTCGAATGTCTCGTAGTAAAGGCGGTAGGTGACCAGTCCGAGCACAAAGAACAGCGGCGAGATCAGGAGGCCCGCCAGCAATGGATCGATGTCATACTGATCGTTGCATAGATAGACGCCGTAGGAGGCCAGCACCAGGAAGGCTGGGTGTGCCACGTGGGGCACGTCGAGCAGGCCGAACGAGATCGAGAGCCCAATGCTGACGGCTGCATAGAAGCAGCCGAGCAGCACGCCGAGCACCACTGCATCGCGCAGCAAGTCCAACGAAAACACGTGAACCGCCCTCCTCCACCGCCCTCGAGCCGGCCCCCGAAAGGTAGCGCGCCATCTAATTGCCGCGCGCGGCCTCGAACGGGGTAATGAGGTCACCGGTCTTCAATCGGTCCGGAAACACAATCACCTGCTTGCCCGCGGAACGGAACTGGTCGATGTTCTTGTTTTTGACGTCGCGGAATTGCGCCTCGAGTGTCGCACTTTCCTTCCATTCGCCATCTTCTGCGTAAGCGATCGGCCCGACAATGGTCTTGTGTACGTTCTCGCGAATGAATTTTGCGAGCGCCTTCTGGTCGAGCGATTTCGTCGCGTTGACGGCCTCCTCGATCATCTGACCCATGGCGTAGCCGTAAGGCGCCAGGTAGAAGCCGAGTGGATCGACCTTCGCCTGGATGGCACGCTTGGTGTATTTTTCGAAGAACTCCTTGGTGCCGTCGAAATTCATGCTCGGTTCCGGCAGCCAGGTGTTGTAATTGACGACACCGTTGAGCAGCGATCCCAGATTCTCCATTACGGCAGCGAATTGCAGGCCGACCATGGCGCCGCCAAAGATCTTGACGTTGTCGCCGATCCCGATCTCGTTGACGGCCTTCAAGATCGCTGCAGAGTCCGGCGGATAGGACGCAACGAATACGATGTCGGGTTTTGCGGCATTGAGCGCGCGAATGATGCTGGAGAACTCGGCCGTGCTCGGCGGATAGGCCTGGTCAAATACGACCTGAAGACCGATCTTCTTTGTGACGTCGCGCGCAGTCGTTACGATATTCTGGGCAAACTCCTGGTCGGAGGAGAGAAGCGCAACGGTCTTGCCGCCAGCCTTCTGGCCGAGCGTCAGGAATCCGTTCGCCCAGCTATCAGCCGGTCCCCAGGGCGCATTGTTGAACCACATGTCGTGATGAACCTTGCTGTTCACCTGGAAGGAGAAATTGCCCATCAGCAACAGGCCACGCTGCTTGACCAACGGCATAATCGGCGCGGTCGGCACCGTCGCGTAGGGTGCAAACAAAAGATCGACCTTGTCGACATCCAGGAGCTTCGCATAAAGCGCTGGCGTCTCCGAAGCGCTCGATTTGTCGTCATAGACGACCAATTCGACTTTGCGGCCGAGCAAGCCGCCCTTGGCGTTGACGTCGTCGCGCCAAATTTCGATCCCCAGGAGCGAGGCCTTGCCGCCACCGGCGAGTCCACCCGTTTGTGGCATAGACATGCCGATTTTGATCGGGGGTTCTTCGGCGCTTGCGCCGGACATCAGTCCGAACATGACAGCCGCTATCGCCCAACCGAAAACGTCTCTACGATTCATTGATTGTCCCCAATAGGCATTGTTGTGTTGTTGGCACTCTAGTTACGTGAAACCTTGATTGATGTTCAACACCAGCGCTAGTGCGCTGCAGGCGCCGCTTCTTTCAGGATCGCCGAAGGATCGGAGCCGACGCGTCCGCTCGTCCTGTCGGCTTCGCCCTCGCGCGACAGCCGCAGGTCGAAACGGATGCTTGGCACCCCCTTGACAGGAGACTGGGGATCATCCGGCACGATATCGACCGCGAGATCATCGGAGGAGCCGAACACGACGTCGTCGGCAAGATGCGGATCATCCCGCAAATACAGCGCCGTCACCAGCTCGCGATAGCCGGGCGAGCCGACCAGGAAATGAATATGGGCCGGGCGCATGCCATGTCGCGCCTGTGCTTTCACCATGTTGCCGACAGGCCCGTCCATCGGAATCGAATATCCGCACGGCCTGACGGTCCGCACCACATAGAGCCCTTCCGCATCGGTGGTGAAGACACCGCGATAGTCGGTGGCGGTCGGGTTCTCCTGGATGTCATAGAGACCGTCGGCGCTGGTTTGCCAGACCGAGACGGTCGCGTTGGCGAGAGGCTTGTCCTTGATGTCGGTGACGCGACCGTAAAGCACGCATTCGCTGCCGGGCTTGACGTGCCTGGCGATTTGACTGCCGGCCGAAAGCCTGGGCGACGCTTCGCGATAGAACGGGCCGAGGAGGCTTGTATGTGTGCCTTCCTCGAGGGCGGTCTTGTCGTGCAAGCCGTTTACGAGGGCCGACAGACCGAGCGTGTCCGAAAGCAGGATGAACTCCTGGCGCGCCGGCGTACACATCTTGCCGACCAGGGTCATGAATTCGATGCCCTTGATCCATTCTCCGGGCGTCAAATTCACTTCTCGCGCGAAGTCGTGAAGGTGCTTGACCGCGGCTGCCATGATCTCCTTAAGGCGCGGGTCCGACGTAGTCGCCATCTGCTCGAGCACGGCGTCGGTGATCGTCTCCGGCGTTAACTCCCGCATGGTCCGTCTCCCTGATCTGCCAGCTTGTGCGGCAGTGTCACCAACCCTACCGCTCTCTACCCGAGAACGTCCAGTGTGCTGAAGGATTTACAGTGGATTTGAACGAACGTCCTGCCGCATACTTTGGTCGCACTGCCGCAATCGGTCACGGTACGCGAATTCACGGCCGGTGTGTGCTCAATCCCGCGGCACTCAATTTCGCCAGCACATCTTCCAGATGTGCACGATCCCGCGTTTCGATCACCAACTGTAGCAGGGTCGCCTTGGCCGGCAGATCGGAGAAGGTTCGTTGATGCGACACTTCGATGATGTTGGCCCCGGCTTCCGCCAACAGGGCAGCGACTGCCGCCAACTGGCCGGGCCTGTCGACGATGTCGATTGCGAGTTCGGTCAGGCGCCCCTCGCGCGCGAGTTCACGGGTCAAGACGGAGGCAATCAGCCGTGTGTCGATATTGCCGCCGGTCAGAACGAGGCCGACATTGCATCCCTCAAACAGCGCTGGATTGGCGAGAACCGCCGCTAGCCCGGCCGCGCCTGCTCCTTCGACGACCGTCTTTTCAATGGTGATCAGCGTCGCCACTGCGCGTTCGATCTGATCCTCCGTCACGAGAATAATGTCGTCGACGAGGTCGCGAACGACGCCGGTCGTGATCCGTCCCGGCGCCTTGACCGCGATACCTTCGGCCAGCGTATCGCCGCGCATCGGCAGATCCGTGCCGCGTACGGCATTATACATCGACGGATAGAGCTGGGCCTCGACGCCAATGACCCGCAGCTCCGGCTTCAATGACTTTGCCGCGATCGCCATGCCCGAAATGAGCCCGCCGCCGCCGATGGGAACGACGAGCGTATCGAGGTCCGGGACCGCACGCAGCATTTCCAGTGCGACAGTGCCCTGCCCCGCAATGACGAGCAGGTCGTCATAGGGATGGATCAGCGTCAAGCCGCGCGCGTTGCCGTGGACAAGTGCGAAGGCACCCGCTTCCTCAACCGTTGTGCCGGTCACAATGAGGTCGGCGCCGTGCCGACGGGTGTTTTCGACCTTCACCATCGGCGTGCCGATCGGCATGACAATGGTCGCGGGAATACCAAGGCGCTTTGCGTGATACGCCACGCCCTGTGCGTGATTTCCGGCCGACATCGCGATCACGCCGCGCCGCCGCTCCTGATCCGACAGCTCCAGGAGGCAATTCAAAGCGCCGCGTTCCTTGAAGCTGGACGTAAACTGCAGGTTCTCGAATTTGAGCCAGATCCGGCATCCGCAAATCTCGCCAAGCGTCCTGCTTTCATTGCAAGGGGTCGCGACGATCGCACCACCGATCGTGTCTGCCGCAGCCTTCACATCCGCCAGCGTGATAGGCAGGCCCGCAAGATCGACCGCGGTTCGTTGCGAAGTGCTGTCGGGAGCCTTTGCCATCACGTCGCCCTGAATGCTTTTGACTTCGACGCCCGCCACAGCGTCCACAGGGTAGAAAATCGCGAATTCACCCGCGGTTCAAATGGGTCGGTATCGGCGCGCGCCATCCGAACGAGATCGCGGCGGACGACGGCAAGCGGCAGGAAGATCGGCCGCGTCTCCGGCGGAACGGCCGGAAACAGGGAGAATGCGGTGTCGAGGTGATGCCGAGCCTCCGCGACGAGCTGGTCAATCGCAGCACGGGCCGGCGGCGTCTGCTTGCCTGCAAAGATCGCCTCAACGCTGCTGCCATGCTTCGCCAAGAGTTGCGTCGGTACGAACAATTGCCGGTGCGACGCGTCGCGCGGCAACGCAGCGACAACGTGAGCGAAGCCCTGCGCGAGCCCGGCATGCCGCGCCAGGTGCTCGATCGCGACCGACGGCGGCGTCGCAATTTGCGCGGCCAGCGCAAACAGCGCCGACGACGTATCGGTGACATAGCCCTCGAGTGCCGCCATGGTAGGCATGGGGTCATTGTAGAGATCGAACTGATGCTCGTCGATCAGACGCGACAACGGCTCGATTGGAAGGCGGAAGTGGCGGATCGCAAGCATTAGCTCGGCCGCGACGGGATTGCCCTCGGCTCCGCCCTGGCCCTTCCCCACGAGCACGTCGCTCCACCACTGCAGCCGGACTTCGCCGGGCAGCGGCTGGCTGACCTGGTCGCGTACCCGGAAAATCTCCACGTTGAACGCGTATAGCGCGAGCAGCGCGCGACGCTGGTCCGCTGGTACGAACAACGTCGCCGCATAACGCGTAAAATCGTGCTGACGCACGAGATCGGCGCAGAATGTGGGCGCCGCGGTGTCGGGTTCGCTCATGGCACCGCAATCAAGGCGGCGGCGACGCGCCGCCGCTCGCCGATCATGATGTTGTATGTACGGATCGCGGGTCCCGTCTGCATGGCGTCCAGCACGATCCTGACCGCACGCAGGGCGGCCCGAAGCTCCTGCGGCGGCAACCAGACTTCGGTTCCGGTCCCGACGATCAGGGTGTCGATGCCGTTGGCGGCGGCGAACACGCGATCGAGCGAATAGCGGTCGATTTGTGCCGGTCGCGTGACCTCCCAGGCCCAGATTGCATCCGGCAGGCAAAGCAAAGAGCCGCGATGTGACATGCCGGCAAAGGCGAAGCCGCCCTTGCCATAGGCGTCGATCGGCGCCGACCTCGGAAAATGCGGAGCCTCACCTTGATTGGGCATGATCTTGTCCGATACCGACTTTCCGCTGACGCGGCACGCGGGTCGCGATCAACCTCGCTTCTTCGGAGGGACTTCCGGTGCGTCCGTCCGATGGGTGCCGACGCCGAGATAGATCAGAACGGGCGCCGCGATGAAGATCGAGGTGTAAGTGCCGACCAGAACCACGCCGAACATCATGACCGCCGTGAAGCTGTGAATGGCATGGCCGCCGAACAAAAGCAGCGCGAGCAGGGCCAGCGACACCGTCAAGTGGGTGATGATCGAACGTGACAGGGTGGAATTGATCGATTCGTTCAGGAGCTGCGGCATGGGCATTTTCTTGTACCGCCGCAACATTTCCCTGATGCGGTCGTAGATCACGACAGTGTCGTTCAGCGAATAGCCGAGGATGGTGAGCAGCGCCGCAATGCTGGTGAGATCGAAATCCACCTGGGTAATCGACATGAAGCCGATGGTAAGCACGATGTCGTGCACGTTGGCGATCATGGCGCCCAGCGCGAACTGCCATTCGAAGCGGAACCAGAGGTAGATCAGGATCGCGAAGATCGCGAGCATCAGGCCTACCATGCCGTAGGCCAAAAGCTCGCCGGAAACGCGGGGGCCGACCACCTCGACGCGGCGGTACTCCACGGCATCACCCAGCGCGCCGCGAACCTTGTTTACCGCCTCCTGCTGTGCGGCATCCCCACCGGGTTGCTCGGCCACCCGAATCAAGACGTCGGCCGGTCCGCCGAACTGCTGCAACTGGATGTCGCCAAGGCCCTGCGTGCTGAGGCTCGCACGCATCGAGCCGATGTCGGCAGTACCGGACTTGGCGCGCACCTCCATGAGAGTGCCGCCCTTGAAGTCGATGCCAAAATTCAGGCCGTGCGTGAAGAACAACGTGATCGCCACGATCGACAGCGTCGCCGAGATCGGAAAGGAGATGCGGCGGAATTGCGTGAAGTCGAAATGGGTATCGTCGGGGACGATGCGCAGCGACGGGAAGATCCCGAGCGCGCTGACCACGGTCAGCACGGCAATCAACACGCCGAGAGAAATGAGAACGATATGAGTCACGACAGGCCGAAGCTCCCTAGATCGGCACGCTTTGCGGCCGTTTCCACCGTACCCACCACGCCACGATGAGGCGGGTAAGCGTGAATGCGGTGAAAACCGTGGTGATGATGCCGATGCCGAGCGTCACGGCGAAGCCGCGCACCGGTCCGGTGCCGATATAGAACAGGACCGCAGCGGCGATGAAGGTCGTGATGTTGGAATCGAGGATCGTCGAGAGCGCGCGCTTGAAGCCGGCGTCAATCGCGGAGATGGCGGTCCGCCCGCCACGCAATTCCTCCCGGATGCGCTCATAGATCAGGACGTTGGAATCGACTGCGATGCCGACGGTCAACACAATGCCGGCAATACCCGGCAAGGTCAGCGTCGCGTTCAAGAGGGACAGGAGGCCGAAGATCATCGCGACGTTGATGATCACGGCGACATTGGCGAACACGCCGAAGAGCCGATAGGTCACCAGCATGAAGACGATGACCATGATCGAGCCGACATAGGCCGCAAGCTCGCCCTTCTCGATCGAATCCTGTCCCAGGCCCGGACCGACGGTGCGCTCCTCGATCGGCGTCAAAGGAGCCGGCAGCGCGCCGGCCCGCAGCAAGATCGCGAGATCATTGGCCGACTGCACGGTGAAATTGCCGGAAATCTGCCCCGACCCGCCGGTGATCGGTTCGCGGATGACCGGGGCGGAAATCACCTCATTGTCGAGTATGATGGCAAAGGGCTGTCCGACATTTTCTGAGGTGGCTTGCGCGAATTTGCGGGAGCCCGTCGTGTTGAAGCGGAAGCTCACGATCGGCTCGCCGGTTCGCTGGTCAAAGCCCGGTTGCGCATCGGTCAAGTCGCCGCCCGAGACCAGCACCTGTTTCTTGACAACATAAGGCACCTTTGGCGCCGACGCGCTCATGAGGACCTCGACATCGGGCGGCAGGTTGCCTCGCTGCGCCTGGTCCGCGGGCACGCTGGTGTCGACCATGCGAAATTCCATTTTCGCTGTCTTGCCGAGGATGGTCTTGAGCTGGGTCGGGTCTTGCAGACCTGGGACCTGCACGAGAATGCGGTCGGTGCCCTGGCGCTGGATTAAGGGTTCCACCGTGCCGAGCTGGTTGACGCGGCGTTCGACGATCTGGATCGACTGCTCGATGGTCTGGCGGATGCGATCGGTGATTGCGGCCTGCGGAACGGTGAGCCGGATCACCCCGCCGCCGCCGTCGGTGACCTCGAGCGAGCGCTGACCGTTGGAGCCGAGCAAGCCACCGAGCGGTTGCGACAGCTCGCGCAATTTCGCGAGCGCGGTCTGCTGGTCGGTGTCCTTGCTGATGCGCACCTCGACCGCATCATTGCGGACCGCAAGGCCGGTGTAGCCGATCTTGGCGTCCCGCAAGGTCCGGCGCACGTCGTCACGCACCTGATCGAGCTTTTCTTTCTTCACATAATTGGAATCGAGTTCCAGCAGCAGATACGAGCCGCCTTGCAAATCGAGGCCGAGCACAATTCGGCGCTGCGCCCAGAGCGGCCAACGCTTCACGGTTGCCTCGGGGAAGAAATTCGGCACGGCGCAGAGACACACCACAAGCGCCGTCAGAATGATGCCGAGCGCCTTCCACCGCGTGAAATACAACATCGAGTCGACTCGTCAGGTCTTGAAGGAAATTGCCGCGCGGCAGATACGCCGATCGCCGATCAGCTCGCGGAGGTCTCGTCCTTGACGATATCCGTCTTCTCCTTGGCAGGTTCTCCCTTGGAGCGGACGCCCGAGATCATCTGCCGCATCTGCCGCACGCGAACGCCGTCGGAGATTTCGAACTCGATCTGATCGTCATCGACGACCTTGGTCACCTTGCCCACGAGGCCGCCCGAGGTGACGATGGTGTCGCCGCGGCGAATGTTTTTGACGAGATCGGCGTGATCCCGCACTTTCTTCTGCTGCGGTCGCAGGATCAGGAAATACATGATCACGAAGATCAGCGCGAATGGCAGAAGCGACATCAACATGCTGTTGGTATCGCCGCCGGCCGCAGCCTGGGCAAACGCAGGGGTGATCAGCATCAGGACAATCCTCGTGAAACGGAAGGCCGGCAAGGCCGCCTTCGCGGCGGGCCGGTTCGGGCGAATTCGCGCGGACTATAGCGGCCGCGGTCCCAATTGCAACGCCGCGCAGACCCCCGATTTGGCCCGCTTGCGGGAGGCATCAAGGCCCGATAAGGCTGCACAGTCAGGAACTTGAGCCATGTCGAGAAAACCCCGCAAAACCGCGTCCCGGCCTGCTGCCAGAGCCGCCGCCGAAAGGACCGCAACTATCGCGGCAAAACGCCCCACGACCGTCCGTAACGACGATACGCCGGCACGGATCGCGCGTGCGCTGGAAGCTATTGCGGCCCACCTGTCAGCGAGCGCGTCGGCGCCTCCTGGGCCTGAGACGTTCGCCAACGCCGATGCCTTTGTCTGGCACCCGAACGGGCGATTGACGGATGTTCCCCGCGTCAGCAGCGTCGAGATCGGCCTGCTCAAAGGCATCGATCGCATGCGCGACATCCTGATAGAGAATACCGAACGCTTCGCCGGCGGCCTGCCCGCCAACAACGCGCTTTTGTGGGGCGCGCGCGGCATGGGCAAGTCTTCGCTGGTCAAGGCTACCCATGCCAGCATCAATGTCGACCGCGAGCCAAAGGACCGTCTGAAGCTGATCGAAATCCACCGCGAGGATATCGAGAGTCTGCCGGCTCTGATGGACCTGCTGCGCAGCTCCGAATTCCGCTTCATCGTGTTTTGCGACGATCTGTCCTTTGACGGCAATGATGCCTCCTACAAATCGCTGAAAGCGGTCCTTGAGGGCGGTATCGAAGGCAGGCCCGACAACGTGATCCTTTATGCGACCTCCAACCGCAGGCATCTGCTCGCGCGCGAGATGATCGAGAACGAACGCTCGACCGCGATCAATCCCGGCGAAGCCGTCGAGGAGAAGGTTTCTCTGTCGGATCGCTTCGGCCTCTGGCTCGGCTTCCATCGCTGCAGCCAGGACGAATACCTCGCC
>Ga0207826_1000497_pt1 | contig 11121 bp, 12 predicted proteins | sample LuqExpMetageno80_FD_187837 | JGI IMG/M metagenome (GOLD analysis project Ga0207826, IMG submission 187837) | Tropical forest soil microbial communities from Luquillo Experimental Forest, Puerto Rico - Sample 80 (SPAdes) | ecosystem: Environmental > Terrestrial > Soil > Tropical forest ... | reverse complement strand
CCCAATGTTATGCATAATCAACGAAAATTGTGCTATCATGCGTTCTTAAGGAAAAGTCGATCACCAATGCAAGTTGCCCATGATTCAGCTGACTTCAAGCGCTTAGCTTGGGAAACTGAAAAATCACAAGGGCCTTTTCATTGCCCAGAATGCAATAGGGCGTTGATTCTGAAGAAGAGCAGAGTTCGTGAACATCACTTTGCCCATGAGCCCCCTTCACTTGCCAGTATGGTAGTGGCGAATCCGAAATACATTATCGGGCTAAACGTGAGCTATTTATTGCGCTTTCTGCCCACCCCCTCTGTAAAAATTGTGAGCTTGAAAGGAGCCTTAAGGGCATCCGACCTGACATCAGTCTTCGCATAAAGAACCATCCGGTCGCTATAGAGATTCAGAGGTCCTCAGTATCGGTTGAAGATATAATCAGGAAAGCAGCGGCTCCCTCACCCTCCCCTCCCAACCCCCTTTAGGGCAGGCTGGAGAAGGCGGGGCCAATGCCCCGCCTTCTCCAGCCTTATTTAATCACCCTTAAGGGATTGGGGAAGGGGGTGTGGGGGAGGGGGGTAAGGGCCCACCGGCCCTTAACCCTCTCCCCCACTAAACCTCCATTAGCCCTTCAGAGCCTCGGTCTTGTCCGTGGTCTCCCAGGGGAGGTCCAGGTCAGTCCGGCCCATGTGGCCATAGACGGCAAGTTGACGGTAGAATCTGCCCTTGTGGAGGGCCGGGAGGTTCCGGCAGTCAAAGGCCTTGAGGATGCCGGCGAGGCGGAAGTCGAAGTGTTTTTTAATGAGGGCGGTCAGTTCTTCATCGGAGTGGGTACCGGTCCCGAAGCTGTCCACCTGGATGCTCACGGGACGGGCCAGGCCGATGGTATAGCAAAGCCACACTTCGCAGGTGGTGGCGAGGCCCGCAGCCACCAGGTTCTTGGCCGCGTGGCGGGCGGCATAGGCCCCGATGCGGTCGATGCGCAGGGGGTCTTTGCCGCTTAAGGCGCTGCTGCTGTGGCGGCCGTATTCCCCGTAGGTGTCCACGTCGCTTTTGCGGCCGGTGAGCCCGGAGTGCACCGCCGGCCCCCCCACCAGGAGATGTTCCACCGGGTTGATAAAGATCTTGGTGTTCTTGTCCGGGCGCATCTCCTCCTCGACAAACACCGGCTTAATGACGGCTTCCATGATATCGTCGTGCACCCGTTTGGGGGGCATGGACCCGGACGCCGCCTTGGTCGAACTGGCAATAATGGTGACGCTGTGGAAGCGGTAGGGCTGACGGTCGCGATATTCTACGCCCACCTGGGTTTTGGCGTCAGGGGAAAGATACGGGATCAGGTTTTCTCTCCGGACCTTGTCGATCTGGCGGGCCAGCCGGTGGGCCGTCCAGATAGGCAAGGGCATGAGGTCCGGGGTCTGATTGCAGGCAAACCCGAAAAGATTGGCGTTTTGCCGCACGTGGATCTTGTCGATTTCCTCGTCGGTCAGGTTTTTTTCGTTGAAATAGATGTCCGCATCCGGGGGGTATTCCTGGAGGCTGGTGAGGATGCTGCACTTCCTGGCATCAAAGTCCGCCTCCTGGTAGCCGATTTTCCTGATGGCCTTGCGGGCCAGAAAGGCGACGTCCGCCTTGGCTTCGGAAGCAAACCGGGTCGCGATGAACAGGATGGAAGTGGCCACGGCGCATTCGGCCCGCACCCGGGAATAGGGGTCCAGTTCCAGAAAATGATCGATGATGGCATCGCTCACCTGATCGCACAGCTTATCCGGATGTCCCTCCGTGACTGACTCTGAGGTAAACACAAAATCCTTTTTCATGGGCCATCTCCCGGGCTGATGTGGGCTGGTTGGTCAAAGGGGCGCGGCATATCTTCTAGGCATCCTGTCATCCCGGGTGCAGCCACGGCAAGGCAGGGCCTATCAGGCCTAAGACAATGAGGATCGCCGGAGGCCACCCAGGCAGGTGACTGCCGAGAAACGGTGGCTGATCATCAAAAGAAAATCTCGTAGAGACCGACAAAAATGAGAATCAGGCCAGAGAGCACTCCGGCCGCCTTGCCCAACCAGCGAATCCCAAAATGACCTAAATATATGCCAATCCAAATAGTAATGATACTGACGATAAAAACCACCGCTGTCATTATGGTTATATTTAAGCCCAACATTCCTGCCCCGACTCCATTGGGGATATTATTAATAGTCAGGCCGAAAGCTAATGCGGTTGCTTCTCTCATGTCGATGTGACCCGAGAAATCCCAGTCGGCGAGAATCGGGTTGTCGAGAATCTTGACGATTTGGCGAAAACCATATCGAGAAAGCCCAGTTTCCTCAACTAGTTGTTTTTCTTCCTGGGGCTCTCGGTCCTTGTGCATAAATTTCTCTTGGAAGATTACCCAGATTCCCGCAGCGATGATTATGCCTCCCCCCAATAAACCAGCCATTTCCTCACTCAGGAAATGGTAGACTGCCTCTCCGAGGAGTATAGATAAAAAGGTGCCGGTGGAACTAACCACGGCAATGAGGAGATTGGAGGTAAAGGGAATGTTAATCTTTCTGATGCCGTATGAGGTGCCCACCCCGATATTGTCCAGGTTGCTGGATATGGCTATCAACAGGATGGTCAGTAAGTGCATCGTTTGAAAAATGTGCATATCTCACAACCCTTTCAAGACGGCAATATCGATCACGATAGCTTGGTCCTCGGCTTAACAGAGGGTTCTGCCTCGAAGTCAACATCATCCTTGGCTTTCGTCAGGGTTATGCTTTTGCTGGCCTCATTCACCAACAGGGGCAGAAGGCTGGCGCCGGCAATGACCAGGCCGTCCAGGAGCCCCACCGGGGTGAGGTTCAACAGGCTTCTGAGACCGGGGAGCAGCATAGTAAGCCCCTGCAGGGCCAGGGAGCCGCCCACGGCCCAGTTCAGGTAAGGATTGGCCGGCAACTTCCCGGAACTAAACAGGCTGTGCCTTTCCGAGCGGCAACTGACCGCATGCAGCAGCTGGGCGGTGGTGAGGCTGTGAAAGGCCAGGGTGCTGGCCTGAGGGCCCAGACCGTAGCGCCAGATGCCGTAGCCGAAAGCCCCCATGGCCCCGGTAGTAATGGCCGCGCCTTCCACGGCCATACGCTCGTAATCTTCCTTGGCGAAGATGGGCTGCTGGGGGTCCCGGGGCGGGCGTTCCAGGATGTCGGGCTCCGGCTCTTCGAGGGCCAGGGCCAGGCCGGGGAAGATGTCGCTGATCAGGTTAATCCACAGAAGCTGGGCGGCCGTCAGGGGGGAGCCCAGTCCCACTGCCAGGGCCACGAAGGTGATCATGATCTCACTGAGATTGGTGGCCAGAAAGAAATGCACCGACTTGCGGATATTGTTGTAGGTGGTGCGCCCGTCCCTGATGGCCACAATCAGGGTATCCAGGTTGTCCTCTTCCAGGACTACGTCGGCCACTTCCCGGGCGATGTCGGTGCCGGTGCTGCCCATGGCTATGCCTACGTCCGCGGCCTTGAGGGCCGGGCCGTCGTTGATGCCGTCCCCGGTCATGGCGATGACCCGGCCGGTCTTCTGGAGGGCCTGGACAATCTCCAGCTTGTTAGAAGGGCTTACCCGGGCGAAGACGTGGACCCGCTTGGCCAAAGCCCCCAGGGTCTGGGGGTCTATCTGGGACAGGTGCGAGGAATCCAGGATTTCGAGGGGCATATCCTGGCTGAGTTGCAATTCCTTGCCGATGGCGTAGGCGGTGGGGCCTTGGTCCCCGGTAATCATCACCGTGTCGATGCCGGCCCCCTGGATGGCGGCGATGGCCTCCTTCACCCCTTCCCGGATGGGGTCGATCATGCCCACCATGCCGAGCCAGGTGAGGCCGTTGGCCGCCTCGGGGTCCCCGACGTCTTCCCCTTCGGCGTAGGCCATGCCCAGAACCCGCTGGGCCTCCTCGCCGGCCATGTATTCGTTTTCGGCTTCAATGACCAGCCTGTCATCTTCGGTGAGGGGCAGACGCCGGCCCCCTTTAAGCTGATGGTCACACATGCCCAGGACATCGGTAGGGCCGCCCTTTAAGGCCAGGAAGCGCCCCTTTTTGGGGTGCTGGTGCACGGTGCCCATGTAATTTTTGCCTTCGGCCCGGTGGTTGGTCTTGAGCAGGGGGTAACGGGACCTGAGGCCCTCCACGTCCACCTCCGCGCCCAGGGCCAGCTCCACCAAGGCTTTTTCCGTGGGCGTGCCCCTTAAGGAATAAGCGCCGTTTTCCCGGTAAATCTCGGTTTCGTTGCACAGCACCGAGACCTCCAGGAGGCGCTGCAACTCCTTGTAGGTCAGGGGAGAGGGGGCGTCTTTCGGCTTCAGGAACCGGCCGTTGTCCACCAGTACGCCCTTCATACCGGCGTATACCTGGACTACCGACATCTGGTTTTTGGTGATGGTGCCGGTCTTGTCGAGGCAGACGGTCTGCACCGAACCCAGGGTTTCCACGGCGTTTAAGCGGCGGATGAGCACGTGGTGATGACGCATGTCCTTGATGCCCAGGGCCAGGGTGGTGGTGGCGGCGGCTGGTAGCCCCTCCGGCACCGCGGCCGCGGCCAGGCAGATGGCGTTGCGCAGCATCTCCAGGAAGGCAAGGCCCCGAGCCAGGCCAATGACAAAGACCACACCGGAAACCCCCAGGCACACCAGGACCAGCTGATCCCCCACCACGCCTAGTTGCCGTTCGAGCGGCGTCTCCGGGGTGGAGGCTTCCCCCACCAGGGTCTGGATCAGGCCGATCTCGGTGAAGCTGGCAGTGGCCACCACCACGGCCAGGCCTTCGCCGCCGGTGACCAGGGTCCCCATAAAGACCATGTTGACCCGGTCGGCCAGGGGGATGTTGGCTTCCTTTAAGGCCTCGGTGGATTTCAGGACCGGCATGCTTTCCCCGGTCAGGGCGGATTCGTCCACGGACAGGTGGTTGGCGGACAACAGGCGGGCGTCCGCCGGGACGTAACTGCCGGGGCGCAGCACCACCAGATCGCCCGGGACCACGTCCTCGGCCGAGATTTCCTGCAGGCTACCCTGGCGCAGCACCAGGGCCACCGGGCGCACCAGAGTTTGCAGGGACCGGATGACTTTTTCGGACTCGCTTTCGGTCTTGTAGCCGATGGCGGCATTGATGACCACCACCCCCATGATGAGGACGGCGTCCACCAGGCCGCCGGTGACCACCGACAGGCCGGCGGCCGCTCCCAGGAGGGCCACGGGCAGGGACTTGAACTGGTCGGCGAAGATCTCCCAGCCGGAACGGGGCTCCGATTCCGGCAGGAGGTTGGGGCCATAGATGTGCAGGTTCTTGGCCACCCGGCGGGAGGTCAGGCCCTTTTCCGGGGAGGTGTGAAACCTGGCCGCGACCGCGGGAGCTTCCCACAGGTGCCAGGGCTCCCGAGGCTGGTCCTCCACCGCGGCAAACAATTTTTTCAGGAGGCCGGGGCCGCCGGTCGTCTGGAGAGCATCCTGGCCCGGAGGGTCCTCGGAGTTGTGGTTGTGGTGCTCGGCGACGATCCCGGCAATCAGGTCGGCGATGCTCTCGCGGGTGTTATCGGTGTTGTAGTACACCAAAAGGGTGCCGGTGAGAGAGCTGGCTGACACCCGGGAGATGGCCTTGATCCGGGCCAATCGTATTTCCAGAAGCCTTTTCAGGCTTTCAGAGCGATATAATTCCGCGACGTGGTAGCGGGTTCTCCCCGCCACCGCGGTGTGGATGGCCTCGATCATTCCTTGCCTTCGGCTAAGGCGCCTGAATGCGAAGGCACCTTACCAGCTGTTGGTTAGTGCGCCTTGGGGGTCTTCTTTTCGGGAGCAGCCTCAGTACCTGTACCTGCAGACGGGGTTTCGCCGCCTTTGGGCAGGACGGCGCAGACCACGTCCTTCAGGCCCGACACCGCAGTCACCAGGACGTCCCGAACCGCCGTGACCGCGGTCGTGCCCAGGCTGCCGGCCGCTTCCAAGGCCCCTTCCACGGCCGCCTTGGCGGCCGTCGCCGCACTGGTGCCGGTCTGGCCGGCCACTTCCACGACGCCGGCGACCGCACTCTTGGCCACCAGGGCCACGTCGCTGCCGATCTCCGCGGCGCCCCGGACCGCGCCTTTCACCAGGTTGGTGGCGGCCTGGTTGGCGTCGCCGCCCACGTCCTTCACGGCCAGGAGGATCCCCTTGGCCACGCTCTTGGTGCCTTCCATCAGGCCGGTGCCCACCTGATCGGCGGCCTCGATGGCGCCTTTGAACACGTCCTTGCTGACGTTAATGGTCTCCTGGGCCACGGAGCCGGTGGCTTTCAGGGAATCGGTGACGGTCTTTCGGGTGAGATTGACAATCTCGGTTTCAATCTCCTGAATGCCCTTGAGACTGCCGACTATGCCGTCTTTCACCGTGGTGCCGGCCTTGCCCAAGGTTTCGCCGACCCCGCCTTTTCCTTTGTTTTCTTCAGCTGCCATGTCAACCTCCCGAATAGATGGCCTTCCAGGTGAGGCTCCCGGGGCTCAGCAGCCGTGGTGTTTCCCGGCGGCATGAAGACCCGGCAACCCCGGTTCGGTTTACAGATATTTCCCGAAATAGGACGCCAACTGCATGGTGTTGACTTCCGGGAAGAAAATACCCATAACATCTTTCAGGGCCCACAGAGAACGGAGAGAAGTAACCTCTTCTTTGATGTAGTACATCTGCACTTCGCCCCGGATAGGGTCAACCTCCACGCAGGTGATCCCCCGAATCCCCGAGAAACAGTCCTGAAACTCCTCAGCCAGGTGCCTGTTGCCCTTAAGCTTGGCCACGGCCAGGCTCAGGTGGCCCGGTTTGGCCTGGATGATTTCAATGCCTTCGATGTCCATGCGCGTTATCCCTGTGTTAAATTCACCGGTGAGCAGACTAAGGCCCGGGGAGTTTCACACAGCCGCCTTCGGCAGCTTAGTTATAACGGCTTCCCGGCCCCCTCACCATTACTCAATTTGCGATATATATCAGTTTATTATCCAGAGGAGCACCCAGCCCTATCCCCGGAAAGGAGCCCAAGGAGCCCTCCGGCACAACCTCTGATCCTTATCTCGCCGGAATATCGGGTTCTTAAACCTTAAAAATAATCATGGCCAGAAAAAAAGAAAGGGTCATATTTAACAAATTTTTAATAAAAGGAGCATGAACTTATAACAATTGAATCAGATTATATTAAAAAACAAAAAGCATAAGGGGAGAACAGAGTACCCATGAACATCATTTCCTCATATGTCCATGTATTGGAGGGGCGTCTGCGCATCAAAGTACCGGAAGTAAAGGGCGCCCCCCTCAAAGCCCGCGAAATCGAGGGTCACCTGAGCTTGTGCCCCGGGGTGGAAGAGGTTTCGGCCAACCCCATCACCGGCAGCGTCCTGGTTCTTTACAATCCCCGCCTCATCGGCCAGGAAGAAATCATCCTGGCTTTCAAAGAAATCGGCTACTTGGAAGAGACCATGCCGAAAACCCACCGGGAAGCTGGTGGAACCCGTAATCATGAAGGCGCCGTCACCCGGGTAGTCACCGCCGTGGCCTCCACGATCATGGAAGTGGCCCTGTCGAGCCTGGTGGCTGCCATTATATAGGGCAACGAACGTTATGGCCTCGGCCCCCGCCTACGACCTGTTCTATATGATTACCGGAGAGATGTTCCCCGACGGGGAACAAGACGACAGGTCGGCATCTGAGCCCCCGGCATTGTCCAGGTGCAAAGATGAAGGCCGGGCCCGGCGGGTGATCTGGCCCTACGCCCGGATAGCTTGCCGCAGTTCCGTCAAGGGAAACTGCTAACCAGCCGCAGCTTTAGTTCCCGGGGCTCCGCTCAGGAGCTCTCCATACCTTTCTCACCCTTCTTGGCCCAATCCCGGGGCCCGTCCCCTCCCCTCTCAGAACCAGTCTTTACCTTCTTGGTGTCAGTGCTCAACAGATTCAAGAGAGCAAAGCTGCTGAAGGCAAACCACAGATAATCATACCAGGCGGGAACGGCTAGTTTTTTGGAAGCCCACAGGCTCCGCACCCCGAAAAACAGGAGGGTCATGGGGATGAGGAGCTTCAAGTCATACCCGCCGGTGATCCGGGCCACTTCGGCGTTAAGGCTCCCCAGGGATTTGGTCAGGTTAAGGGAGGGACTCGCTTTTTCGCCCGAGGCCAGGTGCCCGATTAGGGACTCGAGCCCGAGGCTCATGGCCGCTGCCCCCATTTCGGGGAACAGCCCCGAAAAGCCGTCGGTGAGCGCGGCCAGGGCCCCCTCGGCCAGGAGCGCGGCGGCGTCGTAATAGATGAGGACGCTGCCGGTGAGGGGCTTGGCTTCCACCCGTTTGATCCCCGGCACCCGGCCCAGCCTGGCCTGGGCCTTTAACGCAAAAGCCGGATTGCCCTTGACCTTGTCCACCTTGAGGCGGACCCGGCCGGGCATGGCATGGACGACATGGACACCTTTGATCGTCATGGGCCGACCCTCGTTGCTTTCCCAGGCCGTGGGTCAGGATTGGCCCTTGGCCGCTTTTTCGGCCAGGTCAGCGGCATGCTCGGCCTTGCATTCCGCCATCAGGTCGCTGATATTTTCGCCGGCCTCGGCGGCATACTCTTTGACGGTGTCCGCCAGGGCCAAATACCCCTTGATCAGGGTCTTGGCCAGGGGGCGGGACACCGAGGCCACCGCCGGCAGCACGATGGGCGCGGCCAGAGCCACTCCCAGGATCACGAGAATACTCGGGACAGCACCCTTAATACCTTCATCAGACGTTGCCATGGCGATCCTCCTTGGGGGAGATTAACATACCGGAAAATATATCAAGTAACCTCATAGAATACTAACGAATTCCTCAAGTTAAGCTAATCGACATATATCATAATGCGATATATGAATCTCAAGCGGGAGATCATGCAGTCGTTCTGGCAGGGGATCTTGAGGTTTTTCATCCTCCAGCAGGCCGGGCAAAGTCCCATATACGGCGGCAGGTTGAAAAAGTTGCTGCAGGAGTGGGGCTATGAGATTAGTCCCGGGAGCCTGTATCCTCTGCTGCACGCCCTTGAGAAGGCCAATCTTCTGCACAGCCGCGTCAAAATCTTCAAAGGCCGGGCCCGCAAGTACTACGATATAACCGACCAGGGCCGCGTCTTACTGGCGGAACTGCAAGCAGACCTGGCCGTTATCATGTCCAGAGTGCTCCCGGAAAACCCACCCCCTCTTACCTGAAATTCTTTCCAGAAGCATTTTTGTCCAAGCACAACAACAACTGATTGCAGTAATAATATGGTTTTCCTTGATGACTTTTCTCTCGCCGTTACCTTCACCAGAGCCGTTTCTGCGGCTGCCGGCAAACAAGAAACCATAAAAATGAGGGTCAGGACAGGGTCTCGGCATAAATTTCTTTGACAGGACACGTCAGATAAGGTAAGGTAACGGTGATTAGCAGCTCAGACCGAAAAGCTGGCAGTAAGACGGCGGACCGGTGGTAACGACTCTGGCGTTCTTAGGCGGTTTTTCCCCTGACTGCTTTCCCCTGCCTGATTATCAGCAGAGGAAAAACAGTGTACCGTTGCAGGAGGATCTTTCGGTTCATGAAAGAAACAGGTAAGGTCAAGTGGTTTAATGATTCCAAGGGGTATGGCTTCATCTCCCGGGAAAACGGCCCCGATGTCTTTGTGCATCACACCGCCATCGTGGGAGAAGGCTTCAAAACCTTGGCGGAAGACCAGGAAGTGGAGTTTGAGGTAGTCCAGGGTCAGAAAGGCCTGCAGGCTCAGAACGTCGTCAAGCTCTAAACCACCGGTTTAACCCCGCAGAACTCCGGGGCCCCCAGGGCTTCCGGAGTTCTCTCATTTTTAAGACCCCGGTAACCCTCCCAGCACCGGCCCAGAGAATAATTACCCTCCTAGTATGCTGGTCAACCTCCTCTTCCTTCTCATCCTCACCCTGTATAGCATTACCATCTATAAAGGCGGTTTCTGAGACTGACCCCGGGTTTGGTCCAAGCCTGCCGCGGTCCCGCCTCCACCCCGGAAGATAACCAGATTCCCGGCTATTTCTCCCCTTATGGATAAAATTCCGGGGGGGAGCTTAACAAGGGCTTGTAGCAAGCCGAAGGATTTGATTATAATCCCTGACAAAGGCGCGCCGAACCGGCATGCCGCGGTCTTAAGGTATTTCCTGAAACTGCCTGATTTGGGGGGAGAAATTCAAGATGACTCGTGCTGTCCGTATTTTTTTGTCCATTGTGTTGCTGGCCCTGGTTTTCTGCTCAACGGCGGCGTCGGCCGCTGAGGACGTTGCCGTGCCGGTGATCCTCTATCACCGCTTCGGTCCTACCGTGGCCGATAGCATGACTACCAAAACCTCGGTATTCGAGGCCCAGATGAAGTGGCTCAAGGACAACGGCTACACCGTCATTCCCATGCGCACCCTGGTGAATTACCTCCTGGGCCAGGGCCCGCCCCCGCCGCCCAAGTCGGTGGTGCTCTGCGCCGATGACGGTCACAAGTCTGTCTATACCGACATGCTGCCCATAGTGAAAAAATATAATTATCCCGTGACGCTGTTTCTCTATCCGTCCTGCATTTCCAACCCCAAGGCCCCCTACGCCATGACCTGGGAGCAAATCGCCGAGCTCCAGAAAACCGGCCTGTTTGACATGCAGGGGCACACTTACTGGCACCCCAATTTCAAGAAGGATAAGAAGAAACTCAAACCCGAGGAGTATCAGAAGGAACTTGACCAGCAGCTGGTGAAGTCCAAAAACGTTTTAGAGAAAAAGCTCGGCACCAAGGTGGACCTGCTGGCCTGGCCCTTCGGCATCTATGACGACGAGCTGGAAAAATATGCCGCCAAGGCCGGGTACGTCATGGCCTTCAGCATCGACCGCCGTTTAGACAGCAAATCCGAACCGATTATGGCCGAGCCCCGGTATCTGATGGCTAACAGCGATGGCGTCAAAGGTTTTGCTGCCATCGTCGAGGGGCATGTCCAGGAAAAGGGACACAAGACTTATTAGAAGTCATCCCAAACCTGGTTTCTTGTCATCCTGAATGAAGTGAAGGATCTCAACCCCTTGAAAATTCGAGATTCTTCGCTGCGCTCAGAATGACCCCGGAGGCGATGTTCTAGTTCTGCAATAGTTATAGACCGTG
>Ga0207826_1000495_pt1 | contig 11134 bp, 12 predicted proteins | sample LuqExpMetageno80_FD_187837 | JGI IMG/M metagenome (GOLD analysis project Ga0207826, IMG submission 187837) | Tropical forest soil microbial communities from Luquillo Experimental Forest, Puerto Rico - Sample 80 (SPAdes) | ecosystem: Environmental > Terrestrial > Soil > Tropical forest ... | reverse complement strand
CACACTTTTAGTGAACTCCAGGAATTCTTCCCGGGAAATGGTGCTTTCCCGGCCAGGCAATTTTTTCCGAGAAAAATTCTCCTTGGAAAAAACCAGGATGTATTCGTGGGTGTCCCTGAGGGTCGGGTTGGCGGGGGACTGCCAGCTCCCCCAGGCAGTGGAGGCCGCGGCGGACGCCCCCTTGTCCCAGATGATCTCCCCCCGCATGAGAAACCCGAGGTCCACCAGGTCCTTGATGATGTAAGCATGCAGGGGAATGTAGGGCTTGCGCCCCAGGTTGGCCACATTCACACACGCCCGCCCCCCCGGTACCAAAACCCGGTGCACTTCCTGCCAGACCCGCTTCAGGAACCCCAGGTATTCTTCCAGGGTGAAATCCTCGTCATAGTCCTTGCCCACGTTGTAGGGGGGGGAAGTAACCATGAGGTGGGCACTTTTCTCCGGAAGTTCCGCCATATTTTCGGCGGAGCGGCAGAAAATGGCGTTGACCGCCATGTCGGGCACGGGGTTTTCCTGGTATGGGGTATCCTCCCCCTGGGGCAGCCCCGCATAGAGCTTCTTCCCGTAAAAGGCTCGGGAATCGTGGCTCACCCGACCCGGCGAGCCGAAGGCCGTGGTCCGGGTCCCGGTTTTTCTGGTCCTGGGGGGCATGTCAGGATTGGTCTCTTATTGGGGTTGCATCGCCCGGTGTCTTCTCCCCTGGCCCCGGGGCCACAACGGCGTCCCCTGGTCGTCCCGGAGCTTCAAAACCTGGTCCCCTTTCATGACCTCGGCGGCGGTGAAGGTCGTTCTCCCCTGGGGTCCGGTTATCCGGGAGGCTTTTACCTGCACCTGGTCTCCACAAGCCAGCTTCAAAGCTTGCGCATCCACGAACCTGGCCGGCCCCAGGAACACCTGAACAGGTCCCTGGTTAGTCTTTAAGGTGAAACGCACTACATTGCCCTTGCCCCCCTGGCGCATAGGCCCACGCTGGACCGAAACCACCTCCCCCGTCAGGGTCTCCACCGTGCTGGGATCGAAAAAACGGTGGGAGCCAGGGCTTTTATAGCCGGGAGCCGGGGGATTGGGTTGCGGCGCGGTTTGCAAGGCGGGCTGGACCGCGGGCGGTTGCTCAGCCGGCAGTGGCGCCGCAGGTGGCTGGGCCGGAGGGACCCCTGGTTGGCCTACAGGCTGCCCCGAAGCAACCGCGCTCCAGACCAGCAGACTTCCTACAAGAAAAAAACCGGTGATGGTACGCTTCATATCATCTACTCCCTAACAGATTTTATTGGGCGATTTACTTGTTTGGGGCTCCCGGCCCCTGGCCCCGCCAACGGGGTCCATCCTGTTCATCCCAAAACTGCATGACTTCGCTGCCCTTGGTGATTTCGTTGGGCAGGATCATAGTCATATTTTCCAGCGTCACCCGCGCCCCCCGCACCTGGATATAATCTCACGGGGAGAGCTTGGCTTTTTACTTTTCCAGATACCAGTCCGGCCCCAGGTAAATGGTCACAGTTTCTTTGCCAGTTTTCAACTTCAAAAGAACCCGGGCCGGAACGTCCGTCTCGCCGGCGGTGACTTTCTCGATGGATTCAATCTTACCGTCCAGAGTCTCCACGGTTTTGGGATTATACATCTGCCCCATGGGCCAGGCCGGGGAAGCTGGGCACTTTTCCTGGGGCTGGGCCAGAACTGCCGCGGCGAAAACGCCAGCCAGTAGAATCAAGCTCAGCACGATCAGGACCTTTTTCATTTGATAATCCTTTTATTCCCTCCTATTACTGTGTCTTGCGTTCGGGCGGAAACCATAGTGGCCTGCCTGTTTCATCCCGAAATCTCATAACCTGATCGCCTTTCTTTACAGTTTGGGCAATTATCGCAGGCTGGCCATGCAGATTAACACGGGAGCCCGTAACCTCTAAGCGGTCCAGGTCCGAGATTCTCCAACTCTGCTGGGCCATGAACCAATTGGCCCCCAGTATCACGATAAGCTTTCCCGCCTTGACCTCCAAGGTCAGGTGCAGTATTTCAGGGACGTCGCCCGGTTTGATCTCCGGGGCATCCACGACAATGCCCTGTACGGTCTCTACCGTCTTGGGGTCAAAGGGGAAAAGCCATTGGCCATCAGCCTGGGACAAGGCTAACCCCAGTAAACTCAGAACCATCCCTGCGAGGAGCCATTTCTTCAAGTCATATCCTCCTGGCCTGTAGTCGGAACCGGCCCCTGGAGAACGTCACGTGCTCCCGGTTGTCCGCTCGGAAACCCCCTACTGCACCAGGGCTGCCACCTTCCGGGCCGCATCCTGCATGTCAGCGGCCACGGTGAAGGTGAGGCCGGACTCATTTAAAAGCCGCCGCCCCTCGTCCACATTGGTGCCCTCGAGGCGGATGATGATGGGCACCTTCACCTGGACTTCCTGCACGGCCTGGATGACCCCCTCCGCCAGTCGGTCGCAGCGCAGAATGCCGCCAAAGATATTGATGAGCACACCCTTGACCCGGGCATCAGAAAGGATGATGCGAAAACCGTTGGCCACCATCTCGGCCGAAGCGCCTCCGCCGACGTCCAGGAAGTTGGCAGGTTCCGCTCCGGCGGCCTTGATCAGGTCCATGGTGGCCATGGCCAGACCGGCGCCGTTCACCATGGCGCCGACGTTGCCGTTCAGGCGAATATAGTTCAGGTGGTGCTTCCGGGCCTCGTGTTCCAGAGGGTCCATCTCTTCCGGGTCGTCCATTGCGGCCAGGTCGGGGTGCCTATAAAGGGCATTGTCGTCCAGGTTGATTTTGGCGTCCAGAGCCAACAGTTTCCCCTCACCGGTGAGCACCAGTGGGTTGATCTCCGCCAGGGAGCAGTCCAGGCTGACAAACAGGTTGAAGAGATTGGTGATAAAGTCCGATGCCGCCCGCAGATGCTCGGCCGAGAGGCCCACCCCGAAGGCCAGGTTGCGGGTCTGGTAAGGGAGAAGCCCCACCGCCGGGTCCACCGCCTCCTTGATGATCAACTCCGGGGTCCGGGCCGCCACTTCCTCGATCTCCATGCCCCCGGCAGAACTCATCATGACGACCGGCCGGGCCAGACCCCGGTCCACCACGATGCCTAAATAATACTCCTTGACGATGTTTTGGGCCTGCTCCACCAACACCTTTTGCACCAGGCGCCCCTCGGGGCCGGTCTGGGGTGTGACCAGCGTCATGCCGATGACCTGGCCCGCGGCTTCTTCCACTTCCTCCAGAGTAGCTGCGGGTTTAATGCCGCCACCCTTGCCCCGGCCGCCGGCGTGGATCTGGGCCTTGACGACAAAAGGACCCCTCTCCAGGCTCTCGGCCACCTGCCGCGCCTCAGCGGGGGTTTCGGCCACGCCTCCAGGGGGCACAGGCACGTTAAATTTCTGCAGCAGCTCTTTTCCTTGATATTCGTGAATTTTCATAAGAAGGCCTTCCGTCGGATCCCTGTATGGTTAAGCTGTTTCACTATAAACAAAAGACCCAGGAGGATCAAAAGGAAATCGGCACTAAACCAGGGAAAAAGGGGAGGGCGGGAGGGGGAATGAGAAAGAGGGTGGGGGGAAGGCCAGGGACCTGAGGTCCCTGGCCCCCTCCTCAACAACCTTAAAAATACCCCATGGCCCGGAGGCGTTTCATGATTTCTTCTTTATTCTGGTCGCGGCCGGCTCGTTCGGCCCTCCCGAGAATTCCGGTCTTGGTGCAGGGTTCGCACCCCAGGCTGCGGTAGCCGCGCTGGTAGAGGCTGCAATAAGGCACATGCCGGCTTTTGATGTAGGACCAGATATCCAACTCGCTGAAATGCAGGATGGGCTGCACCCGGTAGTGGGGCGGAGTTTCCACGTGCAGGAAGTACTCGTCTTTGGCCCGGTCGGGGTGCTCGTCCCAGCGCATGCCGGTGATCAGGGCCTGCCAGCCGTATTTGGTAATGGCCCGGGCGATGACCTCGGCCTTGAGCCTGAAGCAGCATTCGGCCTTATCGGCGGCAATGTCAATCTCCTGGATGGCCTCGTCGTTGCGCTCGATGATCAGATTAAGCCCCCACTCCTGGGCTACCCGGTCCCTGAACTCATAGATTTCCTTAAATTTCACCGAGGTATCGATGTTCAGCACCGGGATGGGCACCTGGCCGCCGCACAGATCTTTGAGGAGGTGGAGGGTGGTAGTGGAGTCCTTGCCGCCGGTCCAGGCCAGGGCAATGTGCCCGGAAAACCGCTCCAGGGCTTCCTTCAATATGGCCTGACTTTTTTTCACTTTATCTTCCAGGGACTTTAACTCCATGACAATCTCCTTTGAGCCACTCGGAATTTACTTTATCATCGGCAAGAACTTTCCCCAAACCTTAAGCATTTTCGCTAAAAGGCCCCAATTTTTCCAGCATAACTTGCCTCAAGCTCTGGATCCGCGGGGCCAGGTCAGGATCACTGCCGAGATTGCGGCTCTCCTCACAATCACGGTTCAGATCGTAAAGTTCCAGGCGGCCGTCGGCCCACTCGATCAATTTAAAGAAGTCCCTGTCTATAACGCAACGGCAGGGCTGCATGAAAGGCTGGGGCTGGTAGTCCGGGACCTGCTTTTTAATGGCCTGGAGGCCGATATTCTGGTAATGCTCGGCGAAGGCGTGCTCCCGGGGGGCGGACAGAAGGGACCGGGAACTTTCCGGGAGCGGCAGAGGCGCGTCCACCACCTCCAGGATGGTGGCAAACAGATCATGTAATTGCGCCAGCCGGTGCGATTCCCCCGGCGCGGCCATACCGGCGGGGTATTTCACCACTAACGGAATCTGCAGGATTTCGTTGTAGAGTCCGAAAATGTGGCCCCAGAGGCCGTGCTCGCCAAGGGCCTCCCCATGGTCGGAAGTGATGACCAGAAGGGTGTTGTCCTTGGCGCCCTGGACCTCCAGAAACCGGTAAAAATCAAGCAACTTTTCATCCACGAAGTACAAACTCTGCTCATAGAGCAGGTAGATCTTGGCCATGATTTCGGGGGGGATGGCTTGAATATAGAAATCCTGGTGGTCGTATTGATAAAGCGGTTGTCGTTCCTCGGTGGAAATGTCGATGATGTTCTTATAAGAAGGAGGGGGATTATACTTCCAGTGGGTTTCCATGAGATTCAAGAACAGGAATAACGGCTGTTTTCCCTGATATTTGTTAATCAAATATTGGGCCAGCTTGAAGCTGCGCCTGGTGGCGCCGGAGGTCTTCAAGTAGAGATCAATACAGTGTTTTTTATAGAGTCTTTCCAAGACATTTTGTATCGGAAAAAGAAAGCGCTGCTTTTGTATGATGTATTTTAAAAAAAGCCACAAGCGCCCGAGTTCCTTGTCGGTAGCTTCCTTAATGAACTTGGTGTCAAGCTTGTCCCGGTGATAACCCTCGGAGAAAAAGGGCGTGTCCATCTCGTAAAAGACGTCGAAACCCCGCTGGTGACCCACCAGGCCGTTACAGGAGATGCCCACCGTGTGGTAGCCCATGAGACCCAGCACCTCGGGCAGGGTGTGGAAGATATCCGGGACCCGGGTGGCCTTGTCCTCGAGGCCGAGTTCGGAGGGGTACAAGCCGGAAAACAGGGACAGGTGGGACGGGATGGTCCAGGCGGAGGAGGCGAAGCAGGAGCGATACAGCGTCCCTTCCCGGGCAATGGCCTCGAGCCCCGGGGTGGTCTGTCGGGGATGGCCATAGGCCGAGCAGCGGCGGGCCCCGACCGTGTCCATGACCACCAGGATAATGTTGGGAAGTTGGGGAGAGGTCATCAGGGCCGGAGACGCCGCGACGATGGTGGCAAAGGCGGCCTCAGGCCCGCCGGCCGGAGGCCGCCGCCGGAAAGAGGTGGGCGAGCTTTTCCAGCACGGTCAGGCCGCTGCAATAGGGGTAATGTTTGATGATATAGGGGCTCACAAAATCGATGAACTCTTCTTTTTCGTTGAACTTTCGGTTGAAATAGATCTCCAGGGCCTGGATCACCCCCCGGTCGTTGTCCCACCCCAGGTCCAGGCTGCCATCCTTACGGAAAATGTAAGTCTTCAGGTTGGTATCGTGGAAAAAGACCTTGGCGTGCTCGGCCAGGAAGGGGAAGTAGGCCCGGATCTCCTCCAGGGTGTGGTCGAAATAGTGGCTGGTGTCGATGAAGAGCACGTCAATCACCGGGTCGAACTGCCGCTGCCGGCACCAAGCCTCGAATTCCTTGGCAAATTCCACGTCGTTTTTCTGGACGAAGAGCCAGCCGTCCCAATCCACGGCCCGGGAGCAGTCGGTGAGGTCAACGCTCACATATTTGGCGCCACAGAGTTGGGCCACCCGGGAAAACACCCGGGCGGACTCCCCCCGGGCCACCCCCAGCTCCACGATGAGCCGGGGGTTCATGGTAAGCGCTTCCACAAACAGGGTTTCCAGGTGCTCGTTGATGGCCGTGCGCCTGAGGCTGTGCCTTTTAATGTCGTTTAAGGGCGGGAGATCCGTGGTGAGAGGGGTTTTGGGTTTCTTGAGGTTGACAAAAAGATTATAGAGACTTTTCATTCTCTTGCGGCAGGAGTGTTTGAACTTGTCTACATTCATGGTTTTTCGGGCTGGCCTGGAGGTGCAATCCCGGCAAGCGGCGTCCGGCTGGCCCCCCTCCTTTCCCCCAGGCTCAGTGTTTAAGCCCCTCCTGGACCCTGATAATTTCCTGGCAGCGCCCCTGGCCGTTGAATTTCAGCACCACCCCCTGGAGCTGGATATTCTGGGAGGCCACCTTGAAGGGGTGGGGCCGCTGCGTCAGGAAGCGCTCCAGGATAATCTCGGTTTTCATACCGATGACCGAGTTGATGGGGCCGGTCATGCCCACGTCCGTGATATAGGCGGTTCCCTGGGGGAGCAGCCGTTCGTCGGCGGTCTGCACGTGGGTATGGGTGCCCACCACCGCGCTCACCCGGCCGTCCAGGTACCAGCCGATGGCCAATTTTTCACTGGTGGCCTCGGCGTGCATGTCCACCATGATAATCTTGACCTCCGGGGGAATCAGGGCCAGGACCGCGTCCACGGTGCGGAAAGGGCACTCCAGGGGATTCATGAAGACCCGGCCCTCCAGGTTGATGACGGCCACCTTCTCCCCGATGGCCGTCTCAATGACCGTGTAGCCCCGTCCCGGGGTGTCCGGCGGGTAGTTGGCGGGCCTCACCAGCCGGTCGGTGTCTTCGAGATAGGGGATGATGTCTTTGTGTTTCCAGATATGGTTGCCGCTGGTCAAGAGATCAATCCCCATACTGAGGAGTTGGTCCGCCACCGCCGGCGTGATGCCGATGCCGCCGGAGGCGTTCTCGCCGTTGGCCACCACCAGGTCAATGAGGTGGCGGTCCACCACCCGGTAGAGCAGTTCCTCCACCGCCCGCCGCCCTGGGGAGCCCACGATGTCGCCCAGGAATAGGAGATTCATCAGCGGGCATACTCCACGGCCCGGGTTTCCCGGATGACCATGACCTTGACCTGGCCCGGATAGGTGAGCTCATGCTCGATTTTTTTGGCTACATCCCGGGAGAGCAGGGCCGCCTCTTCGTCGCTCACCTTGTCACTCTCCACGATGAGGCGGATCTCCCGGCCGGCCTGGATGGCGTAGGACTTGCTGATGCCGTTGAAGGAGCGGGCCACCCTCTCCAGGTCCTCGAGGCGCTTGATGTAGGTCTCCAGCATCTCCCGGCGGGCCCCGGGGCGGGCTCCGGAAAGCGTGTCGGCCGCCTGCACCAGGATGGCCATGATGCTCTCTGTGGGCACGTCCTCATGGTGGGCCGCGATGGCGTGCACCACCTTAACGGACTCGCCGAAGCGCTTGGCCAGATCCGCACCGATGAGGGCATGCACCCCTTCGGCTTCGTGATCCACGGCTTTGCCGATGTCGTGGAGCAGGCCCGCCCGCCTTGCGTGCTTTTCATTGAGCCCCAGTTCCACGGCCATGATGCCGCAGAGGTAGCACACCTCCAGGGAGTGCTGCAGGACATTCTGGGCATAGCTGGTGCGGTACTTGAGCTTCCCCAACAGCTTAATGATCTCGGGATGGAGGCCGTGCACCCCGGAGTCGAAGGCGGCTTCTTCGCCCGCCGAGCGGATCTTCTCTTCCATTTCCTGGGTGACCTTGGTCACGATCTCCTCGATGCGCCCGGGGTGGATGCGGCCATCGGTAATCAGGCGCTCTAAACTCATGCGGGCCACTTCCCGGCGGACGGGATTGAAGGCAGAGAGGATCACCGCCTCGGGGGTGTCATCAATGATGATGTCCACGCCGGTGGCCGCTTCCAGGGCCCGGATGTTCCGCCCTTCCCGGCCGATGATGCGCCCTTTCATCTCTTCGTTGGGGAGGGGCACGACACTCACGGTCTGCTCGGCCACGTGGTCGCTGGCGTAGCGCCTGATGGCCAGCGCGGTGATCTCCCGGGCCTTGCGGGAAGCGGTTTCCCGGGCTTCGGTGTCGATGCGCTTCACCATGCGGGCGGCCTCGGTGCGCACCTCCCGCTCCATGGTACTGAGCAATAAATCTTTGGCTTCCTGAGCGGTCAAACCGGCGAGTTGTTCCAGGCGGGCGTTTTGTTCATTCAATAATTGCTGATAGCGTTCTTCTTTTTCGAGGAGGCTTTTTTCCTGCTGGCCCAGCTGCCTCGTTTTCTTGTTGATTTCTGTTTCCCGTTCGTCTAACAGACCTGCTTTCTTTTCCAGGTTTTCCTCCTTCTGGAGGAAGCGGCGTTCCAGCATGAGCAATTCCTGCCGGCGTTCCTGGGTTTCCTTTTCAACCTCCTGTTTGAGCTGGTAAAGGTGGTCTTTGGCCTGCAGCCGGGATTCTTTCTTGATGTTATCCGCTTCTTTGCGGGCTTCGTCCAGGATCTTTTTCCCCAGGCCCTCCAGAGACTCGATATGAGACTCCATGAGATGCTTGCGATAGAAGAAGCCCACAAGGAAACCAAGCCCCGACATCACCACGATAAACACAATGGCAATAAATATATTCATTGGGGGGATCCCCTCGAGTTATATAAATTCCTCACCAGGGCCAGGGCCCGGTCAGGTAAGTTAGCAGTGGCGGTAGGGCAAAGGGCGAGTACTGGGGTGGTAAAACAAAGGCGGCGAGGGGCGTGGAGCACAGGCTTTAAAACGGGTGTTTCACTTCCTCTTAAAGCCTGGTACAGCTACTTCTGAGCACAAAAAACGCTCAGGTCCTACGGCACTTCCTGGAATTCTCCTCCTTTTTGTGGGAATTGCAACGGTGCTCCTCCTCAGCCCACAAACCGGCGGGAGGTTCACCTGCCTTGACTATATCGGACCGGGTGCACCCCGGAGTTACCTCCACTTCCCTTGCCATGCTCGCCTGACGCCTTCCCAGATTGTCTAAGTTCCCAGAATTTCGGAAAATGTCCTTTTTCCCCCGAGTTCACGGCCTCACGGTCCCGAGGGCGCTGATAAGTCGTACACCTCCAGTTTCTGCAGCAGTTGCCGGGAGCGCTGTTCGATCTCGGCCTGCAGCTGCCGATGGGTCTCTTGTAGCTCCTGATAGTTTTCCTGGTTTTCAAGATTCTCGAGAGCCAGGTTTAAGGCTGCCAGAATAGCCAGGTCGGCCAGCGAGCTGGTGGGAAAAGCCCGCTGCAGTTCCCGCAGTTGTTCGTCCACCAGGTGGGCCACCGACTGGATCTGGTCCGGAAGCATGGGGCTGGTCAGGGTTAATGACCGCCCCAGAATCTCCACGGTCATTTTTTGGGGCTCTCGTTCCAATGTTTAGGTCGCTTCTCCCAGATCGAGAATTTTGAGCCTGTTCAGGATCTTGTCGATCCGTTGCCGCACCATTTCCTTCTCGCGGGTTATCTGTTCTAACGCGGCTTCCGCCTCTTTGAGAGCACGGTCCTTCGCCAAGAGGGCCTGATCTTTGGCGGCCAGGTTATCTTTGAGTTCGGCTATGGTCTGCTTATATCTCTCAAATTGGCTGAGGACAACTTCCAGTTTCTGGTCGAGCTCGGCAAACAGATCCATTACCACTGTATCCCCCAGGATTTATTCTGATTGTGCCCTTGGGAGCCGCAAATGTCAAGCACTTTTACCTGAGGAGGGGTTCAGGCGTTGCCTGATACCAGGAACAAGGAGTCATGGGAAGGGAGCATGACAAGGTTTGTGAGCTCGTGCCTGGCAGGCTAAGCACTCGTGGCGGTTTTGAGCCATCCCGAAGATAAAAAATGTGGAACAGCCGCCCCGGCTGTTCTTGTCAAGCGCAGGCGAGGGCGCCTGCTCTAGATTTCCGGAGGGAAGGCTTTGGTGGCACAGGTGTCCTCACCTGTGCCGGGCGCAGGCTAAAGCCTGCGGCTACGAGCTTCCTGCGCCGGCTTTGCTTTAAAACTTCCATCTTCCCCTTTACCTTTTGAATAGCATCCTTGTGTTCTTGCACAGGCTGGAAGCCTGCGCTCCTACCATATTTAAGGGGTTGGGGGAGTGGGTTTGGGAGAGGGGGCAGAGGGGCCACGATCCCTGAACCTCTCTCAACACTTCCTCCCCAACCGTTATGGGCAACAGAAATGGCTGGCAAGTTCGTGGCCTTAAGCCCCGCCTTGCCAGCCCCCTCCGCGGGTTGGGAAGGGGGGTGTGGGGAGGGCAGGGGCCTCAGGTCCCTGAGCCTCCCCCCAAAAGACTTTCGCCATACCGTGATTAGCGGCTGGCCTGGAGCAGTTTGGCCATGAGGTCCGTATAGCGCCGCACCTGTTGGTCGTTTTTGATGGCCATGGCCAGGGCCTGTTTGCTGCCCAGGAGCACCACCAGCCGGCGTCCCCGGGTGAGCGCGGTATAGAGAAGATTGCGCTGCAGGAGCAGGTAGTGGTGGGTGGTGAGGACCAGGAGGACCCCCGGAAATTCGCTGCCCTGGGCCTTGTGCACTGTTACCGCGTAGGCCAGGGTGATCTCTTCCCCTTCGCCGGGGTCATAGGCCACCACCCGGCCGTCGAATTCCACCTGGAGCTGGCCGGTGGCAGCGTTGAGGCCCGTCACCAGGCCGATGTCGCCGTTGAAGACCTCTTTGTAATAATTGTTCCGGAGCTGCATCACCTTGTCCCCCCGCCTAAAAACCCGGGCTCCGAAGGTGAAGCGGGGAGCCCTGCCGTTTAAGCGCTGCTGCAGCTAGTGATTCAGGGTCTGCACGCCCACCGCGC
>Ga0207826_1000493_pt1 | contig 11139 bp, 8 predicted proteins | sample LuqExpMetageno80_FD_187837 | JGI IMG/M metagenome (GOLD analysis project Ga0207826, IMG submission 187837) | Tropical forest soil microbial communities from Luquillo Experimental Forest, Puerto Rico - Sample 80 (SPAdes) | ecosystem: Environmental > Terrestrial > Soil > Tropical forest ... | reverse complement strand
CGCCACCAACCCCGAGCATCCCCCATTGGTGAAGTTCGTGGCCGCTATTCCGATCTTCTTTAGTAGCCCGCCTGCTCCCAAGGGAAATTGCGGGATTGAGCCGAGCACTTCCATTCGACTCCCCCGGCCTGTAAGAGCCATTTAAGCGGTCCATAAAGTTTGTGCAGAGACGTTGAACTGTCCGGCACCCCCTGAATTGCTTCCCATAACAAGGCTGGTTCGTTAAACTCTTGAGACAGCACGCGTAATCTTGCAATGCCTGACCTGATTCAATTGGCAATCCCGGCGTTCATTCTGCTCATGGTGATCGAGGCCATCGCTGATGCCCTGATGCGCCGCGAACTCTACGAACCAAAGGACACCGCTGCCAGCCTTACCATGGGCATCGGAAACGTCGTTGTGGGATTGGTGTCGAAGGGTATGGTCTTCGCCCTCTTCACCTGGGTGCACAAGTTTGCGTTGTTTCAGCTCGGCTACCAACGGTGGGTGTGGGTGCTAGCATTCTTTGCCGACGACTTCAGCTACTACTGGTTTCACCGCACCAGCCACGAGTGCCGGTTCTTCTGGGCATCTCATGTGGTGCACCACTCGTCACAGCACTACAATTTGTCCACTGCGCTCCGACAGACCTGGACCGGAGCGTTCTTCGGGTTTGTCTTTTGGCTGTGGATGCCGCTGGTCGGGTTCCAGCCCATCATGATCTTCACCATGCAGGCCGTCAGCCTGCTGTATCAGTTCTGGGTCCACACCGAATTCGTACAGCGACTTGGCCTCCTTGAACTAGTGATGAACACGCCGTCGCACCATCGCGTGCATCATGCGACCAACTCGCAGTACATTGACCGCAATCACGCCGGAATCCTGATCATCTGGGACCGGATGTTTGGCAGCTTTGAGCCGGAAGACGAACACTGCACGTACGGGTTGACGACCAACATCAATACCTTCAACCCATTACGAATCGCATTTCATGAGTGGATCGCGATCGGGCATGACCTGCGGAAGGCGCGGACGTGGCGCGAACGTCTGGTAGCAGTGTTTGGCAACCCCGGAGCGGTCAATCGCAGGGACGCCGCGCTGCGCTCGTTCGAGGTAGTGCGGAGCTAGTTGTCCATGGGACGTGAACGGGGGCGCGACGCCAATTTCGCCGCGCCCTCGTTGCCATGAATGCCATTCTCATTTAGTGCGCCGGAGTCTTCCCCCTCATGGTGAGCACTGGACACGTTGCTTCCCGCACCAATTCATAAGCAATCGGCCACTGGAAGCGGTCCAGCACGCCCGACGAAGGACGGATGCCCAGAACAACCAAGTCCGCCGAAAGCGAGGATGCGACGTCGAGAATGGTGGGTGCTACCCGGCCGAATTCAATCTTGTATGTCACGTCGAGACCCTCGGCCTGGCAGCCGACGATGTCAACCAGGCGTTCGCGTATTCTCGCCCTGACGCGGTCGGCATCAACTCGAGTGCCCTCGTTGGCGTCTTCCACAACGTACAACACTGTCACTTTCGAGTTATGTGCTTTGGCCAGGTCACAGGCGTACTTCACGGCGGGATGCGACTTGGGGGTTAAGTCGCACGGAGCCAGAATCTGCCGCACGTGGTCCCAACCCCGCGTGTGGTGGATATTCGGACCGATGGTCAGCACTGGCACAGAGGAGTGACGAAACACCTTTTCCGCCACCGAACCCAAAAGAGCTTTGCCGATCCCGCCTCGGCCATGCGTCCCCACCACAATGAGGTCAATCTTCTTATCGCAGGCACACTGCAGCAGACACTCGGCCACAGGCCCCTCTAGCATCACTACTTGCTGGTCTGACTCGTCATCATATGCGGCGTTGCGCCGCAGGCGGCTCTTCAACTCCACCAAGTCCCGACGGGCGGCATCGCGTCCCGCGAGTATGCCTTCGCCACCAGCCAGGGCATACTCCCCCGTGGGGAGGACGTAAGCGATCTCCGCGTGCGCCCCAAACAGCCTGGCAAAATCAAGCCCGATAGTAACCACCGCGTCGGACTGATGGGTTAAATCGCTGGCGATGAGTACGTTATGAATACCTACGTTGGTGATCGTAATTTCTGCTGAAGCCATGATGCGCGACCAATCTCCCCAAATCGTGGGGTCGTTTGGGCGAACCTAGCCGGATGCATTGTGTGCAAAGCTCGAGTAGCTGAATCACCCGGCCACCTTGTCTCGACCGCTAATACTTGTTTAGCGCATCCGACAACGCAATGCAGTGATGCACGTCAAGCCCTAAAGTGACGTGGAACGCTGAAAGAAGAAAAGGCCGTCACATCGAGCCAATTTCAAACCTCGGCTGTGCGCTGGGCAGCAATGGCAGGCTCCTGGTCACGTTCCAGCAGGCTCTTCACGATGACATAGAGCACCGGGATGAAAAACAAGTTCAGCAAGGTGGATAGGATCATGCCGCCGAATACGGTGGTACCTACGGAGTTGCGACTGGCAGAACCGGCACCTGTGGCGAACACAAGCGGCAGCACACCGAGAATAAACGCAAACGATGTCATTAGGATGGGTCGCAGTCTGATACGCGCCGCTTGTACGGCTGCATCGGTGATCGACAGGCCCTTCGCACGAAGCTGTTCCGCAAACTCCACGATCAGAATGGCGTTCTTGCTGGCGAGGCCGATTAGCATCACCATTCCAATCTGGCAATACACGTCGTTCAGTAGGCCCCGCGCCCATTGAGCGCCGAGAGCGCCCAGCAGGGCCATGGGCACGCTCAAAAGGATGATGAACGGCAGCACAAAGCTCTCATACTGCGCGGAAAGCGTGAGATAAACGAACAACAGGCCTAGCCCAAAGAGGATCGCCGACTGGCTACCTGAGCGGATTTCCTCCAGTGAGAGTCCAGACCAAGCATAGTTGAAGCCCAGGGGAAGATTCTGTTTGGCCAGTTGCTGCATGGCGTTGAGCGCCTGGCCGGAACTGTATCCGGGGGCCGCTGATCCGTCGATTTCCGCTGACCGGAAGAGGTTGAAGTGAGAGATGACTTGCGGAGCAGTCGTCTCGCTGATCGCCACCAGATTATCGAGCGGAATCATGGTGCCGGTGTCGGAGCGCACGTAGAAGTTCCGGATGTCGTGCGGCTGGGTGCGAAAATCCTGGCTGGCCTGCACATAAACGCGGTAAGCGCGGTTGTTGAAATCGAAATCGTTTACGTACGCCGAGCCCATATAAACCTGCAGGCTGTCGCTGATCTGCTGCAAGGGTACCTGAAGGCTGCGCGATTTTTCACGGTCGATCTTCACCAGGAATTGCGGATCGTTGGCGGTATAGCCACTGAAGAGTCCGCGGAGGTCAGGCCTCGCGTTGCCCGCAGCCACGACTTTTTGGGTAACGTCATAGAGCTCTTGCAGTGAGCCGCCGCCCTCTTCCAGCACCTGAAAACTGAAGCCGCCGAATGCAGCCACGCCTTCGATGGGCGGTGGCAGGAACGGGAAAGCCTGCACTTCGCTAATCTGAGATAACGGCCCGCGCAGCCGATTTACGACGGCCGCCGCAGAATGCCCTTCGCCTTTTCGGTTGTCGGCGAGGTTGAGAAACACCATGGCGCGATTGGAACCGCTACCCGCAAAACTGAATCCAATCGCGCTGAATGCGCCGGTGATGTCCTTCTCTGTGGCCAGTACCGCTTCCACCTGCCGCAAGGCATCTGCGGTGTACTCCAGCGACGCGCCCGGCGGTCCCTGCACCAGAACCATGAACCAACCCTGATCTTCGTCGGGCACGAAACCCGAGGGCACGCGCTTGTACACGAAATAGGTCGCCGCAAGTCCCAAAAAGAATACGACCAGCACGAGGTAGCGCATGTGAATCACAGACCGCGCTGACCGGGTATAGAGCTTCGTGCCGTTTGTAATGAGGGTCTCAACGCCGCGGAAAACGATGTTCTTGTCCTCGTGGGCGCGCTCGGGGCGTAACAGCAGGGCTGACAGCGACGGCGTAAAAGTAAGCGAATTGAAGGCCGATATGGCAATGGAAAATGCGATGGTGAGGGAGAATTGCTGATACAGCAGTCCTGTGGTCCCCGGGAAGAATGCGACGGGTACAAAAACGGCCACCAGGACGAGCGAGGTGGCCACCACGGCGCCGGTTACCTCACCCATAGCTTCCGAGGCCGCTGTATGAGAGTTGATGTGCTCCTCTCCCATGTGTCGCTGTATGTTTTCGATGACAACAATGGCGTCGTCCACCACCAGCCCGGTGGCGAGCACGATACCGAACAGGGTCAGCGTATTGATCGAGAACCCAAGAAGCTTGATGAAGGCAAAAGTTCCCACCAAAGAAACCGGGATGGTGACCGCAGGAATCATGGTCGAGCGCCAATCCTGCAGGAAGAGGAACATCACAATCATCACAAAGATGATGGCCTCGACCAGGGTCTTCAATACTTCACGAATGGAGTCGCCAACAAAGGTTGTGGAATCGAAGGCCATCGCGTACTTCATGCCGGGCGGAAAGCGCTGTGAGAGCCGCTCCAATTCCAACTTTACGGCTTTGTCCACGTCGAGGGCGTTGGCCGTAGGAAGCAGCGAGATACCGATGCCGACCCCTTCGAGACCGTTGAAGCGCAGTTTGCCACTATAGGACTCGGCGCCCAATTCAGCCCGACCCACGTCTTTCAGGCGTACCAGCGCGCCATTGCCTCCCGACTTGAGAATGATGTCGTCGAATTGAACTGCCTCAGTCAGCCGGCCCAGTGCGCGGACGCTGATCTGAAAGGCCTGTTTCGTTGGGGTGGGTTCCTGGCCAACCTGTCCGGCAGCGATTTGCACGTTCTGCTGCTGCAAGGCAGAGACCACGTCACCAGCGGTCAGACCGCGTGCTGTTAGGAGTGACGGATCGAGCCAAAGGCGCATCGAATATTTCCGCTCGCCGAAGATCTCCACGTCGGCGACGCCATGAATGCGCTTAATGGCGTTCTTAATGTAAATGTCTACATAGTTGCTCATGAACAACGGCGAGTACCGGTTGTCGTCGCTGTAGAAGCCAACCGCCCCTATAAATGACGAGGCCACTTTGTTGACGGTCACTCCGGTGTTCTTCACCTCGTTGGGCAGGCGTCCCAACACCCCGGAAACGCGGTTTTGCACGTCCACGGCGGCGATGTCGAGCGGACGGGTCAACTCGAAAACGATCGAAACCTGGCTCAACCCATCGTTGCCGCTGGTGGAAGTCATGTAGCGCATGCCCTCCACCCCGTTGATCGACTCCTCGAGAATCGTAGTTACGGAAGATTCAACAGCTTGAGCGTTGGCGCCGACGTAGAACGATGTGACAGCGACGGTAGGTGGTGCCAGCTCAGGGAATTGTGCGACCGGTAGCAGAGGAATGCACACTGCGCCGGCAATGACAATCACCAGTGACGTGACCGTGGAGAAGACCGGCCGCTTGATGAAAAAATCAGCAAACAAAGCTGGAGCCCCTTCCCTGTAACAGTCGAGAGCTACTGCTGGATCTTGACGAGCATGCCATCCGCCAGGTTTTGTCCGCCAGCGACTATCACCTCATCGCCGGCTTTCAGGCCGCTCAGCACTCTGTAATCGTTCCCGGAAATCTCACCCAGCGAAACCGGAATCTGTCGTGCAATTTCCTTGCCGTCTTTCTGTTCGGCGACAAACGCGAAAAACTGCCCACCCAACCGCGATACGGCCACCACCGGAATTGTGATGCCAGGTTGGGTGCTCCAGGTGATGCGCGCCTTTACCAGCTGCAAAGAACGCAGCCGGTCTGCAGCCTTGTCGACTGGAGCCTTTGCCAAAACAGTCTGCGTCGCGGTATCTACTTGCGGCGAAATGAAGTCGACCCGCGTGTTGAGAATCACGTTCCCGACTGAATCGAGAATCTCCACGGGTGCAGCCATCTTCAGCTCTTTGGCGCGTTCTGACGGAATCGGGAGGTACACCTCCAATCCGCGTCTTTCATCGATGGTGGTCAGGCCCGTTGTGTTGGTCACCCGGTCACCGACGTGGACGGGAATATCTCCAACGATTCCCGCTACCGGTGCATGCACATGGAAATAGCGCAACTGCACATTCTGCTGGTCGATCTGCGCATCCATCGACTTAACGTCCGCGCTGGCCGCCTCGTACGTCGACTGAGCCTGATCGAGTTCCTGCTTGCTAATTACACCGGACGCATACAGGCCCTTTGCCCGGTCGAACTGGACCTTGGCCAATTGCTGGTTGGCCACCTTGGATGCCCGCTGCGACTCCCAATTTGCCACCGTCGCAGCCTGCCGGCGCGGGTCAATTTCCATAAGGGACTGCCCCTGCTTCACCACATCGCCGGACTTCACGTTGATGGCGAAGATCCATCCTTCAACATCAGACATGATTGTGGCCGAGTTGCGGGACTTGATGGTCGCAGTGTAATCGGAGGATTGGCCAAGTTGCTGAGAGCCGATCTTCTGTACCTTAACCGGCATCACGGGAGGGCCTTGGGGGCCTTCGGCCGCGCCGCGGTTGCAGGCCGTTTGCACCGAGCCTACTGCGATGACGCCAGCGAACGGTAACCAAACCACCCAACGCCTCGTGAACCGGATGGGCGTTGTGTTGCCATTACGAGGCATAAAGATCTACCTCCTTCTTCGTCACGCGACGATGAATTGCTTTCGGCGGCACGCCACATCGGACCGCCTGCCTAAGATAAGTAAATCACAACCGGTGATGGAGGACCGCGACTCGCACTATCGCGAGTTTGTGGTGGGGGGCTGAGTCGACGAACGCCGCCTCAGGCTGCGAGACTCATGGCCAGCAAACGTGCCGCAACTGTACCAGCCCAGCCCACGGCCCGAGTTCTCTGCTTTCTCCCAAGCTACGCTACTGCTGAAGCCACCTTCCGCACAGCCATCGACAGCATCAACCGCGACACGCCAGACGCGATAAAGCTGATGCCAACCAGCGTCCCGACGACCCACTCGCTGTTGATTGGCCAGTGCGCCCAAATCAGTACACCCAGCAAAATGGTCACGATGGCATCAAAAAGCACCCATCCCCAGCCCGAGTTCGGCCGAAGCTGAAAGGCCAGCACAAGGGCGAAGACACCGTAAATCAGCAGGAAGCAAGCAATGATGAGCGTCAGTGCCAGCAGCCCTCCAGTTGGATGCATGAGGATGTACCAGCCGGCGACGATGTACAACAAGCCCAGCACAATCTCTAGCACTGTCCTGCCGCCGCTATGTGCGCGAAATCCGTAAACGATGAGAGCGGCACCGTTAAAAATTGCGGTCCACGCCACGACGTAAACAGCCACCACACCACCAACTAGCGGGAAAAGGATCGCCAGCATCCCGGCGAGAATCATTAGTATTCCTAACGCAATGGACCACCCTGAAGCACGCTTCACGCTATCTAATATCGTTTCAGCCATGACCTCTCCTCTCGGTTGGGCGCAGGCGACGTACAACGTCAGCCGCGCGTTTGCGCACTCGAAAGCAACCCCACGAAACCCACAACCACTGCTACTTGCCCGCCATTGTCTCAGACCGCGCCCGTGACAATCAACGTTGCAGTGCGGGCTGCGCCGTTTCTACCGCGTCGAACTGACGCATGTCCACCGCTACTTTGTTCCCGGAGCCTTTGCCCAAGACGAACGCGCTAGCGAAGCGGAATCCCCACAGCACTTCGTTCGGCACAAATGAGGTTCGGGTGTGCACGGTGGCAGAGAACGTCTCATCAAAGCCGCTTAGCAGAACCAGGAACTCCGTTTGCGACGCGCGCAGGGATTGCTCCGTCTCGCCATAGAGCGGGCTCGAAGGGGCAATCGGATGCACCACAGTCCAAGTCAGCGGCAGAAACACCACACTGCTGCGCTCAAGCTGAAGAGGATAGTATCGCCGTGTCCGCAATCCATCTACTTCCTCAAAACGGCTTACGAGCACTTTGGCCGAAACCTCGATCAGTTCGTTCGACCGTGCATTGGCCACTCGAAACTCGAAGGCGGTCCCATTTTGATACGGGGCAATCACCGCATATCGGCTAAACAGCATTTTCGCCGTGGGACGTGAAAATCGCGCGAATAACAGCCCCGTCACGATGGCGAAGCCAAACAGTCCGACCAGCGACTCCACGGTCACCACCGTATTGGCCGCGGTACCGATCGGAACCACCTCTCCGTAGCCGATGGTCGAAAGCGTCTGCACACTGAAAAAGAAGGCCCGCAAGTAAGTATGGTGCTCCATACCGGCGGTATTGCTGCCAAGTGATCCGGGACCACACGCGAGGTAGGCGGAGGCAAACAGAGCGTTTACGACCAGATACAGCAGAGCGGCGATGGCGAAAAACTGCGCCCACGGCATGGTCAGCATGGCATGGTACGCGCTGAACGACGACCAGAACCGCAGTCCCTTGCGTTCCACGTTGAAGCTGCCGTCGCGGTTGAGCAGCCTTTGTTGGCTCTCGCGCGACACCACAGCCCCGAAGCCCAAGTCCCGCAGGTCGTGTTCTGTCAGCGGCCTGCTGGCCGCACCTGTCGCCATCTCTCCTGTGTCCCTTCTCACCGCTGCGTGGGTATTGGGAGTATAAACGTACCCGTTACGCGAGAGCAGTTGCGCGCTTAGATGCTGGTGGCCACAATCGGTTGCCGTACATTGTTGGCTCGCCCACAATAGACCGCTGAAGCAACTTCAGTGCGGCTACAAACGACGGGCACTCAGTCCCATCGGATGACATCTTATAGTCGACCAACGGATACCACCGATGTAGAGTGGTCGGCATCGGGAGGTATCTCGGGAAATGTCATCCAAATTCGCCCTGTTACATCACTGCGGTCGTCATCGGCGCGGGACTGCTGTACGGTTGTAGCGCGCCTGAAGGAATTCACAGTGACGTACGGATTCAACGTCGCCGACGGACTCCAGGTTAAGACCGAGTATCGCTACGATTGGTCCAACGTCCCAGTATTCCTGACCAGCACTCAGAACGTGTACAGCAAGGACCAGAGCACGGCCACCTTGGGACTGGTCTGGTGGTTTAGGCGCAAACAGGGAGCATGGTAGAAGAGCCGCAGTCACGGACCGAAAGGCGAATTCATCGTTCTTTCACATCGTTGCGGCCAAACCGATTGTCGCAATTGCGCATTACGCCATAGACTGATTACGCAGTTGTTGAGGAGACTAGCGTTGTCTGACGCAATCATCGAAGCACGCGCAGTCGAAAAGTACTACCTACAGCCAGACGGCAATCGTATCGAAGTCATTGCACCAACGGACGTTGAGGTCACTCCAGGGAAGATTATCGCCTTATTGGGGCCTTCGGGATCGGGCAAATCGACATTATTGCGTATCCTCACGGGGCTTTCCCAACCCTCGTCGGGAGAGGTGCTTTGGCACGGCCAACCGCTTTCCGGCCAGATTCCCAGCGTTTCCATTGTTTTCCAGAGCTTCGCGTTGTTTCCCTGGCTGACCGTACTGGAAAACGTCGAAGCGCCCCTGGTCGCTCGCGGTGCAGGTGCTATTGAACGCCACAAACGGGCTCTGCGGATGATTGACACGGTCGGATTAGACGGGTTTGAAAGCGCCTATCCGAAGGAGTTGTCCGGAGGCATGAAGCAGCGGGTCGGTTTTGCGCGGGCGCTGGTTGTGGAGCCGGAAGTGCTCTTCATGGACGAGCCGTTTTCGGCGCTCGATGTGCTTACTGCGGAGAATCTCCGTTCCGAGCTACTGGAACTCTGGATCAGCCAGAAGATGCCCACCAAGTGCATTTTCATCGTGACCCACAATATCGAGGAGGCAGTGCTGCTGGCCGACCGAGTCATCGTGTTAGGGCGCAACCCGGCGCGTATCCGGTCCGACTTCGAAATTGACATTCCCCAGTATCGCGACCGCAAGTCGCCTCGCTTCCTCGCCTATGTGGACTTCATATACAAAGCGTTGACCAAGCCCTCGGAAGAGCTTACTTTTCCCCAGGCTGCCGTGTCGGCTGCCGGAAACGGCAAAGACCGCGAGCGTAATAAGTTTCAGATGTTACCGCACGCCCGGCCAGGCGGCATCGCAGGTTTCATGGAACTACTCGCCGACCGCGGGGGGCGCGACGACTTGTACAAGCTGGCCGACGAATTGGCGATGGACGTCGACGATATTCTTCCCATCGTTGATGCCTCAGTCATGCTGGGCTTCGCCGTGGTGAATGAGGGCGACGTAGAGATTACCCCTGAAGGACGACAATTCGGCGAGGCCGACATTCAGGGTCAGAAGCAAATGTTCCGCGAAGCCGCCCTGAAAAACGTCGCCATCCTACGTCTGATCGAAAACACGCTTCATGCCAAGCGGGATCGTGCCATCGGAGAAGAATTCTTCCGAGACATTCTGGACGAACATTTCAGTGCCGACGAGGTGGAACGCCAGTTTGACACCGCCCTCAACTGGGGCCGCTACGGCGAGATCTTCGATTACGACTCCACGACCGGACGGCTGTTCCACAGCGAGGCGGCTGATTCCGCGCCCTCAGAAGGAGTGAGTTAGTGCGACGCGGCCCCAGCCCACCGATACGCATTCTTGGAAAAGGACCCTGGTCGCTGCTGCCGGCGCGGACATGGTCACTAATCACGGACTTTTTTATCTTCGGGTTTGGGCTATCAATTTTCTATTACGTCGTGGTGCTAGCCAGCAGGTGGTTTGGCCCGTTTAATCCGCAAGTTGAGATTTCGCTGAGTCCGGGCATGCTCCCAGTCTACGCCGCGTATTCACTGTTACGCATTACGGTTGCGTATACACTGTCGCTGGGTTTTACGCTGGTGTACGGATATGTGGCGGCCTACAACTCGCGCGCTGAGCGGCTGATGATACCGCTGCTCGACATACTGCAGTCCATTCCCGTGCTCAGCTTTCTGCCGGGAGTGATGCTGGCTATGGTGGCACTATTTCCCCGTAGTGAGCTTGGTGTGGAACTGGGGGCCATTCTGCTGATCTTTACCGGGCAGGTGTGGAACATGGCCTTTAGTTTCTATTCCTCGCTGAAGAGCATACCGCGCGACATGCGCGAGGCCGCAACGATCTACCAGTTCAATTGGTATCAGAGATTCACCAATATCGAGCTGCCCTACGCTGCCATCGGCCTGGTGTGGAACTCCATGATGTCGGTCGCAGGCGGTTGGTTCTTCCTCATGGCCTGCGAGATGTT
>Ga0207826_1000492_pt1 | contig 11147 bp, 11 predicted proteins | sample LuqExpMetageno80_FD_187837 | JGI IMG/M metagenome (GOLD analysis project Ga0207826, IMG submission 187837) | Tropical forest soil microbial communities from Luquillo Experimental Forest, Puerto Rico - Sample 80 (SPAdes) | ecosystem: Environmental > Terrestrial > Soil > Tropical forest ... | reverse complement strand
GGCTGGCTCTGCTTGACGAGAACGGCAAGGGCCGGGTCTTGACGCCTAGTGATAATCCTTAAGCACCGGAGATCATGGCCCTGCCTTTTTTGTGCCTGATATGATCTAAGGTCTTGCACGGACATCAGGCCGGGATTTGACTATCCCGCGAGGTCTCCACTTTTGCCCAGGATGCATTCGTCAACGCCATCGGCCGGCGGCTGGTGGCGTCGACCTTGCCCGGGCGGTTTGTTGCCAGCCCCCCTTCTTTCGCCCTCTTCTAAGATACTTAGATATTTTTTAAAAAAATTTCCCTTTTTAAAAAAAAATTCTTGACCCTAACCAAATTTTAATGCTTTAATACCCTACCCAGGTATGGTAATATTGAAAGGAGGTAACCTTATGTCAATCTGGATGAGGGTCGTCACCTTACTGTTCGTCGTTCTCCTGGTTCCCGTGGCCGCCTTGGCCACCAACGGGGATAACCTCATCGGCGTGGGACCCATCTCCCGGGCCATGGGGGGAGTGGGCATCGCCCAGCCCCAGGACGCCATCAGCGCCGTGTTTAGTAACCCCGCGGCCATGTGCTTCGGTGATTTCTGCCCCAGTTCCCAGGTAGACTTCGCCGGCACCGTCTTCCTGCCGACCCCCACCGGCAGCGTGGGGGCCGGCTCCAGTAACTTTGATGCCACCAGCGCCTCCCGGACCTATCCCATCCCGGCCCTGGGCATCTCCTGGAATTTTAAGGAATTGCCCAAATGGCGCTTCGGGTTCGGCGCCTACGGGGGCACGGGCCTGGGGGTAGATTACCGGGCCACCAGTTTAAACACGTCTTTTAACCAACTCATGCCTCTTCCCCCCGGCTTCCCCCGCATCCCCATAGCCGCGGGCCTGCGCACGGAACTGAACATCTTTAAATTCGCCCCCACCGTGGCGTTTACTCCTTACCCCTGGCTGTCCATCGGCGCCGCCTTGAACATCGACTACTCCACCCTTGATCTGGGTTCCGGGTACGGGTCAGCTTTCGGGCTTGGCGCCCAGATCGGGGCCATTGTCAAACCCCACCCCCAGGTTTCCCTCGGCCTGACCTACATCACCCCCCAGAACATCACCTACCGGCGGGTGAGTGATTTTACCGGCAGTGGCAGCCTGGATGACCTGACCCTGGGGTCGCCGAACAACCTCGGCTTCGGGATCGCGGTTGAGCCCATATTGAAGAAACTTGTCATCGAGGGCGACCTCAAATGGCTCAACTGGAGCGCCGCCAGGGGCTACAAAGACTTCGGCTGGCGGGACCAGGTGGTCTTAAACATCGGGGCCCAGTACAAGCCCATCCCCAAACTGGCCCTGCGCCTGGGGTACAATTACGGTGTGAACCCGGTAACGCCGCACCGCAACTTTAACGGCAGTGCCAATAGTTTTACTGATGTCCAGGGCTTCAGGGTCCCCACCTATTTCTTTGAGAGCCTCCGCACCATCGGCTTTCCGGCCATTGTGCAACATCACATCACCTGCGGGATCGGCTATAACATCACGGATAAATTCATCGTCAACCTCGGTTTCATGCACGCTTTTGCGCAAACCCTCACGGAAAACGGCACAAATCTGTTCGGCCAACCTGCCAAGTTTAAATCGACGTTATATGAGAACAGCATTGATCTGGGCTTCAGCGTCAGGTTCTAAACCGTATTGGGGATGGCCGGGAAAACTCCTGCCATCCCCTGGGATAGACCGTGAATCCTGGCCATTTTTCAAAGAGCCAGTTTGAGGCGCAGCATGTATTTGCCGGAAAGCATGAAAGAGGAAATACAAAGGAACATCCTGGCTCGCCTGAAGAAGATAGAAGGGCAGATCCGCGGCCTCCAGGCCATGGTCACCGAGAGCCGGGAGTGCGATCAGATTCTCACCCAGGTACGGGCTGCCCAGTCGGCCCTGAGATCCGTAAGCAAATTGGTCATCAGGAGCTACCTCTTGAAATGTTACTATGAAATCAGCAGTAAACCGTCTGCAGAAGACATGCTGGAAAAATTGGATAAGGTCGTCGGAGTGCTGACCAAATTTATCGGAGCTTGAAGCCGCCGGGAAACCGGCGCCAAGCGTTTTACTCAAGGAGGATAAGCTATGAGCGATAAAGAGAGAGCCTGTTTCATCTGTTCACGGGACACCCTGGACGGGGCCTACCCGGCCCTTATCCTGGGCATCAACGCCGCCCGCCTGGGTATGGAAGCCAAGGTGTTCTATACCTTCATGGGCGTTAATCTGGTGATGAAGGGCGGTATCGAGAAGGCCAAGTTCATCCCCCCGGGGGTCATGGGCGCGGTCCCCGGCATGTCCAGTATTGCCACGGCCATGATGAAGAAGAAGGCCGAGAAGGCCCAGATCCCCTCGCTGCCGGACCTTATGGAGATGGCCCAGATCGAGGGAGTACAGCTCATCGCCTGCCGCATGACCATCGATATGATGGAAATCAAGGAAGAGGCAATGGCCGAAGACGTCGTCATCTGGACGGCCGAGGAGTTCCTCAAATACGCCAAGGATGCCAAACTCTGCCTGTTTACCTGAGCAGGCCCTCCTGATCACCTCAACAAATGGCATTTTGGAGGGAGGGCCAGGGACACAGATCCCTGTCTCCTCCCCCCAAAGCCGGCACTACTCCTACTGGTTAGGATCGGGGACGACGCAGTAAGCCAGTTCACTGCCCTGATAGCAGGGCAAATAATAGGCGTTGCCGTCGAAAAAGTATTTCCGCCCCCCCACCGTCTGGGCCACAGCCGCAGGAGGCAGACCAACCACAATCATCCCGGTGGAGAGTGCCCTGGCAGCTCCTGGCACTGCCGCACCCCATCCAGGACCGTAATAAGGGCCCCAGTTCCCAGGCGCGGTCACCATGTGAGCCCCCCCATAGCGGCCAAGTTCAGGATAGACCGTTCTCCCTCTGATCCCGGTGAAGGCCTCGCGGCCATGAAGGCCTCTCACCGCCTCGCCGCCGAATTTTTCCTTTCCCATGCCTCCTTCCACAAAGGGAGTTCGGAAAAACTCGCCGCCCCGGCCCGGCCTGGGAAACACTCCCTCCTGGTGGCCTGCTACAAAACCGCCGCCCCGGGGCCCTTCCGCCCAGCCGCTGCCGGCCCGGAAGCTGCCGCCGCTAAAACCACCGCCCCCCTGAAAGCCGCCCCCCACGAAACCGCCGCCGCCCCGGGCCTGAGCTTCGGGGCAAAAGAAGGGGAGAATCGCCAGCAACAACATTCCCACCAGACTGCCCGGAACAGACCTCACCTTAATCAGCTTCATCATTGCTGTCCTCCCTGTTTCTTTTCCGGCCCGCTTTTCGGAGCCTGAGTGGCCTTGACCGGGAGAAACTCAATTTTTTCAGCCCCCTCAGGGGGAGTGAAAGCAAACAAGTCGTCCGCCAACTGCGGGGAGAAATTCCAGTCACTCAGGTACGCGCTCCATTGGGGGGAACCGGTCGTCTGTTTGTGGGTCAGGACAATCTTGCGAGGCACCGGCTGCTCGCCGGCGTCCGCCCACAGCTGTAGCTGGGCGGCGCCGCTGTCAAAGGACAGGTGATGACAGGGAACCCCGCGGACCTTGTGCAAGCCGACATAAAGCGCGTGTTTAATGCCCTTCTTGAGGAGGTCGCAAAACTTAGGGCTGGCCAGGTCGGTCAGGGCCACCCGGAGGCCAAAGTCTTTGTTGGCCTTCTCGAGGGCGCCTTCAATATCCGGGGGGGCAGCCATGGTGCCGTAGACATTTTGGTCTTTATCATACAGGGTGATGGTCTTGCCGTCGTAGTAGAACTGCTTGTTGACCAGGTCGCCCAGGGCGTTTACCCGGAGATGGTCAGGCCGCCGCACCAGGAACTCCATGTCCAGGCCATACTGGAGCTTTTTGCCGCCATAATAGACCTGGTCTTCGGCAACCTCGGCTTTAAAGCTGAACTGGGGCTGGGCTTTCAGGAACTCGCACATTTTTTGCAAAATCTGGTGCGGGTCAGGCTCCGGAGCCGTGGCCGCTTCCTTCGCCGGCGCCGGCGGAGCCTGGGGCGGCGGGACCGTCTGGGCCATGAGCGGGCAGCTCGCCAGGAGCAGGCCGATCATCAAGAGCCATCTAACTGGCTGGGGGCGCATGGCTTCTCCTTGTTGAGGGACATCGTGGTCATGCGGTTCGGCTTGATAGCTCGCAATCTTTGGTCCTTGTGCCGCAAGTATCTAATAATAATATAAGTCCCCTGAAGGCCAAGGCAAGGGAGATCAGCGGCCAGGCGGCACGATAATTCTTGTGGAATTTTATTTTTATAGGCCTAAAATGGCGCGAACTGGCCATGCTGCAGTACCGGGAGGGCATCGCCGATTTCAGCACGGTGCTCACCGCGGAGCAGAATCTCCTAACCCAGGGGGACAGCCTGGCCAGAGCACCCTTGGGGGACATCTCCAGCAACCTGGTGGGGGTCTACCGGGCCCTGGACGGCGGCTGGCAGATCCGGGAGGGCCAGGAGGTGGTGGCACCGGAGATCAAAACGGCCATGGCGGCCCGCATCAACTGGGGGAACCTGCTCAATGTGGTGGCTTTACCCCCGCAGCCGCTTTCGCCGCCCAAGCATCAGGTCCGGCCGCCGCAGTGGTGAGGGTAGGAAGCAATAAAATCATCTATGGCACCACAAACTGGCGATAATTCGTAACCCTTAGCCAAGAGAGGAGGTGTACAAGATGAAAAAATTAGGAATTTATTTAATCCTGGCAATATTCGGTTTGGCGCTGGCCTGTGGCCGCCAGGAAGCGAAAGCCCCCGCCCCACCAGTTACCTCGGCGGAAAAGGCTGAGAAAGCAGCTCTTCAAGCCCTGCCGCCGCAGATAGCTCGTATGGAGATTCACTCGTTTCCGTCTATGACGTTGACGGATCAGGAATTCCTCACGGGTCGGAAAGATGGGAAACCTGTCACCATAGCGGGCGAGCTTCGCCTGCCCCGGCCGGGAACTGAGCGTTTGCCGGCAGTCGTGCTCCTGCATGGCTCAGGCGGAGTGTCACGTAATATCCTGGATTGGGAGCAGGATCTTCTTGGCATGGGCGTGGCCACCTTCGTCCTTGACAGTTTCACGGGGCGCGGCATCGTGAATACCAACTTTGATCAGTCTCAACTGGGGCGGCTCGCCATGATCGTGGACGTCTATCGGGCCCTTGCGGTCCTGGCGAAACACCCCCGGATCGATCCTAACCGGATTGTCCTCATGGGATTTTCCCGGGGCGGTCAGGCCGCGCTCTACTCCAGCATGAAGAGATTTCAGCACCAGTATGGTCCTGCGGGCCAGGAATTTGCCGCCTACCTCGTCTTCTATCCACTGTGTAACACGACATATCACGAGGACGAGGATGTGGCGGACAAGCCCATCCGGATCTTTCATGGCAGCGCCGATGACTATGCCCCACTGGCGCCATGTCGGGCCTATGTGGAGCGGTTGAAGGCCAAGGGTAAGGATGTCCAGCTAACCGAATATCTCAGCGCAGCACATAATTTCGACAATAGGGGGCTAAAAACACCTATCAAGCTTGAGAAGGCACAGACGTCCAGACGCTGCGAGTGCACCGAAGCAGAAAATGGTGTTATCGTCAATGTCAAGACCAAGCAGCCCTTCACCTGGACCGATCCTTGCGTGGAATATGGGCCGACGCTGGCTTATAACGAGCAGGCGGCTACCGAGGCGAGAAAGGCAGTCAGGGACTTCGTCACGACTACACTTAAGCCTTGACCTAAGCCTTGGGAACGCTGAGAGGAGGAACACGATGAACTGGTCTCTTAGGAAAGTAGCAGGGGTTATGTTGGTCGTTGCAGTTCTTTCTGGTGGGATGCTGTCCGGTTCTTCGATTGTCTGGGCCAAGGAAAAGGGTAGCACGTTGGCCAAGCAGATCCTGGGAAACTGGACTCTCGTTTCAGTTTACAATGAGCAGGAAGGCAAAAAGATTGAGCCCTATGGGCCCCAACCGAGGGGTTTTATGACCCTGGCACCGGACGGCCGGTTCTCGATTATCCTTATGAAGGCAAGCCTGCCGAAGTTTGCTGCCAACAACCGCGTCCAAGGCACAGCTGAGGAGAATCAAGCCGTTTTCCAAGGGTCTCTCGCCTTGTATGGCACCTATGCACTCATGAACGAAAAGGAGAAAATGGTGAATCTACACGTCGAGGCGAGCACCTTCCCCAACTGGGATGGCACAGATCAGAAACGCATCATGATCGTTGAAGGGGATGAGATGAAGCTAACTAATCTCACTCCGACTACCGGGGGAACTGCCTACCTCGTCTGGAAGCGGGCCAAGTAGTCGAGGGGCAAGTCAAAGGGGGTTGAGGAACATGCTTCACTCAACCCCTTTGGTGTCAGTTACTGCTCCGTTAGAAAATTTTTAATCTCCTGAAAATTCAAATTCTATCTATCAGGGAAATAACACCACATTTGCATAATTCCAGTCCGCAAAGCGGATCTTTTCATTCACTCAGCTCTCCCGAATGAAATTTTTCTAACCTTAGGCAGACATTTTGGTAAAGCCCCTTTTACCCTTCCGCGCTTACCTGCACTAAGGCCCTGAGATACTGGGCCGCCCGCAGTAAATGTTGTACTCCTGCACCCAGGTGGACCGGCGACCGTTTTCCAGGTTGACCTCACCATAGTGGTTAAACATGGCCTCGGTGAACCTGACCTTAAGGCCCTGCAGCTCCAACCCTGCCATATTCAAAGCAGTTCTGGCTTTTTTACCACTTACGTGATAAAAAGTCGGCAAGGGGGGTGCTGAGGGAGCACCCCCGAATGAGGCAATGAGGCCTCTGCATAAAATCATGGTGAACAGCCGCCTCAGGCGGTTTTTTGCAGGCGAGGGCGCCGGCTCTACAAACATCTTGATTAGTAAGAGAGCTTCTAGCTCGATGACGGGATTTTTGCAGAGATCTCCCCATATCTTCAGAGGCGGGCGGCATGGTCAAGCGCATAATCGGCACGGCAGTGGGGGCGTTGGCAGGGTTTTTAATCGGCTATCTCAGCCATTGCGCGGGAGGCACGACCTGAGCCATTACCTCCAATCCCTGGTCAGGGACCATCATGGGGGCGCTGGTAGGATTTCTGATAACCTATTAATAGTGTCTTGTCCCGGGCAGTGTATTTTAAGGTCCTATTTCACCCCTACCCCACCCCTCCCCCATCTTGGAGGAGGGAGTATCAGAACCCTCTTATCCTTAACATGAGGTATGCCCATGCCATTCAATAAGGCCAACAGCGAAGTGATGACCCGGAATTTTGCCACCATCAAGGCGAATGCCACCCTGAAAGAAGCCTATGCGGCCATCAAGCAGAACCTGGAGGGGCCGCCTCATTCACCGGGGTTGGTCGTCCTGGACGAGGCCGGGAAGTATGCCGGGGTGCTCACCGTGGACGATTTTATGAAGGAGCTTAACCGGCTCCACGACGCGGCCTGTGATAAGCCCGGGAAGGCAGAGTGGCTGGCGTCGTTTTTCAGCAAATGTGAGCTCATCGGCTTCGAGAAGGTTTCCGAAATCATGAGCGGCAAGCGCTTGTCGGTTCGAGGCGGCGACAGCTTTGAAAAATCCTGTGAGCTGATCCTCCATAAGCAGGTCCACCTGTTAGCGGTGGTGGACGATGAGGCCAAACCGGTGGGGATCATCACCAGGCGGCAAGTCCTGGAGGAAGTGGCGCCCCGCATGTTTGAGAAACGCTAGCCTGCCCCTCCCAAAATTTCGGCGCCTTCTGAGCGGGTAAAGTTAGGGATGAAAAATATCCAAAGATTATGGTAAGATGGTGAACCTAAGATGATAACCTGGAGACCTTACCCGGTGAGGTAAGGACTGGAGAATTTTGCTGGCAGGAACTCAGGTGAGTCCGGAAAACTCCATCCCTGAATCCTCTCACTCTCGATTGCCAGGGCCCGCCCAGGAGTCCACCATGAAAAAGAAGGCTGCCCCGACAAAAGCTACCAATCAAAAAAAAACAACATCCCCCAAAGCCAAAACCTCTCCTGCCGATAAAATTGCTGAGGCCGCAGAGCCGCTACCTCCGGAACGAAAGGCCTTCCCCGTGGTGGGCATCGGCGCCTCTGCCGGAGGCCTGGAGCCCCTGGAGGCCTTTTTTGCCAGCATCCCGAAGGACCAGCCCTCCGAAGTGAACATGGCCTTCGTGGTCATCCAGCACTTAAGCCCCAAACACAAGAGCATTATCGGCGAGATTCTCAAAAAAGACACGAACATGCCCATCAGGGAAATCCAGGATGGCATGACCGTCGAGCCCAACACCATCTACTTCAACCCGCCGGACAAGGAGGTGGGCATTTTCCAGGGCGCCTTTCACCTGATGGACCCCGGCGGGCCCCGTCACATCCGTATGCCCATCAATTTCTTTTTCCGGTCGCTGGCCCAGGACCTGGAAGAGAAGGCCGTCTGCATCGTGCTTTCCGGCACCGGCAGCGACGGCACCCTGGGGCTGGAGGCGGTCAAGGGCGCGGGAGGCATGACCATGGCCCAGGCCGAGGAGCAGGCCAAGTATCCCTTCATGCCCCGGAGCGCCATCGACACGGGTCTCGTGGACTATGTCCTGCCCGTGGAGCAGATGCCCGGGGAAGTCATCCGTTACGTCAAGCACCCGTATCTGAAGGGCCAGGAACGGGAGTTGCCCGCAGACAAGCATTATCAAAACTTCCTGCAAAAGATCCTCATGCTGGTGAGGGCCAATACCAAGCACGATTTCAGCCATTACAAGCAGACCACCATCCGCCGGCGCATCGGCCGCCGCCTGGCCGTCCACAGGATCGCGGACATCGCCGACTACTTCCGCTACCTCCAGCAAAACCCTGCGGAGATCCAGACCTTATTTAAAGACCTGGTCATCTGCGTCACCAGCTTTTTCAGGGACCCTGAGGCCTTCAGAGCCCTGGAGACCAAGGTGATCCCGGATATACTGGCCCGCAAACCCCTGGGCGAGCCCATCCGGATCTGGGTGCCCGGCTGCGGCAGTGGCGAAGAGTCCCTGTCCCTCGCCATCCTCTTTGACGAGGGTATGGAAAGGACCGGCCAGCGCCATCCGCTGCAAATCTTTGCCACGGATATCGACGCCGAGGCCATCGACAAGGCCCGGGCAGGGGAATATCCGGAAAGCATCGCCGCGGAAATCACCCCCGAGCGCCTGAAGAAATATTTCATCAAAAAGGACGGAGTCTACCGGATTAAGCAGGAAATCCGGGAGACCGTGGTCTATGCCGTGCAAAACCTCATCAGCGACCCGCCCTTCTCCCGGCTCGACCTCATCAGTTGCAGAAACGTCCTCATCTACCTGAACACAGATTTGCAAAAAAAGATCCTGCCCCTGTTCCACTTCACCCTGAATCCCAAAGGCTACCTTTTCCTGGGCACCTCCGAGACCATCGGCGAGGCCGCGGACCTGTTTTCTCCGGTGGACACGAGATGGAAGGTTTTCCAGCGCAAGGGCCCGGTGCACCACCTCCTGGCGGACTACCCCGCCACGACCCTGCCCGCGGCCGCGGTCCGGCCGTACCCAAAAGAGGAGCCCCCCCGGGAGGTGAACGTGCGCACCATCATGGAGCGCCTGGTTTTGGAAGAATATGCGCCTCCCACCACCCTCATCAACCAGCGCTACGACGTGCTTTTTCTCCAGGGGGACACCAGCAAATTCTTAAGCATGCCCAAAGGGGAGCCCAGCTACAATCTCCTCAATCTGGCCCGCGAAGACCTGCGCCCCAAACTGCTCACCGTCCTGCACCGGGCCGTGAGCGAAAGAAAGACCGTCACGGCCGAGTCCATCCCCTTCAAGCAATCCGAGGGAAAAATCGGGTATGTGAATGTGGATGTGCGCCCCCTGGCCGCGCCAGGGGAGGCCAACCTGTTTCTGGTGGTGTTTGAGGAAGTGCCTCCGTCTCCCTTTCCTAAAAAAGGCAGGAGGAAGGCGCCGGCCACACCGGAGGAAGAGTCCCGGGTGGCCATCCTGGAACACGAACTCCAGGCCACCAAGGAGTACCTGCAGACCACGGTGGAGGAGCTGGAGGCCGGCAACGAAGAGTTCAAGTCCACCACCGAGGAACTGCAAAGCACCAATGAGGAATTGCAAAGCACCAATGAGGAGTTGGAAACCGCCAAGGAGGAGCTCCAGTCCACCAATGAGGAGTTGGTGACGGTGAACTCCGAGCTCAACGACAAGATCTACGAGCTCACCGAGATCAACAACGACATCAATAACCTCCTGGCCAGCACCGAGATCGGCACCATCTTCCTGGACCGGGACTTGAATATCAGACGATTCACGCCGGCGGCCACCCGGCTCTTCAACCTGATTCCCACTGATATGGGCCGCCCCATCAAGGACTTCAGTGTCAAGCTGGAATACGACCGGCTGTGGCGGGACGCCGAAGAGGTGCTCCACTCCCTGCAGGTCAAGGATTTGGAAATGAAGAGCTTATCCGGGGAAATATTCGCCACCCGCCTCCTGCCCTACCGTACCCGGGAAAATATCATTGATGGGGTGGTGATCACCTTTATCGACATCTCGGCCCAGCACCTCCTGAGCCTGGCCAAGGACTTCGCCGAGAGCATCGTCAACACGGTGCGGGAGCCCCTCCTGGTCCTGGACGGCGATCTGAAGGTCATGTCAGCCAATCTGGCTTTTTATAAGGCTTTCCACACCTCGAAGCCGGATACGGAAAATCTCACCATCTACGAGCTGGGAAACGGCCAGTGGGACATTCCCAAGCTGAGGGAGTTACTGGAAGAGGTCATCCCCAAGAACACCTCGTTGCAAGACTTTGAGGTGGAGCACGACTTTCCCGAGATCGGCCATAAAACCATGCTCTTAAACGCCCGGCGCATCCCGGCCCTGACCGAACACCCCAGCATGATCCTGTTGGCCATCGAAGACAGAACGGACCAGCAGAAAAGAGAGCACGAGCACCAGGAGAAGATCGCCCAGCTCCAAAAAGAGGTGGAAGAGTTAAAGAGGCAGGCAGTAGAAGCAGGAAAGAAGTAATCATGGAGCGAGGCCATGCTGACCAGTAGAAATTCACCGATTTTCGGAAAAGCCGTGACCTAGTGTGTCCCGGCGACCCCGCTCTGCTTCTTGATACATAACGGCCGCCAAGGCTTTCTCCCCTTTCCCCCGTCTGGGGTGAGG
>Ga0207826_1000486_pt1 | contig 11232 bp, 10 predicted proteins | sample LuqExpMetageno80_FD_187837 | JGI IMG/M metagenome (GOLD analysis project Ga0207826, IMG submission 187837) | Tropical forest soil microbial communities from Luquillo Experimental Forest, Puerto Rico - Sample 80 (SPAdes) | ecosystem: Environmental > Terrestrial > Soil > Tropical forest ... | reverse complement strand
CGCGCCGGGCCGGAACGGTCCCATGAACTCGGGCTCGAGCAGGCCGTGACAGAAGTCGCCGCCGGTGCACCCGAACATCAGCTCGTAGGCGGACGAGGGATAGCTGAGCTGGCGCTCGACGATGTCCGGGAAATTGGGAGCGAACCTGGTGATCTTCGCCACGATGCGCTCGGCCATCTCGTCGCGTAGCCGGTTCTGTGCTTCGCGGTCGTCGGTGACCGGGAGGTAGAAGGCGAAGCTGCTCGCTGCGTGCCGGCCGTCGGGCGCGAGCGACGGATCGTGGAGGGTGGGGATCTGCAGGTTGAACGAGGGCGAGGCCGGCACGATGCCGCGTACGCAGCCCTCGAAGTCGCGCTGCATTTTGCGCCCGGCCACGAGCACCTCGATCGCCAGCGGCATCGCGCCGCCCTCGGCGACCGCGTTATCTCGCGCGGCATCCGTTTGCTTGACACACCGATCTCCGGTACCAGCCAAGAGGTACGCCAGGGCGATGCTGTCGGGCTGATCGGCGGCGACGATGTCGTCGCGGACGAGGTCAAGCCGATATTGGATGCGTTGTGCACGCGGTGCTTCCACATCGGCCGGATCGGCGACGGCGGACGTGCGAAACTCGCCGTTAATCTGATTCTAGGCCTCAACCGCCTCGCTTTGGCAGAGGGCTTGGTCTTCGCCGAACGACTTGGGCTGGATCCTGGCAAGTTCCTCGACGTTGCCCGCGGAGCTGCCTGCTACTCAAGGGTGATGGAAAATAAGGGTCCGAAGATGGTACGTCGCGAATTCACGCCGGAGGGGCGAGCACGGCAAACCCTAAAGGATGCTCACCTAATGCTCGACCAAGCTAGGGCGGTGGGACAGAGACTGCCGTTGCTGGAAGTGCACGAGCAGATTTTGACCGCCTGTGTGCGGCAGGGCGAAGCCGATTGCGACAATAGCGTGGTCATAGAAGAGGTGCGACGGCGAAGAACCGAGCCGTAGATACCAATGACCGCCGCTCGTGTGGTCGGTAAACACCGCGTATCACAATCCGCGTATCCGCCCAACCGGCGTTCCCGCTACAGGCGCAGCAGTTATGAACAGTGAGCCGGACTGCGGGTTCGGGGCAATTGTTATATTGCCGGAACTCTCACGCAACGACGTGATTACCAGCGTCCGCAAATCCGGACCGCAAAAACACGGCATCGTCGGCGCCGGCACCGGTACTGGATAGGACTCGACAAGCGCGCCGGTCGAGCTAAAGCAATGAAGTCGTCCGCCAAACACGCCAGCGGTCCAGTAGTTACCTTTGGCGTCACAGGCGGCTCCGTCGGGGAAACCGGCCTTCTCATCCAGTACGGCGATGCGGGTGCGTTCCGCAATCTCTCCGGTCGATGGGTCGAGCGTCCAACGGTCTATGGTCCGAGCCGAAAAAAAGGAGTCGGAATGGAACAGTTTGCGTCCATCCGGAGAGAAGGCAAGACCATTAGAGACCCCATAGCCGGCAGACTTACGCTCGATGCTACCGTCCGCTTTCACTCGATAAAGCGATCCAAGCGGCCGACGCGGTTTCGACATGTCCATGGTACCGACCCAAAAGGCACCGTCCGGCCCCACCTTCCCATCGTTAAGACGGTTTGTGGATGGCTCGTCGGTAAGCTTCGTTAATGGTGTGAGCGTGCCACTATCCGGATCGAACACCGCTAAGTCATGCCATAAAGCCGCGATCAGACGTCCACTGTCGGTGAGACCGATACTGCCCACGAGTGTTGGCATCGGCCAAGATTGCAGACGCGTGCCATCAAGTCTGACAGCATGGATCGCCGGGGCCATCGCATCGACGAAAAACAGAGTCTCGCGCCGCTCGTCCCACACCGGGCTTTCGCCCAGTGCGCAACGGATATCAAGGAGGCATGTGAAGTCCATCACCAATCCAATTCTCATGCTTATGAAAGGAATGAAATAAGCGACGCCCTGCCCCCGTCCTTGAACAATATCAAATGGCGGATCGGAACTGTAGAAGCTCCATAGTCGTGCTTTGACGACTGCAGTTACCGCGTAGTGGACTTCATTTTATTTCCGGTCTGCTGTTCCTTCCGACCACCAGGGGATCGGCTAACGTCAAAATCCGTAATTAATTAGGGCCAACGCTTGACTCTGCATCATGCGAAGAAATCGCGATGACGCAAGGTTTGCTAGATCGGTTGCTCCAAGCATGCCGAGTGCCCAGCTGCACAACAGTGTCGCCCCGCTTTAACGCCACTTCCCCACTGTCAAGAACCAAGGTGATCTCGCCTTCGAGGACCAAGCAGAAGTCGAGGGAGTGAGATCGCTGCATATAGGGATGCGGTGCCCGAGGCACATAAGCGTTGGGCGCCGCCACCGACACAAAGTAGTGTTGCACATCCTCCACGCTGACGGTCCCGTAACTGTCGTCGGGCGGAAAAGTGACGATGTTGCATACTGAGCCGCCCGGCGGCGGTTGCAGGACTTGCGGACGGTCGAGCGTTTCCCGCACACCGGCAAGTCGCGCTGGCGTGCGATTGCTCACCCAAATGCGCGCGCAGGAATAGCCGGGCCGCGCGGGATCGGTACGGACATCGGGGCTCGGCCCGTCGGCGATTATACGCGAGCGGTCGCCTTCGTTAGCGACGACCAGTCGCCGAATGGATAGGCTTGTTGAGAACATCTCTTCAATCCTCGAACCGTCCGCCCTGCATGACAAAAGCCATCTGACTAGGCTCGGTCGGGTTGCTCCACGCATGCCAGCTTCCGACTTGCACGACGACCGCGCCGGTCCGTAACGGGCGCTCACCATCATCGGTGATCAGCACGCGCTCGCCTGACAGCATGATCCCGTAGTCAAGCGTCTCTGACTTGTGCATGCGTGTGGTGTACAGATTCTGTCCGCCTCTCTCCCACTTACCGCCTGGCTTCTTTTCCGGCGGATGTAATGCCGTAACGAAGGGGTCCTTGGTGAGGTCGTAATCTTTCGGCCTTGCGGCGGATTGCACGATGCGCAAATGACCGCCGGCTCCCGGCGGCTCAAAGTTGAACGGTAGGTTGCCGTCATCACGTTTGCCAGAAATGTTCGCCGGGCAGCGGTCGAACACCCAAAGGTCGGTCATGCTAGTGCCTGCCTGATAAGGGCTGACATGAACGTTCGGCGCGGCGCTATCGAACAGCACACACGAGCGTCCGCTCGCATCGTTACCGGTGACCACGCGCCGGATTGGCTTGATATCGTCACGCATTCTCTTGTTTCGGAAATTACTACGTTTCGTCCGATCTACTTTATGCGTGCTACTTTATGCGTGCCGCAATCCTATGCAAGATCGGAAGCGATCATCCACGTGATTTGACTCTGCGCGTTTCATCCGATTTGTTTTGGCTCCTGAATTTCTTGGGATCTGAGGAAATCCGGTGCGCCTCCCACTTCAAGAAGCAACTGCGCTTGCGGAAGCCGCGCTGATACGGGTCGGTCACGAAGTGAAAGACGCTTCCGTTGCAGCGCGACATCTCATTGATGCGGAATTGCGCGGCCTTGGATATGCCGGTTTCGGTCGACTTGTGAGCATCTCCGAGCGGATAAAAAAATGTGGCTATCCGCGGCAAAAAATCGCGATCACGAAGGCGACCTCGGTTTCAGCGCATATCGATGGTGGTGATCATCTCGGCCTTGTCGTCGCAATGCGCGCGACCGAGATCGCAATCAGTAAAGCCGAAGAAAGCGGCGTCGCAATCGTAGGCGCGAGCAATACCTGGTACACCGGCATGTTGTCTTATTATGCCGAGCACACGCTCGAGCACGATCTCGTCGTGATGATAGCTTCGAATGGGACGCCGAGGGTGGCACCTTTTGGTGGAACTGAGCGGCGCTACGGGACTAACCCGATTTGTTTTGGCTTTCCAAGCGCGGTGCATCCGGTCGTTTGGGACATCAGCACTTCGGCGCTTAGCCATGCCGCGGTGATGTTCGATCGCCGACTCGGTCGCAAACTCGGCGAGGGGCTTGCTTTCGATGCCGAGGGGAAGCCGACGACCGATCCGACAGAAGCGCTGGCCGGCGCCTTTAACGCCTGGGGTGGTTACCGCGGCAGCGGACTCGGAATCGTCGTGCAGCTTTTGGGCATGCTGGCCGGTTCGGCGATGCTGCCAGGCGACCTGCGCGACTTCGGCTTCTTGATCATCGCGCTCCGACCCGATTTGTTAACCTCCCTCGACGAATTCAAGATCAAGGTCGCGCAGTATGGGGAGGTGATCCGAGCGACGCGGCCGATCGAAGGCGGCGAACGACCGCGCATGCCGTTCGACCGCTCGCGCAATGAGCGCGCCGAACGGCTTGCCAAGGGCTTTATTGACGTCCCTGATCCGATTCACGCCGCAGTCGCGGCGATAGCCATTGGGCATTAGCATCATGCAAAAGGCCCCTGACGATTTTTCCCGCCCGGCATCAAGCTGCTGCGCCGAGCTCAACGGGCCAAAGCTCGCGCTGCCACCAGGCAGTTGCGACGCGCATTTCCATGTATTCGGTCCATCGACGCGTTTCTCCCTTGCGCCCGAGCACGAATACACACCGCCTGAAGCGCCGAAAGAGATGCTGTTTGCGCTGCATGGCCAATTCGGCTTTTCGCACGGAGTAGTGGTGCAGCCGAACTGCTACGGCTACGACAATGCCGTTACGGTCGATACTGTCGCCGCGTCCTCCAGTGCTTACTGCGGGATCGCACTTGTACCGGTCACCGTGAGAGATAGTGAACTCAAGCGACTCGATGCCGCCGGCATTCGTGGCGCACGTTTTCATTTCATGACCGGCCGCGCAGGCCCCGCGATCGAGGAAGTAATGGCTTTCAGTCGAAGGCTCGCCGAGATCGGCTGGCATTTGCAGCTTCAGATCGAGGCGGCGCGCCTCGGCGCGCTCGCTTCCAACATTAAACGCTCGGCCACACCCGTCATGATCGACCACATGGGCCGCATCAACGCATCGCTCGGGCTCGACCAGCCGGCATTCCAGACTCTGCTCGAGATGATGACAGACAAGAACATCTGGGTGAAAGTGAGTGGCATTGATCGCTCGACACGACAAGGCCCGCCTTACGCGGATGCCGTGCCGTTTGCGCGTAAGCTGGTCGAAGAGTTTGGCGATCGGGTCGTATGGGGCACCGATTGGCCACACGTTAATCACGCCGGGCCGGTTCCCAATGATTGCGTGCTGATCGACTGTCTTGCCGAGATTGCGCCATCGGAAGCACGACGCTGGGCACTTCTGGTCGACAACCCGCGACGTTTTTATCGCTTTTGAAGCGGACCAGCCGCGTGGCCATAAGCTTGACGATTGCAAACGCCCGAGCCCTCGCCGAAGCGGCCTTCATGCGGCTTGGCTTCGATGCCACGGAAACCAAGATGGTGGTGGGTCATCTCATCGATGCCGAATTACGTGGGCTTAGGTATGCCGGGTTCGGACGCTTAGTCAGCATCGCTGAACAGATCCGTAAGCGAGGAAAATCTCAACGCCCAATTGCCATCGTTAGGGAGACTTGCCTTTCGGCTAGCCTTGATGGCGGCGATCAGCTCGGCCTGATCGTCGCACAGCGAGCAACAGAGCTTGCAATTGCCAAGACTGAAACGAGCGGGATTGCCGTCGTCGGCGCCAACAACACCTGGTACACCGGCATGTTGTCATACTACGGCGAGCAGCTAGCGGAACGGAATATCGTTGCGCTGATCGCTTCGAACGCAACGGCGCGTGTCGCAGCTTACGGCGGCACGGAGCCACGCATCGGGGCCAATCCGATCTGCTTCGCGTTCCCGAGCGCGGAACATCCGGTAGTCTGGGATATCGGCACCTCCGCAATCGGCCATGCGCAAGTCATGCTTGCCAGCCGGCTCGGCAAGCCGCTCGAGCCGGGGCTTGCTTTCGATTCCGACGGCCAGCCTACCACCGATCCTTTTGCGGCGCTCGCGGGCGCGTTCGCATCCTGGGGCGGTCACCGCGGCAGTGGCCTTGGTATCGTCGTGCAACTTCTCGGTATGCTGGCCGGATCGCCAGCATTGCCCGGCGAACTGCGCGATTTTGGATTCTTGATCGTCGGCGTGCGACCTGACCTGTTGACGTCGCTCAAGGCCTTCAAAAAAGCGGTTGCCGAGTATTCCGCCGTTATTCGCGCCACTCGCCCCGTCAAAGACGGAGCGCCGTTGCGCATGCCATTCGATCGCTCGCGCGCAAACCGTGACGCGAACATTGCTCGTGATTCTATCGAGCTGCAAGACACGATCTATGCATCGATCAAGGCTATCGCCGCTGAACCTTGAATATTCCGCGGAGTTATGTGGCGATGACTTCAAATTTTGTTTACACTCATGACGAGCACACCATAATGGCTTTAAACGAAAATATTTAGAACAAATGCGGCGCACATGCTGTCGCTGCACATCCTTTAAGGAGGGGATCGGGAGGAATGACCACAACTGCATCCACCTTGACGATCAAAAACGGCGTGACGGCATCGGGCCTTACCTCGCTGCAGGAAAGCGCTGTGCGAAAGGCTTTCTTTCGTCTGGTGCCGATTTTGGCCTTTGCGCATTTCGTCAACTACCTCGATCGCGTGAACGTCGGTTATGCCGCGCTGACGATGAACAAGGACCTCGGATTGACGGCAACTCAATTCGGCTTCGGTGCCGGAATTTTTTTCATCGGCTATTGTGCTGCCGAAGTGCCGAGCAGCCTCGCGCTCTACCGGTTCGGGGCGCGGCTTTGGCTGACGCGCATCATGCTGTCATGGGGCCTTGCGTCTGCCGGAACCGCTTTGGCAACCGGTCCGAACAGCTATGCGATTATCCGCTTTATCGTAGGCATTGCCGAAGCCGGCTCGTTTCCCGGCACGATTTATCTCTTATCGATGTTCATTCCGGTGCAGCACCGGTCGCGATTATTGGCTTGGTTGTTCCTCGCCGTCCCCTTGTCGTCCATTATCGGTGCACCGCTCTCGACTTGGATTCTCCAGATGGATGGCATCCTTGGCCTGCGCGGCTGGCAATGGATGTTCATTATAGAAGGATTGCCGGCATGTATTTGCGGCATACTGACCTTCGTGCTGATTGCGGATAGTCCCGCCAAAGCCAAATGGCTCACTCCAGAAGAACGTGAAGCGCTCACTCACGCGCTCAAGTCGGAAAAACGGGAGCGTGAAAAAACTGCGTTCTGGTCAATGCTCGCCGACTCACGCGTTTTGCTGCTGTCCGCTATTGCTTTCTTTTGGACCGTGGCGATTCAGGGAACGAACATTTGGATGCCGCTCATCCTGAAGAGTTTTGGCAGTTTGACGAACATGGAGATCGGTTTTCTAACGGCAATCCCCAATCTGATTGGCTGTGCCATCATGATCCCCTGGGCGGCCCAGATCGATAAATCGCGCAAATACATCAAAAACTTCGCTCTCGGTGTTTTGATCGCCGCAGTCGGCTGCGCCGTGTCCGTGACTGTGCATTCGCTCGCGGTTGCGTTCTTTGGCCTGACGCTCGCGGTCATCGGAATTACGGTGACGCGGCCGATGCTATACGCAATCCCGGCGCGCTTTCTCACGGGCGCGGCCGCGGCCGGCGGGCTCGGCGTGATCAACGGCATCGGTAATCTCGGCGGCTTCACTGGCCCTTACATTCTCGGGTGGGCCAAAGACACCACCGGTTCATTCGGTGCCGGCATGTACGCCCTGGCGATCTCTCTTATGATCTGCATCGGGCTCACGTTATCGATGAAATTAGCAATGAAGCAGGAGTAGGGACATGAGTCCGGGCCGGCAACTCCGCGACCTTATCGCGAAACGAAGATTTTTGGTGACGCCGGGCCTGACGACGCCGCTTCACGCGATGATCGTCGAGCGTGCAGGCTTTGAGATCGTCTACACCGGCGGCTACGACGTTTCGCTGACGCTGTTCGGTCTCCCGGACGTCGGATTGATAACGGCGACCGAGATGGTCGCCAATGCGCGCAACATCGCGCGCGCGGTCAAAGTACCGGTTATTGCCGATGTCGACACCGGCTACGGCAATGCGCTTAACGTGATCCGCACCATTCAGGACTATGAATCGGCCGGCGTTGCGGCGGTCCATATCGAGGACCAGGTGCACCCGAAAAAGTGCGGCCACGTCGCCGGCAAGCAGCTGATTTCGCGCGAGGAAGCAGTCGGCAAACTGCGCGCCGCGATCGATCGCAAGACGGACAAGGACTTCGTGATTATCGGCCGCACCGATGCGATCGCCGCCGCGGGAGGCGGCTTGGACGAAGCGATTGCGCGCGGACGGGCCTATGCCGATGCAGGCTGCGATTTAGTTTGGGCCGAGTTTCCTTCGGCGAGCCTGGAGCAGCCGCGCCAGTTCGCGCAGGCGATGCGCCAGACGCACCCTGAACTTCCGCTCTATTTCAATTATTCCGCGAATCTAAACTGGGCCGAACATCCGGCCAGCTTCGAAGAGATTGCGGCATTGGGTTTTAAAGTCATGCATGTGTCGCTCTGCGGCATGCGCACCACCATGCAGGCGATGTGGGACTACGCCGTCAATCTCAAACAAAGCGGCGCACAGGCTGAGATCGAATTCCAAAAACAACTATCAAAGCACCCAATGGGCAAGTTCCATGAACTTGCGCGCTTTCCGGAGTTTAAGGCGCTGGAAGAGAAATATCTTCCGAACGAGATCTTCCAGGCGCGATATGAGGGAGCTTTCGGATTATAAGCCGGTTTGAAGTCAAGGCGATGGATGAACAGGGAATATGGTGACCATGAAATCGGCTGGAGCCAAGCTGCGTGACTTGATGGCACGGCCAAAATTTATTCCAGCTTTGGGTGTTTGGGATCCTTACACGGCGCGGCTCGCAGAAAAGATGGGCATCGAATGCGTTCATCTCGGTGGGTATCAGCTGGGTGCTCGTTTCGTCACACCGGAACCGTTACTGTCGCTTACGGAAGTCGCGACGACTACGCATTATATTACGTCTGCGGTCAACATCCCGCTGGTGGTCGATGTCGGCGCCGGCTTCGGCGAGCCGCTCCATGTGATGCGCTGCGTCAAGGAAATCGAAAAAGCCGGGGCCGCGGCGATCCAAATGGAAGATCAGATCTATCCCAAGCGCGCACACTATCACAAAGGCATCGAGCACGTGATACCGCGCGAGGAGATGGTTGCGAAAATCAAAGCGGCACGCGCCGCACGGACTGATCCCGATTTTGTTATCATCGGTCGCACCGATGCAATGCGTACCGACGGTTACGAGGAAGGCATCGCTCGTGCCAATCTCTATTTCGACGCCGGCGCAGACATGGTCATGGTGTTCCCGAACAACCTCGAAGAGGCCAAGCAAGCGCCGCGCGACGCCAAAGGCCCGCTCGCCTATACAAACAGTGAAGGCAATCGTCTGCCGCGACCGACGTTCACCACCCAACAATATCAGGACATGGGCTATAAGCTTGCGAGCTACCCAACGGCCCTGCTGTGCCCGGCGACGCAAGAGATGAAGCGCATTATCGCCAATATTTTAACGCGAGGCGAGAGCGGCATTCCTCGCGAAAACATGGTGGTGTGGCGCAAGGAAGTTGAAGATCTCATCGGGCTCGAGGAAGCCTATAAGATCGAATCGGAAACGGTTGAGCATTAGCCGTAGGATTGTTGGTGTTTGCGACAATGCGTTTATTGACGCTCCCGTGCCCGCATTCCGATCATCGGTGAATTAGCCCATGGTGCCGAGACGCGGCCGCTTCGAGGAGACGGATGCGCATGAAGTGGGGAATCGTCGGACCCGGCGAGATCGCGGGGCGCAGCGTCGCTCCGGCGCTTAAAAAGTCGAGCCGCTGCGAACTTTACAGCGTCTGCGGGCGCAGTTTGGCGACGGCTCAGGCGTTTGCCCAGAAATGGGGTGCGGCCAGGGCTTTCGGCTCGCTCGACGCTTTTCTCGACGATCCAGCGCTCGATATCGTCTATATCGCTACTCCCAACAGCCTCCACGCCGAACAGACCGTCCGCGCCGCTAAGATGCGCAAACATGTCCTATGCGAAAAACCGATGGCGACCTCGGTCGCCGACGCTGAGCGCATGATCGCCGCCTGCAAGGAAAACGACGTCAAACTCGGCGTCGTATTTCAGAATCGCTATCACGCCGCACATGCTCGTGCCCGCGAGATCATAGCGTCCGGCGCTCTCGGCGAAATCCAGTTCGTTTCGGCGCAGCTATGCAGGGGCTTCCAACGCGGTCGCTGGACAGGCTGGCGTAACGATCCGGTTGTGAGTGGGGCCGGCGCGATCGTGGCGCAAAGCGTGCATCCTATCGATCTGCTGCGGTTTCTGCTGGGTCGCGAGGTCGTCAAAATTCAGGGCATGAGCGACCGGATACCGCCGACGCGTCCTGTGGAAGAGATGGTTTACGCTACGCTGTTGTTCGAAGACGCCATCCATGCGTCGGTCGTCGCCGGACAACTCCTGCCCCGCTATGACAATGATATTTTTGTCTATGGCAGCAAGGCAAAGATTGTACTCAAAGGCAGTCTCGGCGTGCCATTGGACAACCGAGACGGCGAGCTCATCGTTGAAGGTGCCGGATCGTTCGATGGGGTGGAACGTTTTCCGACGCATTCCGTCGCGGACAAGCTCACAAAGCTCGTCGAGGATTTCTCGAGTTGCATCACTCACGATCAAGAGGTGCAAGTCTCGGGACAAAACGGATTGCAGATGGTGAAGATTGCCGCCTGCTTGCAGGAAGCTTGCCGCACGGGCCGTGCGGTTGATATCGGCTAAGCATCAGTTGCCGTCTGCCCCTATAAGCCCATTTGCGGCGGAAGTTTAACTTCGAATTTGGCGAATGCGGGACGTTACTTCGCGGCGACGCCGGCTGTGCGTAGGATCTTAGCGTAGAGCTCGCTTTCATGCTTGAGTTGCGCGTCGAGCTGTTCGGGTGTAGTTGGCGCAGGTACGGCGCCTTGGGTTTCCAGCTTTTCGACCACGTCGGGCATGATCAGAACCTTGGCAATATCCGCGCTCACCTTTTTGACAACTGGCCGCGGCGTTTTCGCCGGCGCCAGCACGGCGAACCAAGAGTCGCAGACATAGCCGGGAATAGTTTCAGCAAACGTCGCCAGGTTCGGGAATTGCTTGAGTCGCGACGGCGAGTTGACAGCAATTGCCTTCAGCTTTTTCGCTGAGACCATCGACACCGTGAGCGGGATTGGCTCAAGATAGAACTGGACGTCGCCGCGGATGGTGGCGGTCGTAGCC
>Ga0207826_1000484_pt1 | contig 11270 bp, 12 predicted proteins | sample LuqExpMetageno80_FD_187837 | JGI IMG/M metagenome (GOLD analysis project Ga0207826, IMG submission 187837) | Tropical forest soil microbial communities from Luquillo Experimental Forest, Puerto Rico - Sample 80 (SPAdes) | ecosystem: Environmental > Terrestrial > Soil > Tropical forest ... | reverse complement strand
GGGCAACTCACCTTGAAGGAACTGGGCGCCACCATCGCCAAGGCCCGCTTCTTTTTCGGGACCGACAGCGCCCCCATGCACCTGGCCGCGGCGGTGAACACCCCGGCAGTGGCCCTGTTCGGGCCTTCCGGCGCTTACAACTGGGGTCCCTGGGGGGAGGAACACCTGGTGATCCAGAAGGAATTTGACTGCGTCCCCTGTGGCCAGGACGGCTGCGAGGGAACTAAGGTCAGCCGCTGCCTCATCGAATTGAGCCCGGAGGAAGTGCTGGAAAAGGTGGAGGGATTCTTACAAGCAGGGCCGGCCGGGTGAAGGGAAACCCCCTCCCCTGTTCCCTCCCTCAAGCTCCCCTTCCACCCTGTAACCTGGAGCACCTGCATCAAGGAGAGAAACTATGGCGAGAGTGTTGGGTGACACCCTCATCGTCAACCGAGCCCACAAGCCCGGAGAAGAGCAGCTCATCAATCTCATGGAGCTGTTCAACCAGAACCCCAACCGGATCATCGTCGTGGCCGGGACGGTGGGGGCCGACGGCACCCCCAATACCGCCCCTATCACCCTGATTTACGCCAAGGACCCCAAGACCATGCTGGTGGCCACCCTCAGGAACACTACCACGGCCACCAACCTGCGCCGGGACGGCCGGGTTTCCCTGGAAATCATTCAGGGGGAGGATGTGGTGGTGGGGATTCAAGGGACCATGCGCCTGATCAAGGAGCCCATGACCTTCAGCGACGCCATGGCCCTCTGGGAAATGCAGGTACAGAAGGTAAAGCTGGACACCTCGCCGGCGCAACGGGTTTTTCAGGGTCCGGCCTCAGCGCCCCGGAATGAGAAGGCAGCAGCCTTTGAAAAAGCCGGCGTCGCCGAACTCCTGGCCGAGGCTAAGAAGGGGTAGCCCCCGGGGTTTATGAAAATCGCGCTCCTGAGACGGCAGGTGAGCGGACCGGGGGGGGCGGAGGCCACCCTGCAGCACCTGGCCCGGGGGCTGGCCGCGGCCGGACATCAGGTGGCGGTTTACGGGGCCGAGACGGACCCGAACGGGGCAAGGTCACTGGGGCCTGAGATTGCTTATGTGCCGGTGCCGGTCTGGGGCGGCAAAACCGGGCGTCTGGTGACCTATGCCGCCAATACCCGCCGGTTGCTGTTAACAGCTCCGGTGGACGTGGTTTTCAGCCTGGAGCGCACCTTTTTCCAGCAGGTCTACCGCGCCGGAGACGGCTGCCACCGGGAGTGGCTGGCCCGCCGGACCCCTTTCCTGACTCCCGGGAGGAGGCTTTCACAAGCCCTCAGCCCCTTTCACCAAGTCATGTTGTGGCTGGAAAAGCGGCTGTTTGCCAGCCCCGATCTCAAGCGGGTCATCGCCAATTCCCGTCAGGTCAAGGAAGAGATCATTCGCCACTTCCACATTTCCCCGGACATGATCAGGGTGGTGCATAACGGCCTGGACCACCGGGTGTTCCAGCCCCCGGCGGAAACCGAGAGGAGGGAACTGCGCCGGAGGCTGGGGGCGCCGGAGGCGGGTGGGGTCATCCTGTTCGCGGGCTCGGGCTTTGCCCGCAAAGGTCTTGCTTATCTGGTGGAGGCCTGCAGTCGTCTTACCGATAAGCAAGCTTACCTCTGGGTGGTGGGCAAGGGCCGGCTGGGTCGGCATCAGGCCTTGGCCGAAAAGCGGGGAGTAGCCGGGCGGGTCAGGTTTTGGGGTCCTCAAAATGAGGTGGCCCCTTTTTACCAGGCCGCCGACGTGCTGGCTCTGCCCACCCTCTACGACCCGTGCAGCAATGTGGTGCTGGAGGCCCTGGGGTGCGGCTGTCCGGTTGTTACCACCGCGGCGAACGGTGCGGCCGAATTTATCGCCCCGGGGGAAAACGGCGAGATTATCGCTCAACCCGATGACCTCCCGGTTTGGGAGAGGGCCTTAGGCGAATGGCTGGCCAGGGGCCGGGACCCCCAAGTAAGCCGGGCCGCCCAGGAGGCGGTGGCTCATTTGAGCTGGGAGGCTACCGTTTCCCAGACCCTTGAGGTTCTTGAAGCAGCCGCAGCGCGATAAGTTAATGAACTTAAGGTGTATTTCTGGGGGGAGGGCCAGAGGCCCGACTTTCAGGCCAAAAAGCGGTAATAAGTTGGGGAGGGAGTTATCCATGCAAGCCCTCTACTTTGACGGCAGTATTGAACTGCAGGACCTCCCCCGGCCGGAACCCAGGCATGGCGAAGCCCTGGTGCGGCTGCGCCTGGCGGGGGTCTGCCGCACCGACCTGGAAGTGCTAAGGGGATATCACGATTTCCGGGGCATTCCCGGCCACGAGTTTGTGGGGGAGGTCGTGGGGCCCCTCGATTCCCCCCTTATGGGACAACGGGTGGTGGGGGAGATCAACATCCCCTGCAAAGCCTGTCCCCGCTGCCGCCAGGGCCTGGCCCGCCACTGCCGGGAGCGCCGGGTTTTGGGTTTGCGGGGACACAACGGCGCCTTTGCAGAGTACTTCACCCTACCCGAAGAAAATCTGCACCCGGTACTCCCGGGGGTGCCTGATGAAGCTGCGGTGTTCACCGAGCCCCTGGCTGCGGCCCTGGCGGTCTCCGAGGCCGCGCCGGCAAGCCTTGACCAACGGGTCCTGGTGGTAGGAGACGGCACCCTGGGCCTCCTGGTTTCCTTTTCCCTCGCCTTAAGAGGGCTTGCGACCCACCTGGCCGGCCACTACCCGGAGCACCTGCACCTGGCCGAGCCTTATGGCGTCAAAACCTGGCTGGCGGATGAATTACCGACCGGCGAGTTCGACCTGGTGGTGGAGGCCAGCGGCTCTCCCGGCGGCCTGACCCTGGCCCTGAACCGGGTCCGCCCCCAGGGGACGGTGGTCGTCAAAAGCACCTTTGCCGGCCACTTCTCCCTGGACCCAGCCCTGCTGGTGGTCCCGGAAGTGCGGCTGGTGGGCTCCCGCTGTGGACCTTTCCCCGCGGCCTTGCGTCTCTTGACGCAGGGCCGGCTTGATCCCCAGCCCCTCATCAACCGGGTTTTCCCCCTCTCCCAGGGGGTGGCGGCCCTGGACTTTGCCCGGCAACAGGGGGTGTTGAAGGTGCTCCTGGCCGGTTCCCCGTCGGATCTGTGATATCCGCCGGTTCACGGCGTCTTTTCTGTTATATAATTAGATATGCTCAAGTATTTATTGCCGTATGAAGTTAAACCCGGAGAAAATCTCCCGGGCGGCTTGCCCCCTCAATCTCTGGTGGTGCTCTCCCCTGTCTGGCGGGGGCCGGCCCTGGTGGTCGAGTATCCCGACGGCGACACCGAGACCCTGTCAGGGCTAACCTTGAGCGGTGAACCCTGTGAAGTGAAGGTCTTCTGGACCCGGGAGAACCCCCGGGGCCCGGCCGTTTGCCTGGCCATCGGCGGGGACTCGGGCCTCCTGGCGGTCCTGAGCGATGGGCTCAGGGAAACCTCCCGGGGTCGGGCCTTCCTGGCCCTGGCGGCGAGCCTCATCCCCCCGGAAGTCCTGGCTGTCATCGGCCCGCCGCCTCCCGAGGAGGACACGCCACTGCTCCTCGGGTAAGGACAGTTGCCCTTAACCAAGAATATCAAATTAGTACTTCATATGGAGGTTCTTGCAATGAAACCTTATCTTCCCTTGACTGCCCTGGTGGGCTGCTGTTTGATCGCCCTGGCCATCATCGGGCCGGGAGCTGTGTCCCCCGCCCGCGGGGCCGCGGCCCTGGGCCTCCAGGACGACTTCATCCGGGTGGCCGAGCAGCTCAAGCCCTCGGTGGTCAGTCTCAAGGCCGTCACCGTTGTCACCTACCGGCTCCCCGGTCCGGATGATTTTTTCCGGGGCACACCCTACGAAGGGGTTTTTCGGGATTTTTACCCACGCACCGTCCGGCAGCCCCAGGTGGGTCAGGGCTCCGGCATTATCATCGATTCCCGGGGGTACATCCTCACTAACTACCACGTGGTGGGCGGGGCCCAGCAAATCCTGGTGCGTTTAAGCGACGGCCGGGAACTGAGAGGCCAGGTGGCCGGGAGCAACCAGCGGCTGGACATCGCCCTGGTGAAGGTCTCTGCCTCGGGACTCAGGCCTGCGCCCCTGGGAGACTCCAACCGGGTCCGGGTGGGGCAGTGGGCCATTGCCATCGGCAGTCCCTTTGGCCTGGACCAGACTGTCACTGTGGGCGTCATCAGCGCCGTGGGCCGCCACGGCCTAGGGCGCAATGCCTCGGGCTATTATCTCCAGACCGACGCCTCCATTAATCCGGGCAATAGCGGCGGACCACTCCTCGACATCAACGGCAACGTCGTCGGCATCAACAACATGATCCTGTCCAGTGGACAGGGCATCGGTTTTGCCATCCCCATCAATCTGGCCAGGGAGGTCGTCGCCCCGTGGCTGCGATGATACTTGGTTTTAAAAATATGGTGACGTATTCTATCCCCTCTCCCCGGCGGGGAGAGGGTGCATTACAGAGTTCTTTCTTTTATCCCTGGGGGAGAGGGTCAGGGTGAGGGGGAATTGAATCTCTTATCACTCTCGTAACTAAATTCGTTTCCGAATTCACGAAATATTGAACTAAGCTTTTTTGTCAGGTGAACAGGAGCCGGACAGAGACAGGCGAATAATGGAAGATCAGGTCTTCATCAAGGCGGGGGAGGTCAGCCTTGAAGTCAGGTTCAGCTCAGGCACGGTGGCGGTCGGAGTCGTCATCACCCACCCCCACCCCCTTTACGGAGGCAGTATGGACAACAACGTGGTCTGGACCGCGGCCCGGGCCTTCGGGGACCGGGGCTGGTCCACCCTGCGCTTCAATTTCCGGGGGGTGGGCCGAAGCACCGGGGCTTACGGCGACGGCCTGGCGGAAGTGGAAGACCTGTATGGGGCCGCGGCCTATCTTGCCTCCCGGGTCCCTGGCCCCTCCTTTCTGGTGGGCTATTCCTTCGGTGCGGCGGTGGCGGCCCGGGCCCTGCTCACAGGCCTCAAGGTGGCCGGCGCGGTGCTCATCGCCCCGCCCATAGCCTTCATGGACCTGGCTTTCCTTCCTGAGACGCCGGGCTTGAGCTTAATAGTGGCCGGCGACCAGGACGACCTCTGTCCCCTGGCGGATCTCACGAGCCTGTGCCGCCGTTGCCGGCCTCCGGTGGAACTGAAGGTGGTGGCCGGGGCCGACCATTTTTTCGGCGGCCGGGAAGAGGCGTTGTACCGGATTTTAAAGGACTATCCTCTCCCCCTGGTCGGGGGAGGGGGCTAAGGGCCGGTGGGCCCTGACCCCCTCCCGCACACCCCCTCCTTGACGCTTTTTGACCGAAAAGTCGGGCCGCGGGCCCGCCTTTCCGGTCCCTTCTGCGGGTTGGGAGGGGGGTCTGGGGGGAAGGCAGGGACCTCAAGTCCCTGGCCTCCTCCCAGAAAGAATTCTTTATGGGTCCGCGACCCTGGCCCCCTCTCCCACAAATATTTTCCCATTGTCGTTTGCGCTTCTCTGGTCTATGCTTGGGCCATGGCCAAAATCCTGTACGGCGTCCACGGCACCCTGCACGGCCACGCCATGCGGGCCCTCACCATCGCCCGCCATTTTACCGAGCACGAATTTCTCTTTGTCACCCATGACCGGGGGACCGCGGTCCTTCAGCCAGAATATCCTGTGGTGGAGATCCCCGGTCCTTTGACGATTTACAAGAATCACCGGGTGGCGACGCTCCCCACGGTGCTCCATACTCTCCGCCAGCTTCTGACCCAACGCACCCGGCTCCGCCAGGTCAGGAAGCTCATCGAGGATTTTCGGACCGACATCGCCTTAAGTGATTACGACTACCTGGTGGCCCGGGCCAGCCAGCAGGTTGGGCTTCCTTGCCTCTCGGTGGACCACCAGCATATCATCACCTTTTGCCGACACCAGCTGCCCTGGCGGCACCGGCTTCCGTACTGGCAGCTTGCCCTGGTGATCAACCGCCTTTTCAGCCAGGCCAGCCACTACCTGGTCATCTCGTTTTTCCGCCCGCCGCTCAAGCCCGGGGTTCGGGCCCGGCTGGCGCCGCCGCTCCTGAGGGAGAGTGTCCTGACCCGGAAACCGAGTGAGGGCGATCACGTCCTGGTCTATCAGAGCATCTCGCCTTTTCCGGGTTTTTTTGACTTTCTGAATAAACTGCCCCACCCCGTGGTGGTGTACGGCTTTCATCAAGAGCGCCGGGACGGCAATCTCACCTTCAAGGAAAATTCCGAGGACGGCTTTTTAGACGACCTGGCCTCCTGCCGCTACGTCATCTGCGCCGGCAGCCATACCCTCACCTCTGAGGCCCTCTACTACGGCAAGCCCGTCCTGTCCATGCCGTTTCAGGGCGCCTTCGAACAGGTGCTCAACATGCTCTATCTGGAGCGGCTGAAATACGGTCAGGGGCTCACCAGCTTTCCGCCGGCCAGGGACTTTATGACCGGCTTCGAGTCGCACCTGGACGAATACCGATACGCCATCAGCCGGGGGGAATTCCTGGGAAACCACCAAGTCTATGCTGCAGTGGGGGAATTCATCCAAGAAAAAGGCCTGGTCTCCTGGTGAAATGGAAGAAATAAGTTTTTTGGGGGAAGGGAGTGTGAGGGAGGAGATTGGGCGACCTTGCCCTCATCAAATCCCATCTCAGTAGGTGAGGACTTGCCAAAGAAATACCGCTAATTCCTCCCTTTTATAAAGGAGGGGATGGGGGATTTGGCACCTGACCTTCCTCCCCTCCTAGGCCATCTTTTTGAAAACCCAGTTGATGAACGATCCCATCTACTTAACCATCACTCTCGACGTGGAAGAAGAGGGTCTGTTTTCCGGGAGCTATCGGCGTTCAGGCTCCGGGGTGGCCAACGTGGCGGAACTTAAGCGCCTGGAGTTCATTGCCCGGGATTTCGGCTTCCCCTTGACGCTCCTGGTCACCTACCCGGTGGCCCAGAACCCGGCGGCCCGGGAGGTGCTGGCTGCCTGGCAACAGGAGCGGGGGGCCGAGATCGGGGTGCACCTGCACCCCTGGAACACCCCGCCTTTCAGCGACTTGCCTCTCCCGGAGCCCATTCCCACGGCCAGACTTCCCCTGCCCCTGGTGCAGGCCAAGGTGGGCTCCCTGGTGAACTGCCTCACTGAGACCTTTCAGGAGCCTCCCCGCTCCTTCCGCATGGGCCGCTTCGACTGGTCACCCGGCCTCCTGAAGCTTTTACCCGGCTCTGGCCTCAGGGTGGACAGCAGCATGGTGCCCCTGACCTTCAAAGGAGAAGGGCGGGAGAATTTCCTGACGCCGGCGGACCCTTTCTGGCTGGATGGTTCGGCCTCGCCTGACGGGAGGCTCCTGGAAGCGCCGGTGACCATGGTGCCGGTTTGGAAAAGCTCGGCCAGGGCGGTGCACCGCCTGGCTGGCCTGCTTCCCGGGAGAGCGGGAGAGGCTTTGTTGTCCCGCTATCGCTTCGTGGGCGCCGCCGGCATCCACCCGGCTTGGTTTCCGCAATTTTCCATGCGTCTGGCCGCAGCGCTCCACCGGCGCCGGAGCGGCCGGGTTCTGACGATGTTCCTGCACAGCTCCGAACTGTTTCCCGGGGGAAGCCCCCAGTTCCCCACCACCCAGGCGGTGGACCGCCTGGTGGCCAAGTTGCGGAATTTCCTGTCCTGGCTGGTCAAGCAGGGCCCCGTTGAGGGCCTGACCCTGTCGGGGCTGTATAACCTCATAGCCTCAAGCCATCTTGCCAAGACTTCACCTGGACATGACGTTTCCATCTTCCCTGGTAAATTACAGTAGAGATTTTTAATCTCTGAAAATGTCAGGCAAGTCTGGGTCTTAGACCCAGCCTTGCCTGACCCCTCTGCGGGTTGGGAGAGGGGTTTAGGAGGAGGACAGGAACCTCAGGTCCCTGACCCTCCCCCAAAAATCAGGCCAGTCGGCCGATGAAGCGAAAATAGGACCAGATGCCGCCGAAAGCGGGCCGGATGGTGGCAGTGTGGCTGGGAAAACGGCTTTTCAGGCCGGGGAGCAGGTGCCCGTTCAGGCGCACGTGGTTTAGACCCATCCAGCCCTTGAAAAGCGTTGAACCCGAGTCGTGAAAATCCACCACCGCGATGGCGCCGCCGGGGGCCAGGTCGAGGCTCGCGGCAGTGAGGGCCTCCTCCCAGCCCGGGTTGAACATGGACAGGGCGTAGGAAAAGACCACCAGGTCAAAAGATGGTTCGTCCCCTACCGGACGGTCGTACGCGGCCTGGACCAGGGTGGGCCGCGGGGCTAGATTCTGGAGCTTTCTCTTGGCTACCGCCAGCATATCTCCGGACAGGTCCAACCCCCAGAGTTGGGCCTGGGGGAACCGCCGCCCCAACTGCACCAGATTCTTCCCCGTGCCGCAGCCCACCTCGAGGATGCGGGACGGGGTACATGAGGCCGCGGCCTCCCGCACCAGGGCTTCCCGCCCCAACAGAAAAGTCCAGCGGGTCAGGTCGTAGATCCCGGCATGGACCCGGTAATACCGTTCGATGGAAAGGCGCCGCTCCTGCTGGACCGCATCAAGGGAGGAAAGATTCATGGGACCTCCGCCAAGTGCAGGCTGCCGTAAGTACCCACCCGGTCCTGCTCATGCAAGGGCACGGTGAGTTCCGGAAAGAACCGGAGCTTCTTGGTGACCATCTCGGGCAGAAACCGCAAATCCCGCCCGGCTGACCGCAACAGGATCTTGGCCCCCGGGCGGCTGTTCCGGAAAATTTCCTGCCACTCCTCCACTAAAAGACCAGTGTCATGCCAGGCCAGCCAGTCCTGGTGATCCAAGAGCACAAAGTGGCTGTATTCTCCTGGGTTTTCCTGGAGAAAGCGGGTGATGGTGGCATTGTGCACCGTGACCCGGCCGAGGCGGTCCCGAAGGGTCTTAAAGTTTTCCGCTGCCAGATACTCGGGGCAACAGTCCGAGGTATACGAACCCGTGAGATAGACCCGCCAGAAATAGTTGTCCTGGAACGGCACCTTGGTGAAGACCCGCTGGAACCTCTCCTGAATATATTCCACCAGCCCTCCCGGGTAATAGTCCTCAATGAGCCGGATCTGCGGGGTGGGAACGCCGATCAGGGCCATGGCCGCAGGCTGGCGCAAAAACCAGGTAAAACCCCGCTGGAAAAGGTGCGGTTCTATCTCTTGATAAAGGCTCCTTTGCTCTTCCAGGCTCCGGGCCCCGAGCATGGCCTGAACGGAGCGGCCCAGGCTTTTTAAGCCCACCAGCAGGGTATGGCAGAGCCAGGCAAAATCCCCGGCCGCGCCCCGCCAGTAGAAGGATTTGCGCACCCCCCCCGGCTTGAAGTAGCCGATCTTGTCATCCCAATAGCTTTGCGCCCAAGCCGGCAGCCCCGCCCGCACCGCGGCGTAGATTTCCCGGTAGGCCGGCACGCCGCCGTGGCCGAACAGGGAGAACAACAGCTCGTGGTCGCCGTGTTGGAACAGGGCCATTTTCAAGAGCAGGAGGGCGTTTTGCCTGAAGTTTACGTCCACGGCATGGATGGCACGGGGATTGTCCAGGAGGTAATCCAGGGCGTTGCAGCCGGCGCTGGTAATGACCACCACGGAGCTGTCCGGGCCCAGTTCCAGGAGTTTCCGGTCAATGCGGGGATCTTCCCAGCAGGTGTTGTAGATCAAGCGGTGGCCGTGGACGAGGCCGAAAAACTTCTGGTGCAGCCCTTTCACCATGGCGGGACTCCTCACCTGTTTAAAATTATCAGACCGTAGCAAAAATTTGTAAATTTCTGGTTAGATTCTGGTAATAAAATCCTCAGGAAATTGCCGGGATTCCCCTGCTCCTGGTAATTTACCGCTGAACCGCCATGGGGGCCGGGCGGCAATCCCACGGGAGCCGGTCTTGACAAATTCCTCAAAAAATTTTGCTGTTTTTTTGGTATGCTCTCCCAGTTGGCAGCAAGTCCCCGGCACCGATCCCGGATCAGGGGGGTTCCCCAGCGGCTGACGGGTGCTTCGCCAGGGGACGGGACGGCAGGGCGGCCCGGACAGCCGCCGGCCGGGGATGATATCAGAGGCAAGGCCAGGAGGCTTGATGAGCACAATTTGGTTGTTGGTCATCGCTGTCAGTGTCTTGTTTTCCGTGGTGAACGGCAGGATGGACGAGTTCACCAAGGCCATGTTCGAAGCCGGCAAGGCGGCGGTGGAAGTGAGTTTGTACCTGGTGGGCATTGTCTCCCTGTGGCTCGGCATCACCAAAATCATGGAAGATTCAGGATTGATGCACAAGCTCTCCAATTTTTTTACGCCGGCCATTTCCGCGCTTTTTAAAAATATTCCCAAGGGGCATTCCTCCATCACTGCCATCACCCTCAATTTGCTGGCCAATTTTCTGGGTATCGGCAATGCGGCCACGCCCCTTGGCATCAAAGCCATGGAAGATCTCCAGACCCTGAACCCCAAGAAAGACACGGTCTCTTTTGAAATGATGCTGTTCATTGTTATCAACACGGCCAGCGTGCAGTTCATTCCTTTTACCGTCATCGGTCTTCTGTCAAATTACGGCTCCAGTAACCCAAACAAGGTCTTTCTGCCAACCTTTATCACCACCTCGATCCATGCTACTGCCGCCGTTATTATTCTCTACATTTTCAAACGCTTCTATGACAGGGGAAAATGACGATGCATGCCTTGACGGTTGCCTTTCAATATATTATCCCGCTTTTCCTCCTGGTGACCATCGCCTACGGCTTTGCCAAGGGGGTCTCAGTTTACGACTCGTTCGTTACCGGGGCCAAGGATGGCATAGAAATCATCATGGGGATCTTCCCTTACATCATGGCCATCTTCATCATGGTCAAGACCTTTGAGACCTCGGGAGCCCACGATTTTCTCAAGGGGATGTTTTCTTATGTCGCCTCACCTTTCCACATACCGGTGGAAGTATTCTCCGTGGCCCTGGTCAAACCGTTATCCAACGCCGCCACCATCAGCGTTTTTACCGAAGTTTTGAAAACTACCGGCCCCGACTCCCCGGCCAGCCTGACTTCGGCCGTTATTATGGGCAGTTCTGAAACGATGTTTTATGTCATTGCCGTCTATCTCGGCAGTGTGGGCATCAAGAAGTCCAGATATCTGGTTCCCGTTTGCCTCACCGCCGATGTGGTGGGGGTTATTGTCGCCATCATCGTGGTGCGGCTGTTATTTTAAAGACCGGAGCGAATCTGAGATCTTTCTTTCGGACCAAAGGAGCGTTTCTGAATACCCTGGGAAAGTATATCAGCCTGCGGGCCCGGATTCTTCTGCTTCTGGGAGCCCTGATCCTCACCTCCCTGGTGGG
>Ga0207826_1000482_pt1 | contig 11285 bp, 8 predicted proteins | sample LuqExpMetageno80_FD_187837 | JGI IMG/M metagenome (GOLD analysis project Ga0207826, IMG submission 187837) | Tropical forest soil microbial communities from Luquillo Experimental Forest, Puerto Rico - Sample 80 (SPAdes) | ecosystem: Environmental > Terrestrial > Soil > Tropical forest ... | reverse complement strand
GCACCGGGCGATCAGTAGGGCTTGGCTTTAAAGACGAAGCTCAGGCTGCTGGTTTCGCCGGCCGTGATTGTGACCTCCTTGGACATTTCTCCATAGGTTTCGTGCCAGGCGGTGATGGTGTACTTACCCGGGGGAAGGGCGGGCAGGGTGAACGAGCCGCTGTCGTCGGTGACCGCAAAGTGCGAGTTCTTCATGACGGCGAAAATGCCGCGCATCCAGGGATGCAGTTCGCAGCGGACGCGGATGAACTCAGGCTTGTCGTACTTGATGGCGAAGGGAGGAGTGCCGGGCGGTTGGGAGCGGTTCCACTCCTTGTTGGTGCGAGCCATCGGGTGAACAGTGTGCGTGACGGAGTCGTCGTTTTGCACCCAGATTTCCTGATTCACGTGAATGGCGATGATGTGTGGATTATAGCGGCAGCCGCGCTGGCGCAGCGTGACGACGGGGCCGCTGGAGGTCTCGTCAGGGACGCCGAGCGAGACGTAGACGACCACGTTCTGGAGGCTGTTGTTCGCGCCCGTGACGACGCCTTCGGGCATGGGAGGCGTGGTGTAGAACTTGGCGCAATTCGGCTCGGGCGACATGTCGATGGACTTGTACTTCGCGGGCGTGCCTTCGAAAGTGACCTTTCCCGAGATACTACCTTCGGACGGCGGCGAAGAAGGAGCCGTGGGCAAAGAGAGCGCGGCTATGCCGGGGGTGAAAAGAGGAACGGCCGCAGCGGCAGACACGGCCGGGGTCGGAGTTTGCTGGCTTAACGCGCTGGGGACAGAAACGAATAGGCTGAGAGCCATGAGGCCAAAAATAAATGAACAGATGGCTCGCTGAAGAGAGAGAGTCGCGGTCTCTGCTTCTCCGAAAACAGAAGCGGGGGCTGCGAAATGAAACACGGTATCCTCCTGAAGCATTCCCTTGGTTCGCGGCAAGGAAAAAAAGATTGACGCTTGAGGCAAGATGGAGAATCAGTGCAACAGCGTCTTTGCTGAAGGGCAAGCGCGGAGGCCCGCACAGATATGTATACTGAAAATGCATGGTTTACTGACGTAAAATGTTTGTAAAGGCGCGTGAGAAATGTAATGAGAGAAATGTGGGCCGTGAGCGGAATTTTGGGAAAATTTATTTTTCCGATTCGGTGCATTGAAGAAGCGCACAAATTCATCGACGATAGTCGCGCGAAACCGATGATTGTTCGTAGTTTCGGAAAAAGGAAAAAACCGACCGCATTCGATCGCAAGAGCCCGGCGCTGTCTACTAGACCAGACACAAAAAAACGCGGGCACGCTAGAGATCGTTAGAGAGAAAGGTTTACGAAGATTTTACAAGAATGTTGACGAGGAGCACGGAGAACGTTGCGTGGTATAGCTATTAGACCACCAACCGAGGGACGCCGCGAACCGTCCTGGAACAAAAAGTCCAACGCGAGTGGAAAAAAACGTCCCGCCGGGGGAAACCGCGAGCGGGACGGTGTACAAGATTACAGGATTGGCGGCGAAGAAGTGAGAGTAGCCGGGAACGTCAACCAAAAAGCGAAACGGACCCTCGCTCAGCCCGCCAACAGCCGTCTCAGGTTAGGCGTGTTTCGAGATGTGGTGAAGGAGCCAGTCGGCGACCTCGGCGGTGTTCTTGGTGCCATGGAGGTCGGGTGTGGTGACTTCGTCGTGAAGAGCGGCCTTCACGCTTTTCTTTAAGGCCGCGCCTTCTTCGCGCCAGCCGAGAAAGTCGAGCATCATTCCGGCAGCGAGGACCGAGCCGCAGGGATTGGCAATTCCCTTCCCGGCAATGTTGGGTGCAGAGCCGTGGACGGGCTCGAAGAGAGAAGTGCGTCCGGGATGGATGTTCCCGGAGGGGGCCAGCCCGAGTCCGCCGGCAAGCTCAGCGGCCAGGTCACTCACGATGTCGCCGAAGAGATTGTTGGTGACGATGACGTCGAACTGTCGTGGGTCGCGGACGAGTTCCATGGCCAGAGTGTCAATGTAGAGGTGGCGGGATTCGACGTCAGGATACTCGGCACGAACGGATTTGAAGGCGCGTTGCCAAAGATCACCCGCAAAGGTCATGGCGTTGGATTTGTCGGACATGCAAAGGCGTTTGAGCTTGTGGGAACGCGCGTAATCGAAGGCGAAGCGGAGGATGCGCTCGACGCCTTTGCGGGAGTTGATGTCTTCCTGCGTGGCGATCTCGTCGGGAGTTCCCTTCTTGAAGAAGCCGCCAGCGCCCACATAGATGCCTTCGGTGTTTTCCCGGAAGACGATGAGACGAATGTCGTTGACGGTGCGGTCTTTGAGAGGGGTGAAGCGCTCATGGAAAAGCTCGGCGGGACGGGCGTTAACGAAAAGGTCGAGCTTGAAGCGCAAGCCCAGGAGAATGTCGGCAGCGTGCTGGTTGGAGGGGACCCGGGGGTCGCCAAGAGCGCCGAAGAGGATGGCGTCGAACTCGTCACGAAGCATTTCGACAGCGCCCTCAGGGAGGGTTACATGTTCGCGAAGGAATTTATCGGCGCCCCAGTCAAAGTCGACGAATTCGAAGTGGCGGCGATGTTTGGCAGCGGCGGCTTTGATGGCCGAGACTGCGATGGGAGTGACTTCTTTGCCGATGCCGTCACCGGGGATAACGGCGATGCGGGCGTTGGGACCACCATTGCGCAGAGGAGTGTGGGGCACCGGGTGACTCCGCCGAGACGGGAATGAGTACGAGGTAAGGTAACACAGCAAGCGCAGTCACATACAAATGCGCAGAGGGGCGTTTGCACCTGTGACGCCTTGCGACGAACTGGCCCAGGAGATGTTGGCCGTTGAGGTTGAATTCGTATTTCCCGGAGATGCTCTCGCACCTACCATCGAGGACACATCCCTGGGGTTGGACGTAAACATCCGACCATTTTCCCGTTGGGTCCGGTGCTGAAGAGATTGGCGGACGGGGCGTAGGGCAGCGTGAAGTTGGCAGAAACAGCGAAGTGTGTTACTAATCAACCGCACCAGACCAGCCAAACATAAAAAGACGAGGCATCCATGGGCTCCACGTACCCGTGCGCTTTGGTTTGCGTTGCGCTGCTGATCGTCGCCGGGTGTGGGGGAGGCGGAGGAAGTTCAACGCCACCCACTGCGATTTCGGTGACGGTCTCGCCGGCAACAGCAACGGTGGCGGCCGGTGGAACGCAACAATTTACCGCAACTGTGTCAGGGACTTCGAATACAGCGGTGACCTGGAGCGTGGGAGGGGGCGCAGCGAACGGGACGATTTCCGCGGCGGGACTGTACACGGCGCCGGCGACCGCGCCAAACCCGTCGCAAGTGACGGTAACGGCGACGTCGCAGGCGGACCCGACGAAATCGGGTTCCGCGATGGTCACGATCACCGGGATTTCCGTGCAGTTGACGCCGGCAACGGCGACGTTGCAGGTGAACGGGACGCAAACCTTTAGCGCAACAGTGTCCGGGACAACAAAAACGGCGGTCACATGGAGCGTGGTGGGTGGAAACAGCAATGGAACTATCATGGCGGGGTTGGGACCGGGCGTAGGACTGTATACGGCACCAGCAGCGCTGCCGAATCCGCCGCAAGTAACAGTGATGGCCACGTCACAGGCGGACCCGACGAAGTCCGGGACAGCAACGGTGACGGTCGTGCCACCGATTGGGACGGTCGCGGTGATCCCGAACTCTGCCTCGTTACTTCCCTTTACGACACAGAACTTCAGCGTTCAAACCACTAACCTTTCCAGCAGCGCCGTGACGTGGCAGGTGAATGGAGTCACGGGAGGAAGCCAAGCGACCGGATTTATTTCCAACGGCGGAAATCCAGGGTTGTACGTAGCGCCGGGAGGAGTCCCCACCATTGCGATGAGCGGGCAAAGTAATCCGACGACGGTGACGGTCACAGCAGTTTCGCAGGTGAACCCGTCGGTGTCGGGTTCGGCGACCGTGACGATCACCAATGGGTTGGCGCAGAATTCGACGACCTTTTTCGGATCTTCGGGCGGCAATCAGAAGGACTCCATGACGAGCGGAATGACGATTACTTGTTGCAGCGGCACGCTGGGCTCGCTGGTAGCGCGTGGAGGGGCGCAGTACATCCTAAGCAACAACCACGTGCTGGCGCGAGAGGATCTGGGCACGCCAACGAACGGGACGACATCCGGGGACAACATGATCCAGCCGGGGCTGGCGGACATCAATTGCGGATCAGGACCGTTCACAATCGTCGCGAACCTGTCGCAGTTCTACAACCTGGAAACGGGCACGGGAGCAAAAATCGACGCGGCCATCGCCCAACTGACGCAGACCGGAGCGATGGACGCGCAAGGCCGAATTCTGTACCTGGGAGCGACAGCCGATTCGAACAACGTTCCCGTTCCGGGAGCGCCGCACGGAGGAAGCGGGTTGGCGGAAACGGGCGCCTTGGTGGGCCGCGCAGTGGCTAAATCAGGGCGAACGACAGGGCTCACGTGCTCGTCGATCTTGTCGGTCAGCACGACCGTCAATGTGACTTACTCGAAAGGATGCAATGCGAATGCGGCGTTCAGCGTACAGTATGTCAATCAAATCACCGTGGCGGGAGGAAAGTTCAGCGCGTCGGGGGACTCCGGCTCGCTGATCGTGACACAGGACACGGCGGATCCGGTAGGCTTGCTTTATGCGGGCTCGGATCTGGACACGACGGCCAATCCGGTCGCGGATGTGCTGAATTATTTTCAAAGCGGGAGTAACGCTATGACGTTTGTGGGAGGAGCCACGCATGCGGTGACCGGGTGCACACTGCCGACGGCGCCGGCGTCTGTGGCGGTTCCGCTGACCGCGGTGCTCCAAGAAGGTTTGCAGAAGGCCGTCGCGGTGCGCGCGGTGCATGAGTCTGAACTGCTTGGATATCCGGCAGTACAGGCGCTCGGCGTGGGTGCAAGCCAGGATCGTACGGGAGAAGCAGCCATCGTGTTTTTTCTGAGAAACGGCGCGGCGAAAAAAGGAATCCCGCAGGAGGTCGATGGCGTTCGCACGCGGATTATCGAAGGCGAAGAGTTCGGGCAACGTGGAGTGCTGACGGCAGAACAGAGCGAAGAACTGGAGCAAGCGGCAGCAACGACCGCCGGCGGGCTCACGATTTCGGACGCGGAATTTCTGCGCGCCAAGACGGCCCACGGAGCGCGAGGCGAACAGTGGATGAGCAAGGCCGGGGTACAGGGCGTGGGGATTGGAGCGAGCGGGGATTCGCCGGGCGAAGCAGCGCTGATGATCTTTCTGATACGAGGAGTGGCGCATGACGCGATCCCAGCGGTGATCGACGGAGTGCGCACGCGGGTGCGGGAATCGAGCCCGTTTGTGGCCGGTCTCGATCAGGTGCGTGCGCAGGGAGGCTGCTCGCCGCCCGTCGGCGGGAAGAAGTGAAGAGCGGCCCGCCTAGAGGGCGAGAAGAGAGGGCCCTCGCACCCTCGCTACGCGGACCCCGCCTGCCTGCGGCAAGCGGGTTTCTCGGGGGCCACGGTTTTGTCCCGGGCGGAATTCCATCGGCACGTGGTGCGTGGCATGATGCCGTGGGCGGGGGCCCATGAAAGAAGCAGCCCAGACCGTAGGTCCGATCAGCCTGTCGGAACGCATACTTTTTATTGATGTGCTGCGAGGCATGTCGCTGTTCGGGATTCTGGCGGCGAACATGCGCGGGTTCTTTGCGCCGATGGACGCTTACATGCACATCGGCATGCTCTATCACAGCCGCCCTGACATTCTGGCGCAGGCGTTCATCGATATCTTTATCCAGGGAAAATTCATTTCGATTTTTTCGTTTTTGTTCGGGATAGGATTCGCCATCCAAATGAGCCGCGCGGAAGCAAGGGGCGCGCGGTTCATGGGGTTCTATCCGCGAAGACTGCTGGCGCTGGCCTTGTTCGGGCTGATTCACGGAATACTGATTTGGGCGGGGGACATCCTGCTGACGTACGCGTCGGCCGGAGGAATTTTGCTGCTGTTCCGCGACCGCTCGCAGAAGACTCTGCTGAGATGGGCTGGGGGATTGCTGGCATTCCCGATTGTGAGCAGCATGATTTTTGCGGGCTTGTATTTCGGCCCCATGCACCGGGCGTGGATGGAACGGAAGCCGATTGACGTCGAGAACTTTTACCGGGTGATTGATATCTACGCGCACGGCACGGTGCGGCAGATCCTGGCGCAGAACTGGGTGGAATGGAAACGGGAGTTGCCGACGCAAGGCTTCGCGATTTACGCGGTGGCGCTGTTCATGCTGGGGATGTGGGTGTGTCGGGCCGGCATCGTGCAGCGGCTCGCGGAATACCGGCCAGTGTTGAAGCGCGTGTGCGCTTGGTGCATCCCGGCGGGACTGATGCTGAGCGCTTACGTGGGGATCGAGAAGGCGGTGAATCCGGCGGGTACGTTATCGGTGTGGCGCTGGGTTGCCAACACGATGTGGCTGCCGGGATCACAGATCCTGGCGGCAGGCTATGTTGCAGGGCTGGCGCTCGTTTTTCTGAGCGAGGATTGGCGGCGCTACACACTGCCGTTTGCGGCGGTGGGAAGGACGGCGTTGACGAATTATCTGCTGCAGTCGGTGTTGTGCACTTTGTTTTTTTATCACTATACGACCGGGCTGTTCGGGAGAATTGGGCCGGCTGTGGGGCTTGTGCCGACCGTCGTGCTTTTTGGAGCACAGGTTGTGGTCAGCAACTGGTGGTTGCAGCGGTACCGCTTTGGGCCGATGGAGTGGGTGTGGCGTGGAATGACGTATGGGAAGTTCCCGTCGATGCGGAGGGAGGAAGCACCGGGCGTGATGGCAGCGCCGATGGCGAAGCCGGGAGAGATTGCATGAGGTGGTGAGTGGGCGGAAAGCATTAGCGCGAAGCTTACGCACAGCGGCAACGAGGGGTCCCTCGCTTCGCAGACTCGACGTGCTATGGCTGCCACCAGGCCGACTACACCGGTACCAAGAATCCAGCTTATGCGGCCGCAGGCTACTCGTCGAACTGCTCGCTGTGTCCTAACACAACATCGTGGGAATCAGCTGAGAACGCGGGGTCGCTGCAAGCTGAGGCGCTGCCGTCCCTCGGTCCGGACGAGTGTGAAAGCCAGCTAAAGGAACCCAGCCAGAGAGTGAGGCGCGGAAGGGCCGGATCGTAACTGAATAGGTACTGTAAGTCGATTGGCTAACGGTACCTCGGAGGAGTCGGGTGTGAAGTTAGAGCAACCGCAAAAGGGATAGAATCGGGTATTATAGGCGCACCGTTTTGCGAGGCAGCGGATGGGACTGTGGTCGAACAAACAGAGAAGTTTGATCTCTCGGCGGGTGCGCAACCTTTCGATCGAGCGCCTGAGCATTATTCCCGCGCACAAGGAGCCGGCGCATCCGGGGACGAAGCCGGCAGAGATCGTGACGCCCCGTCCACCGATGCGTCGCGGGAGATCATGGAAGCGGTTGACCATACTCGGATGCTTTGCCGCAGCGGGATTCGGGTTTGCGGTGGCGTTGATCAGCGCGGGCGTATACTGGTTTAGCCGCCTGCCGAAGGCGCCGAAGGGATGGAACGAGAAGGCGATTCAAGCCATCTACGTGGGCACAAAGTTCCTGGAGGAAGGGAAAGAAAACACGCTGAGGGTAAGGTTGACGTTCGACCTGTGGAACAGCACGGGATACGACTACACGCTCGAGGCGAAGCCGTCGCCTACGATGATGGTGATGCAGAAGGTGAAGTCGGAACCCTCGCTGGTAGACGGAATCGGATTGACGTGGACGGTGGAGCACGGATCAGGAACGGGGCAGTTGCATGCGGATGGGATACCGGGATTCTCGCGGGAAGCGTATCTGGCGGGGCCGATTTTCATTCCCGCTGGAGAAGCAGTGCGAGTTGATTTCTGGTCGGAGTACGATCTGTTTGATATTGTAGCCGCGCTCGGTAAGGACGAAAAGGTCGTCTTGTCGGATCCCGTGCAGCAGCGAAAGATATTGAAGCACGCGCTGGCGGATACGGACAGTTTTGTGTTATTGGACAAAGCGAGTCATTACCGGATCGAGTTGCCGCTGCGCGACGCGGTGTACTAGGAGTGCGACACCCTGCCGCCGCAGCTGTAGCAGGAGCAGTGCAATTCCCTTCCTTTTTGCAAGCCTCGCATCTACTGAAACAGCGAAAACAACCGTCTGGTAGTGTGCAAAAATGACGACCCGCAGCAAAATCTTTGTCAGTTACAGCCACAAAGACAGGGAAGCTATTCGAAGAGTTCAATGCTGGCAGCCGCGATGCAAAACGGGGTTGTCAATCTGTGGGATGACGAGAAGATAGTGCCCGGGGAAAATTGGAAAGCACAGGATTCAAAAAACGCTGGGTTCGGCGAAAGTCGCGGTACGGCTGGTCAGCCAGAATTTCCTGGCGTCTCACTTCATCACGAAAGAAGAGCTGCCGCCACTTCTGAAGGCTGCGAGAGAAGCGGGCGTCAGAATCTTCTGGATTTATCTGAGTTCGTGCCTGTTTGAACAGACGGACCTGAACCTCGCCGTCGGCTGTTAAGCCATCGAGATAAACCGTGAGGCCGAAGGTTTTGCCGGGGGTGACGCCGCCGAGACCGATCGCAGCGACCAGCTGCAATGGAAACGATGAGGGATCCGTCGTCGAGGCCGGCCCGAGATAACGGGATCGCAGCTCTTATCGGGCGGCCGGGCGGATTAAGGATAGCGCGGACGTTGAGAAGAGGAAATCGCGGATGAGAGGGGTCCGGCGGTGCTGGATCCCTCCGAAGCAGAGTTATTGTTTGTCGTAGACACTTTCGCTGTGAAACTCTTTGCCGTCAGGAAGTTTTCCCTTGGATTTCACAGAGGTGACCTTGCCGTCCTTGGAGACTTCAATTTCGGCGGAGCCGATCTCCTTGCCTCCTTTTTTCAGCGTGGTTGTGACCTTGTCGCCGGCGATGGGCTTAAAGGCGATGGAATCGGCACCGCCGGGCATACCGCTGCCGGAGACCGGAGTGTCTTTGTCGTCATATTGGGTGGAGAAGCTGTAGGAGATGGGCTTACCGTCTGCAGTGACACCTTCGAAGGTGTACTTTGCGCCACCGCCGTCGGCAACAATCGTTCGGGTAAGACTTTTGGGCGCGGGCCCGGGTACAAATTTGGATTTTGCGACGTTGAGTTTCCAAGTGCCGAGGAAAGGATTGGTCTGCGCGAATAAGGGACCCGAGGCAACAGCCGACAAGACAAGAATCGACCGCACGAGCGGAAAACGCTTCATCAGATTTCTCCTTGGACTCGCTCGCGCAAGAGTTTCTGGCGCGAGCGAGCGGTTGGCGGATTATGAACACATTCGGAGTAGGATGGCAAGTGCCCGGTGCTCGTAAAGAAGTTGAGGGAAAGAGTGGGAGGGGCAAATGAACGGGAGATTTGAGGGGAAAGTGGCGCTGGTGGCTGGAGGAACAGGTGGACTGGGGCGCGCGGTGAGTCTCGCGTTTCTGGGTGAGGGCGCGAAGGTGGAAGTGACATATGTTGTGCCGGGAGAATGGGCGGAACTGCAGGACGTTGTTGCGAAGTTGGGTGGAGGAGCTCTGAAGGGGCACGAGGTGGATGTAACGGATGAGACGGCGGTGAACGGGCTGGTGGAAAAAATTGTGGAGACGCAGGGGCGGCTGGATGTGCTGGTGAATACGGTTGGGGCGTATGCGGGTGGATTGAAATTGTGGGAAATGGAAGCCCGGGTGTTTGAACAGATGATGGCGCTGAATTTGCAGTCGGGTTATGCGCTGGCGCGGGCAGCAGCACGAACGATGCTGAACCAGAAGCGGGGGGCAATTGTGAATGTGGCGGCCAAGGCGGCGTTCGATCACGCGGCAGGCGCGGCAGCGTATGCGGCGTCGAAGGCGGCGGCGCTCGCGATGATCGATTCGCTGGCGGCGGATTTGAAAGGCAGCGGCGTACGGGCGAATTCGATATTGCCAAGCATCATCGATACGGCGGCGAACCGGAAGGCGATGCCGAAGGCGGATTTTGCGAAGTGGCCAAAACCGGAAGACATCGCACGGGTGATCTTGTTTTTGTGCAGCGAAGAGGCAAAAGTGATTCAGGGAGCGGCGGTCCCGGTGTACGGGGAAAGTTGAGGAAGAGAGGTCGAAGGAAAAGAGGGATTTTTCGGGCGAAAGAGGCCTCGGAATGACGGGTTGGCGCCGAGGGCGGCCGCGGGGGTGCCGCCCTCCAAAAAGCTTGACCAGAAAACGGGAGTCGAGTAGCCTCGCGAGCCAAACCGAGTTTGTCTGCCCTTCATCCAGAGTTCGAATAATAAGGAGGTTCGCATGGTTTCACTTGCGGCGCTTTGGCTCCCCATCGTGCTGTCGGCCGTCTTCGTATTTATCGCCAGTTCGATCATGCATACCGTGTTGAAGTATCACCAGAGTGATTGCCATAAGCTGAGCGACGAGGCAAGTTTTCTAGCGGCGCTGCGGGCGAATAATCCCACGCGCGGTCTGTATATTTTCCCATTCTGCACGCCGAAGGACATGAAGAGCCCGGAGATGGTGGAGAAGTATAAGCAGGGACCGGTGGGGATGATGACCATCGTGCCGAGTGGACCGCCAGCGATGCCAAAATTTCTTGGGCAATGGTTTTTGTTTTGCCTGATTGTGGCATTTTTTTCCGCTTACATCGCCGCGCATACCGTGGCACCCGGGTCGAATTATCTGGCGGTGTTCCGCGTGGTGGGGACGGTTGCGTTTATGGCGTATGGGCTGGGGAATTTGAGCAACGGAATCTGGAAGATGCAGACATGGAGCATGACGATCAAGGAAGTGGTCGATGGGCTGCTGTATGGCCTGTTGACAGCGGGGACGTTTGGGTGGCTATGGCCGAGGTGACGGCAACGCGGCAACGAAACAACGAAGAGAGAGCTTTCGCTCCGGAGGCTCCGCTCCGGGATGACGGAGTAGCGGGGTTTGGGAGGCCGCGAGTTAGTGGAAGAGGCGGGCGAGGGAGAGATTGCCGCCGCCGGTGGTTACGATGACGAGATTCATGATAATGAGCATGGTTTCGTAGCTCCAGCCATTGGTGCCGGTATTTCCCCAGAAACCGGTGCGCCAGACGAAGATTTTTTTCTGAGCGGCGCCAAGCATGATGAGAATCAGGCCGATGGCGGCGAGTTGCGCGAGAACGCCGAAGGCCATGCCGAGGCCGCCGGCAAATTCGGCCGCACCCAGGAAAATCGTGAATGGCTTGCTCATGCCGATGCTCTGGCTCCGCGCGGCGGGGTTCTTGAGATGGCTGAGGCCGCTGGTCAGGAAGACGAGAGCGACCATGAGACGAAGGAGAAGAAGCGC
>Ga0207826_1000480_pt1 | contig 11309 bp, 10 predicted proteins | sample LuqExpMetageno80_FD_187837 | JGI IMG/M metagenome (GOLD analysis project Ga0207826, IMG submission 187837) | Tropical forest soil microbial communities from Luquillo Experimental Forest, Puerto Rico - Sample 80 (SPAdes) | ecosystem: Environmental > Terrestrial > Soil > Tropical forest ... | reverse complement strand
CTCTCTACCGTGCCCCCCGCCATTTGCCGCTGCGACTCCGCCATCATCCTCGCTTGCTCCAAATTGCCAGCGTTGCAATTTTAAGGCTTTTTAGTGGGAAGCGAACGGGGGCTTGGAATCCTGCGCGCATGGAAAGCGAGCAGCGGCGAGAATTTGTGCAGACTGCGGCAAAGCGACTTGAAGACGGCACGCGCTTGGGCACTGAAGGAAACCGGTATGGCCCTCTACAATTACGTTTACCAGAAGCCTGCGCGCAAGCATTTTCAATGGTGGTATAACTGGGCGACCCGTAGTCACTTAGAGCCGATGAAGAAGGTCGCCGCCATGCTGAAGCGACGATTTGAGAACATCATTACCTACCTAACCCATCCGATCACCAACGCCACCAGCGAATCCATCAACGCCAAAATTCAGTGGGTGAAATATACGGCTCGAGGATTTCGCAACAAACAGAACTTCATCAACGCGATCTATTTCCACTGTGGAGGTCTGGACCTGGCTCCTGGGACCCACTAAGAACCCGGTTGGGCCAAATTCGATTAGAGCGTTCGGTTGCCAATATTTGACCATTTATCATCACCAAAGTTTTGGGGAAATCGGGTTTCGTAACAGCCTCTTCAACGGTGGGAAAGTGTTTAATAAACCGTGAGTCCCGGCAGGGACGACACTCTTCCGCGAGGCCTTCAGGCCGAGCGCGCGCTGCCCCGGAGCCTGCCCTGAGCTTGTCGAAGGGTTCGTGCCCTTCCCTTGGGCGCTAACCTGCGAATCCCCAAAACCCCAAATGATCCAATCGCGGGTGGCTCCCATTTGCCTTCGTCTGGCAAGTGTGCGGTTTTTCTATCCACCATCCACTAATCACTACCCACTGCTTTTATCACGTTCCTCCGTGACGCGCGTCCTATCCATGCCCACACTTATTGCCTAGACTCTGCCTCGAAGGAGGGGGAGTGCTGTTCCCACGCAGGCGACAGCCGGACACTACCCCGTCCTCGGAAGGTGCTTCGACCTGTGCTAGGTTCTGTTCGATCTCGATTTTGCCCCCACTTTCCCTCCCCAGCCTCCGTCCATCCGAGAAAACTCCCACCTAACTCCTTTGTTAAGACGATTTTACCTCTAAGTCCTTCGCACACAGGAATTTGCCGACTTCAATTCTGTAACTTCAATAGAATGACAAATTTGCAAAAAGACCGGGGGAGGGGGGGTACCCTTTGTGCGGGTGGAGCACCGGAACGGTACGCAGCTCTTTGATAATAGGACCTAAGTCTTTTGTTTCTGCACCTTTGCCTATAACTGACGCGGAATCAATCGCTTACGCGCATTTTCCGCCTAACTCATTGATTCTAATCATGGGCAAGGGGGAGGGGGTACCTGCACCGCCGCATTCCCATTTTGGGAACTGCTCCGCCTCGCTTTTTATCGCCTCGCGAAATGACATTCTGCACTCTCTCGGACTAGACTTCCCCAAGCAGCCGTGCAGACTTCGGACCAACTCGCCGCAACAATCCTTCCACGCCACATGGTGATTCTCGCTCTTACTGCCCTCAGTGTAGCGATCAGCTCGTCATGTTCCCGTCAAACGCCCGAGACCGTCAGCGCCAATCCGCCAGCTACCTCCGCGCCAGCCGCGGCCAGTGCGGCGGCGGCTGCGCCCACTGCCAACGGCTTCGGCCCCACCTTCGCCAACACCGCTCCGCCGCCGCGGCCTGCGCCCGCCGGAATGGTCTGGGTTCCCGGCGGCGAGTTCTCCATGGGCGCCGCCGATTCGCCCAGTGATGGTGAAGTCGGCATGCAAGCGACCAAGGATTCGCGGCCTGTTCACCGCGTATACGTCGACGGCTTCTACATGGACAAGACCGATGTCACCAACGCCGAGTTCGCCCGCTTCGTCAAGGCCACTGGCCACGTGACCGTCGCTGAGCGCAAGCCGCGACAGGAAGACTTCCCCACCGCACCGCCCGAGAACCTCGTCGCCGGCTCCGTCGTCTTCTCCCCACCCAATCGCGCCGTGCCCTTAACTGACCATTACCAATGGTGGAGCTACGTGCACGGCGCCAACTGGCGGCATCCCACCGGCCCCGCCAGCAGCATCGTGGGGAAAGACAACTATCCCGTCGTGCAGGTCGCCTACGAAGATGCTGTGGCCTACGCCAAGTGGGCTGGCAAGCGCCTTCCCACGGAAGCCGAGTGGGAGTTCGCCGCCCGCGGCGGTCTGGCTGGAAAGCCCTTCGTCTGGGGCGACGAGTTCCGGCCCAACGGCAAGTGGATGGCCAATACCCATCAGGGCCACTTCCCCAACCAGGACACCGGCGAGGACGGCCACACAGGCATCGCCGCCGTGGCCCAGTATCCTCCCAACGGCTATGGCCTCTATGACATGGCGGGGAATGTGTGGCAGTGGACCAGCGACTGGTACCGCCCCGACTACTACCAGCAACTGGCCACGGCCGGGGGCGTGGCCCGCAACCCCCAGGGTCCCGCCAACCCTTGGGACCCCGACGAACCCACCGAGCGCAAGAAGACTCACCGGGGGGGCTCCTTCCTCTGCACCGACCAATACTGCTCGCGCTACGTCGTCGGAACTCGTGGAAAAGGCGAGGTTTCGACCGGAACCAACCACCTGGGCTTCCGCTGCGTAGAGGACGTCTCAACTCCTGCTACCGCAGGTCATTCTTGAAAAATGTGCTTCCCTGCTGTAACTAATCGACCGCGCCACAGTCAGACACGACATTAGGTGGATTTGCCGCGCATACCGGAAGCGACCGCGAGAATTTTTGAACCCAGTGAGGTTTTCCGCGGGCCGAGCAATCCGGTAGAATCCACTGCACGTAAAAGATGTGGGGTCACAGCCAACGGCTTGCGACTCTCAACGACCAACAAACAACGTAGAGGAGAATGCTGCAATGACAAAGTCGATGAAGTCACTGATGATGGGCGCTGCCTTGGCAGGCTTGATGACCGGCAACGCGGCGATGGCGCAGACCGGATCGTCCACCTCCAAGTCGCTTTCCAGCGGCTCGAACCTGGGCCACCAAGTAAGCTTCTCGGACAAGGACAAGCACGCCTGCAAGGGCCAGAACTCGTGTAAGGGCAAGGGCGGCTGTAAGGCCGGCGACAACGGCTGCAAGGGCAAGAACTCATGCAAGGGCAAGGGCGGCTGCGCAACCGACGGCTCCAAGCCGCCGGCTTCGTAAGTCCGGCCACATCACACTCGTGAGGGCCGGCGCCAGAACCGTCCGGCCCTCCTGGTTATTGTCCCCGAAGATCTTCGATATGCCAGCCAATCGCTACAACGCATTTACGGAATACGGCGTCGGAATCGGCCTGCGCATCCCGCATTACAATCACATCCTCGAGCACAAGCCAGTCTGCGACTGGTTTGAGATTATCTCGGAAAACTTCATGGTCGACGGCGGCCGCCCGCTGTACGTGCTGGACCAGATCTTGGAGCAATACCGGGTGGTACAGCACGGGGTTTCGATGTATTTCGGATCCGTGGAACCGCTGAACCGCGAGCACTTGCGGCGGCTGAAAGCGCTGGTGCAGCGCACCAAGACCCCGTGGCTCTCGGACCATCTGTGTTGGGGCAGCGTAGATGGCACGTATTCGCACGACCTGCTGCCGATGCCGTACACCTTTGAAGCGGCGAAGAGGACGGCGGAGAAGATTCGCGAGGCGCGCGATTTTCTGGAAGTGCCGGTGGTCGTGGAAAATGTCAGCAGTTACGCGGAGTTTCACGCTTCGGAGATGACGGAGTGGCAGTTTCTTGCCGAAGTGGTAGAACGAGCGGACTGCGGCATCCTGCTCGACGTTAACAACATTTACGTCTCGTCGCAGAACCACAGCTTCGATCCGTTTGAGTATTTGAACAACGTGCCGGACGATCGCGTGGCGCAGATCCACATCGCCGGACACTCGAAGTACGAGAAGTACATCCTCGATACCCATGACCATCCGGTTATCGATCCGGTATGGAGACTTTATGAGCGGGCGATCGAGTTGATTGGGCCGACGGCCACCTTGCTGGAATGGGACGACCACATTCCTTCGTTCGAGGAAGTGCATAACGAGGCACTCAAGGCGAAGCGGTTCGCGCCAGAGAAGGTGACGGCATGATGAGCCTCGACCAGATCCAGCGCAACATGTTCGAGGCAGTGCGCCAGCCCTTGACTACGACGGAAGGTATGCGACTGCGCACGCCAGACGGGCGCTCGACGCGCAAGATTGCTGAGACCATCATTAAGCCGAATGATCGCCTCACTTCGTTCGAGCGGTTGGAGATTTACAACCGGCAGTATTGGTTTCGAGTGCTCTCGGCGCTGGCGGAGGACTTCGAGGGGCTGCGGCTCATCCTTGGCGACCGGGGGTTTGAGAAGCTGTCGGTCGCCTACCTGATGGATTGCCCCTCTCAGTCGTTTACGCTGCGCAATCTCGGATCGCGGTTGGAAGGATGGCTGCGCGCGCATCCCGAGTTCATTGCCGGGGTGGAAGACATCGCGCTCGACATGGTGCGGCTGGAGTGGGCCGAGATCGAAGCTTTTGACGAGGCCTCCAGGCCGCGATTGTCGGAATCGGACCTCGCATCGATGGGGCCTGACCCAAAGCTCGAACTACAGCCTTATCTGCGGTTGCTGCAATTGAGCTACCCCGTGGATGAATTGCTGCTGGGCATCCGCCGCCAACAACGTGAGTTTGGCATGGTAAGCAACGCGGTAGAAGAGCGGGCACAGCGGCGGCGTGGGCGCAAACGTGCGTTGCCCAAGCCCGAAAAGGTGTTTCTAGCGGTCCATCGTGCCGACAACTCGGTGTATCTCAAGCGGCTCGATCGGCACGCTTTCGGGATCTTGCGCGAGCTTCGGCAGAGCAAGCTGCTGTCGGAGGCGGTGGAGTGCGTGGACTGGAGCGATGGTGAGCGGGTTGCCGAGAACTTGCAGTCTTGGTTCGCGCTTTGGTCCTCGCTGGGCTGGTTCTGCAAGTCGTAAAGGCAGATCCCTCGCGGGCTGAAGCCCGCGAGCGTTGACAATAATGGGTAGTGATCGGCGCGACTCAAGTGATCCCCTGATACAAACCAGTTCAGCTTGGAATTGTGACTTTACGCGAGGAAGCAAGAAGAAAGCGATGAGGCGGTATTGATGCAAGGACGCAGGGATAGGTTCAAGTGGGCATATGATTTGCTCATCAATATTGGCAATTCGTTGCAGTCGCCATTTCTGCTGTTCGTGCGGTTGTACTGGGGATGGCAGTTTGTTGAGGACGGCTGGGGCAAACTCCACAATCTGCCGAAAGTGATCGAATATTTTGGCAGTCTGGGACTACCCGCGCCCGGTCCGACTGCATACTTCGTTTCGATTCTCGAACTTATCGGCGGTGTATTACTCGCTCTGGGATTGGGAAGCCGGCTGATCGCCTTCTTGCTGACTGCGAATATGACTGTGGCTTATATCACCGGCGATCGCGAGGCGTTGCTGTCCATCTTCTCCGACCCGGACAAATTCATCGCGGCTGCCCCATTTAGCTACCTGATGGCTTCGCTGATCGTGCTGATCTTCGGTCCCGGCCGGTACGCACTGGACTACTTGGTGGAGCGCTTTTGGAACAGGAGCACTTCGTAAGATGTCGTTTCGCAGTACCCTTTTCCTCCTCATAATCCTATTTGGGGTCCTCGCCTTGGCCGCGCTCATGGCCTTCGCCTGGTTCGCCGGCCCGCCTCAGCATGCCTCTGGCCCAGCCACCACCGTCAACATCTGCGGATCTACCATCGACGTTCGCCTTGAAGGCGACGCGAAAATCGTCACGCGAGAGGACCTGATCACCTGGGTGCGGCGCGCGGGTGAAGCCGTTTGCACCTACTATGGCAAATTTCCGGTTCCCCGTTTGACCCTTGATATTCGCGTTCGCGGCGGTGCTGGCGTCCATGGAGGAGTCACTTATCCCGAAGACGGCGGGTATATCAACATTTCGCTGGGCGCAGACACGACAGTTGCGCAACTGAACAATGATTGGGAACTTACCCACGAGATGATCCACCTTGCGTTCCCGTCGATGTCACGTGGACATCATTGGATCGAGGAGGGTATTTCGGTGTATGTCGAGCCCATCGCCCGCGTTCAGGTTGAGCAACTGTCGGCTGAACGCATGTGGAGCGATGTGGTGCGAGACATGCCCCAAGGCGAACCCGGGAACGGTGACCGCGGTCTCGACAACACCCACACGTGGGGCCGGACCTACTGGGGCGGAGCGATGTTTTGCCTGGTCGCCGATGTGCGGATTCGCCAACAGACCTCTAATGGCAAGGGCCTGCAGGATGCGCTACGCGGGATTCTTGCGGCGGGCGGCGACATCACCCAGGATTGGGAAATCGAGCGGGCGCTCGGAGTGGGCGACAAGGCGACCGGAACCACCGTGCTGCTTGACCTTTACCAGGCGATGCGCAACCAAGCCGATCCGGTTGACCTCGCGGCTTTGTGGAAGGAGCTCGGCATCCATCGCGGTGAAGACGGCTCCGTCCAATTTGAGGCTGCAGCGCCGCTGGCGGAAACTCGCAAGGCCATCACGCGGCGGGAAGCTGAGGCGCAACACGGACAACCATAGTTCGTCACCTTTTCTGTCTGTCTGCCGGGTGTAGACTCGTATCCGTCAGTTTGCGAATTGAGGGATTGGCGAAGTGCTGTGTGCGGCAACTCTCAAATCGCTACCTCCAGGGAGGCCCCATGTTTCATCGAGTTCTATTCGCGTTTCTTGTACTGTCGCTCGCTTTTTCCGCGGTTGCCCAGAAAGCGCCCGCTGCCCCAACCGTCGTGGCCGAGGATGCCGGACTGAAGAAAGTCGTTCCTGAGTCCTATTTCTTCCGCGGACTGAATGCTACGACGCAACTGCGCAACTCTGCGGCCATCCATTATCCCGACGACTTCTACGTGATTGCCGGACTGGTGGATACTTCCGGTTACTCGTCCGACGTGAAGGCGAAATACACAGGATTCTTCATCACCGAGAAGAAGCTGCGGTTTGACGGCGGCGCGATGCTGGGTCCGGGCCAGTACGGCATGGGTTATACCGCAGACGGAAAGTTTCACATCCTCAACGTGTCCGGGGATGAGCTCCTGGTTGCTGAAGTCAAGGTGGATGACAAACTCACGCGCCCACAACCTCTGAAGATCGTCATGGACGGCGAGACGGCGAAGCTGTACCTGGGAAAGAAATACGTGAGCTTCACGACAGCGCCGTAACTACGTAGGACAATCTCGGCCGGTTGCGGGGGACGCCCATACGTTTTGCGGCGATCGGTCAAAGAATGGGCCCCACTGCCTCCTGCGGCGGTTGGGCTTTTGCTTGTCCGCAGGTTGCGATTGAATGCACGTTTCGTCAATTTGTCCTCGAGGAACGGAATCCATGGCTCGCAGAGCACTTGCAGTCGTCTGTGTTGTTGCCGCTCTTACTTTGTTGCAGGCCGTCGCGCAGAACAAGCCAGAAGTAAATCCACCATACGATGTCCGCGCGCATTACACGAAGTACGAATACAACATTCCGATGCGTGACGGGGTGAAGCTGTTCACGTCGATTTATGTGCCCAAGGACAGTTCGACGCCGTATCCGTTTCTGATGAACCGCACACCCTACAGCGTGGCTCCGTATGGAGTGGACAACTACCGCACTTCAATCGGACCGTCGGAATCGTTCGAGAAATCGGGCTACATCTTCGCTTATCAAGACGTGCGCGGGCGGTACATGTCGGAGGGGACATTTCAGGAAATGCGCCCGCACATCGACAACAAGACGTCGAAGAATGACGTGGACGACAGTACCGACACCTACGACACCATCGAGTGGCTGCTGAAGAACGTTCCCAACAACAACGGTCGAGTCGGCATCTGGGGGATCTCGTACCCCGGTTTCTTTACTTCCGCGAGCATCATCGATTCGCATCCAGCGCTGAAGGCGGCGTCGCCGCAGGCTCCCATGACCGACCTGTTTATGGGAGACGACGCGTATCACGGCGGGGCCTTCATGCTGGCGGGCAACTTCAGCTTCTATGCGTTCTTCAAGCCGCAGGACAATCCAGCGCTGCCACCCAAAGACCGGCAGAACTTCGACTATGGCACGTCCAGCGGTTATGACTTCTTTCGCGCGATGGGACCGCTGTCGAACGCCAACGAGAGGTACTTCCACGGGCAAAGTTTTCTCTGGAACGACCAGTCGCAGCACGCCACTACGACGATTATTGGAAAGCGCGCAACCTTTCACTGCACATGAAGAACATTCACTGCGCGGTGTTGACGGTAGGCGGCTGGTTTGACGCGGAGGACCTCGCAGGCCCGGTTCGCACGTTCCACGCCATTGACAAGTACAATCCTGGGATCTTCAACGCGCTGGTGGAAGGGCCGTGGGTGCACGGGGGATGGTCGCGCTACGACGGACGCCGCCTCGGCTACGTCGATTTCGCTTCTAATACCGGAGACTATTTCCGCGAGCAGATTCAGTTTCCCTTTTTTGAGGCGTTCCTTAAGGGCAACGGCGAGACGAAGCTGCCCAAGGCCTACGTGTTCGAGACCGGGACGAACGTGTGGCGGCAATATGATGCCTGGCCGCCGAAAACCGCCGCGGCTAAGACGCTCTACCTGAATGACAGCGGCCGGCTGACCTTCGATCCGCCGGGAGCGACAAGTGAGGTTTATGACCAGTACGTGAGCGATCCGGCGAAGCCAGCGCCTTTCATCGCGTATCCGGCGCTGGCCGTACCGCAGGAGTACATGGTTTCCGACCAGCGCTTCGCCGCGACGCGTACCGACGTGCTGGTGTATCGGACTGAACCGCTGCAGCAGGACATCACCCTGGCAGGACCGGTGTCGCCGAAGCTGTTCGTCTCGACCAGCGGCACCGACTCGGACTGGGTGGTAAAGCTGATCGACGTGTACCCAGAAACCTATCCCGAGGCCGAGGCGGAACGAACCGAGGGTCCGCGCAAAGATGTAGGGCCGCCGGTCGAAAAGATGGCGGGATACGAGCAACTGGTGCGCGGTGAACCGATGCGCGGCAAGTTCCGCAAGAGCTTCGAAAAGCCCGAGCCGTTCGTGCCTGGCACGATGGAAGTGGTGAGCTTCGAAATGCCTGACATCAACCACACTTTCCGCCGTGGCCATCGCATCATGGTACAGGTGCAGAGCTCGTGGTTCCCGCTCGCTGACCTGAATCCGCAGACGTTCGTGGATATCCCCACGGCGAAAGCGTCGGACTTCAAGTCCGCCACGGAGCGCGTGTATCGTTCGCACAGCGCGCCGTCTGGTATCGAGGTACTGGTGGTGAATCCGGAATCGCGGTAACCAGCTCGGGCAGAATGGGCCCGTTAGTTGACAATGCCGCCGACAATGGTGCGGATAACTTCGCCTGCGGGCGAGAACACGGTGATGTCGGCATCGGCGCCTACGGACAACGTGCCTTTGCGCTGCTCCACGTCAAGCACCCGCGCGGGGTTCAGCGTGGCCATGCGAATGGCGTCCTGGAGTCTCAGACTGGCAAACTGCGTGGTGTTGCGCACGGCGCGATCGAGAGTGAGTACGCTGCCGGCGAGACGTCCTCCGGATTCACAGCGGCCGTCGCGCACTTGTACCTCCAATTCACCAAGCTTATAAGTTCCGTCGGGCATGCCAGTCGCGCTGATGGCGTCGGTGATCAACACTGCGCGGTCGAGGCCCTTAGCGCGAATGAAGAGATCGACCACTGCGGGAGCAACGTGGACGCCGTCCACGATGATATCGGCGGTCACGACATTGTCTGTGAGTACCGCGCCGAGCAACCCAGGGTTGCGATGATCCAGAGGGCGCATGGCGTTGAAGGTGTGCGTGGCATGACGTGCTCCGGCATAAATCGCGGCTTGCGCTTGCGACATTTCCGCGTCGGAATGGCCGAGGCTCGCTACAACGCCGCGCCGACTGGCTTCCGCGATGAGGTCAATAGCACCGTCGATCTCGGGGGCGATGGTCAACACGCTGATACGGCCTGAGGAGGCCTGCCACATGCGGTCGAACAGTTCGCACGAAGCCGGTTGCAACAGCGTGGGAGGATGAACTCCACGCTTGGCATGGCTGAGAAACGGACCTTCGAGGTGGATGCCGAGCGGACGTGCGCGTGTGCCATCGCCGGCGGTTGTGTTGGCAACTGCTTTTCCTAAGGCGTTGAGCGAGCGGAGCGTAGCATCGATCGGCGCCGTCACCGTAGTCGGGCAATAGCTGGTCACACCATGCTTCGCGATAAGACGCTCGATGGCGGCGAGGCTTGCGTCCGACCCTTCCATCACATCGTGGCCTGCGCCACCGTGAATGTGGATGTCGACCAGACCGGGCGCGAGAACAGCATCGCCGAAATCGATGACGCTTGAGTTGGCAGGAATGTGAACCGCATCGCGCTTGCCGACGGCCGTGATGACCCCGTCCTCCATCAACAGGGCCGCATCCTCGATCGCGTACAGAGGAGTAATCAATTGCCGTGCCAAGAGAGCTATCGCCAAGTTCGGACCTCGTATATCGCCCGCGCGAGGTGCGAAATAGCCACTCGCGTCGTAAATCCGGCATGACGAGTGTAGTCGGTTGGAGCAATTTGCCCAACGTGCCGCCCGCGCTAACTCTGTTATACTTGGGGTTGGCGCGATCCCGCGAAGCTCACGCCTGTGAGTGGCGCGCCCTGCCTGCCCAGAAACCCGGGTGGCAACTGTACTGAAAGTCGGGGAGTGGCTCAGCCTGGTAGAGCACCTGGTTCGGGACCAGGGGGTCGGAGGTTCAAATCCTCTCTCCCCGACCATTACTTTCAACAACTTACAACCAACCACCAAGCTGCTATTGCACCATTATTGGTGCTGGGGCGCCAGTTGGGGCGCCAATTGACCGGGCTTTGGCGGCGCAGTAAACAGCATCTGGCGCTGTTGGTCTTCACTCAACAGTTCACCGTCGCAGTTCACTTCCCCATCTGAGTTCATTACCAGGTCGACGACGGCCGAAACCGCAGTCTTCCGTTCATCCCACCAAGTCTTCGAGTAGATTTCGAGGCCGATTAGATAACCGTGTCGGCTCCGATGCCGCCGAGTAGACTTGTTGCACTCAAAGCACCAAGGCTCGGAGCGGAAAGGAGCCGAGCACATGAAGATTGTAGGATGTGATTTACATACGCGCTACCAGCAGATTGCGATGCTGGACACGGAGACAGGCGAACTGATTGAGCGTCGCCTGGAGCACGCCAACGGAGAAGCACGGGCCTTTTATGCAGGGTTGCAGGGACCAGTGCGGGTGGGCATCGAGGCCACGGGACACACGCGCTGGTTCGAG